>Ga0307933_1002555_pt1 | contig 12335 bp, 12 predicted proteins | sample OrgLakmetageno88_FD_201811 | JGI IMG/M metagenome (GOLD analysis project Ga0307933, IMG submission 201811) | Saline water microbial communities from Organic Lake, Antarctica - #88 | ecosystem: Environmental > Aquatic > Non-marine Saline and Alkaline > Saline | place: Antarctica: Organic Lake...
TGAGCAACAGCTCGTCTAGGTCGTCCACACTATGCATCAAGTAGTCAGTGCTAGTTGTCATTACTGAAAGGTGACGAGTGAGTTCGCCATCCGATCCGCTGAGACTGTCGGTAGTGCTAGTAATCGTCGACTTGTGAACTAAAGTCTCTTGTTGTGGCGACTGCGCTTTGTCTGAGGCAGAGAAGCGCTCGTTCCAGAATGGAGCAATCATTTCCATCGCGTGGCTTTTCCGAATGGGTGCCTTCAGAAGAAAGCCGTGTGCTCGACTGTTGTAGATAGCTAAATCCTTGCTCGAGTCATTAGCGCTTCGTACCAGCGTTAGAATGCGTGCTTCGTCGGCGGGATTCAGCTCGTTGCGAAGCCTTTCGACGCAGAGAGAGCCCGAAATGGTCCGTTGGTGCGTCGACTCTTCCTTAATGTCAAGGTTCTCGTCGACAATAATGAGAAACTTGGAGTCGGTATGCTCCTCTATGAGACTCTTGACCTTGATATTAAAGCCAAGTACCTCGTCAGCGTCTGCTCCCAGAATGACGCACTTGTCTTTCGCAATACCCAGGAGTCCCAGCATGTGACCCATGAGCTTTCGCTGGACCTTGGAGTCGTCAATTGCAATACCCCACGTGGACGCCGGCATCACAAAGGATGTGTTGCTGCACGATGATCCCGACAAGCTCCCAATATACGGCTCTGCCGGAAAAGCCAGATTAAAGACAGTGCGTTCTTCTTTGAATTCGATATCACAATCGCCTCCGAGCATCTTGGCACACTTATGAATCAGCCAAGCACCGTCACCAGACGAGTACGAGACCTCGCGATCATCCTGGCTACCCGACACGCCAAGCTTGTCGTGCAGTCGATGTCCCGAAAGAAACACCGCTTCCGTGGCGGCCTTGCCCATTTCGACTAGTTTCTCATGATATTCACCAGGTGCGTTGACCACATGTATACGCACCATCTTTCTCAAGACGTCGTAGTTCACTTCGGTTGAGACGACACTTCCACGTTGACCATACTTGCAGGCATTGGAAAGGACATTGCGGTGAATGTGCCGCAGGAGCTGCGGATCCACCATCAAGTTCGGGAGGGGGTCTGGTCGACTCACCACTGGGAACCTGTCTCTATCACTTCGAGTGCCTTTCAAAACGGCAGAAATATCTACTTGCTCTTCCCGAGGTGCGTACCTGTAACGACGAATGAAAGCCAAGCCAGCACGCAAATATAGTGAGTTCGGGTTATTTCGTCCAACGGTTTGGTTTGGTAGGTGCACCGCTACGCCACCGTCTCGAGTAGTCTAGACTTACACTTCGTGCATGACGTCGCGTGACAAAGCCTCCGACACTACAGTGTCAAGGACTTCTTGCAGGGTGTATTCTAAATCTCGCATGCACTGATCCGCAACCGCTGACTGGCTTTTAAGAATCTCCTGGACAACGTCGTAAGCAGCTGGATCTTCCAACTTGCTTGCAGTCTTGGTTTTCTCAATGTCTTTCATTGTATCGCAAAGACCAATTGCCGACAATAAGCCATTCTTGACTTCGTGCCGAGTGAAGCGATTCGTCTGGGAGTCTTTCTCGCGTTGCGTGCTTTCAATGGCCAGCTTCTTTTCAGCTTCGAAGCGCTTGACACGCTCGGAGATGTCGCGAAGCACGATCACTATAGCACCAGACTCGACTCGACTGACAGTGGCCTCGCAACGAGACACAACTGAACTTCGCTTTTTGGACTTCTTTCCTTTCTTCTTGCCACTGATTTCAATGTCGGCTGTTGTATCGACCTGGCTCCGAACGAAATCGTGCATGACGCAGGTCGGTGTCGGCGTGTCGCTACTCCAGACCTTTTCGATAAGCTCGGCGAAAGAGGCGATACTCTCTTGGAGAGCTGGAGGTACCGGGAGAGGCTCGATAGTTTCCAAAACGGATCCGAATTTTTTCTCATCAAGCAATCTGATGCAATACACTCGAGCGGGTTGGCTTTCGAGTGACTTGATGGGCGTTTCAAAAACGAGAGCTACAGGTTCGGTAGACCCACCTTGTGTCGACCAGTACTCGTCTCCTTTTTCACCCAAGGCGAGCTTGAAGAAGGTAGGGCTGACCATACACGTACGACGATTCGATCCTTCGATCGAAATGCAAATGGTATCGGAAGACCGTTCCCATACGACAGTCATCATGCGTCGAAGCTGCTCGAGTAGACGACCGCTGCGAGTCTTTTCATTAAAAGCCGTAAAGACGCTTTCGACAACAAGGATGTGCAAGTACTTCGAGACAACTTCGCAGAAAGACTCGGCAATCATGGGGAGAGCCGGAGTATCCAATATATGACCCTTCTCCACGAAGCGAGGCGCAAAGGCAGCGAAAAAGTGCAGTACCACGAGGAGCGTCCATATCACGGCACACTCCTCCAGTGAGCGCACACTCAGACGGACTCGATTGAAACGTTCGAGGCGATCAGCGGTGAGTTCCGACTCGGGATTGCCAATATCGGCCCGGACAACGGCGAGTCGACCCCTCTTTTGGTGGATACGAACAAAGAGCATACTAAACATGCCAACCGCCACCGCCGCCAAGGACCACCAAATGATTGGGTTCGTCACAAAAGGAAAGACAAACCCAGACATGACGCACACTCCTTGGACAATGGAATGCATGAGACTAATCCGACGATTCACAGGCGTTGGAACGTCAATCTCTTCGCTCAGAAAGGTCAGGAGAAAGGCGAGGGGAGCCCATTCACTCCATCGAACGAGATGGACTCGAGCCGAGGTAATAGGGTCGATAAGAACCGGTGTTGGGAAGAACGCCATGGTACCGTTGGCAATCATGGCGATACCCTGTACAGTGAGGGCGGCCACCATGAATCCACTTGAAAGAAAGTTCGTATTGTCCTTATACACGACCCTGTCGCGGTATATACACGGTAGGAAGCGGGAAATGTTGGCCAGCAAGAGAACCACAAAAGCGAGAGCGCACACATTGTATTCCGTCCCAGAGATCATGGTGAAGCTTTCAGGAGGCGCAAAGAGCAGCGACGACCCCGTAAAGAACGCCCACAAGGCAATGGTCACGAGCGAAGCCTTGATGAGGCGCTTGTCGGTATGTTGGAAGTTCTCCTTTCCCTCGGCGGCCAAGAGATCAGCGAAGCCGCGAACCGTATCGTTCCTTCGGTCCTTGTCATTGGACGTAGCCATTGTTGGGTTGGATCGGTTTGGATCGGTCGGATCTGGTACAAGAGGTATACTGTACGGTATAATTTTTAATTGCCCTCTTTGAATGGAATGAATCACGCCGCGCAAAGTGAGGACGCCTGTACACGTCTTACCGGTACCATCACTGCTGCTGACGCTGGCCACCCCAATAATAGTGACATTTAGTATACAATTGATAGAGTCCAATCTGCATTTGCCGGATGTCCGAATCCCAAGGCCTGAGGTCGTTACGTTGACAGTTGACACCAAAGAACTACAGAACTCTAATGTAGTCTAAAACGTGCGTTGATGTTCTGAACACTTACTACAGTATATACATTTGCACTGAAAACTTACAGGTAGGGCATACCCAGGTAGGGTGAACGAGTGCGCGACGCCTCTTTCCGTATCAATATATTCTAAAACCACTAAAACGCTCTTTCGCCTTTTCCCCTTTTCTCATTCTTTCGCTTCGACGACGCTGTTCAACACCATGGCGGTGAATACCCACAAGCACAGCAACAAGGTTGCCCTCAACGCCAGTAATGGAGCGCAGGATCAGGTTCTCTTCATATGGACGCTGGTTCCACAAAGGCCTCCTAAAGGTTGGAAAGTCGGTAAGTTCTGATTGCCGATCGACCGTGGACGTCCACGACGACGTGTACAGTTCGAACGACCATCGTCCACCCTCGTCCACACTTGTACTTTGCATCCTTCCCTTCACAGGCTATCAATTAGGTTAACACGGCCACCAAGCGGCAAAGATCCTCTTTCAGTTGCGGCTCCTCCGTTCGCTGTTGCCGCTCCTCATTTCGCTGCTACGGCTCCCTCGTTCGCTGCCGCTCTTCTGTTCGCTGTTGCTCGCCTCCCGCCAGTCAGCCTCGATCAAGTTTCTGCAGCTGCTCTCATAGAAGCGTAGCATTGAGCGCTGCCATTGGCGACAACAAAGCGAATCAGCAGCAGCGCTTCTCGTCCCTCTCATCACGAACGGCAGCTAAAGCTTGAAGAATGCCTCGTACATGCACCAGCGTACAAGTCCCTCAATGCCTTCCTCAAGGTTATTGTAGACAACTCTTGACGTCTTAACATAGTATAACTCACACTTTAGAAAGTATTAGTACTTACAATAGTTCGTTAGTCTAGCTAGCAAATGGTCTCAGCTCTACAATTACTAGAGCTAGTGGTCGCAGCAGTGCAACAAATAGTAGACCAGTATTGGCACTAGTGCCAATACTAGTGAGGTTAGTAGTCGCAGCAGTTCTAATAGTAGAGCAGTATTGGCACTAGTGCCAATACTAATGCCAATACCGGCACTAGTACATTTACATAGACGCATCGGTATTGGAACTAGTGCACATACTCGCCATTATCCGTACCGGTAGCAAAAGCGTTTGGCAAACGAAAAAGTATTTGCACGCAACGAGTACCGCTACCTATGTAAGCAGTGCCAAGACCAAGTATGAACACGAGGGCGCTCTAAACAAAGAAAAGTTTCGCGGTGGATGTATTCGGGGCCGTTGTGATGGTTCCAAAAACTCCACAGCGTTGCCGACCCAACCTTGCAAAACCATCTCGTTAGCGTTGGCGACCGATGCAACTCGGACAAATTCAACGGAACAAAATAGAGCATATCGGCACCAGCCATGACTCCTGCATTCATGTCACCGCGCGATACTCCATCAATGCCCGTCATAATCATTCGGGATCCGGACACGTGCACCATCCAAATTCGGACTCCCAACTTCATTTCCAACACCCAAAGTCGCAGAACCAGCGTGTGCAGCTCTCTTGATTTTGACGACCCGCGAAAGAACGCCGCTTCCGCTGTCGTGTTGTCCATGAACATCCAGACTTCCGTTCCGTCCAAAAAAAAAAAAAAAACTCTCCGCAGCTCGTTCCAAACTATCCACCAAGTTTCGCAGCTCACGGTAATTTTACGAGTGCTCTTTTGTGATTGTCCACTTCCATAAACCCTGTCGATAGAAAATGACTCCGTCCCAGAGCAGAAGGGCCGCGCCATATCCCTTTCCGGACGCATTGCCGAATCCGTACGTAAGCCAGGTGATAAATTTTGACCGAAACCTCCGTTTTGGAGGAGTGGACGACTCCTTCAGTTTCATCAACGCATCCACGTCGTCGCGCATGCGGGTGGTACATTTTACTCTCACCGGGGGCTCGTCCCGACCGCTTTCCGCAGATTGTTCCGGCTTTCCCGGGAATGGATGATTCGGACCCTGCTCATTTGTCTCGTGAACCAATTTCGCAAATTCCAACTCAAGTTGATACTCCTCGCCCAAGTCATCGTCATCGTCAAGTCCAAACTTGGGATCCGAATAGTTGCTTGAGTCGAATTGGCCCTCGGCCGGATCGTCCTCAACCACACCTGTGGTGGGTTGCTTCACGACCTGATCTTCCTCCCTATTGTCGTTCAATTGTTTGTTGAAACCATTGGACGCCACGAGTGCAACGTTCCATGGACACCCCCGTAAGTACGGAATCATCGCCGGGTACACCTGCATTACGTAATTCAGGAAGCCGCGGACCCGCTCAAGAGGCTTGTATTCCACATCCGGCACCCACTTGAGCTTGACCTTGGTCTTATCCCATTTGGTTTGTTCCACCATAATGGTGACCGAGGAATCCGTCGTGTGAACAACCGACCCCGCCCACGCTCCAGGCGTCTGACTAATGTCTTGACGCTTTCGAGCTACATCTCGAATTCCGCGATGGGCCAACTCCTTGGCCATGACCTGGGACGCCTCACGAGCCTCTTCTTCAGTCGGCCCCGTGGGATAAATGTCATCCACATACGACACCAAATCAGCCGCCAATGTACCGTCCTTTCGGCGCTTGCTCACCCGCGGCCGCACTGGCAAGTACACGGGGTTGCCCGGGAGGTTGAGTTCAACTCTCTCCCAGCAGACCACGTTATCTTGATCCGCCGCTTCACCTTGCGCCTCTTCCTTGAGCCAAAGTACTCCCCTGGTACTCACATAAGGGGAGGGTCGAAGTCTTATCCACGCCTATACCTGTGAATAAAGCAAGGTGCGCTGCTGCCTCAACTGGATGGTGGCAGCCTTGGGGACAATATACCTTGAAAACCAAGAATTGGGCGAAGAGTACGTTCACTTTCAAATGAAAATACTCGTTTCGTCGAGTCCGAGGACTGCAGCTTCTCCGGCGGCTTGATTTGCAGTGACTATTCGTACGACTACATACCCCGCAAACTGTTTCAAAAGGCATTCTAATCGTAAGAGAGCCGCTACATAATTTAATAGCATACATACTTATAACATATTTGAACATGAAGTGTTAATCTCTCCAGCGCTCTCCGCCTCCGCCGTATTAACTCGAACCAAAGAGACGGGACATGTCCTTTGGCAACCCTCCCGGTTCACCCATTCCACCCACACCCGGTGGAGGCTTTCCAATATTGGTAACATAGCTTCCGTCGGATTGGCGAACGCGGTGGCCGTGCTCTACCAAAATGTCATGCACCTCTTTCTTGGTCTTTCCGCACCACTTCTTATGGCGGCGCCAGTCCTTCCTTTGACAATCGCGCGTGCAATACGCGGCCAGCTGGCAACGAGAGCAACGCTGGTGTCCAATCCACACCTTGCTGCAATGATCACAGCAGCGGGCGCCTTGATTGTTGGGCCATTTGATATTCTTGGCGCCCTTGTACTCGGTTCGCTCGCGAATCGTCTCCCGAGAAAGGAGCGGAATAAAGAGCACCGCCTCCTCGTCTTTGGAGTGCCGATTAGACATGAGGGTGCCCATGAGACCCTTTTGTTCGCGGACCGAAAAACCTGCGGAATCGAAACAGAAGTCCTTGTCCGTGACGGGTTTACCATTTTTGGTTTCGACAATGGCGTTGGTCAACTGGGTCGCCTTGATCATGACGTTCCCTGGACTCGTATCATTGCTCATGCATTCGAGCGTGCAGTTTTCTTCGATAAAAACACGAACCCAATACCAGAGCAGCGCAAGCAGATTTTTGCCGCGATGATGCTTGTGTACCGCCATCATGGCAATCGTCGGTCCGATGCTTGGATCATAAGATCCGTCCCGGTAGGCCAAGAGACAGCGCGCAATTTCTTGGTCATTCTCGACAATAGCAAAGCGCGTGGCCAGCTCATTGTTTTCGGGACTATCGTCTGACGCCAAGCCCGAAACCTTGACGAGTGTCCGACCGTCACCGAGATCCAATTCGGCCTGATCGTGATCGATTATGCACGCGTATCCGTGGACCGAACACGCCTCCAAGATGCGCAGAGCGATCATTCCCTCTTGAGTGGTGGACTCGAGTTGCGCATAAAATCCCACGTTGGGGTCGCCGAGGTTTTCGCCGAGACGGTTCTCGGTAACGGTGCCTCTCAAGACAACGTGTTTGTCGCGTTTGCAATTCAGCGCGACGGTTCTTGTGCGGCCGCCATGGTCCGGTCCCGTGACCACGTCGAGTTGTTTTTCCTCTTCGAGTTTGCCGAAGCGATTCAACTGCGCAACAAAGTCGGTAAAGTCATTTATGGGATTGTCCGTGTGGTTGGTAATGAGAAACAACGTGGCGTGCGAGTCGCGGGGTGTCGGCTGCGCGGTGGAGCATTCACCATGGTCCCAATTGAACGCCCATCCGTCGCACGCGTTGGCGTCTCCACGCATGCGCTGTTGCCAATCAACCAGCAGCTGGTCTCCCATCATGGCGTCAACGTCAACGTGAACGTCTTTCAGGACGATGAAGCGATCGGTTTCGAAGTCGAAGAATGGTATATGCCATTGTCGCTTGTCGCTTGTCGCTTTGTCAATACTGTAGACAACTGAAAAAATGGCGGGAAACAAAAACAAATGTCAGTGCGACAGAAAGACGACATTGATAAGGAAAGATGATGAAAGGATCCAAATTCATTCACACGAAAAACCAAAGCGACGCCAAAGATACTCTCCGGAGAGGTCGCTGCGAGAGAGGTCGCATCAGAAATGTCGGTATCTTATTCCTTTGCATCCCCTTCTCCCATTCTCCATAAACTTGTCTTGGACACACAAGAGGTCGAAGAAAAACAACAGCAAACACGATGAGTGACAAGAAGAAGTACCGTACCGAGCACGATCTCATTGGTGATGAAGACGTCCCAGTCACCGCCTACTACGGCATTCAGACACAACGAGCCATGGATAATTTCGATATCACCGGCGTACCCATCGCCCACTTTCCAGAGCTAATTCGCGCCCTGGCCATGGTGAAAAAGGCGGCGGCTCTGGCCAACCACGATCTCAGGCACTTGGATACCAACAAAAAGAACGCAATTGTGGCCGCGTGCGACGAAATCATTCACGAGAAAAAGTGGCTGGAGCAGTTCCCAGTCGACCTCATTCAAGGTGGAGCTGGCACGTCGACCAACATGAATGCCAACGAGGTAAGACGCGACTGCGATAACAATATATGGATACTGTATTTTAGACTACTCTACCGAAAGCTAGAGTACTGTATACTTTTCTCTACTCACAACGCAGCGGTACTTTTCACTCTTCTCTTATACAGGTTATTGCGAACCGCGGCTTGGAGATTATGGGCAGAGAAAAGGGGGACTACCAGTTTTTGCACCCCAACAACGACGTCAACATGTCGCAGTCCACTAACGACGTCTACCCAACGGCGTGCCGCTTGGCCGTTGTATTTTCAGATGATCCCTTGATCGACTCTGTCAGGCACCTCATGAAAGCACTGGATGCAAAAGCGGAAGAATTCCAGGACGTGTTGAAACTAGGCCGCACGCAGCTGCAGGATGCTGTCCCCATGACGCTAGGACAAGAGTTCAAAGGCTGGAGCGTGACTCTGGGAAAGGATCTGGATCGCATGGAACAACTGGCTGTCATGTTTGCCACGGTGAACTTAGGAGGAACTGCCATTGGCACAGGAATCAACACGGATCCCAAATACACTGGGATTGTCATGAAACGGCTCGCTGAGGTGACCGGTTTCGACATCAAGACGGCGCCGGACATGATCGAGGCTTCCAGCGACATGGGAGACTTTATGATCTTCTCGGGCATGCTTCGTCGATTGGCCGTCAAGCTTTCCAAAATTGCCAATGATTTGCGGCTGCTGTCGAGCGGTCCCAGAGGAGGTTTCAATGATCTCAACCTTCCTGCCGTGCAGCCTGGCTCTTCCATGTAAGTTTGGAGGCTGTAGTCGCATGCAACAGTAAGCAGGGACTGTGACTTTCAGAGTACAGGAATACAGCATCTTTCTCACACACTCGATTGTTTCTTTTTGCATACGCAGCATGCCAGGCAAGGTCAATCCGGTCATTCCCGAAGCTGTGAATCAGATTGCATTTCAAGTTATTGGTAACGACTTGGCTATTACCATGGCGGCTGAAGCAGGACAGCTACAGCTCAATGCCATGGAACCGCTCATTATCTACAATTTACTTTCCAATTTGCGCATGTTGACGAACGCTTGCAATATGCTGACTGACCGCTGTATCGTTGGTATTACAGCAAACGTGGAACGTTGTGAAACAATGGTTCGCAACAGCATTGGCATTGTGACGGCCTTTTCTCCCTTTATTGGGTATGAAAAGTCCACAGCCATTGCCAAACAGGCGCTCATCTCGGGTCGCAACGTTTTGGACTTGATCAAAGAAGAGGGTCTCCTCGATGCTGCAAAGATTGAATCTATCATGAAGCCCGAGAATCTTACCGGGCCGAGCTCGTTGCTGAGTCAAGCTAACATTCCAGATCTGAACAAGAGCTTTACGCACATGAGAGTTACGAGCGTGGACGCGTCCTTTTTCAGCATGACGTTATTGGCCCCGGAAGAGGGGTCGCCGGGTCGCAAGCGCTCCCATACGCGCGGTCACTCCGCCTTCTTTAATGGCCTTGACAAGATCAGCGACAATTCAATGTAAGTCCGAGTGTGGTACACAGCACACGACCGCGCTATGGTATCATACTACATACGTTGTAGTATATTATTAGAGGCAATCAGCCCCGTAGGGTTAATCCACTAGTCTAAATAGCGCGAGATTTCTTTTTTTCATTGAGCTTTTTTTTAATTTTGGAAAATTGGCACCGCTCCATTTTAATTGCGCGCAATCATCAATCGACCCATTCCGACTTTGACAATGGTCGAGCAATCTACTTTTTACCTGCAATATTAGTCGAGTTTAGTCGAGTTTAGTAGCGAGCTTTCCGCGCCTTTGATACTGTCGCACACCTTACGAATGAAGAGAAGCAGGCAACTGCACTACACACTACTCTAGCTGGCACAACCGTGAGAGGATTGATGATGGCTGCTAATGATGCTGCTGCTGCTGCTGATACTGCAGGCGACCATGAGAGTCGCCGTCAGGATCATGGGCAACCGATCGTTGGACGGCTGATACCTTGGCTGTTACGGCTCGTTTGCTGTCTCTGTGTCGTGGTAGGCTTTTTGTTATCCAAGAAAAGCTTGCACACCCACGAGGAATGCGACATGACGTTCTCGCGCCGTCAGTTTTTGCCGCTCGCTATGAGCAACGCCTCCTCGTTGTCGTCGTCGTCGTTGTCGTCGTACCGCTTGTTCAAGTTTATCGACCAGCGCGATCCTCGCCACCAGCGCTTCCTCCGCACAAAGGAGCACGAACCTCTCGACGGAACCGATTGGTGCAATACCGACCCACGTGTTACTATACCTGCTGGAACGAATGATACCAGTACAACAACGATGCCGACGACAACTGTCGCAGTCCTTTACGTTCCAGGCCACGGTGGTAGTTACCAACAGGCGCGAAGCCTCGGAGCCCACGGTATTCAGTTGACGGGACAGCAAGACTTGCAGCAGCAGAGACGTGTCTTGGCAGCGCTACAGCACCACCAATGGTCCGGTGCCACCGACACTGCATCCGCAGAAAAATTTGTCTTTGACGTGTACGCCGTCGATTTCCACGAGGAAGGCGGTGCGTTGCACGGTGACTTGGTTATCGAACAGAGTCTCTTTGTCGCACAAGCTGTGAGGAAACTGGTGCAAGACTGCCAGCTGGACAGCGTCGTGGTGGTGGGGCATTCCATGGGTGGCTTGGCGGCTCGACTCGCCCCTATTTTAGTACCCGCCACGCGGCCGTGGATGCGAAACGTTGTGACGTTGGCAACGCCCCACGCCAGTGTATGGAATCCAGCGCTTCGACAAGTACACCAACTCTTGCATTCGGACGATACTTACGATAAGGAGCGACAACATAATACGGCCATTGTATCCATTGTGGGGGGTCTCCGTGACGAAATGATACAGCCCGAGGCTTGTTACCTCAACTCTTTTAATTCCGTTTCGGTACGTACGATATGCTTGCAGTCTTGGACAATATTGGTTTTGATGCCTCGTGTCTAATATGTCGAACGCCTCTTTGCTTTGCTTTGTTAGATCATGGCCACAGACGTAATGCGTTCCCGAGTCTCTGGGCTTGCACCGACACTGGGTATGGACCATCGTTCGATTGTATGGTGTCACAACTTGCTGCTTTCCGTTCGAGACGTCATTTTTGTCTTGGTCCAGACGGACCGTCAAGAGCTACCAGCAGTCGACAGAGTGACCGCGGTGCAAGAATCATGGTCGATTGATGCATCGTACGACTTTTTGGCTGTAGCGAGTGATATGAAGACTGCTCTTGGCGTAAGTTGTTCATGACGAGACCCCGAGGGTGGGCAATTTTTCTTGAATGTTTCAAACATTCTATTGCACTCACTTATTTGTCGCCTGTCAATTAATTCGTAGAGCATTTACGGCACTACTCAAGCGATTCTCATGGAGGCTGCTCAGCTCTCCAACATTGAGTTATTGATTATGCTCTACACGTACCTTGGCGCTTGGAGGTGTATCGTTAGACGATTGCCTGGCCTTGTTGCGGCATCGACTCTGATACCGGTACTACCTTTGGTCGCGATTATCAATTGTCGTTTGGTCATCGAGTCAACTATTGCGTTACCGACGATTGTGCTCACGGTGGGTGTCGCTGACTCCGTCTTTGTTCTTCTACGAATGGCGCTATGGTATTGCATGCGGGGATTCTGGCTGGTCGGTCGTTCAGGCTTTAGTGCCTTGCGGCCAGTCGCTTTCTTGTTTGTCTTGACGGCGTGCGGTGCCCAGCTCCTCTACGTTGTTGTCAGTGTCTTGAGA
>Ga0307933_1002558_pt1 | contig 12333 bp, 1 predicted proteins | sample OrgLakmetageno88_FD_201811 | JGI IMG/M metagenome (GOLD analysis project Ga0307933, IMG submission 201811) | Saline water microbial communities from Organic Lake, Antarctica - #88 | ecosystem: Environmental > Aquatic > Non-marine Saline and Alkaline > Saline | place: Antarctica: Organic Lake...
ATCTAATGTAAAGTGCGCAGGCGATTTAAACGGAGCTGCAACAATTAATGTTCTGGGAGGAAGTTTACCATATACTTATGTTTGGGAGAACACCGGTAACTTAGGCGTAGATATTGGAAGCAACAATCCAACTTTAAGTGGATTACCTGCAGACACCTTTAGAGTTACCGTGACTGATGGTGGAGGTTGTAACGATAACATTCAAGTTATTATTACTCAACCAGACTCTTTAAAAGGTTCTGTTACTGCCTCTATTAGCCCTAGTTGCTTAGGCAGCACAGATGGTTCAGCTACTGTAACCGGAACAGGAGGAAGCCTTCTTCCTGCATCAAACTATAGTTATTCTTGGAATACGGTTCCTGTTCAAAATACCCAAACGGCAACTGGACTTGAAGCGGATCTCACCTATGTTGTAACAATTACCGACGACAGCTCATGTTTTACAACCGTAAATGTTATATTATCAGCACCAAATGTATTTGTAACGAGTGATTCAAATGTGCAAAATGTTAGTTGCTTCGGTGGGAATGACGGTTTCATAAGATTAACACCGACAGGAGGTGCTCAATTTCTTCCACCTGCAAACCCATACAATATAACATGGACAATACCTGGGACGCCTTTTACTGCTAGTGGAGATTCTATTTTTAACTTAATTTCTGCACAATATGTGGCCCTTATTCAAGATGCAAACGGATGTACGGCAAGGGATACATTCAATCTAGATCAACCTGGTACAAGTCTGTCTCTTTCTTTTGACACAACAGACGTAAGTTGTGTAGGTGCAGATGATGGAACAGTGAAAGTAAATGTCATAGGAGGAACTCCAGGATATAGCTACAACTGGATTGGAACAACGTTCGGCAATGTCGATAGCATCTTTGCATTATCACCAAATACGTATAGAGTATCAGTTACAGATGCAAATGGCTGTACAGGTGTAGATTCAACAATTATTAACCCTGCAACGGCAATCTCGATTGTTTTAGACCCAGCCTCTCCAACGGTAGATGTAACATGTGCCGGAGATCAAGACGGAACAATAGATATTATTGTTTCTGGAGGAGCAAACACACTGGTGAGAGAATGGTACTTACTTCCAAACAGAACAACTCCAATTGCAGGAGATATTTCATCTGTTAATAATTTATCAGGTGGCACGTATAGAGTAATTGTTTCTGACGGTACTTGCTTTGATAGTCTAGATATCGCGATAAACGAACCCGATACATTAAGAGCAACTGTAAATAAATACGATATTAGCTGCGACGGAACTGTTTTAGGAAGAGCAGCGGTTCGAAACATTACTGGAGGAAACCCAGGAGCTCGTACCTTCCTTTGGACACCAGACCCAGGGATTGCCAACGGTCAAGGAACTGATTCTGTTTTTAACTTAACCTCAGGTAATTATACGGTCAGAGTTTCTGATCCACTTAGCTGTGATACGACAATACCGTTCTTTATTTCTGCGACATCTGTAACTTTTAACTTTACAGACTCTGTACGAAACGACTCTTGTATTGGAGCAGGTAATGGTTTAGTCGGAATATTTGGTATCTCAGGTGGAGTTGAACAACTCATCAATCGACAACTTAGCAACAGGAACTTACTCTGTTATTATTAGAGACAATGCAGGATGCGATTCAACACATATTTTTAGCCTATTAACAGAACCATTTCCGTTTGCATTTGACTTTGACACGACTGATGTAAATTGTGCAGGGGCTGACAACGGGACGATAAAGTTAAATTTAACTGGGGGTACACCTCCATATTCTTACAATTGGATTGGAACTACTTTTGGTAATGTTGACAGTATTTTTGGCCTAGCTACAGGAACATATAGAGTAGCTATTACAGATGCAAATGGCTGTACTGCGCTAGACTCAACTGTAATTAACCCAGCTACACCAATCTTGATTACTGTAGACCCAGGTATTCCAAGTGTAGATGTTACATGTGCAGGAGATCAAGACGGAACGATTGATATTATTACATCGGGAGGAGCGAATACATTAGTACGAGAATGGTATTTATTGCCAAATAGAACAACCCCAATTGCGGGAGATGTTTCATTCATCAATAATTTGTCAGGTGGCACGTATAGAGTAATTGTTTCTGATGGTGCTTGCGCTGATAGTTTAGACATTGTAATAAATGAACCAGACACATTAAAAGCTGCGGTTAATAAATACGATTTAAGTTGTGACGGAACAATTTTAGGAAGAGCTGCTGTTCGAAACATAACAGGAGGAAACCCAGGAGCTCGTACTTTTACTTGGACTCCTGACCCAGGCATTGCAAACGGCCAAGGAACAGACTCAATTTTCAATTTAGCGGCAGGTAACTATACGGTTAGTGTTTTAGATCCATTAGGTTGTGAAGCTTTAATACCTTTCTTTATTTCTGCAACAACGGTTACCTTTAACTTTACTGATTCTGTAAGAAATGATTCTTGCATTGGAGCCGGAAAGGGTTTTGTTGGCATAAGTGGAATTTCAGGTGGAGTTGCGCCATATACTTATGAATGGTCAACAAATCCAGGCGTAATTGTAAACAACCCTTCAATTGACAACCTAACAACGGGAACGTATTCAGTGATTATCAGAGATAACGCAGGGTGTGATTCAACTCATGTATTTAGATTACTAACAGAGCCTAATCCTTTTGCTTTTGACTTTGACACGACCAATGTAAGTTGTGCTGGCGCTGACAATGGGACAATAAAGTTAAATTTAACGGGGGGTACACCTCCCTATTCCTACAACTGGATTGGAACTACTTTTGGCAATGTTGACAGTATTTTTGGATTAGCTACTGGAACATATAGATTAGCGATTACCGATGCAAATGGATGTACTGCCTTAGATTCAACTTTAATTAATCCAGCATCTCCAATTTCAATTGTTTTAGATCCCGCTATTCCTTCTACTGATGTAACTTGTGCAGGAGATCGAGACGGAACTTTAGCGATTATTGCTTCAGGTGGCGGGACTACACTTGTAAGAGAATGGTTTTTACTACCAAATAGAACAACCCCAATCGCAGGTGATGTTTCTAGGCTTACAGGACTCTCAGGAGGAACTTACAGAGTAATAATTACTGATGGTCCATGCCTTGATAGTTTAGACTTTATTGTAAACGAACCTGACACCTTCAAAGCCGAGTTAAATTCATACAATATTAACTGTAGTGGAACTGTATTAGGACAAGCAGCAGTTAGAAACATTACAGGCGGTAATCTCGGTGCACCATCGTTTCTTTGGACGCCAGATCCGGGTATCGCGAACGGTCAAGGAACTGATTCAGTTTTCAACTTGGCAGCTGGAAATTACAACGTTAGAGTTTCCGACCCATTAGGTTGTGATACTGCCATAGTTTTCACTATTTCACCAACTATATCCAACTTTACCTTTATTGATTCTGTGCGAAACGACTCTTGCGCTGGCGCAGGAAAAGGTTACGTAGATATTGGAAATTTAAGTGGAGGCGTTCCTCCATATTCTTTCGAATGGTCAACAAACCCCGGTGTAATTGTTACCGATACCTTCGTTGACAATTTGGTTGCCGGCAATTATTCTGTTACCATATCAGATGCCTCGGGATGTGATTCTGTTTTTGACTTTAGGGCATTAACTGAGCCGACTCCTTTTAGCGTTTCGGTAATCGCTAATGAAGATACTTGTTTAACGTCTCAAGGAAGCGCATTTATTGATCCGACATCAATAGCCGGAGGAACACCACCTTACTCCTTTACGTGGCCCGGAAACATCACTGGGCAAGGAGTTAGTGGATTGTTGGGAAATATTACCTATCAATTAACAATTACAGATGCCAATCTGTGTGTGTACAATGAACCCTTTACTATAGGAAATGTAGCACCGTTTACTATTTCTTTTGAAACGGATAGTGCTTCATGTAAGGGTTTCAACGATGGTGCTATACGTGTGACGACAGTAGGACAAGCAAGTGGAGTTACCACATATACTTGGACTCCGAGTATTCCGGGAGGTGGAACACCAACAGGCCTATCTGCAGGAACCTACAGCCTTAACGTAACTGATGCAAATGGTTGCGTTGCCACAGGCTTTGTGGATGTAGAAGAGCCTGATGAATTAAAAATTGACTCTGTAAACTTTACGAATGAAACTTGTGTACCAGGTTCAGACGGCACTGCATTAGCTTTCACAACTGGTGGCAATCCGGCCTATCGATTTAATTGGGGTGATGGTAATGGGTTTTCCCTTGCTAATAATGTTTCTACTTTAACGAGTGGAGATTACACTGTTACTGTGCAAGACAGAAAGTTTTGTTCTGACGTGTTCAATTTTAGAGTTGGTGTCGATGCACCTTTTCAAATAGACTCTATAACCATTGTCGATGAAAAGTGCGCCGGAGATAGAGATGGAAGTATATTGGTTCATTTATCCGATACAATTCCTGTCGTTAGCTATAATTGGAACTCTTCAGCACTTTCGGGACCTAACCCAACCGGTCTTGGTGTGGGAGCATACAGCTTAACAGTAACCGACGGAACAAACTGTTCTGTTAATAGAGTAATCGGCGTTGGTAGGTCATCAGGAGTGCAAACCCTTATTCCACTTAGCGAAGATGAAACATGCTCTCCGGGAGCAGATGGTTGGGCAACAGTTGGCGCAGTAGGTGGTGTAGAACCATATTCTTTTGCTTGGAGCCCAAATGTCACCTTTGGATCAACTTCGGATTCAGCATTCAACTTGGTAGCAGATGATTATTTTGTTACAACAACGGATGGTATCGGCTGTACATCAATTGGCTCAGTTAGACTTACCGTTGGTGCAAATTTAGATTATAACCTTTTAGAGCAGGTCGTTCCATTGTGTTTTGGTGACAATAATGGGAAACTAAGAATAGAGGCTTTTGGAGGTGTTGGTCCTTACAGTTACAGTTGGTCAAACGGCAGTACTGATTCCATAGCAAACAATTTACGCGCAGGATCTGTCTCGGTAAAAATAACAGACAGTTCCACCCCAGCTTGCGAAAAAACATTTAGCATTACAATTGCACCTGTAGATCCGATTTCACTTGACTTTTCTACCTCCATTGAAACTTGCTCGCCCGGTTCAGATGGAAGTGTTATTGTAAATCCATTAGGAGGAGTTCCTCCATTTACCTACACATTCTCAGGTACCGGAACTGTTGGAGCTACACCTAATGTCTACGAGAACTTAACTGCAGGATCGTACTCTGTTACAGTGGCAGACTTTAATGGTTGCAGTGCTTTTGGCAATTTCTCTGTCGGAAATGCAAGTTCACTACCTTTCAGTGCTAGTCTAACAAAAAAAGATCCCACGTGTGCAAATGGCACGGATGGCTCATTTAATGTACAAGTTAACGGCGGTACAAACCCATTTACGTATACTTGGGCAGGCGGAAATGGAAATGCCTCAGCTGCAGACCCTACTAGTTTAGTAGCAGGTATCTATACAGTTACCGTTAGCGACCTCTATGGCTGTGAAGTTATAAAGACAGACACACTGTTTAACAAGGCGCCAATTACTGCAACTTTTACATTTGTAAAAGACGATTGTCCTCCTACGAATACAGGTAGCGCAACCGCAGCAGCAGCAGGTGGTGTTGCTCCATATACCTACAACTGGCCAACTGCATCCATACCAGGATCATCAGCCTCTGGAGGAACTTTTTCAAATTTGCCTTCAGGTACATTTAATCTTACTGTAACAGACTTTAAACTATGTAGCAACGTAATCCCTTTTACTATTGACAAGTCTGCACCTTTTACCCTTACCACCACAAAAAATAATATCAGTTGTAATGGATTAACGGATGGAAGTATAACATTAAGTGTTTCAGGAGTATCAATACCCAATACGGAGGTATATTTATGGAGCACGAACGTAGGTTTGACAAATATTAATAATCAAAGCCAGACAAACTTAGCAGCAGGCACTTACTTGGTTACTGTAACAGACCCTGATAACAACTGTGAAGAAACAGAAACCTTTTTGATAGAAGAGCCGGATACGATAGCTGCAACTGCAAGCCTAACTAGTGTTACTTGCTCAGGAAATGGAAATGATGGTGCGATAAACCTCACTGTTACAGGTGGAACTGAACCATACACCTATGACTGGGGTAGCGGTGTCAACTCGAAGAACCGAAATGGTCTTGCAGTAGGAGACTACACAGTGATTATAACTGACGCTACAAACTGTAGTCCGTTTACGGCAACCTATACCATTACCAATCAGCCCCAATTCACTGTTAACTTAGACTCAACAGACATCTCTTGCCCAGGTTTACGAAATGGATTTATTACAGTGACGACTACTGCCGTTAATCCAACTTACGCGTGGAGTGATGGATTATCAGTGAATGCTACAAGAGGTGGATTATTTGCCGGCAAGTATATTGTAACAGTAACAGATGGTAATACAGGATGTGAAGTAGCTGATTCAACTATTATAAATGAAGAGGATAGCATTAAAATGTTCTTTTCTGTTATAGATGAAAATTGCAGCCCAGGAATGGATGGAGTCGCCAACATAGACTCCACTATAGGCGGAACTCCGGGTTATTCTTGGTCCTTCTCTGCCGGAAACCAACTTGGTAATGGCCCGGTTGTAAATAGTCTTTCTGCCGGAACTGTGTTCGTCACAGTTACCGACTTAGCCGGATGTCGTGCAGTTGACTCTTTTGAAGTGAAAAAAGCTGCGCCATTTGACGCAAACTTCATTTTTACAGACGCAATTTGCCAGGGAGATTCCACCGGAACCGCCAGCATTATTACCGGAAACTCAACCGGCCCTCTCACTTTTACTTGGCCATTAGGATCTGTAATAGACCCAACAGACTCTACACAAAACAAGCTATTGGCAGGAACTTACGTAGTGAACGTGTTTGATCCGTCCAATCAGTGTGATGAAGACTTGACCATTATAATTGATGAACCTGATACCATAAAAACAAATGCAATCATAACAGATGAAAATTGTAACCCAGGGGGGGATGGAGGAATTACATTAATCCCATCTGGCGGCGACGGCGGACCGTATACCTTTTCTTGGTTGCCAGCTGCAGGAATTGCTCCTACAGATCAAAATCAGACCGGTCTAGCTGCAGGAACCTACTTCTTAACCATTACAGATGGAATTGGTTGTACTTCAGAAGATTCAATAGAGGTTGAGTTCATCATTAGCACCATACCTAACTTAACAACAACAGACAATGGTTGTCAATTAACAGGACCTTGTACTGGATCTGCAAAAGCTTCTCCGACTAATGGTGTTGCGCCATACAGTTTCGAATGGGAATCTGTATTAAACGGACCTATTACTGTTCCCCTTACAACGGACTCTATTGGAGGTTTGTGTTTTGGAGATTATTCGTTAACTATTACAGATGCTTCGGGTTGTGATACGACTATACAATTTACTATTGGTGGTAACCGAGTTATCACTTACAGCGCAGTAGTCACGGATGAAACATGTGGTGCCAACAATAATGGATCTATTGCTGTAACGCCTAGTGGAGGCGACGCTCCATACTCTTATACTTGGTTAAACAGCACTGCGATTGATTCGCTGCGCACCGGACTTTCGCCAGGTAACTACAGGGTAACCATTACCGATGCAACAGGATGTACTGCCGTATTAGATACTACCATTGAAACTGAAAACTTTAATTACACCCTAACCTCCACAGATTTATCTTGTAATGGCGGAAATGATGGTACCGCAACTATATCAATAGTAGGTGGTACGACAGGGTATACTTTTAACTGGACACCTACTCCACCGAATGGTCAAGGAACAGCAAATGTTTCAAACCTTTCAATAGGAACATATTCTGTTGTTATTACGAACACACTTAATAACTGTAGCGCAACGGAAACTTTTGACATAAGTCCGAACACTGTAATTGATCCAAATGAAGTAATAAATAATGAAAGTTGCTTTGGGCAAAATGACGGTAGCATTGTATTAAATGTTGTCGGAGGCGCAGGAGGTTACACTTATAATTGGTCCGCTAACGTTCCAGCAGGCACTACCGGAAATAGCGCCAATGGGCTTTCTTCGGGTACATACACCGTTCAAATAATTGATGCAGCAAACTGTGATACTACAATCACAGTCGATATTATTGCAGCAAATGATATTTTAGCTTCCATTACCGAGAATGATGCGACATGCACAAACTCCGGTATTTGTGATGGAAGCGCAGTATTAACTGTAACAAGTACAGGAACTTTTAGTTACGTGTGGTCACAGGGTATCACAGTTATTGGTAATGATTCAGCGGCTATCAACCTTTGTCCAGGAAACTACTTTGTAGACATCACAAACGCCAACGGTTGTATTAAAAGAGTAAATTTTGTAATTGGAGGACCTACTGCAATTGATCCAAATGTTACAGTTACAAATTCGACCTGTAATATCCCTAATGGATCTCTTGTAGCAGCCCCAACGGGGGGTACAGGTGTGTTAACAGTAGAGTGGTTAGATAACACCCTAGCCTCTATTGGAATAGGTAACCCTATTAACAACTTACCTGCCGGAGCATATTTTATAGTAGTTGCGGATGCAGTTGGTTGCACCGACACTTTTCCCACCCAAATCAACGATATTGGTGCGGAAAACATCACTATCACAGCGTCTAATAATGTTTCTTGTTTTGGCGGCAACGATGGTGGAGCAACCGTTAGCTTTGTTTGTAATGACCCATCTTGTACTACAGAGTGGTTTGCTCTTGGCGGAATAAGCGTAGGAACCGGCAGAACAATTACCGGGCTAACAGAAGGAGACTATTACGTTGAAGTAAGCAACAACAGCGGATGCTTAGCCGTCGAGTCGATTAATATTTCTCAGCCAAGCCCTTTCACTATAAGTGAAACTATTGTGTCTAATGATTGTGCTAATGGTATTAACGGACGTATTACGTTAAGCGTTTCCGGTGGAGCGGGCAACTTTAACTATTTGTGGAGTCCTTCTCCAACAAGTGGTCAAGGAACTAATTCCGTTTCCGGTTTAGCAGCTGGTACTTATACTGTCAACATTAGAGACATAAATGGATGTGATTCTACCTTAAGTTTCGATATTCAGGAGCCCTCAGAAATAACTTCCACGTTTGCTATAACGAATTCAAATTGTAATCAGTCAGACGGGCAAATTGTTGCCACGGTAAACGGTGGAACCGCGGCATTAGCATATAACTATCAATGGTTTAATGCTAACAATGTTCTTTTGATAGGAGAGACAACAGATACCTTGAAAAATATTGCTGCAGGAACCTATAGATTAAGAGTAAGAGATGATAATTCTTGTGAGAGAATTTTCACCTCTACAGTTTCTGACTTAAACGGTCCAACAGTAGTTGTGGACTCGGTAATAAATGCCGGTTGTTTTGGAGAAAACGGTGGAGGTGTATTCATAACAGCTAGTGGAACGAACCCTCCGTTTAGCTTCAATTGGTTACCCTCAGGTGCTGTTTCTGAAGATTTGTCTAACCTAACTGCAGGAGTTTACTCCGTAAGAGTTGTAGATAACCTGGGTTGTATTACTAATGTTGAAGACACTGTTAAAGAGTCCACTGAGCTAATGCTTTCATTAACATCGGTAGACGCAACTTGTGGACAATGTAATGGAACATCATCCGTCTCTGTAAGTGGTGGTTCAGCTCCGTACACGTATCTATGGAGCAATGGCGACACACTAGATAACGCAGATAGCTTATGCGGTGGAAACTATAGTTTGATTGTTACTGATGCTAGCGGCTGTAGTAAATCACTTGACTTTGGAGTAAATACAACTGGTGGCCCAACAGGGGATACAGTAAGTGTTTCGCCCGCAAGCTGTGCAAATTCAAACGATGGCTCTGCATCCGTTATTCCAATAGGAGGAACCCCTCCATATACATACCTATGGCAACATAATGGTGCGACAACAAGTACTTTATCCAACCTTTCTGCAGGCATTTATTTTGTTCAAATATCAGATGTCAGGAGTTGTTCTAGAACAGTACAAATCGACATTACAAGTCCAACAAAAATTGAGCTTAACCCACAAGTAGTGAGCTCGGAATGCAACCAGTCTAACGGTTCTATTCTTCTCAACGTAACAGGTGGCCAAGGCCCTTATAGTTATAATTGGGGAACAGCAACCACAGCAGATACCAACTTTATTGATGGACGTGCAGCAGGAATATATCCGGTAAGTGTGACTGATGCAAACGGTTGTATTGAATCGCTTTCTATTGCAATTAATAATACAGGAACTTCATTTACACCAAACCCAACTGCAACAGATATAAGTTGCTTTGGACAGTGTGACGGTTCATTAGTTAGTAACATTACGAACGAACCTGTTGACTTTAAGTGGTTGGATGCACAAAGAAATTCAATGGCTCCACTCAATACAGATTTAACCAATAATGTGTGTGCAGGAGATTACTTCTTGGAGATAATCACTAATCCTCTTGGTTGTAAATCCTATGTATCAGTTACGGTTTCAGAACCAGACTCTATTACCCTATCCTCCAATATAATCAAGGATATTTCGTGTAATGGGGATTGTGATGGTCAAATATTCATCAATACAAGAGGTGGTAATATTCTTTACACTTATTCTTGGAGTGACCCGAATAATCAAAATCAGATTCCGGCCAACGGACTGTGCGCAGGCACATACACTGTAACGGCTACAGATGCGAATGGATGTAGTGCTACAACTTCAGTGACCTTAACGGATCCGCCAATATTCACGGCAAGCATAACAAGCAATACGAACTTAATTTGTAGCTCAGACTGTGACGCCACAGCTACCTCTGTTGCGAATGGAGGCAATCCTCCTTACACCTTTAATTGGAGCGGAGGGCAAGTTGTTGCTAACCCAACAAACCTATGCTTTGGAATGAACGTTTTGACCGTAACTGACGCAAATAATTGTAGCATAATGGATACGATTCTGATCTCTGCGATAGACACCGTGATAGCAGAATCATTTGGACAGCCGGATTTATGTGATGGCGATCTAGTTAACTTATCTGGAGTAATAACGGGTCCTTCCATCACTTCTTTTGGATGGTATTTAGCAGATACTACAACCCTTTTAACAACCACGTTAGATACCACTTTTGCTAGACCCGTTGGAAGTTATACGTACTTCCTAATTGCAACAAGCGGATCTTGTTCCGATACGGCAACGTTTAATGTTAACGTGGCACCAAATCCTGTTGTCAACCTTTCGTCTGAAATCAGAAGATTTGGAGAAGAAGTAACCATTATAGAACTAGGCAATGAAGACCAGTCTTATTCTTACTCATGGACTCCAAGTGAAGACCTAGACGATTCAACAAAAGCGGAGCCTACTACCTTAACGACAGTAGATCGTACGTATACCTTATTGGTGACAGACACAAATGGTTGTACTTATACAGACTCTGTATTAATTGTTTATTCGCCAAATATTGAAATTCCTAGTGGATTTACACCAAATGGCGATGGTGATAACGATGTTTGGAATATAAGGTTGTTAGAAGGGTTCCCAAATGCCTCTGTTCAAATTTATAACAGATGGGGTCAATTGCTTTATGAGCAACCAAATGGTTATAACGTTCCATGGAATGGTGAATACAACGGAAAGAGTCTGCCAATCGGAACTTACTATTATATTATAGAATTGAACGATGCAGCTGCAAAACCTGTAACAGGGCCAATTACAATTGTTAGGTAATATGAAAAAGATACTTTTAATTATAAATATATTGGGAATAGGGTTGTTGAGCGCAAAAGCTCAACAACTACCTCAATACAGTCAATACATATTGAATAAATATGTAATTAATCCAGCTAGCGCCGGCTCTGAGAATTACTTTTCTGGGCAGACTAACTATCGATCGCAATGGGAAGGCGTTCAAGATGCACCGAGAACTTATATCTTAAGTGTTAATGGTCCCATTTCAAAACAAAATATGGGAATAGGTGGATACATGTTCACAGATATAACCGGTCCAACCAGAAGAAATGGATTCAGTCTGTCTTACTCTTATCACGTTAAGATTAGTCCAAGTATTAAACTATCTCTTTCTGTAAATGCAGGGGTGTTGCAATATGCAGTCGATGGATCAGAAATAACGTTTGATAGACCAGATCGACTTGGTAGCACCTTTATTGAAAATAACATATTGCCAGATGCTGGATTTAGCTTCTACCTTTACCATAAAAATTTCTTTTTAGGTGGCTCTGCACCACAGCTAATCCGCAATGAAATTACTTTTGAGGAAAGCCTTGGGGAATTACAAGGAACATTAGAAAATCACTTTTTCCTAATGGGAGGG
>Ga0307933_1002562_pt1 | contig 12321 bp, 25 predicted proteins | sample OrgLakmetageno88_FD_201811 | JGI IMG/M metagenome (GOLD analysis project Ga0307933, IMG submission 201811) | Saline water microbial communities from Organic Lake, Antarctica - #88 | ecosystem: Environmental > Aquatic > Non-marine Saline and Alkaline > Saline | place: Antarctica: Organic Lake...
GAACTGCTCACGCAAATATTGAATATGAACCCGCAACCCTGCGACGGTTACGGCCCCGGTAACGATTCCGCTGGTCACTGTCACGCCCGCGATTTCGAGCGTGGCCATGTCCACTTAACCGCCCTCATTCGGTGGGTTAAAAAAATCATACATATCTGTACCGAGCGTACCCTGGCCGTCCGCGCCACCGTCATATATTGCGCTAAAAGCTCGGTTAAAAATGTTTTCGTGATTCGTGGGGTTTATTGCACTGCCCACGGTCGCCACCGTTTCAACCGCTTTGTTTTTGAAATACCAGACGCCCAGAACGGCCACGCCTGCAAAAATTAAGGTATTGTTTAGCTTGATCTTTTTCATGCGTAAGCCTTCTTTATTCCTTCGTCCAGCACTTCCGCGCTGTATGGGTTGCTGCCGTTTTCGTGCTTAATGATTGCCGCCACTACTGCCGGTAGTTCGTTGTCTGTCACTGGGTCAGTGGGTGCAATGCCCGCCGCCGCCGCGACCGCCGCCACATAGCTGCCGGTGTCGTTTTCAAAGTCTGGAGCCCATCGGCCAATGATTTGCTCAGGTGTGCGGACCCCGTATTTGTTGCGATACGTCAAAAGAACCTTGGTAAGCGCCCGAATGCCGTAAACAGGGGAGTCAAACACCGCAAACCGTTCATCGGCTGATTGATCTGCTGACAGCCCTTGCCAGTTCGCGCCCTTTTCGATGTTGCCTGGGTTGTGATTGCGCAGACCACGCGCCGCGCTCGCCCCCGGCCTGGGTTCTGGCTTTCCCGGTGTGTCTCTCATGTTTGAAACGTCCTTTTTATCGGTATCAATCCAGCTTGCGAACCACGGCATCATTCCGCCCGCTTCGGGCGCTGGTTTTGGCAACGGTTGCGGCACGTTTGGCCGCCCCGTTATCGGTTGCCGCGCCTTCTCTGCGGTTAGCACCAACGCCAAACCCGCCGCGATTGTGAGAAACGGCATTATCAGGTTCACGCGCCCGCCAATATTTCAACGGCCCGGCCTTCGCCGATCAAACCCATTGACGCCAGCACAGCCACGCCTTCGCGGGTGCGGCTGTCGGTCAAGTCAACCTCATCCGCCGCTTTCACTTTGTCCAAAAACACTTCCAGCTCTACCGCTGTTTTTGCTTCGGTGTAAATGGCGACCAATTCTGGGGTGGTGAACTTTTCCATAAACGCCAGCCGGGTGATTACCGTTACCGGCTCCAGATCTTGAAAAATAACCTCGTCTTTTTCGTAAGAAATCCGCCCACCTTTTACGGTTTTTTCAATCCTCAAAACGTCACCCCCACCGCTTCAAAATAAGTGTAGTCTGTACTTTTTCCGGTTAACCATACTTTAAGCGAATTTTTAAACCGCAAATACGCCCAAATACCCCCCCTGTCCTTCTCTCTGTTGCTATCAACAACAGCCCCCAAAAGGTTGTCTACTCTAAAATCTTCAAGAATAATATTCCCGTCCAGTTCAACCGTTATATTTACTCTTTTACTAGTTGATACCAGGTCCGCCCTGTTCAATCCCAAATAGTAAATAACGCCGGGAACGCCGACAATCTCAAGCGCTGGAACTACAGCACTTACGTCTCTTGTAAATGGACGGAAACTGGCGACCGGGATCATATCGTGAATAGAGACTAAAACATCCTCCGGTGCCGGTGGCGGTGCTGAATAGGCCATTATCTAAACCCCTCTATTATATCGACGGTTCCACCGTCAACGCTGTAAAACCACATCGAACCCTGATTGCTGTCGTCCCAAATGCCGCCCGCAGTGACAGGGAACCCCGTTGTTTCTGTTACCGTGCTATCTACGCCAACGCGCCCGCCAACGTTAAATACGATTTGTGCGCTCAACCTTTTGGGGTCGGTGCCCAATATTTCCGTGGCTGTTCCTGCGGTCGCTGTCACTTGTGTTGATGTTCTGACACTGCCGCCCGTCTGAAAGACTTCCAGCAAACCGTTAATATCAATGTCACCCGTCAGCCGGCTGTCGGTTGTGGGTAACTCTGAAATAATAACCGTAATTGTTTGATCGGTCGGACTGGTCAGCCGTAGCCAATTAAAACCACCCACATCAACGCCGATTCCGTTTATCACTTCGGAAGTAACGCCGTTTGATGATCGCAACTTAATACGCCCGCCGCCCGACAAAATCCGAAAGTAACGCCCGGTCATGGTTGTCTGTGACTCAACGCCCGCCGTTAGCACAATATCAAATAGGTTCATTTTGTTTTCACCATCGCCGTGAGTGCCACGGCTGAAATAATTGCCACGCCGCCGTAGGTAGCGTATTTAATCAGATTCTCTGATTGTCGCTCTGTTGATGTTTTGGACGACTGAAACACATAATCAAGCGCCTTTCCGCTTGCCTGCGCGCTTGTCACCTGTGCGTTTGTTACCTGGTCGCCAGCCCGCCCCACTAAATCCTCATAAACTCCCAAGGTAGAGCGCGACAAATCATAAGCACCGCCCATCGAGTATTTTGAAATGTCGAATACGCCCGCATTAGTCGCGCCCGCATAATCAAAAACTCTACCCGTTGTGAACTTCGATAAGTCTGCTGTCGCCTGGATTGCTTCGCTCGCCGTTTTCCCGACTGTATCGAAAGCATCAGACGTTACCCGAGCATTAGCGACCAACGCGCCGCCCGCGATTGCCGTATTAGAGTTAAACGCATTTTTTGTCGTCACGGCATTAGCGCCCAACGCGCCGCCCGCGATTGCTGTCCCGGCATCCAGCGCCGCCCGAGTTGAGCCGCCATCCGTCAGATTAAAGACGTTATCTGACAACGTATTTTCTCGGCCTACGTTAAAATTCTTCAAAGCGCCCGCGCCTGATTGTCCCGCGCCGCCGTAATCAACGTTATTAAAGACAATATCGCCCTCTGCTTTTTGTGCACTGCTGCTACTGCTTTTACCGCCCATTTTCAAACCTCAAAATTGTGTACCCGCCTGGGTCTGTTCCCACGACCTGAAACCCATTTTTCTCATACAATCGAATCAGTCCAGGCCTCTGGCAATGCGTCCGAATACTCCCGGCCCGATTGTCTTTTGAAAACTGAACAGCCCACGGTATCCAGTATTTCGCGCCCGTACCGGTGCCCAGCGCCAACACAATTTCACGGCCATTCTGTGCGTTTATTTCCGACCATAAAACGACCAAACCGCAAGCCGCGCCGCTGATTCTAAGAACACACGCGGCCCCGGATTCGTGCCGCTGTTTTATGGCTTGCAGCGCTTCGCGACTTCCCGCCGCTGCTGACAACCGCTGCCAGTCTTTGCCGTCCGGGGTGATTACTTGCGCAAAACAAGCCATGCCAAACCCACCGCCGCGGCCAAAAACGCCACGCTCTGCCAGTTCTGGCCCGCCGCCTGTGCCTGCTGTGCCTGCACCTGGTAACGGGGTGGCGCGAAACTCCACGTATTACCACCGCCTGCGCTGTTTCGGTTTCCATCGGCACCGGAAGGCCCGGCATTGCCTCCGGTTATTGCCAATGGCGGCAGGCCACCCGGCAGCGGCATTAGCTCGCCACCTTCAAAATCAGCGCGATAGCCAACGCGCCGCCCGCGATGTATAGCGCCGTAGCGTTTACTTCCAGCCCGCCCGGTAGAGTGATTCGGCTACCTGCGCCGCCGTTACTTCCGGCTGTTATTTCCTGCATACCCGTCTGTACGGGCTGCGCCCCTGGCCGCTGGGTTATACTATCCGGTCGATTAAGAAGCGCGTTTTGTTCCGCCAAAATTGTAGCTTCGCCACCCTTGGCACGTGCATCCTCACGCGCTACATACGCCGACAAACCCACGTCGAAAGCGTCCCCGATATTAAAACCAGAGAAAAACCCGCCGCCGCTATTATCTGAACTTTGCTTTGGCATAACGACCCCTTAAATACCGTTGTATCCGTCGATGTACTCAACCAACGTGGTCAAACCGCCCGCGCTGTCAATAGTCGGCTTTAGCCGCATATCAACCAGATTCTGAGTTGGCATAAACTGCATAGCTTTTCCCAGCAAATTCATATCAACGTGGGTCGCTTTTGCAGTTAGCGGATTACGCCCGTACTGCTCTTGCACTGACTCTAAAAGCTCTTTGGGCCAATCCACGACTTTACCCGAGCCCGTGCCATTATTAATCTCGAACTCTACTTTTGATACGTCCGACTTGAACAAGTGCATAGCCGCGATACGTGCGCCACGGGGTATATTATCAATGTCTTGCTTGCCCGCTGTTGCGAATGTAACCGGATACTCACGGAACTTTGTAATAAGTCCCATTGGTTCCGGCTTGCGCCGAACCGCGTAAGCCTGGATCGCTGGCGAGGTCACATCAGGGTGTAAATCAAACTGAATGGTGAGCGATGGAATATCGGTGGTGCCGATAGACGTTAACGCCCGTTCTTCCTCGGTTTTCATTTCGGGACGGTAAAACCACAACGTCAGATAACCGGCTTTTTCGGCCCGGTCGTAATACGTGTTTATATCTGCGATACGTTCGCCGCTGGTCAAATCCCATTGTGCTTTTGAACCGGTGATTACTTTAAAATTCTGCATTTGAGCCGGGGTAACGTTTGTTAGTTTGAACGTTACTTGGTCATAAGTAAGGCCAAGTGGTGCCGATAGAGTAACGCGACCACCTGGTACCACGTTTTGCATGGTTGGCATTTCTTCAAAGGAACGGCCCATATCAGCCCCCCTTAACGACGGTTGCGACTGTGCCGAACCCGGTCGTTTTCAGGCCATACACTGCACCGCCCAAGACAACGCTTGTAACCAGTAGAGTCACCATCTGTTTTTGATCCACGTTATCCGCAAACCACTGTTTAATTCCGCCCATTTTTAAAACCCTGTCGTTTTGTGTTTTGTCGGTTGATCCGATAGGGGTCTTTTTAACCTGGGGGAAACACTGCGGGGAAACGCCCGAACCTAATAAGGTTCAGGAACTTTTCAGGCGGTAAACTCTTTGTATTTTGTGCGGATTATTACAACGCCCTGCGGCCCTTTATGATAAAAGCTCAACGGCTCCAGCGCCTCGATTTCAGCGGCTTTAATGCCCACGGCCCGCTCCAGATACCGGGCATCTTGATCTTCGTGGATCCCTATATATCGGTTCGCGGCCTGGGTGATTAGCGCCTTCGGTACTTCCTGGCATCGTTGGGTTGTGGTGAGGACAATCGCGCCGTATTTCCGGCCCCGAACAATCAGCTTGCGAAAGAACGCCGGCAACCGCTGCCCCATTCCCTGGTCTGCCATTTCCTCGCATACGATGTACGTCAGCCTAGAACCGTCCAGAACCGCCCACGCGACACGACAAAACCAGTGGAACGTTTCGGCGTCGTCTTCGCCCGTCCACGCGATTCGGAACGGTTTTCCGCTACCGTCTGCCGATTTCAGCGCCGCCAGGAACGCGCCCCGGTCTGCAAACCGGGTCGCATTGTGATCGGTGTCCACGTCCCAAAACAAGGCGCGAACGCCCCGGCCCGGTAACAGATCGTTTCGCAATAGCTGCGATTTTCCGCCGCCCGTTTTCGCACCAATAAAACAATGCCGGTTTTGTAAATTAGTCTGCGGATTCTTCGCCACCTGCGCCCCCCTGGCTTTCCTTCGCCGCTTTTTCAGCCTGGGCTATAATCTGCGCTTCGACCTGCTTTGCCGTTACAATGGTTGTCCCCATATAAACCCCTGCGGCAATGTAGGGTTCAAGCGCCGCAAGCCAGGGGGGAACTTCGCCGCCCCACTTTTCGGCCAATGGTAAAAACGCCTCGTTCCCGGCTTTCCGGTCTACGATTTCATCAATCGCCACGTGTGGGCACTGCGTCCTGTTTACCAACCACAAAAAACCGCTGTTTATCCGCGCCGCCAGTGCTGCGGCCTGGGCTACTTCGTCGGCTGTGGGTTGGTTTTCCAGTGCCTCGTTATCGGCCTGGGTTGACTGCCATTCGCTTTCGAGATCCGCCAGTGTTTCGTTCTCGACCACGTCCACTTGCTCAGTTAATGCCACGTTCTGTACCTCATTAGGTTAAAAAAGCGGCTGCAATGCCTCCAACGAGAATAAACAGGCCCACAACGCCCGCCCTGTTGCTTGTCTGCTCCGGGTTCACCCCGCCTGTGGCCTGGGGTTGTGCCGGTTTTGGCGCTGGTTCGGTGATAGACTCATTGGCCCTGCTTTGCAGCGGGTGCGGTATGATTTCCTCGGTTGTAGGGTTCATATTCTTCAACCACTTCACTTGCACCGCTGCCCCGCTGCGCTGATCGGCCCCGCACTCACAACGCCGGTATAAGTACCCGGTCCGGTTCCCTTTTTGTACCTGGTAGAACCTGGCCGTAGTGCCGCATTCGCTGCATTGTTCTGTTCCTACCGCTTTTCGGTTGTCCGTTGCCCTTGGCATCTTTTTACCTCCCTTTCCGCCAGTTGTTCGATTAGCTCCGCCGCTTCCCGAATGATTTCACGCGCCACAGCTGGCAAAAGCGCCGGGTACTTTGCTGCCCTCACTTTTCGCGCCAGCGCACACGCCCGCCCGTATAGCTCCACATCGTTCATACTGCCATTTGCTCCCATCGTCCCGTTTCATCGTTGCAGGCCACGGCCCCGCTATCCGCCATATCAAACCACGCCCGCAAATCGCCCGCCGTTGCATCCAGTCGCGCCCGGTTTCTGTGTCGCCACTGCCTGAACCGCCACTGCTCAAGCCATAGGCTGTTTTGTGGTTCCGGTGTCCAGCCGCGCCGCTTTGCCCACTCGAAAAACTGGTTTTTTTGTGTGTCGGTTTTGAATATCACGCCGTATTTGCTCGCCCGCGCCAGGGGTTCAATTTTTGCCCGCACCTGTTCCAGCAAACGGCCAATTTTTTTCCGCGCCCCTGGGTCTCTTGTTGCTTCCAAATTGCGTTTTAATTTTTCCCGCTCCTGAATTTTTGGCCCGTGTTTTTGGCTCCAGATTTCGCTCGCTTCGGCCAATAGCCAACCCATCATGCCGACCTGATACCGTTCGGTTTCGATCCATGCCGGCGCTCTGGCCCGGCTGCTGATTGCGTAGCGGTTGCCGCGTATTTCGCCCTGGTCGTTATCGCCTTTGCCCTGTGCCTTGCACAAATAGCCCGCTGCCTTTGCCACATAGCTTCCGGCTTTCTGCGGGTCTTTGATCTTTTCCAAATGCGCGAACCCATGCCCCCACAACATTTCCAGCCGCGCCGCCCACGCAGTAAAATGCTTGAACGGTACGGCCCATTTCATCATCAGGTGAACGTGTGGATTCGTGAGCAGTTCTCCGTTTTCATCGGCTATGGGCCTGGAAAATTCAGGAAGCCAACACTTTTCAGACATATTCGGATTTTCGGACACCCACAAATAGGCCAGGGGCTCAGCTGCAAATCGTATGGGCGTATAGGGTCCATCCAGCAACCAAGTAACCGCCGCTTTGTCTGTGGTGGCTGTGCGCTTCTTTGGGATGCACTTTCGAGAGCCTGGTACCTTCACGGTCTTTTCGTTGCTGTCCTGATACTGCCATCCGCGTGTATACATTTTGTTCGCGGCCTCAAAAAACCGGCTAACTTCGCTTTGAACCGACCACTGCCAAGCCAACTTCAAAGGCGTAAAAAGCGCCCCGCTTTCAGAATGGCGAACCTCTACGGGCAACGGCACCTGTTCCGCCACGTTATAGGCCGGGGTTTCCCCGTCTGCCTGGTAGTTGATACCCAACGGCCCCTGTTTTGCTCTGGCCGGTTCAATGGCAACGTGAGCAAACCCCGCTGAACTCATGGGATGCCGGGCCAACAACACACGCCGGGACAACTTCGCCCTCGCTTCGCTGGTCAGCGTCAGGGTCGCAAACGTCGAGAACCCGCCACGCTGGCAAGCCATAAAAAAACAGGATTCTGAAATTTTCCGCGCCCCGCGATCCGTCAGCGTCGCTGTGACTCGTTCACCCTCGTTCGTGGGCATATCTGCGGTAGCGCCGGGTCTGGTTTCCATGCGTATGCGCTGCTCACCCGCCCACGGACGCTTTTCAACAACGGCCCACGTTCCGGCCTGCCTCAAATCTGGCGCGTAATCCGGTGCGGCCTGCTCCAAAACCACCGCCAAAGGCTTACTGCCTGGCGTTTTCCGGTTGAAATATGCGCCGGTCATACCTGGGAAACGGTCTGTCGGACTTTTCGACGCCTTGACTAGCCTATAAGCGCCCGCCGTTCCGGCTGTCGCCCCACCGCCCGGCATCGGCTGCGCCAATTCCGAACGCCCACAAAAAAACCGAGACGCTTGCGCGGCCCGATCAATCCCTGCTGGTTGTGCATTGCCTTCGATCATGGCCTATGCGATGCCCTGGGCCTTATCGTTCGCCAGATCGTTCGCCAGCTGCAAAACCCGGTACACGTTCAAAGCCCGGGACGCCAGCCGGTTTGACACGTTCAATCCCTCTAGCGCCTGGTGAACCTCAATACCCCCGGCCTCGGCGCAATCTGACAACGCCTTAGACTTTGCAAACGCCGCTTCACTCATGTAATGGGCTATAAACTCGGCATCCTCTAAGCCATTCTTTAAAATGTTTTTTTCGATTGCCTGCGCGTTATTTGATGGGCTTTTCATTGTGTTTTCTTCCAAAAAATAGGGATTGGCGGAAATGGCCATAAAGATACAAAATAGACAAATTACTGCTTTCAAAATCGCCCCCTGAGCCTTTGCCCCCACTCCGCCGCATCGCCTACCGCCTGCCACAATTTGCGCCGCTGCGGTTCAGGAACAGCGGCCCACGCCTTGGTAGCGTATGCCGCCGACACGTTTGCTAAATCGCAAAATAACGCCCTTTCGGCGGGCTTAGAATCTTCCCAGAACCGGGCTTGCTGCTCAGAAACGCCGGACAATCCCCACGCCTTCAAAACTTTGCGTAGCTGCTCTGGTCCTTTCACGTTTTTGAACTGGTGCCGCAAACGCTCGTATGCTACTGCTTGCGAGTGAACCGTCGCGCCCTGGTAATCCTGGTCTATCACTGTTGAAGTCTGCATTCTCTTGTTTCCCCTGGTCGTTAGATGCCCCCCTGGGTAAAAACGCCCGATAGCTAATCGGGCACAGCTCAGGGGAACCGAGGGACAACAATACTGCAACGACTGGCGCGTATGCAACTTGTATTTGACCGTTTAACTGGCTTGCCGTCCCTGACGTTCCGAGCGTAGATATTCCTGACCATGTTGTGTGAAACTCCTAAGTCGGTTCATCCCCACGGGCGTGGGGAACACTAGAACAGGGACGCTTGCCCGGTCTTTTTTTTCTTAACACTTCGCTTTTTCGGTGCTGGCCCGGTCTTTTTCTTCTTTGCCGTTGCCAGCCCGCCCAGCTTTCCCAACTCAACTGCACACAAATTTTTTTTACGCTTCGTCGCCACTGTCGCCCCCGATAATGTCCTGTACGGCGTCGTCGATGCCGGTCCCGACACTAATCGCAACGGGTGCACCCAAACCGAACGCCGACAATATTCCAATCAAAAGATATTTTCGAGCAGGTGCCCGCCACAATCTTTCCCACCATTTCATAAACTACCCCATCATTATCGTATTACCGTAATTATCGTAATTACCGTAGTTACATGTTTCTGATCTCCGATGCCTTAAGCAACACCACGTCATGCTCCGTTGCTGTTATCCGCATCTTGGCCGCTTCGATTTCGGCCCGCTGGTGTGTGAACTGCTCACGCAAATATTGAATATGAACCCGCAACCCTGCGACGGTTACGGCCCCGGTAACGATTCCGCTGGTCACTGTCACGCCCGCGATTTCGAGCGTGGCCATGTCCACTTAACCGCCCTCAATCGGTGGATTAAAGAAATCGTATAGGTCCGTTCCGAGCGTCCCCTGCCCATCGGTGCCCCCGTCATAGATCGCGCTAAACGCTCTGTTGAATATGTTTTCTTGATTCGTGGGGTTGATGGACTGCGCCGCGCTGCTCACGGTTTCAACCGCTTTTGTCTTGAAATACCAGACGCCCAACACGGCCACGCCTGCAAAGATTAACGTATTGTTTAGCTGGATCTTTTTCATGCGTAAGCCTTCTTTATTCCTTCGTCCAGCACTTCCGCGCTGTATGGGTTGCTGCCGTTTTCGTGCTCAATGATTGCCGCCACTACTGCCGGTAGTTCGTTGTCTGTCACTGGGTCAGTGGGTGCAATGCCCGCCGCCGCCGCGACCGCAGCCACGTATGAACCCGTATCGTTTTCAAACGCCGGCGCCCATCGGCTTATGATCTGTTCCGGTGTCCGAATGCCGTATCGGTTGCGATAGGTCAAAAGAACTTTAGTGAGTGCCCGGATGCCGAAAACAGGCGAATCAAACACTGCAAACCGGGTATCTGCGGACTGATCTACTGATAACCCCTGCCAGTTCGCGCCTTTTTCTATGTTCCCTGGGTTGTGGTTCCGCAGCCCTCGCGCCGCCCCGGCTCCTGGCCTGATTTCCGGTTTCCCTGGTGTATCGCTCATGTTTGAAACGCCCTTATTTTCGGTATCAATCCAGCTTGCGAACCATGGCAAAAGCCCGCCCGTTTCCGGCTTTGCCTTTGGCACGTTTGGCCGGCCTGCCTGGGGTTGCCGCTGACTGATCGACAGCACCACGGCCAAACCCGCGCCGAACGCCAGCAACGGCAAAATCAGATTCACGCGCCCGCCAGAATTTCGGACACGCGCCCCGCGTCAATCAGGCCCGCCGCCGTCAGTGCTTCAACGCCTGCAATCGTTCGCGGGTCGGTCAATGTCACATTCTCGGCTGCTTTGATTTTGTCCAAATATATCTCGACTTTGACGGACTGTTTCGCCGCGGTATAAATCGCTTCAAGCTCTGCATCGGTAAACATACTCATAAACGCCAGCCGGGTTATTACCGCCACAGGCTCAACGTAACGAACCGCGCCCACTGGATACCTAATCACTGTGCCGGACACTGTTTTACTTATCATGCGAATACCCTCGCCTGCAAAACACAAGTATTAGAACCCCCTGAACCCTTATCTCTGGCCGCTACCTTTACACTTTTATTAAAAAACACATAAGTCAGCGGGCTGTCAGTAGATGGACGTAGCGCCATAACCCCCTGATCTACACCGTCAACAATCAACTCAAGATCAAACACATTCGTGGGCACCGTAAGAGACGTTATAACCCCTTGACCGTTCAATACCTCTAACAATAGATGATCTTTAGTCCCCGGCAAATATTCTCTTATGCTTATATTCTCTTTGACTACTCGCTCAAACGGCGGTATATAAGAACCCCCGCCGCCGCCGCTGATTGATACGCTCATTTTATGGACTCCAATTTGCGAACCGAACCCTCCGCCGCACTGTAAGCGTAAAGCGGACCGGTATTTTCAATGGTCAATGTTGAACCCGCGCCCACCAGCAAACCGTTTTCGGCTGTTACGCTATTGTCAGGCCCGATATACATATCAACGTTGGGTTGTAAGTTTCCAGATAACCGGCTTGAATTGTTCGCCAATACTTCAATGGCGGCATCCCCGGTCATGGTTACAACGCCCGCCGAAAACGAACTACCGCCAAGGTTTACAACGGACAACAATCCGCTTATATCCACGTCACCTGTTAAACGGCTGTCGGTTGTTGGAAGGTCAGAGACCAATACCGTTACCGTTTGATCTGTTGCACTGCGCAGCCGGAACCACTCAAACCCGCCAATATCAACACCAATACCGGTAATAATATCGGACTGTTTGCCGTTGCTTGCGTTTATTCTTACTCGCCCACTGCCCGACAAGATCCGAAAGTAACGGCCTTGAACCGTTACCTGGTTGTCAATGCCCGCTTTTAACACTACATCAAATAAATTCATTTTTTCACCATCGCCGTGAGTGCTACGGCTGAAATAATCGCCACGCCGCCATAGGTCGCGTATTTAATTAAATTTTCAGATTGTCGCTCTGTTGATGATTTGCTTGATTGAAAAACATAATCTAATGCTTTGCCGCTGGCCTGTGCGCTCACTACTTGCGAGTCTGTCACCTGTTGCCCGGTTCGCGTTACCAAATCCTCATAAGTACCGAGAGTATCTCTCGACAAATCAAACGCCAGCTTATTCGTTGCGCCCGCGTAATCAACCACTTTACCGGTTGTAAACTTCGATAAGTCTGCTGTCGCCTGGATTGCTTCGCTCGCCGTTTTCCCGACTGTATCGAAAGCATCAGACGTTACCCGAGCATTAGCGCCCAACGCGCCGCCCGCGATTGCCGTATTAGAGTTAAACGCATTTTTTGTCGTCACGGCATTAGCGCCCAACGCGCCGCCCGCGATTGCTGTCCCGGCATCCAGCGCCGCCCGAG
>Ga0307933_1002567_pt1 | contig 12306 bp, 12 predicted proteins | sample OrgLakmetageno88_FD_201811 | JGI IMG/M metagenome (GOLD analysis project Ga0307933, IMG submission 201811) | Saline water microbial communities from Organic Lake, Antarctica - #88 | ecosystem: Environmental > Aquatic > Non-marine Saline and Alkaline > Saline | place: Antarctica: Organic Lake...
CTTTGTAACCAAAAGAAAAAAGGCCCCCATGAGGGCTCCTGCGCAGATTCGGGATGTCAAGGTGGCGGAGGGAACGCGACCCCCGTCGAACCTTCTCTACCTCATAAGCCATTGATTTTATTACCTCAGAGAGCTGGTTCGAATCCCATTTGATGCAGACGCGACTGAGATCCAAACTAGGGCCGTGTGCCGCAGCACCATCGGGTGGTCGACGACCCGCCAGAGGTCGTGCATCTCGCCGTTGATATTCAAAAAAACCTCGTCCAAGTGCCAGCGGCTCGGTCGCATCGCCGCTAGCACAACACGCTGGTGTTGCGACAGTGTTGCGACGACTAGTTAAGGCCTCCCGGCACCGTGGCGCGCCGGTAGAGAAAACCGGTGTCACGCCAAGCCTGCAGCTACTCAGTCCACAATGAACACGCGGCACCCTCCGGTCGTTCGCACCCGGTGTGCCGCGTCGCCGTAATCAGACACGCTAAAACTGGTGCCCGGCGCCATCGGCACCTTGCGACCATCCGCGAGTTCGACCACCAGGTCGCCCGAGATGACGTGCAGGACATGACCACGATCACACCAATGATCAGCAAGTTACTCTGACCCGTAGTCGACGATCCGCACGCGAAGGTCACCCGCGTTGAAGGTGCGCCAATGTGAGTTTCCCTCCGTGCCGGGGTATTCTTTTGATGGGATCTTGTCCCAATCCAGATGCGTAAAAGGGCTCTCAGGAAGTTTCATGCTCGTTCCTTTCGACAAGGTCTTTGTCAGGTCGCATAGTGGCCGTCTGCAGCAGGCTAGGTTCTGAGGCAATCTTGAGGGCAAGTTCGAAAAAGATTTCGCGTTCGGATACTGTCAAAGGGGCGAAAAGCTCTTCCTGACGCTTGACGGACATCGATCGAATCTCGGCCAGCAGCTTTTGGCCAGTCTCGGTTGCAAATAGCTTTTTTTCGCGCCCATCCGCGACCGACGTTCGCTGCTCGATAAGGCCGCGCGTTTCCAAAAGAGACGCCGCGCGGCTGATCGTATTTTGTGGACGTGGAAAGAGGGCCTTGATTTCCTTGGCGCGGATTCCCGGAAACATCACGATCGCAAACAGGGTAGACCAAGCGTGGACCGGCATCCGATAGGTCTGCTCGATGTAGCGATTCGTCACCGCGTTGTTGCCCAGCACAACATAGCTGATCAACATCAGATACTTAAGGTCGGACTGGAAAACCTTATCCAGCTGTTCTTGCTCATTCATTAGGCGGCCTCATTGTCGATCTGCAGATCTTTACCTGAACCGGTAGAAATGTTCTTGCCAGATACATCCATATGGATCAATGTTTTATCAACAGAGAAGGAGTGAGAGTACATGATCGTGTTGGGCGTTGATCACTGATGGAACTAATCCGGTCGGGGAAAATCTTCGAGGTTGGAAAGTTGCCTACCGAGCGGTCCCTTGCGGAACGGCTGGACGTCAGCAGACGCTACATTCGACAAGCCCTTGATGCGCTGGAGGGAGAGGGTCTGATCCGCGCGAACAAGGGAACGGTACGTTCATTGGCCAGCCGATTGACCCGATGAGGGATCTGGCGGCCAAGATCACGGGCGAGACAAATGTGATCGAAGTGATGGGCGCGCGCATGTGCATCGACCCTGAATTGGCAGCTCTTTGTGCGCCAAGCATGCTGCCAGACGAGGTGGTGCGGCTGTGCTATTTGGCACAACATCAGGTCGAGGTCGAAAACCCGCAAGCGGCCGAACTTTTGGATGCTTCCCTGCACCGTTTGATTGCGCAGTGCGCTCGTAACCGCGCCTTGATTACAGCTTATGCGCTTTTGGATAGAATCCGCAGTAACGCGGATTGGGTTCAAATCCGCGCCCGCAGCCGAAGCCACGCATTTATCAAGGCCAGCCATAGCGAACATATGGCAATCATTGATGCCATCGGTCTGGGCCATGTGGATGTTGCCCTGCAGGCCATGCGTGACCATCTTGAGACTCGTTTTGGCGCATTGCGGACGGCCCTTGAAACCCAACACCAAGCGGAGAATTGAGCCATGACACATAACATCACCCCATCTGATATTGCAGCCGCTGAGAAACTGATGGGGCTGGAATATACTGCGCAAGAACGTGCGCAGATGATCGGTAATCTTGAAGGGCAATTACTGTCCGCGCAGGCTCGGCGAGCGGTAAAGCTGGATAATTCGGTGCCTATGGCATCGCGTTTCGATCCGCGGCTAGCCGGATTTGCAATGCCCCATGGCGCCAATGCGCTGACCCGCTCAGTGGTCATGGACGCATTGCCCGGCTCTGACGAGGATATTGCCTTTGCGCCGTTGACGCATTTGTCGCATTGGATCGCGACAGGGATGATCACCTCACGCAGGCTGACAGAAATTTATCTGGCACGGATCAAAACACTTGATCCCAAGCTGGAGTGTTATGCCGTGGTGACGCCAGATCTGGCATTGGCGGAAGCGGATGCGATGGACAGCCTCACCAAAGCCGAGGTTAACCTGAGTCCGTTGCACGGTATCCCTTACGGGCTCAAAGATCTGTTCGATACCAAAGGGATCACAACCGGATGGGGAGCGGAGCCGTATCAAAGTAACACTCCCGCCTCCGATGCTGCCGTGACTCGGAAAATGCGTGCCGCAGGTGCGGTGCTGCTGGGAAAAACGACATTGGGCGCATTGGCCTATAATGATGTCTGGTACGGCGGCTGGACCCGCAATCCGTGGAACCTGAATGAGGGCTCATCCGGGTCAAGCGCGGGTTCTGCCTCTGCCACCGCTGCGGCACTTTGCGGGTTTTCCATCGGCACGGAGACACTCGGGTCCATCACTTCCCCCTCGCACCGCTGCGGCACTACAGGGTTGCGCCCCACATTCGGGCGGGTGAGCCGGGCAGGTGCAATGGCGCTGTGCTGGTCTTTGGACAAAGTTGGGCCAATCTGCCGATCGGTGGAGGATACGGCACTGGTGCTGGCAGCACTCAACGGCGGTGACACGGCAGATCGTGGCTCAATCGACGCGCCTTTCGTGTTCGACGCGACCAAAGGCGTCGAAGGAATGGTGCTTGGCTATTTGCCTGCAGCGTTTGAGGACGAGGGGGCGACGGATTTGGACCGAGCGGCGCTCGAGGCTGCAAAGGGACTTGGATTTGATGTGCGTGCCCTAAGCATCGAGGACCTCCCTTATGGTGCCTTGATGAACATCGTTTATGCCGAGGCTGCAGCCGCGTTCGAGGATCTGACGCTATCTGGAGCGGATGATATGCTGACATGGCAAGACGAGGGCGCATGGCCGAACACGATGCGAAAGGCTCGGTTCTTGTCAGCGGTCGATCATGTAAACCTCGATCGTCTGCGCTTTCGTGTGATGCAGGCCGTTGCCGATATGATGCGCGGCTGCGACGTGCTCATCGGGCCTTTCATGACAGGTCCCATGCTGGTGGCCAGCAATTTTACGGGTCATCCGTGTCTGCATATTCGCGTTGGTTTTGGGCAGATCGCGACCCGCTCTGCTGCTTCTTTGGGCGCGGGCAAATTAACCACAGGCGATGCAAGCGGCGACAATACCTTTCGAGTGCCGCATGGGATATCGCTTTGGGGGCAACTGTTCGACGAAGGGCCGCTTTTGAATGTGGGTATGGCGCTTGAAAAAGCGCTGAATGTGGCGGCCGAGCGACCAGTTCTTCAAGAGTAAACGGGCCTTTGCCCATCAAACAAAACCTCGCGACACAGCAGACTTCGACACTTTAACCGCGCATGAGCGCATTTATTGGAGACGTTACATGAAACGTAGGGAATTTCTGAAAACAACCACCGCAGTAATGGGGGGAATGGTCATCACCGGTCTTCCAATGGCCCATGCACAAGACAATGCGACCCCCGTGAGCGGCGGCACGTTGATCTGGGGCCATTCCGAGACGACGCAGAACCTCGATATCCATCAGACCGGCACTGCCTCCACGGGCCGGGTGCTGCAGAACATCCACGAGAGCATCGTGAGCACGGACAAGGATCTCAATGTGATCCCGAACCTCGCGTCAAGCTTCGAGCTTTCCGAGGATGGCCTGACCTATACCTTCACCCTGCGCGACGATGTGATGTTCCACACCGGCACCAAGATGACTTCGGCGGATGTGAAATATTCGTTTGAGCGTTGCGCGGATCCTGCCACAGGCGCCACAAATTTCGAAGTGTTCAACGCGGTCGAGAGCATCGAGACACCGGACGACACCACCGTGATCGTGAAGCTGAGCACCATCAACGCGCCTTTCCTGTCACGGCTGGCGGAGAATGGCGCGGGCGTCGTGATGCCGGTCGATTCAGGTGATGGGCAGGGCGAGATGCCGGTGGGTGCCGGCCCCTTCAAATTCGTGCGTCGCGAGTTCGGCAACGAGGTGGAGCTAGAGCGCTTTGATGGTTACTTCGACGGCCCCGCCTATCTGGAGCGGATCATCAGCCGCGAGATCACCGAGCCTACGGTGCGCCTCACCGGTCTGCGCACGGGCGAGTTGCACATGATCAACGACATCCCGCTGGACCGGGTGGCCGAGTTCGAGGGCAACGCCGACTTCCAGACGCTTACCTGGTTCCCGCTCAACTTCGATTTTCTGAACTTCAACCATGAATTCGAGCCGTTCAAGGACGCCCGCGTCCGCGAGGCCTTCGATCTGATGCTGGACAAGGAAGTGCTGATGCAGGGCGCGCTCTGGGGGCAGGGGACCACGTCGGCCTCGCCCAGCTTCCCGACATCCGCTTCCTACAACAGCGACATCACCCAGCGCGCGCAGGATTTCGAGCGGGCGGCGGCGTTGCTGGCCGATGCGGGCTACGGGCCGGGCGATCTGAAGGTCGTGTTCAAGGTCACAACAAACTATCCTTACCACGTGGACAGCGCCCAGATCATGCTGGAGTGGTTCCGGCAGGGCGGCGTAGACATGACCATCGAACAGCTCACATGGTCCGACTGGCTGTCACAGGTCTGGGTGGACAAGGATTTCCAGATCTCGATGATGAACTTCTTCACCCTGTGGGAGCCCGATTTCCTCTACTATTCGCTCTATCACTCCACAGGCGGCTTCAACTACCGCAACATCAGCGATCCTGCCCTCGATGCGCTGTTGGAGCAGGCGCGCGTGACCGTGGACCGCGATGCCCGCATGGCGATCTACAAGGAGGTGCAAGCCTATATCAACGCCAACACGCTCGACGTGATCTTGTGGTTCCGCAACGGCACCATCGGGGCGCAGCCCAATGTGATGGGCCTCGAGACGGTCGTTCAGCCCAACGGGTCGGAGATGAACTTCCACAAGGTTTGGCTCAAGCAAGCCTGATGCATCTGCGCCGCGGGGCAACCTGCGGCGCATTCCCGGAGGGGCCATGAGCTACATCGCGAACAGATTGCTGTCGGTGGCCTTTACCCTGCTGCTGATCTCGCTCATCACCTTCATGGTGACCAATATCCTGCCCGGCGACGTGGCCATGGTCATCATGGGGACGCAGTCAAACCCCGAAGCGCTGGCGGGCCTGCGCGAGAGTCTTGGCCTCAACGATCCGCTGATCGTGCAGTACGGGCGCTGGATCGGCGGGATGCTGACGGGCGACTGGGGCAGGTCTCTGGTGTTCAAGGAGGCGATCGGGCCGCTCATTGCGGACAAGGTCACCGCGTCCGCGCTTATCGTCGTGATGTCTATGAGCATCGCGCTGGCGGCTGCTGTGCCTCTGGGCGTCTGGGCCGCCGTGCACCGCGACAAATGGCAAGACAACACCGCTTCCACCACGGCACTGCTGGGCGTGAGCCTGCCGGATTTCTTCTGGGGAATTATGCTAATCCTCTTATTCGCGCGCTATCTGGGCTGGCTGCCGTCCTCGGGTTTCGTGCATCCGGGCGATGATTTTCTCGGTGCCGTGCGCCACGCCTTCCTGCCCTCGCTGGCGCTGGGGCTGGGGCTGATGGCGCATCTGACGCGCATGACGCGCTCCACCATGTCCTCCATCCTATCACAGGAATTTATTCGCGTGGCTCGCGCCAAGGGCCTATCGGAGCGGACTGTTATCTGGCGTTACGCATTGGCCAATGCCATCGGGCCGGTGATCACGGTGGCGGGATTGCAGGTGGGGTATCTCTTTGGCTCCATCATCGTGGTGGAGAGCCTGTTCAACTTTACTGGCATGGGCTGGCTGACCTATCAGGCGCTGCTGAACCGCGACATCCCCCTGATCCAGAGCACGGTCTTCGTGATCGCGGCGGTGGTGATGCTGACCAATCTGGTGGTCGATTTGCTCTATGCCGCGCTCGATCCACGGATCAAGCTGCCATGAGGGGATTTCTGAGCGGCAAGGGCATCTTTGGCGGCGGCATCGTGCTGCTGGTGCTTGCGGTGGCGCTGTTTGCGCCGCTGCTGATTCCTGATGCCTGGGCCACGCAGATGGACATGCGCGCGCGCCTTGCGAGCCCCAGCGTGGCACACCCTATGGGCACGGACCAGCTGGGCCGTGATCTGATGTACCGGATGCTGCTGGGCGCGCAGACCTCGATCATGATCGCGGGCACAGCGGTGCTGATGAGCCTTGTGATCGGCCTGCCGCTTGGCGTGATCTCGGGCTATTTCGGCGGCTTGATCGACAATGTGCTGATGCGGCTGGTGGATACGCTGCTGGCTTTTCCCGCGCTGCTGCTGGCGCTCACGATTTCAGCTATTCTGGGTCCCAACCTTACCAATACGATAATCGCCATCGGCATTGCATTCACGCCTTATCTTGCGCGCATTATCCGCGGAGAGGCCCTGCGGGTGGCACAGATGCCTTACGTTGAGGCGGCGCGGGCGGTGGGCACTTCCGACACATGGATGATTATCCGCCACATCCTGCCAAATATCATGCCGCCCATTATTGTGCAGGCTACGATCAGCCTCGCCTTTGCAATTTTGGCCGAAGCGGGTCTTAGTTTTCTAGGGTTGGGGACGCAACCGCCTGATGCAAGCTGGGGTCTGATGATACAAGCTAGCCGCGACTACCTTGATGTGGCGCCGTGGACAGCACTGGTGCCCGGGGCGGCTGTAGCCGTCACAGTTCTGGGCCTCAATATGTTCGGGGATGTGCTGCGCGATATTCTAGACCCGAGGATCAAATGACAAAACCGATCATAGACATAAAAGGCCTGCGCGTGGGTTTTGGCACCGACACCGCCGTGCGCGACGTGAGTTTTGCGATCTATCCCGGCGAGACTGTGTGTATCGTCGGTGAAAGCGGATCGGGTAAATCGGTCACGTCGCTATCGCTTATGCGGCTGGTAGAATTTGGTGGCGGGAACATTCTTGATGGCACGATGACATTGGAGCGCAGGGGCGGTTCGCTCGATCTGGCCACTGCCGATGCACGCACAATGCAGGGCATTCGTGGCAACGAAATAGGGATGATCTTCCAAGAACCGATGACATCGCTCAACCCCGTCTTTACTGTGGGTAGGCAGCTGACGGACGGGCTGCGCATGCATGAAAACTTGACATGGAAACAAGCGGGCGCCCGAGCGCTGGAACTATTACATGAGGTGCGCATCCCTGAGCCGGAGCGGCGGTTCAAGCAATACCCCCATGAGCTGTCGGGCGGCATGCGCCAGCGTGTAGTGATCGCCATTGCTATGGCCTGCCGCCCCCGCCTGCTGATTGCGGATGAGCCAACAACGGCTCTGGATGTCACCATTCAAGCGGAGATAATCGCGCTCATCAACCGGCTCAAGCGCGAGACGGGTATGGCGGTTATGTTCATCACACATGATATGGCAGTAGTGGCCCAGATCGCAGACCGCGTGGTGGTAATGTATCGTGGCGACGTGGTCGAAACCGGTCCCGTTGCCGAGATTTTTGCAAACCCAAAAGCAGAGTACACCCGCACACTTCTGGCCGCTGTACCGCGTCTGGGCGAGATGCGTGGCAAAGCGGCCCCTGAGCGATTGCGGTTGGTGGGGGAAACTCATGATCCGGTGCCGCTTACGCCGCGCGATTTGCCTGAGCCTTTGTTGGAGGTGCGCAATCTCACGACGCGCTTTCCGGTCAAAGGCGGCATTTTCCGGCGCACTGTCGCGCAGGTCTATGCGGTTGAGGATGTCTCCTTTACACTCAACAAGGGCGAAACCCTCAGCCTTGTGGGTGAGAGCGGTTGTGGCAAATCATCCTGCGGGCGGTCCATCCTGCGGCTGGTGGAACCATTGGAGGGGTCGGTTTATCTGGGGGGTAAAAACGTGCTGTCCCAGACAAAGTCCGAACTGCGCTCGATGCGGCAACACATGCAAATGATTTTTCAGGATCCGTTTGCCTCGCTCAATCCTTATATGCGCTTGCAGGCACAAGTGACCGAGCCAATGCGGAATTACGGCTTTGAAAACTGCGAAGACCGCGCAGCACAGCTGTTTGACCGCGTGGGATTACCGCGTGATTTCATGCGCCGCTTCCCGCACGAACTGTCGGGCGGGCAGCGCCAGCGGGTGGCAATCGCCCGCGCGCTGGCCGTCTCGCCGAGTCTGATCGTCGCTGACGAAGCGGTCTCGGCGCTGGATGTTTCTGTTCAGGCACAGGTGTTGAACCTCATGATGGAGCTCCAGGCGGATTTGGACTTGTCCTATTTGTTCATTAGTCATGACATGGCTGTGGTCGAGCGGGTGAGCCACCATGTCGCCGTCATGTACCTTGGTCGCATTGTCGAGATCGGACCACGTGCGGCAGTGTTCGAAAACCCGCAGCACGAATATACAAAGACGCTGATGCAGGCCGTTCCGATTGCCGACCCGGCGACACGGAAGCTGGATGGCGATCTCAATTTCAAGCCAATTCCGTCGCCAATTCATCCGCTGACATATCAGGCGGAGCCGTCACTCTATGAAACTGTCGGGCCGAACCATCGTGTTTTGGTCAGTGAGAATGGTTCTGTCGCAAAGTTTCGCTCTGCTGAAGATACGTATGCGACGTCCCCGCCCTATTGAGATTTTGCTTGCAGGCGGGGTTTTCGGCGCATTCTGCTGACGTTTTTGCCTTCGTGAGCGCTCAGAATGAGCTCACTGGGGACTCCCAGATGATCTCATTCTGAGGGGATGGGGGCCGCGGCTTAGGCCCATGGCATCAACGCATTGATGTCCTTGTCGAGATGGCCGTTGGCGAGCCTGATGAATAGATCGCGCAGGTAGGCGTAGGGTTCGACGCCGTTCATCTTGCAGGTGCCGATCAGGCTGGCGAAGCGCGCCCAAGAACGGCCGCCCTCGTCGTGGCCGGCAAAAAGCGCGTTACGGCGGTTCATGGCCGGGCTGCGGATGGCGTTCTCGACCAGGTTGGAGTTCATGTCGACATGGCCATCCTTGAGGGAGACCCGGAAGCCGTCCTGGCGCCGAAGCATATATGAGAGCGCTACGCCGAGGTCGGATTTGCGCGAGATGCGTGCGGCCTGGGCGGCCAACCAGGCGAAGAACTGATCCACCAGAGGGCGAGACAATTCCTGGCGGACGGCCTGGCGCTGATCAGGCGCGGAGCCACGGATGCTGTCCTCGACCTTGTAGAGCGCGGCGATGCGCATCAGATCGCGCATCTCGATGTCATTAATGCGCGAGACTTCCGTCCAAGGGATGCGCCGACCATCGGCATCAAGGACAAATACATCCGAATAGTCGTAAGCGCCGTCTGGGCCCCACCTTCCAAGCGATCTGAAGAGTTGCGAAGGCATCCCTGTCAGAGGCAGGGAGTGCGTTTCGCAATGTGTGCTACGAATGCGTTTCTCAAATCGCTGGGTGTTGAGATTTACGCGTCGGGTCATCGGCGCTGGCCGGACGAGGTGAAGGCGCAGGCCGTGGCCGAGACGCTTCGGCCCGGCGCGACGGTCAATGACGTGGCCGCACGCTTCGGAATCCAGCCGAACCAGCTGTCGGGGTGGCGGCGCCTGGCGAAGGATGGCGCGCTGGTCCTGCCGGCGGACGGCGAGGTTCACGAGGCTGCCTTTGCCCCGCTCGTGGTGTGCGACGTGGAGGTCCCGGCGCCAGGTGCCGGCACCCGAGCGGCCGGAGGCGGAATCCGGGTCGTCGTTGGCGATGTCGTGCTCCATCTCGACGCCGACACGTCCGCCGGGCGCATTGCCGAGATCGTGCGCGCACTTGGAGAGCCCTCGTAATGCTACCGTCGCACAAGATGCGCATCCTGGTGGCGACGCAGCCCGTGGACTTCCGCAAAGGGCATGACGGGCTGGCTGCACTGGTGCAGTCGGCGCTGAAGGAGGGCCCGTTCACCGGCACGGTCTTCGTCTTCCGAGCCAAGCGGGCGGACAGGCTGAAGATCCTGTTCTGGGACGGAACCGGGCTGGTGATGGCCTACAAGCGCCTCGAAGAAACGACGTTCGCGTGGCCCACGATCCGGGACGGCGTGATGACGCTGAACCGGGCGCAGTTCGAGGCCCTGTTCGCGGGCTTGGACTGGCGCAAGGTCCGGGCGCTGGAAGCCCGCAAACCGACTGCGGCAGAATGACTCTGATCCATCAAAATGACGTTTCTTTCCAGTTGGTTCAGGGTATTCTGGCAGCATGCCGTCTGCCGCCAAGATCGACCTGTCGAGCCTGCCCGAGGATCAGCGTGATGTCGTCGCCGATCTCCTGCGCGAGCATGCGGATCTGCTGGCGGCGAACACAGCCCTGAAGGCGGAAGCCACCGACCTGAAGCAGATCGTTAAGCGGCTCGAGCACCTCGTCGCCGAACTGAACCATGTCGTGCATGGCAAGAAATCCGAGAAGCTGAGCGAGGACGACCGGCAGCTTGCCTTCGAGGATCTGGAGACGGCAGTCGCCGAGGTCGAAACGCAGCACGATGATCGGGCTGCTTCGAGCGAAGCGCCGCGCCGCAAGGTCACACCCGCGCAGCGCAACCGTGGAAACCTGCCGGCGGACCTGCCTCGCGTCGAACAGATCGTCGAGCCGGACAGCCTCGAATGCCCGTGTGGCTGCGGGCGGATGCACAGGATCGGCGAGGATCGGACGGAGCGTCTCGACATCGTTCCCGCGCAGCTGCGGGTGATCGCTACCGTCCGACCGAAATATGCCTGCCGGATCTGCACCGACGGTGTCACGCAAGCGCCCGCGCCGGCGGCTCTCATCAAAGGCGGCCTGCCCACCGAGGGCGCCATCGCCCATGTGCTGGTCAGCAAATACGCAGACCATCTTCCATTGTATCGCCAGAGCCAGATCCTTGCCCGGTCGGGCGTCGACATCCATCGCAGCACGCTGGCGGACTGGGTCGGTGTCGCAGGCTTCCACCTCCGGCCCGTCGTTGACCGGCTGGCCGAGCACCTGAAGTCCTCCGGCAAGCTGTTCATGGACGAAACCACAGCACCGGTGCTGGACCCGGGGCGGGGCAGGACGAAAACTGGCTACCTCTGGGCCCTCGCACGCGACGATCGGGGCTGGGGCGGTGACGAGCCACCCGGAGTAGTCTTCTTCTATGCCCCGGATCGCAGCGGGCAGAATGCAGAGAAGTTCCTGCGCGGCTTCGACGGCACGCTGCAACTCGACGGGTATACCGGCTACAACCGCCTGACACGCGCCTCCCGGAAGGGCGGCGGGCCGATCAGCGTGGCCCATTGCTGGGCGCATGCGCGGCGCAAGCTGAAGGAAGTCTTCGACCGCGACGGCTCGGAGATCGCCGCCGAGGGCCTGCGACGCATCGCTGAGTTCTACGCCGTGGAGGCTGACATCCGAGGCATAGCCCCGGGCCAGCGGCTGTCGGCTCGTCAGGCGAGGACGGCTCCCTTGGTCGCCGCCTTCGGCGAATGGCTCCAGGAGCAGCGACTGCGCGTCTCGGCCAAGTCCCGCCTCGGGGAGAAGCTGGCTTACATCCACCGTCACTGGGACGGGCTCCAGACCTTCCTCCACGATGGCCGCGTCGAAATCGACTCTAACAGCGTTGAGAACCTGATCCGCCCGATCGCTCTGAACCGCAAAAACGCGCTCTTCGCCGGCCATGATGAGGGCGGCAGGGCGTGGGGACGCATCGCCTCCCTGATCGAGACCGCGAAGATCAACGGTGTCGAGCCGTTCGCCTATCTCAAGGCGACCCTCGAGGCGATCGCCAACGACCATCCCCAGTCCGCGATCGACGAGCTGCTCCCTTGGAACTTCAAGCCGTCAAGTTGAATACCCCGTGGGGACCAGCCAACGCTTACGATCGAACCACCCGACGCGGAACAAGGACTGGAGCCAGTCCTACGGCGTCACTTGGGACGACAGCAGCCAAGGGGCCGAACTCTACGACGGGTTCATAGCGGCCGCCGTCGCCGAGGCGATCACCG
>Ga0307933_1002571_pt1 | contig 12296 bp, 13 predicted proteins | sample OrgLakmetageno88_FD_201811 | JGI IMG/M metagenome (GOLD analysis project Ga0307933, IMG submission 201811) | Saline water microbial communities from Organic Lake, Antarctica - #88 | ecosystem: Environmental > Aquatic > Non-marine Saline and Alkaline > Saline | place: Antarctica: Organic Lake...
CACTGATCGGATGTTATCGGAACCGGTGATCGGATGATCCCGGAACGCGCAGATCCGGATGAAACACATCCCCGACGGAGCGTCAAAGACGCTGCACGGGTTCATCGGTCAGGCCGTCGAGCCTGGAGCGCATATCATTACGGATGGCTGGCTCGGTTACGAAAATCCCCCGGCAAACACGCATGAGGCCAATGTTGTCACCGGCAGGAAGGCACATGAGATCCTGCACTGGGTTCACCGCGTGTTCTCCAACCTGAAGCGATGGGCGAAAGGCCTGTTCCACGGCCTCAGGAAACGCCATCTGCAACGCTACCTTGACGAGTTCGTGTTCCGGTGGAACCGGCGACGACACATGTGCAGTGCCTTCGACACGCTGCTTGGGATCGGTGCCCGTCTGGCACCTGCAACCTATCGCGATTTCGTCGACCAGCGCGCCTGAAAGCCATCTGTCATCAGAAAAGCTACGTTTTATGCGCCCAAGCTGCGCCGCAAATTGATCCGATCCGATCCGCGCCTCAAGCCACAATCATCAGCTCTGTCGCCTCAACATGTAGTCTTGCCGGAACAAAAGGGACAACCCTTATACTATGGTATGCAGCCTGCAAGTCTATTATAATTAAATGCGTTCATAAAGTGGGACAGGGGATGTCGCACCACTGCAAAGGATATGATTAGGATAAATAGGTCGCCCCCCTGAATTAAATCACAGCGCAATGGAATTATCCTTTACCACTAATCCAAATTCAGAAAATATCGCGCAAGCCTTCTGATCATCCATTACCTTAACGCCTGGAAGGTTGATGTAATTTCCTCTTCGAGCTCTTTTGTCTTGCATGCTAGAGCCATGACCAACCGCATAAATCATAGCAGGAAAAGGAATTGGAGAAAGCTCAAGTCCAACCCGATTTTTCATGTCTTCAATCGCAGACATATGATTGTCACGTAGAGCTACATGAAGTATATTCGATTTATCGTTTCTGACGTCAAATCGAACGGCACTGCAGCTCCCACAATACAAATAAAATGGTTTCAATCTATCTTCCTGTTCCGTGGTCTCCAACATAACCCCGGCACCGAAATCTGCACTATATCCTTTGTCAATATAATATCCCTGTCCATTGTTGTCTTTTAAAATAAAATCAACCAGATTTGGATGTGGAATATCGTCGCCATCTAGAAAAAAACATAGCCATCGTCACGATATTGTCGCGCTATAAACCTTGCAATGTGACGCAACTTGAATATTTGATCAGACCGTCCATGGTGCGGTATCGAATAGCGTAAAAAAATAACACGGTCATCGAAGTCTATTCCTTCTGGAACATCCTGCGAGCAAATGATGATGCGCCAGTTTGGATTACTCTGCGCACGCACAGCGTTTATGCTTGTCTTAAGATTTCTTAAAACAACATCCCAGTTTGGGGCTCGTCTTTTTTCGAAGATCGGCGTAGCAAAAGTAACAATCGGATTATCCGATGGAGGCAAAATCGGGTATTTATTGCGCCACGCAATTGGATCTTTGATTGCCTGCCTGCTCTCTATGTAAAACAAGCTTCTGTCAACAAGCCTGCGCAATTTGTTGATCATAGCTTAAATACCCCATTTTTTTGATAGTATCGGAGCGGTGTTGAGTTTTGGAAAGTCCCTGGTGTTTGGCAACATTCTTTAGCCCTTTTCTACTACTTTAAATTCAGAAAGAATCGAGCGGGTATGCTGATCGTCCATTAACCTTACACCCGCCGTGTGGGCATAATTGCCTCGTCGACCTATTAGGTCTTGATCGCTTGTTCCATGGTTCACTGAGTAGATCATTGTCGCAAATGGGATTGGATAAAGCTTCAGCCCGACTCTTTTCTCCATATTTTCAATAACAGACATGTGGTCGCCACGCAGGCTGACATGAAGCAAATGTGATCTGTCCTTCCGACAATCAAATCGTACAGCATTGCAACTGCCACAACACAGGTAAAATGGCTTTGGTCGTCCATCAGATTCTACATGCTCAAATACATCCCCAGTGGTTAAATCCGCACTGTATCCCTGATCAACGTAATATCCTTGCCCATTGTTGTCTTCTACAATGAACTTGACTAAGTCTGGATGTGGGATATCGTCACCATCCAGAAAAAATGCATAACCATCGTCACGATATTGGCGCGCAACAAACCTTGATATATACCGGAGCTTTAGCAGCTTGTCGGACTCCCCACAGTGCTTTGTCGGGTATTCCAGAAAGACGACCTGATCGTCAAAATCTATTCCTTCTGGTTCATCCTGCGAGCAGATAATCATACGCCAATTTTGGTTAGTTTGGTCTCGCACGGCTTTGACAGTTGTCTGAAGGTTCTGGACAACAGTATTCCAGTCTGGTGCGCGCTGTTTTTCAAATATCGGTGTAAAGAAAGTTACGACCGGGTTGTCTGAAGCAGGCGAAATGGGATGTTTGTTGCGCCAGGCAACAGGGTCCTTGACTGCCTGCCTTCTTTCGAAGTGGAACAGAACCCTTTCGGAGATTTTCCGTAGTTTATTGAGCATTTTGTACTTGCGCCTCCATCAATGACGCATCACGGCGGTGTTCAGTTTCGGAAACTTCCGGCGCGGCATGGGACGGTCGAGAAAGCTGCACAGTTCAGGCCAACCATGCCCGGCCGAGACGTCGAATTCCATCAGGTCGTCGGGACGGTCGGCGAAATGCGCGCGCACCGCCTTTTGGTGCGTCACGAGCGTGTCGACATAGGCCTGCTGGTTGCCCCGCGGTGTGGCGGCACCATAAACCCACGCGCGCATCTTCGAGCCGCTGTCGCCGAAATGCTTGCAGACGGACTCGTACCACTTGTCCGGGTCGCGGGTGGTCAGGATGAATTTCGCCTCCGGGAACATCGCGTCGAATTCGCGGAAATAGAGCGGCCAAGGATTGTCGGCGAAGGCGTCGAACTGCGGCAGCAGGCGCAACGCCTCGGTGTGCAGCGCCTCGGGCGTGTCATGCCGGTTGGCGTTCATGATCCCGGCCACGCGGTAGCCCATCAGCGATAATGCGTATTGCAGCGACGTGGTGCCTGTCTTCTGAAACCCCACGCAGAACACCTTGGCCCGCGGGCGGCCATAGCGCAGCCGCCGCAGGTTCAGCGCGAGCGAGTGGGTAAGGGTTTGGCGGGTGTGGTGGAACATGGGTCACTTGTCCGGATGGAGGCGGGTCAGGATTTCAGCAGGGCGCGTGCGGCCAGCCCGCGCCTGATGCCCAGAAGGCCGATCAGCCAGCGGGCGACAGGGGGCAGTGATGGGCTGAGATCGAAGACCCTCAGCCGTGTTTCCCAGGCAGCGGCCCGCGCCACCATGTCGTCGAAGTCGCGCAGGGCATAGGCGGTCTTTCGGATGCGGCTGAGACAGGCGCGGCGCGCGGCGCGGTCCGAGCGAAGCGCGAGGAGGCTTTCGGCTACCAACTCGAAGGCTTGCATTCGGCTTGTCCCTGCCCGGCGAGACCGGTTGCGGCTGACGGCGCCCACGGGCGGGCTGCGATACTGCGCGCAGGTATCGGAACAGAACAGCGCTGGGCCGCAGCGTGTCAGGATTCGGCCGAAATACTCGCCGTCCTGATCGGCGGTCAGGGTCGAGTTCCAGGGGCCGCTATCCAGAGCCAGGGCACGTGGTACCAGCCAAGGATGTGGCGGAAAGAACCCGCCATGCAGCCACATGTCGAGCAGCAGGTCGATCCCCTCGTCGTAGCTTTTCCAGTAAGGGCGTGGATCGGGTGGATCGAGCCGCCCGTCGTCGTGCAGGAACTGCCAGGGGCAGATGGCTATACTGTCCTCGGGCGCGTCGCGCAGCGCGGCCAGTTGCCGGGCGATCTTTTCCGGAGGCAGGATGTCGTCGGCGTCGAGAAACTGTAGATAGGCGCCCGAGGACATCTCGAAGCCAGTATTGCGCGCGGCACAGCCTCCACAGTTGGTCCCCGTCACCCAGCGGATGCGCCCGTCGAAGCGGCGGATCTCGTCAAGGCTGCCGTCGGTCGAGCCGTCGTCGACCACGATCACCTCACAGGCATGGGTCTGGGCCAGCGCGCTCTCGATTGCGGCGGCGACGTAAGCGCGCTTGTTGTAGCAGGGGATTATGATACTAACGCTCTGTTCCATGCTTTCGCCCTCACGTTTCCAGGAAACTGGAGTACTCCGGACGCGCGGCGATCCAGTCTGCGACCTCGTCATAATTAGACAGCAACTCAAACAGCGGGCTGACCACCATCTTCTTCAGCCGCGGCTTCAGCGGCACGCCGCTGACCCCAATGAAGTCCTGAAGTGCGGCAAAAGTGTCGGCCTGCCGCTTGGGATCCTGCAGGTCGCGTTCGTAAACGATCTCAAAGAACTTGCGGCCCTGCACCGCTGCCTGTTCCGCTTCGCGCAGCCGGGTGCGCCAGTCTATTTCATGCGCCAGCCGCTCCAGCGGCAGGATAATGGAGGCAGGCCGCTTCTGCCCGCCATCCATGTGATAGGTGCCTGCGGCTTCTGCGAAGACGTTCGACACGACCTGCCGCAGCAGGTTCCCGCGCCACAGGTAGACGATCCCCCAGCCGTCTTTCTCTATGTCCTTCAGGAAACCGGCGATGTCGTGTATGCCCTGCCAGGCGTGCAGCTGGGTGATCTTGACGTGAAAGCCGTAAGCTTGCGCTGGGGCCTGTCGCGCCGCCAGCTTAACGAAGCCGCGGGGAAAAACGCGCGGTACGATCAGGATCTCGTCGTCGCAGCGGATTTCGGGGTGGCTGTCCAGCGTCGAAGTTAGCAGGGTTGATCCGCTGCGCCCCTGCGCGAAGATCATGAACTTGCGCGGGGGGGCGGGGTGACGCGCGCGCAGGGCAAACTTCAGTTCCTGCCGGGCACCCTTTATCAGCCGCCGGAAATAGGGGCGCCGTTCATAGGCTTCGGGCACAAGTGCATGGCGGGGACGGTATAGCATGGGCGGCGCGGTCTCCTTGTCGTGTCTCGAAACGTGTTCCAGCAGCTGCCGGAACCGTGGCTTTCCTCACATGGCGATGAGCGTGCCGGACACGAAGACCGCGTTCACCCGGCGTAGGTGGGCCTGTTTAGTCTGGAACTCCGCAGTCTGCTCGGTGATGGCGAAGATGCGATACCCCTTGGCCTCAAGTATCGCCTTGGCATCCTCGAACCGCGTGTGACGCCGATTGTCGATATTCATGCCCAGTTCCAGCTCGAGGATGGCGATGGCATCCGTATCGAGCATGTGCCCAGCGCCTGCCAGCACCTGCAATTCATGTCCTTCGGTGTCGATCTTCAGATAGTCGATCCGGTCCACACCCTGCTCGTCGCAAAAGGCGTCGAGCGTGATCAGCTCGACGCTTTCCACGGTTTCGGGCTGGTCACCCCCGGTATCGTCTGCCATGAGGCGCCGCATGACAGACTCGTCGGTACGCTCCATGTTGGCGGTGCCGGCGTGGTCGCTCATGGCGTAGTTGAAGCACGACACGCGGGACGTGTCCTGAAACCATGCCTTAAGCTGTTCGAAAGTAGAGTGGGAAGGTTCGAAGGACCAGATCTGTGCGTCACAGAAATCTGCCAGGAAACTGTCGGCTGACTGTCCCACGTTGGCGCCGATGTCAAAGACTGTCGCCACCCTAAAGTCCGGAAAGGCCCGACGTATATCTGCCGCTGTGTCCATGCCCCGCGGGGTCACTCTGTAAATCCGCACGTTGAAAAGACGTTCCGCCGCGCTGCGTAGTATTGTCCTGAATTTCATCAACTGTCCCTTTTACGATCTGATCCCTGCGCGATATACCGAAATTCGGAGTAATCGCATTCCAGCGCCTCCCAGATACCGACGATCTCCCCCTGCCGCAGCAAGGGGATGTGGTCGCAGCTGCGCAGGGTCGACAGCCGTTGCGCGATCATCACCAGCGTCTTGTTTCCCGATAGCGCGTCATTATCGCGTAGGACCTCGTACTCGGTGGCGTTGTCGAGCGCACGCTTCGCCTTATCGAACTGTACGAGGTCTGCCCGGTTGTAGAGCGCGCGGGCGATGCCGACATCTGTGTTTAGCAGCGGTCGCGGCTGAATGCTCGGAACCGGTCGGTACAGCCCGTCATCGCCCTCTACCAATCGAACCGGCGGCTCAGAAGATCGAAAAGCCGTTTGTTGGATTCAGCGAACTGCGCGGTCAGGTGGTCATGCACCTCTGCAGCCATCTCAGTGCGGTTGGTGCCTACGTTTACCGGTGTCAGATCGACATCGAAACCGATATCGTCCAGCCCGATGAAGGCCAACACCTGTGCCAGCGCGCGTTTTGGATCACCATAAAATTCCGAAGATTCGAGAATGAGGACCTGATCGAGCGGATAATATTCAAACACGCGTTCGAGCTGTTCGGCATAAAGTCCGCGGGTGACGTAGGAGTGGTTGATCCAACTCAGGTCCTTATAATTGCCACTACAGCGCGCCACAGCCAAGCGCTCGTCCTCGGCAAAGAGCGCGTCCATGATCGCCAGCGGCTCCCTTTCTTTCCGCTTCTCATGGAAGTAATGTGATATCGCGCGATCGACCGGATCACGCAGCAGCACAATCAGCTTCGCGTCGGGCACCATTGCGGCCATGCGCGAGGGCGCCAGTGGATTGAACATGTAGCACGGCGAAGCCTCGTAGCTCTGCCTCCCTTGCGCTTTCAGAAGCGCATCCCAGCCGAAATAACTGCGGTATAGCCGTTCCCCGTCGGCATACTTCTCCCAACTTGGTAGCAGACCGCCATCGAAGAAGTGCACCTCTTTGATGGCGGCGGGCGCCAGGCTGGGATGCTGCGCGAGATAAGCGTGCAAACTCGAAGTACCACCTTTTTGACAGCCCACGATAAGAAAATTGGGCAGTGCTCTATAGCGCCACGTGGTTTTGCGGAATTCACGTTTTACGCGTTGTGTCAGCTTCAAGAAGCGGCGGGAAGTGCTGGGGGCGTCGGCATAAGGGATCATGTCCGGCCACCGGGACGAAGAAACTCGCCGGCGAGCGGCGCAGCGAAAGGAACTTCTCGCCACTTGTATCTAGCAACCAACTGAATCGGCGCGGTCCGCCCCAGCGCCAAGCCCTGTCGGTAACGCAGATAGGGACCGTAGCCAACAATGGGACCGTCTTTTAGAACACTGTATCGCAGTGCTGTAAGTTTTCTCATGATCAACAATCCTTTATCCAGTCGAACACGCGCCGCGGGCCGTTGGCCCATGTTATGCCCCACGCCGCAAGCGCATCGGCGATTTCGTCAAAATTTTCCGGCAGGTCGCTCAGATCAAAGCCGCCGATGCGGCAAAGGCTGGTGCGCACCGGCTGCGGCGGCAAACCCACCGCAGCCAGCACCCACTCGGCGGTGGCCTGTTGGCGCGCGGCGTTCATCAGGTCGTCCTCGTAGACCAGCGCGACATTTTCGAGCCCTGAGAGGGCCGCGCAATCTTGCTGTTCGAACTGCACGCGGCGGTCATAGCGGGCGAGAAAATCGTCCAGGTCGATGCGCAGTCGCGTGTCCTTAGGGGGCGGTCGTCGGTCTTGTGATAGTCGTCACGCCCGAGGCTTTCCGACAGCAACTCGTCGGCCAACCCGCGCCGGTGCACATGCACGATAGTCCGGCAATCGTCTGCCATGCCGCGCTGGACCGCGCCAGGAACGACCGGGCGGCGGCGCTCGCGCACCAGTTGCGATTAGGCCACAACGGTCAATTTCTGGAACGACGCGCTTTTTTCCACCAAGTCATCCCATGTGCCGACGCTTGCCACATGACCGTTGTCCATCACGACGATCCGGTCGCAAGCTCTCACGGTGCTCAGGCGGTGGGCGATCATCAGGATCGTCTTGTCACCGGGCAGCGCCTCAATTGAGGCCATCACCTCGCGCTCCGTCATATTGTCGAGTGCGGAGGTCGCCTCGTCGAACAAGATCAGGTCGGCGTCGTGGTAAAGGGCGCGCGCGATACCTATACGTTGGCGCTGACCGCCCGACAGGCGCACACCGCGCTCGCCAATCAAGGTGGCGTAGCCGTCTGGAAGCTCCGTCATGGTGAATTCATGCAGTTGGGCAATGCGGGCGGCGCGCTCGACTTTCGACTGATTGATCTCATCTGCGCGCAAACCAAGAGCGATGTTTTCCGACAGGCTGGCATCGGTGAGGAAAATGTCCTGTGGCACGTAGGCAACGGTCTGCTGCCAAGCACGCAGGCTATCTTTCGTGATAGCGGTGCCGTCGGTGCGGATCTCGCCGGTCTGCGGTCGTAAAAGCCCCAGGATCACGTCGGCGAGCGTCGTCTTGCCCGCGCCGCTGGCACCAACAACGCCAATGCGCTCGCCCGCGTTAATGATAAGGCTGACATCTGACAGCCCGGATCGCTCAGCGCCAGGATATGCGTAGCTGACATTATTGAGCTCCAGCGCACGGCGTAGACCTAGAGGTGTCGGAACATGTCGCTCAAGCCGTACGTCGGTGCCGCCAATGAGATCGTCATGCACGCGGTCGAGCGCAGCGCTCCCGGAGGTCATCATGGTGAGCGCATAATAGAGCTTTTGAAGTTCTGGCATCAGGCGTTGGCCAGCAAAGGCGAGAAGGCCAATGAGTGGTAGGATGCCACCAAGCGCCTCGCGTTCCTCAAGACCTTGCGGGTCGAGTAGCACAAGGCAAAGTACTATAATGCCTCCGAAGGCTACGATCTGAATCGCATAGCGTGGTGCCTGTGCGAGGACGCCAACGCCAATCTGTGCCTGTGCCATGTCGGACGAGGGTTTGCTAAAGCGATCCAGGTAAACAATTTCGCAACCCAGCAGCTTGACTTCCTTGATGCCGGCGAGCGCCTCGCCGGCCATGCGGAAGCGCCCTTCATTAGCGCGCGCACGACGCAACCCCATGCGGCGCACGTAACGACGCGTGAACGCGGTGACGCTGCCGTAGATTGCGATGAAGATGCCGATTGTGACCGAGGCGACGAGTGGTTCTACGACAATAAGTGTCATGACGACAGCCAGAACTGTAAGGCTGCCAGAAATCAGGTCTGCCAGAGGACGAAGGAATTGGACAACGGTTTGCTGTGCCTCGGCTAAAATTTTCGTAGACATGTCGCCAGAATGGCGTCCTAGAAAGAATTCATAGGGTTGTGCTAAGTAGTGTGCGAGGAGGCGCCGACTAATAGAATGGACCCGCATCTGCGTATATCGTGTAACTACCCAAGTTTGCAGGATAAGAACGAGGTTCGCCGCGATGATCACCGCGATCGCACTAATCCCAAGAATAGTGATAAAGGCGTAGTCTGAAGAGGCACCGCTAAATCGATAAAGTGAGCCCAGTATATCATTCTCACGGATCAAACTTGGGTCAGCTAGAACGGATAGAAATGGGAACACCGAGCCAACCATTGCGGCGGACGCAAAAGCTCCAACGATCATTACGCCAAGCACTTTGAATGCGTTGCGGCGCTCTTGGCGCTCTAGCAGCGACCAAGCTTTCTTGATGGAGGATTTGGTCATGAAGTTTGCAGTCGGTCCATGAAAAATAAACTCTGGCAGTCGGTTAGCACGCTTTGCTCAAACGCCGATTGACACGAGTTTAGAATAAGCACGTTCGAGAAATGCAATTCCAAAATCAATTCACCCCGTAAAGATCACGCGTAAAGACTTTCGCTTGAACTGGCAAAAGCGCTGCCTCCAACCGATTGCTTACAATCAGATCGGCACGCTCAAGAAACTCACCACAATCCCGAACCACTTCCGAATTATAGTATTGGTCTTCATCCAGCAGCGGCTCATACGAGATCACTTCGACACCTTTGGCCTTTAGGCGCTTCATTACGCCTTGGATCGCGGAGCTGCGGGTGTTGTCCGACCCTTGCTTCATCGCCAGCCGGTAGATCCCAACCACTTTTGGTGCTTGCTTGAGGATTTCTTGCGCAATGAAGTCCTTGCGGGATGAATTGGCGTCCACGATACCCTGCATGATGTGCTGCGGCACGTTCTCGTAGTTGGCGAGGAGCTGGCGAGTGTCTTTGGGCAGACAGTACCCACCATATCCAAAGGAGGGGTTGTTGTATCCGTCTCCAACACGCGGATCATGGCATACACCGTCGATAATCTCGCGCACATCCAAACCGCGTGCCAGCCCGAAGCTGTCGAGCTCGTTGAAGAAGGCCACGCGCATGGCAAGGTATGTATTGGCAAAAAGCTTGATCGCCTCAGCTTCGGTGGATCCGGTCAGCAAGACAGGGACGTCTGGATCAAGACATGCATTTTTGAGCAAGCCAGCAAAACGCTCTGCTTGTGATCCGCGGCCACCAACCACTATGCGGCTTGGGTGCAGGTTGTCGTGCAGCGCCTGACCTTCACGCAAGAATTCGGGTGAGAACAGGATGTTGTCATCACCCCGCTGCGCGCGCAGTTGCGCTGTGAAACCAACTGGAATGGTCGACTTGATCACGATCGTGGCGGTTGGGTTCCGCGCGCGCGCTTGGTTTATCACAGCTTCAACAGAGCTTGTGTTGAAATAATTTTTGTCAGGATCGTAGTCAGTGGGCGTTGCCACGATAATGAAGTCCGCCTCTGAGTAGGCAGTTGTTGCATCAGTCGTCGCCACTAGGGACAGGTCTTTACGCCCCATCACTTCTTCCATCGCTGCGTCAACCACTGTCGGGCGACCGGCATTCACCTGCGCGACCCGGTCCTCATCGATGTCGTGAGCAACCACACTGTGGCTGCGTCCGAGAAGTACGGCGAGGGACATGCCCACATAGCCCAAGCCAACAATGGTGATTTTGTGTTTTTCTGTCATGATTTTAGGTCGTGCTTTATTGTCGAACGCCGCGGCTCAGAAAAGAGCATTTGCATATGGCTTTTGATAATCCCGGCAAACTACTTGCCTGTCCGCAATGCACCCAGTTCACTGACTTCCTGGCTCAGTTCGTCGATTTCGGACTTTAACGCCTCGTATTCTTCGATCTTGCGCGCAAGAAAGCGCTTCGTGATGGCTGCCTTTTCGGCAATGCCCTTCGGCGTCAGAACGTAGGCATACCGCCGCTTGTCTTCAGCGGCCGTGAAATTGCCCAGCTTGAGGAGACCTTTTTCAATCAATGCGTTCAGCACGTAGTGCGTGCCACCGACACTGATCCCTGCGGCCGCAGCCAGCTCTCGCTGTGACATTTCCGGATTGTCTTGAAGAAGTCGAAGCACGCGAAAATGCGTGTCCTCCTGGAGCTTGCTGCGTTTACTGGTCATTGAGATGTGATGCTTTTTTCAGGCTACCGCACAAGGACTGCCTGAGGGCGCCTTGGGGTATGCAAGATTCGACTGGTCGCAAATTAACGTCATCGTTCAATGCCGAGCGATAGCATGATGCTGCGACCGCGAACAGCCCCAATTTGAAATCTTCTGAAAGAAAAACGATATCTCGCACTGCGCAACGGATGTCGCCACCTCAGTCTTGACCAGGTCGCTGTATCTCTTGCATCACACTTCACTTTGTCGCAGAAAGTGAAAACTATATGCAAGGCGTTCATAGTTGAGCGGGGCATGATGCGCAAGCCTGAGCAGCGTCAGCTTTGAAGGCTGCCCAAGAGAGCCAGCAAGGAGCCACGATGCCCAGCCTCGAAATGCAGGGTCACCGCACCTTTTGTCGAGGTTTCGCTGTCCCTAGACCGTTTTCACACCTGCTCCACAAGCTCGTCATCCCCGTCGCCTTCACGAGTTGAGCCCGCCTGTTCATCCTGCTCAGCGTCGTTTTGCCCTGCAGCCCCCAATTCCTGCCGTTCCGCCTGTTCAACCGCCTCCTCCATGCTGAGGGTGTTCAAAACCAGATCAAATTGCTCGAGAATTTCTCCCGCGTGGCGGGCGACGTAAGAGCGCACCGCTTCATTCTCCATCAGCTTTTTCAGGTAGCCCTTAGCGACGACGAGGTTCAGCAACTCCGAGCCGTAATTATCTTCGGCATGTTTGTATTTTTCCTGCACCTGGCTCATCTCGCGTTCAAGCCTGACAATTTGTTCCAGCGGGTCGCCTTTAGGTTGCTCCGGCCGGGGTGGGGTATAATCGTTGCGCTGTTCGGGCGGCGTCGCCTTAAGGAGTGCGTCCGCATGGGCAGACGTGATCGTGTTGGCAGCAATCATCAACTCGACCGCTTCGATCTGCCTAGCTGCCTTCATCTTGCGCAGGTGCCGGGTCACATCCGGCGTGAACTGGTGATCCTGCAAGAGTTCCACCGCCTTGGGGCAAATGCCGTGCAGCAGGTTGATCCGGCTGTTGATCGTCGCCAGGTTGACGTTGAAGGCGCGGGCCAACCGTTCCTTGC
>Ga0307933_1002572_pt1 | contig 12296 bp, 14 predicted proteins | sample OrgLakmetageno88_FD_201811 | JGI IMG/M metagenome (GOLD analysis project Ga0307933, IMG submission 201811) | Saline water microbial communities from Organic Lake, Antarctica - #88 | ecosystem: Environmental > Aquatic > Non-marine Saline and Alkaline > Saline | place: Antarctica: Organic Lake...
GAGCAATTAGAATATATAATATTTTAAGTGTATTCATAATCAGCATATGTTTTATCTCAAGGTTCTATTATATAGAATTATACGGTTTTAAATAGCGGTTTAAGTGTAATTTTAGGACGACATATGATAATTTTATCCATTATAAAAAGGTAGGAAAAAATGTCAGTTTTTTTAACAAAGTATGGTCCCAAGAGATACCAAAAATTGATAGATTTTTTATATTTTTTAACATACCAAAACACAATGAATACTAAATGTGTAGTTACAATATTTGAGGTAAACTTGAAGATCCAGGAGATTTAAAAACTATGACAAAGTATAATAATTTGGTCAAATTATTATAGGTTTTGAACAGATCCTTGAAGTTAGCGTCAATAACACGCGGAACGAAGACCGGATGAGACAACCTCAATGGCTTTCTCAGGGTTTTGCGAATTGGATGACATAATGTTTCAAATGTTAATTTGTATTATAATTTATAAATCAATTTTGGATTATATCGGGGAGTAAATGACTATTTTATATATAAAAATATAGAACTATTTAAGTTTAAGAAATAATGTCAACCATTCAAGATTTTTTCCAAAATCATAAAGGAAATGAGGTATTAAAATTAACCAATTATCCCAAGATCTATGAGAAATATTTGTCCAAATTTCGGGTACCCAATACCTCCCCGAATATACTAGAAATCGGTATCAGATTTGGCGGTTCCCTAGATCTGTGGAATCATTACTTTGATCAGAAATGTCAGATCTATGCCGTCGACATCATACCTCAATGTAAACAATTCGAAACCCATTCGACTCATAACAACATAAAAGTTTTCATAGGTGACCAAGGAAACCAAGATTTTCTAAACCAACTAAACAACCAATTACCCCCTTTGGATATAATAATCGACGACGGAGGTCATTTCAGTCACCAGCAAATCAAGACCTTCGAAACTCTCTTTCCCTTATTAAAAGAGGGAGGAATCTATATGGTGGAGGACACCCACACCTCTTACATGAAGCAATTCAATATGAATTATCAAAATCCGAAGAGTTTTATTAGCTATATGAAAGACAAAGTGGATCAACTTCATGCTTGGTATAGTGAAGAAGACCCACAAAATTTCCAAGTAGACTATTACACCCTAAACATAGAATCAATTAGTTTTCATAGTAGTATGACAGTAATCGAAAAAGGGACCCCGAACCGCCCCTACAAACTACGCTCAGGAAAACCCCCAAACTGGGTCGGTTAAGCTCACTTCCTCCAATAATCCCCAAATAACCAAAATCACTGAAGAAAAAAATGATTTCAACACAATATCAATTTATTTCCGAAATCCCGATGAACTGTTATATTTGCTATGATTTAGCTAATTATTATCCAAAGTATCGAATTCAATTTAAGATAAGATGGGATATGGATATATGGATATCTCATTATTCTCAATTAAACCAAGAACCCCAAAAAGTCCAATAATCCAATAATCCAAAAATCCAATAATCTACTTTGCCAATATAAAAAAGTAGATTATCAATAGTTACTAGGTGCAGGATTCGAACCTACGAAGGACAACGCCAGTAGATCTTAAGTCTACCCCCTTTGACCGCTCGGGAAACCTAGCAATTTATTAGAACCGATTATCTTTAACCTAAAATTAATTCCATAACCTTTTTGACTTAATTTAGTATAACAATGTTTATAATAATACCAAATTAGCCCCCTCAAAGTTAAAAATAATAGGAACATCAAGTCTGATATTAAAGTGAATATTTGATGAAACGTTTGGTTCCTAGAATTTGTCCCTTATCATCTCGAACTACATGATCCGGTCCAGTATCTGGTCCAAATACCTCGAAAGGAGGATGATATTCATCATTATCATGAACGGTTTGTCCCACCGGCATGGAAACTAAGACAGCATCATAATCTTCATCGGGCCATTCAATCTTAGGATCAAATTTGGTGGAGGTAATGGGAACCGCAGGAATATCAACTCCATTGATTTTAAAGATTTCCTCTTTCTTTTGATTTTCTTGAATAGAATTGACTCTGACTACGAATCCAATTAATTAAATTCAGCAAAAATTATTTTATTTTCAATTTATACTTTGTCCAACTTCAATTCCAATTCCAAATCCAATTTCAAAACTTTTTGATTTCAAAATAAACCAAATTAAATCTAAATTGAATTCAAAATCAAAACCAAAATCTAATATAAAGTCATTAGATTAAAGATAATTAATACCTAACTCATCCATATTTATCAACTTTAGACAACCAAACCATAATGTTCAAAAGCACAGTTGACCAAAAGAAGCTAGAGGAGCGCAAAAAGAACCTCCCATGGATTGAAAAATATCGTCCATCTAATTTGGATGAGGTGATAGCCCATGATACCAAAATCAAAGTGATCCGCCGATTGATCGAAAACAATCAATTACCCCATCTACTTTTTTATGGAGCCGCCGGAACTGGTAAGACCTCCCTTATCCTGGCGGCCGCTCGAGAAATGTATGGTATAGATGGGATGCGAGGTAATGTTTTAGAATTAAATGCTTCTGATGAAAGAGGTATTGAGACCATTCGGACCAAGATACCAATGTTTGCCAAGAAGGTAACAAAACAGAATCAGCGTTTGATTATCCTGGATGAATTCGACAATATGACTTCAGATGCTCAATCAGCTCTCCGTCGAATTATGGAGATGTATGTTAAAAACTGTCGTTTCTGTTTAATTTGTAACAAGGTTAATAAAGTAATCGATGGTATCAAGTCTCGTTGCGTTCCGATGCGTTTTGGTACCCTAGATCGTCAATCCATATCAGACAAAGTTAACATTATTATTGAGGAAGAGGAACTAAAGATCACTCCAGAAGCTTTAGAGATCGTTCTCCAAGTTCAAAAGGATTTCCGACAGGTCCTGAATACACTTCAATGTCTTAATTCGATTACATTTGAAGATGAGACAATTACCCCACAGACCGTTACAGAATATTTGGGAATTCCAGACCAAAATCTGATTGATGAGATTATCAAGCATCTCCAAACCTCAAGTTTCAAAGAGGCTTATCAATTTCTGCATGATCTTTTCCTCCAAAACAAAATCGATCTTACTCAATTGGTTCAAAAACTGGTAGAATTCCTAATAGAATCAACAGAATTCAATGCGGAACAACGTCGAGATCTGATCAATGGCCTAGCCGAAGTAGAATACCGAATGATAGTTGGTTCGGATACAGAAATCCAACTAGCCTCGCTGATCGGGACGTGGTTAGCCAGCCGACCCACATAACAAATCCAACCCAAATATTCCAAATTAAAATCCAAATTAAAATCTAAATTAAAATCCAAATTAAATCCAAATTAAATCTAAATTATTAATAATTAATATGAAAATATGAATCAAAAATAGAGCAAATTTTTGATTCATAAAATCTTTGATATAAATGACAGATTTACTAAACAATAGAAGGAATTATAAGCCCTTGAAAACATCTCCCTTGAGAAACTCCACATCGGTAGAAACATTGGAAAAGGCCTCCTCAGAACCAACAATTAGTCCAAATAGAACTATTACACCTCAATTGGTTAGACCAAAATCCTACACTAACAAGGTGATAGAAATATTTTTCTGGGAAATAGATCAGAGGAAAAAAAAATTTAAGATACCATATTCATTTGAAACCTGTTGGGAATGTGATGCTGAATTGATTCTATCAAAAAAGAGAAAAAGACCACTAGGTCTTGATTGTCAGTGCCCGGGTATGAAACTGTTCTGTAGCAGATATTGTAGATATACGCATTGGGCTAAAAGTGATATAAAGATGTGTTCCAAGATCAGTCTAACCAAAATCAACGAACCATTGACTATCAAAGAAATAAAAAAATTTAACAAAGTAACTAAATATCTGGAAGAAACCAAATCAATGGTTGATATTGATTTTTGAAATTTGTCAAACTTAAAATAAATATATAAATTCAAATTCCAAAATATATTTTCTAATATCCACTTTGTGGTACAAACCTAAAAATCCAAAAAAATATATATTCTAAAATCCAAAATATATATTCTAAAATCCAAAATATATTTTCTAAAATCCAAAATATATTTTCTAAAATCCAAAATATATATTCTAAAATCCAAAATATATATTCTAAAATCCAAAATATATTTTCTAAAATCCAAAATATATTTTCTAAAATCCAAAATATATTTTCTAAAATCCAAAATATATTTTCTAAAATCCAAAATATATTTTCTAAAATCCAAAATATATTTTCTAAAATCCAAAATATATATTCTAAAATCCAAAATATATATTCTAAAATCCAAAATATATTTTCTAAAATCCAAAATATATTTTCTAAAATCCAAAATATATTTTCTAAAATCCAAAATATATATTCTAAAATCCAAAATATATATTCTAAAATCCAAAATATATTTTCTAAAATCCAAATCTAATAAAAACTAATATATATTCATTCTGAAAATTTTCAACTTTAAAAATTTTCAGATCTAATCAAAACTAATATATATTCATTTCTAAATTTGAATATATATTTGTAAATATATTCAAAGTATTACAATATTTAAATTCAATAATCTAAACTATTTTCAGATTGGGAATTAGAATTTGTTTATTATCTAAATTAACTTTGAAACTATTTTCATTCAAAAAAGGTTTACTCATGTTAACTTTGAATTGATTTTTCGATTTATGTTTTAAATTATATTTAATTTTTTGTACCAAATGAGATATTGAATTTCTTTTTAAATTAGGATAACCCAAACTGTTCATAAAATTATTCAAGACCATCCTTAATTCGGTAGAAGTCCAATTTAAATCAAGAGGAATTACATAAAACTCATCATCGTCATTTTCTAAATCCTGAATACAATTGGAATAAGGATATTTCCCATTTATTTCCATGAATTCTGAATAAACTTGTTTGATCCGAGATAGATCATAGGAATATTCTTTAATAGCTCTTCTGATAACCCTCCGTTTGACATCTAAATTTTTAGCATTATCAAGAAAATGGGGAGTGTCATCATTCTTTGGTTTACCATGTAGAAGCAGAGGTCTAAAAAAGTAAATTTTTCGTTTAACCAATTCACGCATTCCAAATAAATCCAAATAGGTTTGCTTTCCAGTAGTTACACCTTCCATAGTCGAATTACATATTAAATTTTCGATTAAATCTTCCACTACATGTCCCATGGTAAATAAATTAACAGTTGATTCATCTCCCATAGTCCTATCAAGAAATTGAAGAGTCTTAATTCTAAATTGAGTGCTTTTGTTATCCCAGTCACTATTATTTGGATCCACTGTGGAATCTATTACTTGAAATGAGAATTGATTGTCTTTTTCTAACAAGGCGTTATATTTTTTAAAGAACATCTCTAAGGCATCTGCTTCTAATGTGGCTTCATTTCTTTTTTGCCAATTAATATGAAGGCCATGGAAATTAAATTTTTCAAATCGTTTAGATTTGGAATGTAATATACCGAACACTATTCTAGCCATGGTCATTGAATCAATACCACCAGAAATCATTAAAACTATATTAATTTTGTTTTTATCGGAAAACAATTCCTTTTCTGTTTTGACCAATCTGGATTGAAAGTATTTTGAGATCTTGGTATCAACAAAATCGATATACCAATCTGGTGAATAATTAGGTTTAACATTCCAAACTTGATAATCCGTTTTAATATAACGATGACAACGATATATTTTCAAATTATGTGAATTAATTTTCTTGACTAAAAAATAGGTTTCCAGATGTTGATCCACACAACCTGACGTAGCTAATCTGCTATTAAATGTTTGATATTCTTGGAGAGCCAAATCTAATAATTGAATTTGAACATCTAAACTTTCTGAAATTTTCAGATGTCTATCACTCCCATTATAATCCGATGATTGTGATATGATTCTTAAAAGATGTCTGGTGGCTAAACTGAGAAAAGCTTTTTCTTTGATAGATAAATTATGATATTGTGTATCAATTACATTATGGATATATTTTTCTGATACCAGAGTATACTTGGTAATTAAATCGGGATTATAGCGATAAATATGTCTAGAGATTTGGTCTAAAATAAGAATGACAGTGAAATAATCTGGAATAAATTTGTAGATCCCGAAAACAAAAATCCATTTATAATAAAATGAAATTTTAAAATCCAATCTTTCCCCCTTAGAGAACAATAGACTCCCATCTAAACTAAAAATATATGGTTTAAGACCATATATTAAGTATAATGGCGGAAGGCATAATAAACCAAACACAAACCCAAATAAATAATGATAAATACACATTTTTATATTTATTTTTTAAAATTTAAAAGTTTAAAGTTTTAAAGTTTTAAAGTATTAAAGTATTAAATATTAATCAAAAAATTCCTAACATATTTCTCAACCCTTTATCATTATTCTTTTCTCCAAAAGACACCTATCCAATCGATTTTAATCATAGGTGTAGTAATATTATTATTATATCTAAAATCGTCCACTGCTTTTCGACAAGGAGGCAAACCATAGTCATCCACAATAATAAATCCTCCTTTGACAACCATTTTATAAGCTTCATCCAAAACGCAGATAGTAGAAGAGTACATATCACCATCTAATCTTAGGATAGCTAGTTTCTCCACTCCATAATTCTTTTTCAGAAGCTCTTCTTTAATAGTGTCTTCAAAATAACCCTTGATAAATTTAACCTGATTATCCAGCAAATTATATTTTTTAAAATTCGATTTCACAGTTTCCAAATCTACTTTTAGATTCAAAGCCAGATCGTAGTTTTTAACTTTGTCATACATATTTGTAATATTTGAAAAGGGTGGCATACCACAAAAGGAATCAGCCACCAGGACAGTCCGGTCCTCTACACCATGAGCTTTCAATATACCTCGCATAAAGATACAGGCCCCGCCTCTCCAGGCTCCAGTTTCAATAAAATCTCCTTCAATACCGTCTTCTAAGCACTTTTCAACGCAGTATCTCAAATTATCCATGCGTTTTCTACCAATCATGGTATGAGCTCTATCCGGATGATATGAGCCATGTTCAATCATTTCCGGAACAAATCCATCTTCCAAGTCTACTCCATTATATTGTAGAATTTTATTAGTATCATACAAAGCATCCAATAAGGCTTCTCTCAAAAGGTCTAAATATAAGTCCATCCCAAACTAAATATAACCTATATATCTATATGGAAATAATCCAAACCAACTTCAAACCAATCACATATATAATATTTTATCCATATATATGAATCAAGTTAAGATAAAGAAATTAATTTATCAGATGAGCAATACCAACAAATCCAAAATCTCTTCAGAAGCCAAAAGGATATATCGATTAGCTGGTTTTCAACCGGTAACTTCTGGAAGGAGACTCCCAGTAGTCAAAGTCTCTCCTGAACAGTATTCAACCAAAGAAGCTATTCGTCAAACCTTGGCCTCACAGCCTGATGTAAGAACATTAGTGCTTTGCCATGGTAGAAGTTATTCTAAGAAGTCGTATATTAAGTCTGATGTATTCTATGTGGATATAAATCCGGTGACCCGACCAGATTTTTTGGGTGATATTCGTTCATTGGATTTCATGTTTAGATTTCCTCCCAATTACTTCAAAACTATTCATTTAACCTATGTCCCGCCACCTTTTCCATTTAGTTACAAAAATCTGCCGATCTACATAGGATGTCATTATATTCTTGGGCCAAATGGTAAACTCCAAAGTCGTTATATCTACCATATGTTAGCCAAAAAACCTTCCTATACCCTAAAGCAAATCCAATCGGAAATAAAGTCAAAAAGCCAAAGATACTATAGAAAAACCGACATACAACAAGGCCGAGTAATCTTAACCAAATGATAAATCCAAATATATTTTCTAAGATCCAAAGTAAAAATCCAAAATATATTTTTCTAAAATCCAAAGTTGAAATCCAAAAATCCAAAAATCCAAAATATATTTTCAAAAAATAAAATTATATTTCAAAATCAAAAAATCCAAAATATATTTTCAAAAATCCAAAAATATTTTCTAATATCTAATTCTGATAAAAACTAATTTATATTCATTTTAGAAAAAATTAAGTTTAAAATTTTGAAATCTAATAAAAACTAATAAATATTAGAAAATGAAATCTAATATTTATTCAAATCCTAAATTAATAAATAAATCCAAAGTTTATATACAATTATATACAAACATTATGAAAGAGATTTAAATCTTTTTGGCTTTCGCTCCATTGCTAAATCTTTTTCGATGCATCTTCAACATACTGGTGTCATTCCATGCCATATTACATAATTCGGGAATATCACAATAACATTGGATGGTTAAGCTTTTGTCAGTAATACTATGACTTTTGGCACAACGATAAATATGATAGAAACCCGAATAATTTTTCCGGATATCATTATCAGTAGCTCCAAAATATTTCAGACAGTCAGGCTCAACATCACAATTCAAAAATTTTGATTTACCATGGTACCAGAAATCCTCTACCCATTTAGGAACCTTATGATCTAGGATACCTGTATGTTGATATTTCAAAAAGAAAATCTTCTCCAGAATATTACCTTTGAGGCCTTTGGTTCTTAAAGGAAAAGGATCACCAAATTGATCATCCACTTCTTTAATATACTCAGGGTAATAAAAGTGCCAAACTCTCTTTGGTAGCAAGTAGATAGCCTGTCGAGACTTTCGACAGACCATGGAAACTGACAAGATGTCACGGAATCCAGCACCTTTTAGTTTGCGAAGTCGGATCAAAATCCTCTCCCAGATGTATGTGTTGCCGAAGACTTGACCAAAAGCCACCAAGGCCCTTTCTTTGATCATTTGCTTCTTTTGCTTCAATTGAGCCCGAAAACGACGTTTTTGATTAGGTCGTGCCATTCTGGATTCAATGAGTGTTGCTAAAATACCATAAAATATATCAGTTTATATATTTTATCGGGAAGTCAAGTATAACAAAGTATTATGTTTTTTGTTTTTTTGTCTTTTATTTTTTTCCAATTCTTCCGACTTAGGCTAAAAACCTGAGTAAGTTTTTTTGGACATGTTGAAAAAACCTGAGATTTTCCTCTTTCATTTTGGGCATATTTTCTAGGGCCATCTTGATCACTTTGTGAGATAGGGTCTTCTCTCGGGTGGTTAATTTAGCTACCTGTTCATTCACATTAATATTGACCCTTTTTGATCCAGGAATTTGGGAATATGCGAAAGCGGTGGATTCCAATGTCCATTTACCATTCTGTTTCAATTGATAGACTGACAATAAAATAGTGACCTTACTACCATCCTGTTTTCTCCGTGAACGAAAGCTAAAACTGTATTTTTTACATGTTTTATCATTTTTAATCATAGCATTGATTACAGGGGAAGACATATTAATATATTAAATATAAATCAATTTTTATATCAAAGTAAGGTGTGTAAAAGACTCGTCTTCTTTCGAACGAAAACGCCCTGAATCAAGGGCCTTAGGATTTAACCTGATCCGACACGGATTAACTGCCTTTCGGCGATGTATCGGGGTCTCCCAGGCTGGTATATCGATCAACATAGTGGGTGTAAACACCGTCAACCGCTTTGGCTGTGGTGACAGATCCTTAAATTCATTTGTTGTCAGCTACACAAAACAAAGGGAAAAAAGAGATCAATTTTTTAAGGGTCCCCTTTCCTCCCAAAAAATTGATCTAAAACACCAATATTTAAAGAATATTCTACTAAAGTCGAGATGAATCAATATATTTGTCGAGATCTACGGGAATTTTTATATTTTACCGGTCTAAGAAAGGTCACCAAAAATATGAATTTTCTGGATAGATTGAGCATGACTACTTATGAGGAAGATTTAGATGAAATTCATAAGTTTACAGAAGAGAGCGATTTGGTAGAACTAGATCCTGAGGATTTAGACCGTATTCTGGTCTATACCTTCAGCCCCATTGATCTAAAAATGCCCAGAGCTGGCATATATGGTCAAGACAACCATGATTCATGTATGTGTCGAACGATAGAAATCCAACCGCAATTATGGTATTATCCTCCTTTTATTCCCCTCCGACAAGTTCTAATGGCCTTTATCGAAAACAATCGAAAGAACAACCAGATTCTCAAGAAATATAAGAGAAGCGGTCCGGGTCATTATTTCTACGAAGGAATGACGATATATCCCAGTAGACCGGAGGTATGGCGTTTTAACCGTTGGGGCTCCTAAATACTTTTTGCTAAAGGCAATGGAATCTTCGCTTCCATTTTAGGATGTTTAAGGATATTTTAGGATACATATCCAACTTCGTCGCCTAACATACTTTTTCTAAAAAGTATAGCAAAAAGGTTTTGCTAGCGCAAAAGTGGGAAACTAAGCTTCCGGTTGTTAGGGAAATCCAAGTATGATCACCCAACTTCGTCGCCTAACGAGGCGACTCACTGGTCGCCTCTCGGCGAGGGGGATAGATTTGTCTGGCGACAAATCGGTGACGGTCACTTCGTGACCTCGCCCCTGGCGCCTCGCTTCGCTCGGCTGGCCGGGATGGGGATTTATAGCGATTTTGGAAACAAAGTAACATAGTATGAATTTTAAATAGATTCAAGTATTTTTTAAGGATTAGAAACTTTGTTAATTTGAAAGATGGTTTGATAGATTTTGGTGAAATTCAGATGTTCTTTACATTCAAAAGTATAATTATTTTGTTTTTCCAATACTCTAAGCACCTGTTCTTTCTTGAATTCGGGATACTCCATTTCTCCATAAACATCAATCGCACCGGCTATCTCATCAAAAATTTCATCCACTGCCTCGATGAAATAATCAACTGCTATTGACATATCATTGAAATCAGCAGTAAAATGATCAGTGACAGTCTCCCCATCCTTAGTGATGGTTGGAATAACCGAAACTCGATAAACTTGTGTCATTTTTATCCAAAATATTAACAATATATCAAATCTGATATTCAATCTAATTTTTATCACCTGAAAAACAAATCAAAATTTTTGATTCTTTTTTCGATTATATCAACCTCATCAAGATTCATAAATATATGAAAACAATGTCTGAAGATAACAGCGATTTGGTTCTTCCAGATTTTGAAAACGATGATTGTCGTCTCATTTTTCTGAAAGATTTCGGACCAAATCAACATTTGAAAAACCCTATTTCTAACGTTTGTCATGTTTTGAAAAAGTTTGACCAACATTTTACTGAGGAAATTAAGAAGACCAAAAAGGCCTTCCACTGTCTCCAAGATTATGAGATTGCTCTTCTTTTGGTTCGGACTCTGCGCAAACATGAAGAATTATTGAGCAACTTCCTACAAACTCTAAAAATTGTGACCGATGAACAAGAAAATTTGACATTTACTGAAAAAAAGAAATCCAAACTCCTCCAAACTATTTTGGCAACTTCCTTTATTGAATATTCCAAACAACCTAAATTGAAAAAGAAATCCAGTAAAATATTTCCAGAACATTTGACTTGTTGTCGTAAGTTCATTGAATATATGATCCAAAACCCAAAGGAATTTATGTTTTATAAGAAAAACATTCCAATGTTTGATTATACTGAAGATGCCTTGGAAGATATTTATCCTAGAGATTTCACATGTTGTCTTAAGTTTATTGAAACTAATATCCAGGTCTGAAAGACCTCCCCATAAAACATAAATAAACCAAACATAATATTAACATGATATCTTTGTATATTCTATTCATTGATATAACCAAAATATTCTTTTATTTTCCAAGTCAAAAAATACGAAGAATAAAATACAGATGAATTCAAGATGAATACCAAAAACAAAAAAAGAAAATTCTTAATTTTGTTAATTTTCTTTTCTTTTTCAATTTTCAGTTCTTCCTCTTTTTCGTTTAGTATTTCTTTATTCTTTAAAAATCGACAATAAGCATTTTGATCCTCTTCAAATTTCTGAATATCAGCATCACTATAAATAATGTCTTTATCTTTCGATAATATCCAATTGTAGACTTCTAATTCGTCAGAATAAACATATCTAGTCATCTCTATTTCCTTCCAATATTCGTCTCTATTAAAATCACATGCCTTATTTGCCATCACCACAGGTTCCCAATTGCTTCTCAAAAAAAGTAAACGATGTCCTAATTTTGCGACTATCCTTGAGGCGGAGTCATAACACCAACAATCAGGTAGGTTCATAACAGGTCCAGTAAAATAAATATACCCTGTACCACCAACCTTAATAGGCAAATCTCTTTTGACTAATCTTCTTTGAATCATTT
>Ga0307933_1002575_pt1 | contig 12274 bp, 14 predicted proteins | sample OrgLakmetageno88_FD_201811 | JGI IMG/M metagenome (GOLD analysis project Ga0307933, IMG submission 201811) | Saline water microbial communities from Organic Lake, Antarctica - #88 | ecosystem: Environmental > Aquatic > Non-marine Saline and Alkaline > Saline | place: Antarctica: Organic Lake...
TGAACACTATTGTCAGATTGCCCGAAAGCCCCGAAATCACCTACCACTTTCAAGCTGGCCCTTGCCATTCGCTAGTGGTTAGCGTTCAATCGGGTAAAACCGGCTGAACGGTGATCTTCCCACAGGGGACTTTCACCCCATTAGTTCATACCCATGCTGGGCGTACACAAGGCAGTCAACTGGACACCAAAAGCGTACCGCTTTTGGTTCCCTCCGCTGGCGCTTCGGTGCCGGTTACCATAGGCGTTGGGCTCTTTAATGTGAGGATGTTATGGATAGCCAAGCAATCGAAACTGTTACAGGTTTCATTGAACTGATGAGTAGAACAGCCCCTTTATCAAAGAAAGAGCAAGATCGTCTATATCAGAGTCATCGCGAAAGTCAGGAGATTGATTTCCTCGCTCCAGAGAGCGTCCAGCAGGCGCAAGTGAAGGCAATTGAGCAAAGGCAACTTGAGAGAAAGGAAAGTGTGCTCAATGGGCTTTGGCAAAAATCGCTGATCAAAGGCAATCAGGATGACTTGGGGCTCCACGGAGCATTAGCCATTGAGTTTTTTGAAGAGTATCTAAAAACTGGTGAAGCGCCGCCACCGGCTTCTCCACTTCGTGTGGCCGTTCTACTGAAGAAACGACAGGAAAAGGAGTTAGAAAAGAAATTTTTAGCTTCATGGGCTCGTCATTTTGGTGGGGTGATAGGTACTGGATATCAGAAGCTCGACGCTAGGTACAAGAAGCTGAGGTCCTGAAAATAGCCGCCAAGCCCAATCGGGTAGCCGAGAGTATCTAACCCCAGCCCCCACGACACCCTGCACGTAGGTGCATGTTTTCCGCGCAGTACCCGCCCGCGAGCGTTCCCGAAAGTTCGGGAGCCTTGTTATTACATGCCATGACAGGCAGAACGCCCAGGGAGCTCGCTAGTAAGCCGCAGCCAGAACCCTGTACGTTTTAACAGGCAATGCAGCTAAAGGCGCTGACAAAGGCCGTGGGGGCCGCAACGCCTGAGAGTTTACCCGCTGGCTACGGGGCACCCGAAATCTTCGCACACCCGCGCTGCCGGTTTCTCGGCTGTAAAAGTTTCCCGTATAGAAAAGGGCCAACTCTGGGTAAACCTGCTACAGTTTCGTTGGATCAAAGGAGGGCGTTATGCGGATTATCTTGTTAATAGCGGTCGCTGCCTCATTCTTGGCTGGCTGCAGCGGTCAAGATCCTATAAGCGATGAGGCAGCCAGTAAGATTGCATCGTTCGCAAGACAGCCATAAGCACCAGGAGGCTTTTGCCGGAGCCATACAAGAGCTACGCACCGAAAAGGGCTGCCAGGTCGATCACGTTACTCTTCGTCATGATTGCGTCCCTATGGTGAATGGATTGTTTGGCGATTACCAATCAAGCAGATACGCCGCTTCTTTTCAAATCTTTAAACACCAGTTCTAATTATAACTCTCAGTCAAGTTCAATGCAGTCGGAGCAATTAGGCCTAACAATCACAGGCACAGGAAAAATAAAATGCAAGACGAAATCAAAAAGGTAGATAGATGTGCTGTTCGGGCTTTAGCCGAAAAGCACTCGCAAGAATTACAACAGGTCTCAAATGCTGGGGGTAACCAGTACCAAGCGGCCCTTGACCAGCAAGATAACATCGTTGAATTTACGTCTTCTATGACGGAAGAAGACGCCACAGCATTTATAATTATGTATGCAGAAGAACTTGATGCATGCACTCAAACAACAATCGATAAAACAAACAGAATATTGGTGGAAACAGAATCTAATAATCATATGGTTGAAGTAATCGGGGGCGTTGTAGGGTTTATTATTTTGCTTTTCATAATTTTCTCAATATTAGAGTAGCATTTACTCTGCAATCCCTGATGCGTCCTAACTTGGATGTGTCTATCTGACGACCGCCATGCAGCCCACTGCTGATGTGGCAGCGGTTCGTTAAACGATGTTCACCCGGTCTGGCGTTCGTTCTGGGTAGGGGCTGCAATAACTTTTCACACCCTCAGCGTCACTGCTGGCGGATTGTCATTCCGGTAACATATTGGTCACACGAAAAATTATTCACGCGAAAAAAGTAGAGGGGCTGAAAATTTCATCGTATAGCATTATGATTTTTATGTGATTTATGGTGCCCTCGGCAGGACTCGAACCTGCTACCTTCCCCTTAGGAGGGGGACGCTCTATCCAGATGAGCTACGAAGGCATAACGTGTAAACTGCTTTATTATCAATGACTTGCTGGCGGTTTTGGTGTAACAAATTGCTCGCCATAGTGCGTGTAACGGGGTTCGTGTAACGTCTGTGTAACAAGCCAAAACTATTTCCACACCCGTTGCACATATGCCCACAAAACAACCTTATGGTTTGGGTAAGCTCCAGTGTGGGTTAAAACTCTGCGTTAAACTTGCTAAAGAAATCATCCACCAGCCGTTGCAGGGCGGTATCGTGATATTCCTTGCCGGGGTTGTCAACACTCCAAACGTAATATTCCCTGAACGCCCTGAGCGAGACCGTAGCGTTCCTTAGCCCTGATTGCTTGCGTAGGGTGGCGGCACGAACTTCCATGTCCTTTAAACGCCGCCTGAGGGTAGCGCTGCTCACGCGCTTGTGCCTTGCTCTAGCGTTTGTAGGTGCTGCTCAATGTTTTGCAGGCGTTGCTCTATCTTTTGTAGGTGCTGGCCTTGCCCTGCAACCACGTTTTCCAGTTTGGCTACCCTGTTATACACGGGCGCTATTAGATTGATATCGTCAAAGTAGCGGCTATTGAGAATGCGAACCATAGCCCTGCGAATATAAATCGTATTGAGAGTCATTAACTCCCGTTCTCTGGGGCATAGGTCTAGTACCTTATCCGCCAGCACCTTGAGCAATTCATCCTGATCAAACGCCTCGTTAATCGCTTCCTTTTTGTAATCGTGGTGTTCTTTGGTGCAGGACGGTTCAACTAGCGGAACAATCTGCAAAAAGCGTTTAAATATCCCGTTAATCCCAATCATCTTCTTCTTCCTTTATTTCGGTTAGGCTGCTGAACCCTTGTGATATCTGGGCTTCTAGCTGCTCGATCTTGGACGCCAGTTCTTCAAACTCAATAAGGCTACCCAGTTCTTTGAGCGCCCGGAGTAATTGAACCCCGTTCTCAACTGAGAGTTTGCCCTTAGCGACTTCGGCTAGGATGTTCTCTGCCTTTTCCACAAGGGTTCCACCCTGCATATTGAATTTGATTGGCTGCTGTTCTGCTTTGTAGGTCGGGAAAAGGGTTCTATTGATAAAATCTTTGGCTGACTTGTCTTGCCCTGAATGACGAATCATGCGATCAAGCCAATCAGCTTCTGTCATGCTGTTACGCTTTAACGCCCGAATAACTTTATCTCTAGTAACCCTTGCCCGAGCTACAGAACCGCCGCCATCGTTACCGGCCACAAATTGGCCTTTGGGATTGCGGTCTAGGTTCGATTTAGCCATTGTTCTGGCCCTTCTTCCATGCATTGCGGTGACGCTCAATCATCTTCTTTCTGGCGGCATTAACTGAATCAGCCTGACTGATACCCTGTTCCAAGGTAACTGGCTGAGCCACGGTTACGTTCTTGTCTGGGATGACATCTTTAAACATGAAGCTAGTACCACTGATTTTGGATGCGCTGTTCATTATTGAAATCTCCTCATTGCTATTTGGTTAGACTTTTGCTTCTGCTGTACTTCAAAATACTTGTTCTGGCTCCCTTGTTTGCCCATGAATGGTTGTTCTTCTGGTTGCTTTGCCTGTTTATGCTTCTTTTGTTTGCGCTTTAGTTTGTTACTCATGGCTCACCCCTATTAATACAGTTGAGTAAAATTCGTTATGATCTTTAAACTTGCCTATCTCAATATCGACTTTGCGTTTCTCCGCTTCCAGGGTTTCCAGTTTTGGCAGTAGTTTTGCCGCTTCACCGCCAGCGTCAACCAGTACAACCTCTTGAAGCTCCCTTCGATTACGTTTTGCTACTGGCGTAATGGTAAGGTGTTTATCTGGGTCTTGGCGCAAAGCAGCCGCCGCAGTGCGTGAGTTCCAGTTAATCGCGTTAATATTCACGCAATACTCGCCCTCGTTTGGGTTCCAGTGGTTGTGGTGTTTAAGTTCGGCGCGTACTTCCATATCGTATTGAGCTTGCTCAGGGCCAAGAGTAAGAAACTCCTTAGACTTAAAATATTCTTCAATAGCAACTTCTACCTTTCCCACTTCCTGCTGAATACTGTCTTGAATCGCGTTGTATCCGGTTAATGCTTCTGCTAGTGCTGAACGGGTATCTGCTTCCAGCTTATCAAAGCTGACTTTGGCCGATTCGTTGATACTTGCCACTTTGGTTTTGATTTTGTTCACTTCTGATTTAACGGACATTACTTATCTCCTTTATTGTATTGAGCAGAAGCAAGACGTGATTCAGCCATACCACGGCCATTGCTACCAGCGGGTTCGTATAAGAACAGACTAAGAATTATCTGCGCCTCCTTCATTGTCATCATCTTATTCTCTACCATTGCTTTGACTTGGTTAACCGCAGCAAGTGAACGTTCATCTTCGTAAATGGCACCGTTAATGGTTTCTTCCAATGCGCTCAAGTCACGGCCTTTCATAGAACCAGTCGGTGTTGATTTGGTAACTGGCAAGGATTCAATCTGGTTAATTAGCCGTAGGTAGGGGACTGTATTAACGCGCAAACCATTTCCATCAAACTGATCGGTCTTAGTGAGCTTCTTAAGCTCTGTCATAATTTCCCGATGCTCATTGCCGTCAGCTAGAACGCCGTTTTTAAGTTCTCTAATCTTCGCTTCAAGAGCGCTAATCTTAGGTTGAACCAATTCCTTATCTTGGTAATACTTCTGCAATAGTGATTCGGCTCGTTTGGTTAGCTTAATTGACATGCGACCCTCCTGGGGTTTTGTTTATGATGGGTACAGCTTGCCGCTTACTTAGAACTTGGTAAATATGTACTCAGTGACAGTGAGTACCATTTATTATCATTAAGCGTTACACAGTTGTTACATAGTGCTGGCTGGCGGTTCTTAAGTAGGGGCGGAAAGCCCGTAAAAACAACGGCTTATATAGATTAACTTGCTGTTCTGCCTACCATTATTTAGGGGTAGCTCTATAACGGCGCTGCTTTGGCGGTTTGTGTTGCCTGTACTTGTAAATTACAACCAAACCGGCACGACCCTTTAAACCGATTTTAAGGACGCTGTAACCCGTAGCAGTACATTGGCATTACCTAGCCCTTTAAACGTCAGCAGCGGTCACCTGAGGATCCTATGTGCTGCAATACTGCTACGGGTTTAACCCTGCCAAACGTAACCGGCTAATCTAGCTCCCGTGTGTGTTATTTGGCGCTGCCTTGCTTGTTCTGTTTTGAGAGTTAGATTCTGAGAGATTTAATCTGACACATATTACTTACCACACATAAGCAACACATACCCCTAAGGGGGGTATATGTGGTGTATGTGGTATGGGGTAGTAACCACATTAAAATGATAAATTTATGTGGTTTAACACAAAAGTATGTGGTTGCCTTGTACCCCAACGGGCGCTAGGGATGCAGCGAAGTTGGAGCAAAATGGCAATAATATGTGGTTGTCCTATAAGCGTTGGGGCGCAAGGGCTGGCGGAAAATTATGTGGTCGGGCAGAAATGCTAGCTCCGAGACATATTATTGCTTATTTTCAAAAATGTGTGGTTGCCCTGTAGCCCTTGCCCCACAAGGGTTTTGCAAAAATATGTGGTTGCTGTCTTTTGGCCCAAATAACAAAGTCAAAATATGTGGTTTATAGCCCTAATATCTAAAAATGGTACTCAGCCGTCATGAGTGCATATTTTTTAAACCTTAACACCAACGCATAATGCTCACCGTGGATTAAAGCAACTAACGGGAGTTATCATGGAACCAAGACTGTTAAACACAGAACAAGTATCCTCGTATATTGGCCTAGCTAAACAAACTATAACTGAATTAAGGGTTAAAGGTGGAGGCCCTAAGTTCTGCAAGATTGGTCGGGCTGTACGGTATAAGCGGGAAGACCTTGATGCGTGGATTGACCAGTTCCAATCGGTTGGTTCAATAGCTGAGCATCACGTTTCAACCATTGAAGAATAACTTTTTGAGCTGATCCAAAACACTTACACAGTTAAACAGCTTTATATCGGCTCCTTATTATTTAGGAGCAGTAATGACAATTGAAACAATCAAGCCAGATCAGCGATGGCTTAACTGGAACTTAGTTAAAGGGCGTAAACTCCCTGTCTACGCTGGCGGTACTAAAAGAACTAAAGACAATTACGACACTGAATTTACCACCGACTCCCTATTAGTTGACTTTGATACGGCTCACTCAACGGGCGCTAAGATAGGTTTCGTGACCGGTCAGGGCGTTATCTGCATTGATATTGACAATGCTATTACAGACGGTCTAATCCACCCTGTAGCGCAAGAAGTTATAGATACCTGCAATAGCTATACCGAATACTCTCCAAGCGGTAAGGGCCTCCATATCATCTGCAAGGGTAAGCTCCCGGTAGTGGGGCAAAAACTTATCTACGATAATAAGGACACTGGCGAGCTATCGTTTGATCTGTTTGATGGCGGTCAATACGTCACCTATACCGGCAAGCATCTTAAAGGTACACCAAAGGAAATTAATTATGTCCAAAATAAGACGGTACAAAAATTCCAAAGTCGCACTAAATCTGAAGAGCCAAAAAATGAACGGTCACGTACCGAAAAAATATCAGAGCAAGCCGTATCACCAGCAGAATGGCGAGGGTATCAAAGGCGAGCAAAGGCACAGCTAGAACAATCCTGTGAGCACATAGAGTTTCAACCAGTCGCACAAGGCAAGGGGCGTAAGACTGCTATATGGACACACAGCGGAATTGTTGCCGAATGGGTTAAGGCAGGGTTACTAAACCAAAAGGAAGCTGTACAGGCGCTTACAGAAGCAGCGCAAGGGCAAGGCGAACCGCTACCAATAGCAGAGATTGAGCGGAACATTAAAAGCGGGTTTGATAAAGGTTGTATTAAGCAGCCGGTAACAATTGAGTTCTTAAAAAGAACCGACACTACTTCTAAAGGTGGTGAAGCAATGTCGGCTAAAGGCAACAAACAAAAAATTGAGTTTGTTAGCTTAGGTAAACCGCATCAAGAAGTAAATCTAAATGTTAATTGGCTTATAAAAGGGTTTCTACCGCGTACTGGTATTTGTGGCCTATATGGTGATTCATTTACGGGTAAGTCCTTTATTGCTTTGGATATTGCGTTTGCAGTTGCTACGGGCGCTGACTACTCCGGTCATTTGGTAAAGGCTCAGGGTGATGTGGTTTATATTGCCGGTGAAGACGCTGGCGGTATTGAAATGAGATCACACGCTTATCACCAGTACCACCAACTAAACAAAGAATCCCCGCTGTATATGCTCCCCAGTCCACAAAATATGTCCAATGAAAATAGCGTGGAAACTCTTAGTGCTGCAATAGAAGATCGTGAATTAAGCCCCCGGTTGATTGTTGTTGATACCCTTGCAACGTGTTTTGGTGGCGGTGATGAGAATAGCGGTCAAGATATGAATAAGTTTATGGATGGGCTGCGAACTCTTAAAGAGCGGTTTGATTGTTGCGTACTATTTGTTCACCACACTGGCCACAAAGACAAGAGCAGGGCGCGGGGTAGTAGTGTTCTCTATGCAGCCTTAGACGCTGAATACATTGTAAGGAGGCAATCAAAATCAGAGTTTATAAATGTTGAATGTACCAAGTTAAAGAACAACGTTACCGGTAAGCTGTTTAATGAGAATTTCCGCATTGATAACGTGGATTTAGGAGTTGACCAGGATGGCGATCAAGTTTTTTATGGCGTAGCAGTTAATGAAGGGTAATGTGAAATGAGCGATTTTAAAGATCATGCAGACCAGATAAAGATAACAGGGCGCAACCAGAAGCTAGCTTTGGCTATTGTTGAAGAGGAGCTAGGGGTAACGCGAGAAGAGCTGAGGGGTATGCTCAGGGCCGAGGGTTTAAGCCAGCAAGGCGCGTACGATGTTGTAGATAAGTTGATCGCCAAAGGGGCGTTAATACAGGATGGTGAAATGCTCTACACTAGCGACGGTGTTACACAGGCGTTACACAATGCTGGTTGACTCGTTGAACTCATTGTTTTAGCTGACAATGCCTTACACCACTACGGCATTACTCCAACAGAAGCTAACCAATCTGTCAGCACAGATGTCGAAGAGTGCTAGACTATATAAACGAGAAAGTTAGCGCGTAATAAACTGTTATGACCATAAAAGGAAATTTTGATGAATAAATATATTATTGCATTGCTGGTTTTCGCTAGCTTTTCAGCTTTGGCGGAAGAATCCGATACCTTTACAGAGTCAGATGTAATTGACCGAGTAATGGTTTTCTGTAAGCAAGAATATAAAAGGGAGCCCTCGTTAATTGGCGCATGTGCAAATAGCCAGATGAGAGCTTTCCATGGTGTGGAAAGCTATATAGAGTCGAACTGGCCTAACATCGGTGAGGATCATCCGGTAACAAGGCTTTTTGTAGCGTCTCTAGATAGAGCAGCAGTTGTCGTTGACGGCAAAAAATGGGTCAATTGGTCGCTGGCTAAGTTGTACTTTAAAAGGTCAATGCAAACATGGCTAGAGGCCGAGGGTAAATCCGATCCTGAGCTAGACTATGGACTTTAGCCATAACGCTTGCAGGGGCTAAGTCGGGTTGAAGCGCCCCAGAAGACCCTCAAGGCGTTTTTGGCCGCCACCTTAGCGCATACCCTTCCCCCAACGGAAACCGCGCCTATACTAGCTCCCGTTGGTTACACTGGGTATTTGGCAAAGTAGCGGCTACGGACTGAAGAAATGGCGTTGGCTTTAGAACTCCCGCTTGCAGTTGGGCTTACTGTTTTGAAATAACTCCAATCATTTATTTTCTGGCATACCTCGTCAACCTTGGCATTAAAGCCTTTGGGTTTTGCGCTGGCTAGTTCTGCAAAGCTTAGTCCTGCTCTTTCAGTCTTGCCTTTCAACATAAACATTATGCGATAATCGATACTACCATCACCGATAGAGGGTGGAATATTTCGTTGCTGTTGAGATGGTTCATTCGTGTCTCTGCGTTTGCCGCCGCTTTGAAGTCTATTCACTCTGAAATTGTAAATTAGAAAAGCTTGAAGTTCCTCAGTGATTGGCTGTCCTCTTTCATGTCTACGAGTAGCGATGTTTATTAAGGTATTGAATTCATCTTCACTTAAATTAAATTTATCGTTTTGATATTTACAGGTTTCATAGTATGCACAATCCGCAATTAGCTGATCAATTAAATACCCAGATACTATTTCACTCACTCGTTGTATTGCCTCGCTATGTCCGTCCCTTGCAAGTTCTACTAACTCAGCGTGACCGCCATCGACTAAGATAACTCCGGTTTCACGTTGTAATAGTTCCCGTCTGACTTTGGATTCTAAGGCGCTATATTTAGGATGCTCTGCAATATCAAAGAACCGCCAGTATGCATTAACCCCAGACCGTGACCGCCTGCAAAGACAATTAGAATCACAATGATTAAGCTGGCATTTATAAAAGTCCTCTGAAACTAATCTCAAAAACCACTGGGCGGCTTTCTGATAAGCCGGTCGGTTATGCAAAACAATATCGCGCCCCATACAAGACAATAACGGCTTGGTAAATTCTTCTTCAGTTTCTAAGTCTATACCAGCAATATGCAGCTCATGCAGATTTTTACTGTATAGGCTGTCAAAGTATGCCTGTAAGTTAGTTAGAGTAGTCATAACGGTTCCTTAGTCCAGTAGGGCTACAGCTTGCGCTGTGCTGTCAGGGGATAGGTGAGCGTAGCGCATGGTCATCTCTAGTGTGCTATGCCCTAGGAGCTTTTGCACCATGTACAGCGGCGCTCCCTTCATTACTAGATTGCTGGCAAAGGTGTGGCGCAAATCGTGGAATCTAAAATTATGTATTTCAGCATCGCCTAAAATATTTATCCACATACTTTTAATATCAACTATCGGCTTACCCGTTGCCGGATTGGGGAATACTAAGCCCACACGAGAGCTATATATATTCCAATCTTCTAGCACCCGTTGGGTTTCCTTGTTCATGTTTATATAACGCTTTCTAGATGACTTAGCAGTGTCAGCAGTTACAGTAATAATGTTATTTTTAAAGCTGACGTTATCCCATGTCAACTGGAATATCTCACCTCTACGCATACCAGTATTTAATGCCACTAATATTATCGGAATTATATGGTCTGCATATATCCGTTCATCATCTGGCGCTAAACGTATTGACTTTTCTTGATTCCGTTTTTCCAATTGGTTGCGTAACCTTGTTTCTTCTTCCGCACTAAGATAGCGTTCTTTCATATCATCTTGAACGCTCAAGTTTTTACAGCGTTTCAGTGGATGAATTTCAAGATATTCTTTTTCAACGGCAATAGTCATAATCGCTCTTAGTGGGTTGAGCGCCCTATTTATAGAAGTAGGTTTTAAGCCCTTAGCTAGTGCGTCGGTTTGCCACTTCTCAATCATCTTCGGGGTTATATGGTCTAAGCGGTAATCTAGGAAGTCTGCAAAGTGAGACCTAACCATCTGGTCTGTTTTGTCAATAGTCTTCATACCCCTACGCTTTGCATCAGGGATATAAACCTGTTCCAAGAAGTTGCGTAATAGAAGCTCCCGTTGGTTATCTTGTGCCTTTTGGTTTTCTTCGGCCTTTACCTTTACTTTACGGCGTTCCTCTACAGGGCATACGCCCTCCCGCGCTTGGGCTCGTATTTTTAGCACTGCATCCCGCGCACCCTTTAGCGTGATTGCGCCGTAGGTGTCTATGGTGCTGTAGGCTGGTTTGCCTGCTCGCCGGTAGTACGCTCGAAACACCTTCTTACCAGTCGGTAAAACGTCCAGCACTAGGTAAGGGCTCTCGGTATCCCATACCCTCACACGGGCGCTCTGTGGTGACAGGTCGCGGATATATTTGTCGGTAAATTTTGCTTTATTTGCCATGCCCTAGCCCTATAGTCTGGTTGCAAGGGGCATTGTGTAACGCCTGTGTAACGCTGTGCGGCTATGCCAACGTACGGCCACGTATGCCCAACTGCAAACAGTATGGGTTGAAAATCCTTGGGAATAAAGGGCTACAGGGGCGTTTTGCTATTTGGTAATACGTGCAGGGGGTGTGGGAATAGGTTCCTAAATGCCCTTAGGAGGGGGACGCTCTATCCAGATGAGCTACGAAGGCATAATGCCAAGAAGGGCGGTATGATAACGGGCTGAGGCGCGTGGCTCAAGGCTTTGCGCGAGTTGTTTATTTTTGGAAGCGGTGTGATTAATACTGTGATGACGGGTTTGAAAACGGATGTAAAGCTGAGTGTGATCGTACCGGCGTGGAATGAGGCCGTTGTGATTGGCGCTTCACTGCAGTCGCTTCAGCTGCTGCGAGCTGCGGGCCACGAGGTGATTGTGGCGGATGGTGGCAGCACCGATGGCACGCAAGACTTGGCCCGGCTTTTATGCGATCAGCTGGTGAGCGCGGGGTTAGGGCGGTCGGCGCAGATGAACGCCGGTGCTGCGGTTGCCCGGAACGACGTGTTGTTGTTTCTGCACGCCGATACGCAGTTGCCTGCGGACGCCGTGCAGCAATTACAGGCATTTGTGCCAACGCTGAACGTATGGGGTCGATTCGACGTTCGCTTAAGTGGCTCGCGGCCGCTGTTTCGCGTGATTTCCTGGTTTATGAATAAGCGTTCGCGGTTGACCGGTATTTGTACCGGCGATCAGGCGATGTTTGTACGCCGCGATACCTTTGACGTGTTGGGCGGTTTCGCACCTCAACCGTTAATGGAAGACGTTGAGTTGTCGCGGCGTTTGCGTTATGTGTCGCGCCCTTTTTGCGTAGCAAGCCCGGTAACAACAGACAGTCGGCGCTGGCAACAACGAGGCGCGTGGGCAACGATTGCGCTGATGTGGCGGCTGCGCTGGCGCTATTGGCGCGGCGAGTCTGCTGAGTCTTTGGCCCAAGCCTATCGATCGGACATTCGTGATGCCCAGTAATGAAAAAAAATCTGACCAGACGCTGATCATGCAGTTTGCCAAATGGCCTGAAGCCGGCAAGGTTAAAACGCGTTTAATACCCGCACTGGGCAAGCAGGGGGCTTTGGCGGCGCACTGCGAGTTGACCCTGACGGTGCTGGATAATTTGCTGGTGACGGCGTTACCGCTGCAGTTTTGGTGGGA
>Ga0307933_1002576_pt1 | contig 12258 bp, 9 predicted proteins | sample OrgLakmetageno88_FD_201811 | JGI IMG/M metagenome (GOLD analysis project Ga0307933, IMG submission 201811) | Saline water microbial communities from Organic Lake, Antarctica - #88 | ecosystem: Environmental > Aquatic > Non-marine Saline and Alkaline > Saline | place: Antarctica: Organic Lake...
AAAGAAGGGAGCTGAAGATGTTCTCGTTATTAGAACGGCTCTCTATAGCAACCGATTTGACCAATACTGGAATCACAGCTACTCCTGTTAAGCACTTTTAGAAAAAATTCATCAACTTCTTTTACCCGGTTCAACGTTCCACTCATTTGTCGCAATATGGCAAGATATATGTCAACTAATGGCAAGGACAGCGGCGTGGTCTCATGATAGTCTATCATTTCTGCCATTAATTTGGACACTAAAACCAACCCCATAATCCGCTGCTTCCGCAGCGGCCCTTTTATTTGCTATTACAGCCTTCATCATGACAACCAAAATGACTGCACGAATGACTGCTTTTTTCCTGACGGCATCTGCCTGCCTGGCCGCTGATATGTATCATACGGACTGGATCGATTTTAATAAAAACGGTCAAAAAGATGTCTACGAAGATGTCAGTGCCGAGACCGATGCGCGCATTGACGACCTGCTCTCGCAGATGACGATGGATGAGAAGACGAAGCAGGTGACCTTGACGCTGGATGCGGGCCGCGACTTGAAAATGATGAATCTGGATAATGAGTGGGTGGTTGAACCCGGCCTCTTCGAGTTTACCATTGCAGACTCCTATAACGATGACGATACTCAGTTGAGCGAGGTGATTGTGCTGAATGATAACGGCCGGTGGGACTCCTCATCCGTTCAGTCGCTGGACATTGTTGAGCTGGTCGCTAAACCCCGTTTTCAGATGGGGTATCCGCCGAAACACGTGCTGGACAGCGATCGTGAATCCCGCTGGTCCACGAATGAAAAAGATCCCGCATTGACCTTCCTGTGCCGCGAAGAATTCAACCAGATCGGCTTCGTTTGGTATGAAGGTGCAGCGAGAGATTACCCGTTCGAAGTACTGGTCAGCGATGACCTAAAAACATGGACAGAGATTTATCGCGGAACCGGCGGGAAAACCCGTTTTGCCGACCTGCATGATCTGCCGCTGGTATCCAATAAATATATTCGTGTTCAGTTCCATGGGAACAGCGAAAATGAATTCACCAGCATGTATAAAGTAATCTTTACAAATAAAATACAGCTGTAATTCATCGAAGCCAAATAAGGAGAGATGGAAATATAGATTATGAAAAAGTGGGTGTTACAATTGATGATGGTGTTTGCGGCGTTTGGCGTCCAAGGCGAGCTGGTGGACACCGGTGTCGATGGGCTCTCCGACGGCGATGGGCTCTCCGGTGTCGATGAGGTCTCCGGTGTCGATGAGGTCAACATGTCTGGAACCAATCCGCTGCTTATGGACACCGATGGCGATGGGGTTTTCGATGTGGATGAAGTTCATGTTCCCAATGTGTTTGCGAACGATATGGTGCTTCAGCGTCGTGCGCCGATACCGATATTTGGAAACAGTCTTTCTGATTCAAGTGTGAGTGTCTCGATCCATGACGCCTTCGACGCGGTGGTCGCCTCGGGAAGTGGAACGGTCAGCAATGGGCAATGGAGGGTGTTGCTTCCTGCGCTGGAGGCCGGAGGTCCCTACAGGGTGGTGGTGGCCGGAGAGGTCGGAGGCACGATTGAATTTTCGAATGTGATGATTGGTGAGGTCTTCATCGTGTCGGGGCAGTCCAATATGGCCTTGGTACTTGGCCATATGGATGATTCTAGTGAAATTTTTGCAGAGATCAGCAATTCGGATTATGATATGCGCGTCCTTGTGCCGCGAAAGATTAGTTATGATAGTCCGCAGGAGAACTATCTAACCGAGGAAGGAGAATTAGGCGAGGTGATGTGGAAGGATCTCGCCTCATACAAATGGGGCTGTTCAGCGGTGGGCTATCATTTCGGCAGGAATTTGGCGACTGAACTGGGGGTCACGGTGGGTATTATTCATGCAGCTCGTGGAGGGACATCGATTAACCAATGGCTTCCGGAGGAGGTGGTTGAGAGTCATTCAATTAGAACCCCCAAACCCAGTTCTGTATGGTATAACGGAATGGTAGCTCCCGCCATAGGTTATGGTGTTAGGGCTATTCTTTGGTATCAGGGAGAAGACAACGCAAGTATTCCAGAAGATTACAAGATAGCACTGCCGCTGTTGATGAAGTCTTGGCGTGAGCGGTGGGGGATCGGCAGCATTCCCTTCCTCGTGTTTCAGCTGCCTGGGTATGACAAAAATTATGACCCGCTCGCGACTCCCGAAATTGGGAAATGGGGTTTGTTTCGCGTAGCACAAGAGTGGATCGTTGAAAACAATGACGATGCGTATCTGGTCGTCAATGTGCCCGGCGGCGCGCGCGCTGAAATCCATCCGCAGGACAAAGAGGCCGTCGGCTGGCGCGCCTCCCGTGTGGCTCTGAAGAACCTGTATGGGCTAAACATTGTCGGTGCCGGCCCCTCGCTGCTTTCTGCTGAACGTAGTGGAAGCTCCATGGTCTGTACGTTCGATAACGGCGGGGCTCCCCTGACTGCCATGGAGGTGACCGTGGATGGGTTGACGCTGTCCGGTGCTTCACTGAGCGGTTTTGCGGTGGCGGGCAGCGATGGAGTCTGGACGAATGCAACGGCGGTAATTTCTGGAAGCTCCACGGTCGTTGTGAGCAGTCCTTCTGTATCGGAGCCGGTCCAGGTGATGTACGGGATGGAGAATTTTCCGCTATGCAACCTCTTTAATACGGGGCAGATGCCCTGCGCACCTTTTCTCGTCAAGGATCCGTCGGTCGCAGAAGAGTTCGGCATAAATTACAAAACTAGAAATTAAAAAATAGGCAATGGCATTGGGCTATGGTATCACCCTACCTTAGTTGCGCCTTCGTAAGGGCGCTAAGACCTGGTTTAGTTCGCCGCAGGTCTTAGCGCTGACCGAATCCTTCGGCTAGACGTCTTCTCAGCAAATCATCGCGGTAGGCGGTATATAGCCACTGGCGATCCGGGCTGATGCGCACGTAGTTGCAACGTGGGCGGCCGTCGGGCGAGGGGATGACGATGTGTTGTGTCTTTGCATACGAGCCAGCGTGCACGGGGGGGACGATTTGCGCGCCGAGGGCAGTGCCGCAGAGCAGGCGTCCATCGGGGAGAGGGAGCATACCGTCGAGCGTGCCGACTTGATCGGTCGGTGTGGCGACTTTGTAGGCCGGGAAACTGGTGCCGGTCAGCTTTGAATCTTTACCGATTGGGAAGCCATGAATCGTATCCCCAAAGAACTCGGCGACCAGCAATGTCTGCTGATCTTTGCTCAAAGTGATTCCATTGGGGAGCCAGGGGAGCGTGGCAGCTTTGCTCAGTTGATGCGTGCCAGATTCCAATCGCCAGACGAGTTTGGAATGTGGGTCAGTGTAAAAAATGGTGCCGTCTTTCAGGATGGCGATGTCGTTGGATAGTGTGCCGGTTTCGATGGTGGTTCTCTCGCCCGTCTTCGGATCCCAAATGTGGATGCCTTTGGCACCACTGGCGCACCCATAGATACGGCCATCGGGCGCCAATGCGAGGCCATTGGTTTCGCCAGTGTCGTCATCGAAAAGTGTCTTCTCGCCGGTGAGGGCATCCACTCTGAACAGTTGATTACGCGGGACGTCGGTGAAGAAAAAATGGCCTTCGGTATCCCAAGCCATGCCTTCGGCAAATTCGTGGCCCGTTGAAACGACCTCCCATTCGGAGTCTTTGGCAAAAACTAGATCCTCGGCGGATAAAGAGAAGTGAAAGGGCAGGAGGTAGGCGATGGACAGTAAAAGAATACGTAACATGACAGTCTTGTATATGGATCGATTGGTTGATGCAACAGTGAAAGGGTTGGTTGCCATGTAAGGTGCGGAGTTTGAGCCGTCGCTGATGGGTTGGGGGCAGTGCCGATCAGGCGCGGGCTAAAGCACCGCGCTACGCTTTGGTTGCGCGCAGAGCATGAGCCGGAGCTGCGCGCAGAGCATGAGCCGGAGCTGCGTGCTTCAGCCGCAGTTTTTCATCGGGTGGGGGCGGTGCCGATCGGGCGCGGGCTAAAGCACCGCGCTACGCTTTGGCTGCGTGCAGAGCATGAGCCGTAGCTGCGCGTGTATGCCCTTTATGGGTGCTTCAGCCGCAGTTTTTCATCGGGTGGGGACGGTGTCGATCGGGCGCGGGCTAAAGCACCGCGCTACGCTTTGGTTGTGAGCAGAGCATGCGCCGATCACCCCGCATAAAGACTTCGTCGGCGAGAGTGGGTTTGGTCCCTACGGCGATTTTCTGCTCGAACTCGATACCTACGTGGGCGATGTCGTGCAGGCGCTGAAAAAGACCGGACAGCTCGACAACACACTGATCATCTTTACCAGTGACAACGGCGGGTTGAACCCCAGGGATGAAGCGTTTGCCAAACAGTGGGATATGGAAGCGATGTGGCAGGCACAGGAAGCTGGGCACAGTATCAACGGTCCTTTAAGCCTCGGCAAACACGACGTGCACGACGGCGGCTTCCGCGTTCCTTTCATCATACGCTGGCCGGGGCATATTCCTTCCGGACAGATCAGCGATGAGTTGATCTGCTCAACCGATGTCATGGCCACCTGCGCTGCACTGCTTGGCTATGATTTGCCCGAAAATGCTGCCGTGGACAGCGTCAACCTGTTGCCGCTGTGGACGGGGCAGTCTAATGAGTCTGGACGCGATATTGTGATTATGGTTGGGTCTGATGGCACCTTCGCCATACGGCGTGGCCAGTGGAAATTTATCGAAAAGAACCCAGATGCAAAGCGCTACGGTTCCACCGAGGATCAATTGTACGACCTGGAAAAGGACCTTGGTGAAACCACCAATCTGATCGCCCAGTATCCTGAAGTAGTCAAAGAGTTGCGCGGGCTTCTCGATGTTGAGCGCAAGCAGGCTAGGGGTATCCACGGTGTTCCCTATCCGCGCCCAGACAAAATATAGCCGGCACCCAAGCGAACCAAAATTGTCTGACCGCTCATTAGCACTTACGCGGTGCTTCCGTGGTAAAAAAATAGCTGAGGCTTTAGATCGACTGACAATCTGACCATCTATACGCACCTCGCACTACGTCCGATTTTAGATACAACCACTGGAAACCGCGAAGAACCAAAGTGTTGTTGTTCAAAGTATTACAATTTGAAATTAATTCTTGTGTCGATGGGTTAAGGCTGTAGGTTTATCATAGTATCTGGTTAATGTGCCGTCGCTCGGAATGCGCCAAACCAGTCAGTCGAACCAACCCCCAATATAAAATGAACATGAACCACCTATTAAACCACCGCCTCGCTTCTGCGTCGCCCCTCAAATGCATAGCAAGTCTTCTACTCGCCGCTTTAATCGTCGGTTGTTCGCAAAAAACACCAACTGTCGTCGAGGCGGATGTGGCCACTGAATACGCGCCCTCCGAGAGCCTCGGTATTTGGTATGGTCCGGGTTCGTTGAATACGGTGACCCGTGGTATTCGTGATGATTATCTTTCTCAAATGACGAACTTAGAAAACTGGCCAACGGTCTATGCCAACACCGCCGTGTTCAAGCAGTTCATTGAATCTTTGTACGACGATAAATATAGCGATGCTGAGTTGAAGCAGTTGGCGACATTTGCGCGGGAGGCAGGTTTGAAATGTGCGTTTGAGATTGGCGCGTTGCGTTGGTCGCCTGAGCTTTACGGCCCCGGCAGTGGCAAGAAATATGCGGCTCAGGAAATCAAGGTGCTGCAGCGCTGGGTCGATGCGGGCGGCACGATCGATTATTTGAGCACTGACCATGCGGTGATGTGGAACGTCGGACTCTGCCTGCAGGGTGCCAAGCCGATGGCGGGGCTGGGCGATCCAGACTGGCGCGTGGTGTTGGACGAGGTGGTTGACGCGTTAGTGATGATTCATGCGGCATTTCCGCAGGCTAAAATTGGTATGATTGAATCACTCGGCTATTTTTCTGTCGGCGATCAGTATACCACGACCGACCCTGACAATATTTACCCGATTGATATGAAGGAATTTCTGCGCACAGCGCAAAGTCGCTTGGCCGAGCGCGGTGTCGAGCTGGACCATCTGCATGTCGATTTCAGCTATCAGGACTGCCTTTTTGATGGTCTAAAAGAGGGTCGACTTGACTTCGGGCGTATTATTTTGGCCGAAGAAATCATTCAGTCACTCGGGGTGGATAGCGGTGTAATCATTAATGCGTACGATGATTTTTCTTATGCGGTTATGGGCGGCAGTAACACGGTTCAGGAATTGAAGAAGGCAGACAACGCCGCGGAGCGCAGTGTCTCTGGTGTGGCTAACACGCTGGAATATTTTGACGGTTATGTCGCCGCCGGCGGTCAGCCAGACACGTGGATCTTTCAGCGCTGGATGCCGTATCCGGATGTGACTGGGCCCGAAACCGACCGTAACACAGACCTGGGAGTCACACGCTTGTTAATCGAGCGTTTGCAGGGGCTGGAGCGCTAATTGCGTTCCACTGACACTATGAAAAATTCGAAATGGATCTGGTGTGCGCAGCAAGAGGTGCACGCTTACAATCAAGTCGTGTGCTTTAAGCATGCATTCACTGTTGAACAAGCGGACGACGCGCAGTTGCGGATCACCGCAGACAGTCGCTATCGCGTATCGATTAATGGTCGCTGGGTGAATGACGGTCCGGGCAAGGCGTATCCGCAGCATTGGACTTACGATGTGTATGATGTCAGCAAATTTCTGGTGTCGGGCAGTAATCAGATCGATGTGCTGGTGCGTTACTATGGGATCGGCACCTTCCATCAAATCCCGCAACAAGCGGGGCTGTTGGCTGAGCTCGAAGTGGATGGCCGAATCTTGGCCACGGATGGCAGCTGGCAGTGCCGGCCGCTCGCTTCCGTGCGTCAATGGTCGCCGAAGGTGAGTGTGCAAATGGAGCCCGCTGAGTCGGTGGATGCACGGCTAGAAGACGCCGGGGAGTGGCATGCTGCTCAGGAGTTATTTGCGGCGGATCAGGGGCCGTGGCAGGACTTGAGCCCGCGCCTCTCCGCACCCTTGACGAAGGTGAGTTGTCAGCCAGTCGGAGCGCCGATTGCGCGGCAGCTGCGTCAGTCGGTGCCGCATGTGACGGTGCCTGCCTCGCAACTTGCGCACCCGGGCCTGATGGAGGCCAATCACTTTACCAGTCGGCCCCTGGTGTTGACCGGCGAACTCTCTGTGGCCGAGGCGCAAACTCTGGATTGCGCCTCGGAACTCTGGCGCGTGGAAGTCGATGGAGCGCTGGTTGCTGGGACGATCGAATTGTCGGCAGGTAAGCATGCGGTTCGCTTTTACTGTCAGAGCTTTTATGGGCACAATAAGGATTTGCCCTTTCCGTTTTTGCGTGGGCTCGGAGTTGAGTGGACGAACTGGCAGGTCTTTGTGGCTCAAGAATTCCTGTTTTTAGATAACGACCGTTTGTTTGGGTTGTGGTTCGATCATCCAGAGGCCAGCCGCATGTTGCAGGCATGGAACCACTGGGTCGAAAGCGGTCCGGTGCTCAGCGAGCCGCTCGACGTGTCGTTGGAGCAGGTCTTTATGGAGGACTACAGCGCGGATTTTGTCGCACGTGAGCCGATCAAGGAGATCGCTTTAAGCGGCGAGGGTATTTCGGTCGCACCGATCGCGGAGGCTGATGTCGAGCTGTGCTATGATTTTGGTGAGCAGCGTTGCGGTTATTTTGATTTCTCGATTGAAGCGGCTGCCGCTACGGTGATTGATATCCACATGGTCGAGCACATTACACCGGCAGGGGTGGTGCAACACACGGCGCCGGATAACCGTAATGGGATGCGCTACATTACCAAGCAGGGGCGCAATACGTATCGCTCGCTTAAACGTCGTTCCGGCCGTTATGCGTTTATGACCCTTCGGAAGCAATCGGCGGCGGTCGATATTCAGCAATTTGAAATTATCCAATCGACAGCCGCGGTGGAGCCGCTGCAACGCTTCCGTTGCGATGATGAAAACCTGAACCAGCTATGGGATGCCTGCGAGCGCACCTTGAAAATGGGGATGGAGGATACTTTTACTGACTGCTCGCTCTATGAGCAGACGCTGTGGATCGGTGATGCGCGTAATCAAGCGCTCTATGCGGCACAGGTTTACGGGCAGTATGCGGTCTCGGCCCGTTCGCTGGAGTTGGGGGCGCAGTCGCTGGAAACCTTCCCGATGGTGGGTTGCCAGGTGCCTTCGACTTGGGACTGTATCATACCAGCCTGGAGCTTCCTCTGGGGCATGCATGTCTGGGAGCACTACTTTGCCAGTGCCGATGACGCTTTTTTACGTCAACTGTGGCTGGCAGTCGTGCAGAATATGGACGGTGCGCTCGGCTATCTAAACGAGGCAGGGCTATTCAGTCAGAAACTTTGGAATCTCCTCGAGTGGGCACCGATTGATCAGGAGCAGGCAACCGTGCTCCATAACAGTATTTTGCTGGTGGCAGCTTTAAATGCGGCGGAAAACTGCGCTGAAGTGCTCGGTGAATCTTCCGTGCAACAGCGCTTTGCGGCGGCGCGGGTAAAACTGACTCGCGCCATCAACGCCACCTGGGATTCCGAGCGAGGCAGCTATCCGGATGCCATCCTTGAGGACGGCAGCCCGAGTGCGAAGGTGTGCCAGCACAACTCTGCGCTTAGCTTGATCGCGGATGTGTTGCCGAATGAGCAAGTCGAGGTCGCGCGTGGTCACTTGCTCAATCCACCGGAGGATATGGTCAAGATCGGTTCGCCCTTTGCCGCGCAGTTCTTGTTCGAAGCGTTCGAGCTGTTGAATGAGCCGCAGGCGATTTTGGATAACATTCGGCTGAACTATACGCCGATGATTGAGGCGGGCGCGACCACGGTGTGGGAAACCTATCCGAACAGCACCTGTTCACCGGCGGGCTTTCCGACACGGAGCCACTGTCATGGTTGGTCGTGTGGGCCACTACAGTTTTTCAATCAAATCATCCTCGGTATTCGGCAGACGGCTGCCGGCGGCACGGCCTTTAAAATCAGCCCGTGGCTGGGAGATTTGAAGTGTGCATCGGGTGCAATGGTCACGCCACAGGGACCCGTGTCGGTCGATTGGAAAATCGTCGAGGGTAGGCTAGAAGTTGCGATTGCAGCCCCCGCAGGTGTGACGGTCGAGTGGTGCCCGAATGCCAGCCATGCGGGTTTGGAGGTCGTGCGGTCCTGATTGGGTGTGAGCGGTAGCTGCCTGCTTAAAGCGGGTCGTAGCTGCGTGCGTATGCCCTTTATGGGTGCTTCAGCCGCAGTTTGCGTTGGGTGAGCGCGGTGTCGATTGGAACGCGGGCTGAAGCACCGCGCTACTCTGGCCGTAGCTGCGTGCTTCAGCCGCAGTTTGCGTTGGGTGAGCGCGGTGTCGATGGGAACGCGGGCTGAAGCACCGCGCTACGATTTATCGCACGTAAGGATATTCCTGCCATTTCTGGCTTAGTGCTGCTTTGACCGGGTTTTGTTGGATGTATTTTTTGACTCGTTCGAGCTCTGCCTTGCTGCGTATGACGCGGTCAAACCAGTCGCGCTGCCAAAAGGCACCCGAGCGTTGCAGGATTTGATTGGCTGCATGGCTGGTCGCTCCCTTCCAGTGCGAGAGCACGGTGTGCATATCCGCTGAGGTGGGGTGAACCTGTGCGAGCAAATGCACGTGGTTGGGCATGAGCGCGTAGTGTTCAATATGCCACCCGGAGGTGGCCAGCTCTTCGAAGCTTTGTATGAGTGCGCGTGCGCAGCTATCCGTGCGAAACGGGCAGAAGCCTTGGTGGGTGTCAGCGTATTTCTCAATCGTTTGAAAATACCGACGCTGGAGTAGGAGAAAGGCTTCGTCGCTCGGTTCAATGATCGCGAGGCTCTCGTGCACTTCTTTGATTTGTTTTGTGACTGATTGAGGCAGTGAGTTCGCGCAACGAATCGTAATAAAATAGTATCCCGCTTCGATTTCCCAGTGAGGGAGCTGCGTGCGCCAGAAACGTTTGGTTTTAAGCTCGAAACACATGCAGGTAAAGTGCGCCGGAGTCGGTTCTATGGCGATGGTAAAGTCTGCCGGGCCGTAGCTGCGCGTGTATGCCGTAGTTTGCATTGGATGAGCGCGGTGTTGAGCGGAACGCGGGCTGAAGCACCGCGCTACTCTGGGCGTAGCTGCGTGCTTCAGCCGTAGTTTGCGTTGGGTGAGCGCGGTGTCGATGGGAACGCGGGCTGAAGCACCGCGCTACTCTGGCCGTAGCTGCGTGCTTCAGCCGCAGTTTGCGTTGGGTGAGCGCGGTGTCGATGGGAACGCGGGCTGAAGCACCGCGCTACCTCGGATTGCTTTGCGTGCAGAGCATGAGCCGTAGCTGCGTGTTCTCGATCAAATTCTCGATTCTTGCTTGCTAGTGAAATCAAATACTGCCATGGCTTGATGTTAATCTGTAATAAAACTATTATCCCATGTCGACTCCTAAAAAAAAGACTGCCCCCGCTCATGTAGTATCCTATCCCCGTAAGATTGCTTGGGGGCTCGGTGGACTCACCAATGACATGGTCAACGCACTGTGGGTGCTGGCGATGCCGATTTTTTCGGTCGGGCTTGGGGTGTCGGCGGCATGGATCGGTCTTGCGCTGGCATTGCCGCGGGTGTGGGATATGATCACGGATCCGTTGATGGGGCATATCAGTGATAACACCCGCTCGCGCTATGGCCGCCGTCGGCCGTATATCTTTTTCGGGGCTATCGGATTGGGGGTTTCGTTTGCGCTGATTTGGATGCCCTCGCCGGAATGGAGTGAGACGATGTTGCTGACTTGGTTCATTGGAACCAGCCTGCTGTTTTTTACCTTCCTCACGATGTGGAACATTCCATGGACCGCCCTCGGTCTGGAATTGACGCCAGATGTGCAGGAGCGCAATGGCGTGCAGGCGGTGCGCAGCTGGTTTGCAACGGGTGCCGCATTTATCATACCGATGATCATGCCGCTGGCGTTTCGCTTCGGTGATGGCGACGAGGTGGACGGCGTGCGCACGCTCGGCTGGGTCGTTGGCGGAATCATGACGCTATGCGCGATCGCAGCCGCCTTGTTTTGTAAGGAGCCTTCAGCCACCGCAACCGTGGCTGCCACCGCAACCGTGGCAGCCAAAGCAGCGCCCAAAATATCCTTCTGGAAGTCCGCCAAATACACCTTCAAAGACAGCCGCTTTATCGGGCTATGCATCTACGCCTCACTGTTCTGTGGTGGTATCCTGCTGGTCGGGCAAATGGGCTATTACATTAATGTATTTTACGTCTATGGTGCCTTGCCGATTCAGGAAGCCAAGGAGGCCGCTTCGAATGTGATGTTCTGGGGTGGAATGGTCGGGGGTCTGAGTAATCTCGCTGCGATACCGCTGATTGTGTGGACGGCGAATCGTTTTGGAAAGAAGCCAACTTTGCTGATCGGGGTGCTGATTGTGGCGATAGGGCAGTCGATTAAATGGTTCTTCTTCATCCCCGAAGATCCGTATTTGCAGGTCTGGCTGTCGATCATCATTTATCCTGGGATTATTCTGACTTGGACACTGATCCCGTCGATGATGGCCGATATTTGTGACTTCGACGAGCTGGAAACCGGTCATCGCCGCGAAGGCATGTATAGTGCCACTTTTGCCTGGTTGCTGAAGGTGGGCGTGACGATTGCGATGGCGCTGAGTGGCTGGTTAATCAACGTCGCCGGCATTGTTGATGTTGCGGACGTGCAAACGCCAGATGCGATCTTCAATATGCGTCTGCTGTTCACGTTGTTGCCGACGATCTTTGTCATCATCGGTGGCTGTTTCATCTTGCGTTATCCGATCACCGAAAAGGATGCCGAGCGGGTGAAGGAGCAATTGGCTGAGCGCCACGCTGCGACTGCCGAGGCTCAAGCCTGAGCCTGACGCAGTCATCTGAGCAGTTCTATTAACCTGCTGAGGTCCGCTTCACCAATGCCTATGCAGCTGCGCCGCTTTGCTCAGCCAGTCGTGAGGCGATTCTGACTGGTCATTCGCCAGCACGGCAGCACTTGCATGGAGTCACGCCAGGTGTGCGGACAGCAAACTACGAGGATGCTTTTGCTGACTATGAGAGCTGGGATGTCCCGCGCAACATGCGCCGCGCGAGAGCCATGCAAGCAGAGATCCCGATTCAGTTGGGGCAGCTGCCGCTTTCGAGCATAACGATCGCCGAGCGTTTAAACCTAAATTCGGCAGTTGATTGACTACGAAAGGCGCTAAATAACGCGAAACCAATAAGATGGGTAATTTTATGGGGTCGCCAGATTGGCGATGCTTTAAAATCCATAAGTGCCTGCTTTCGCGCACTT
>Ga0307933_1002580_pt1 | contig 12245 bp, 8 predicted proteins | sample OrgLakmetageno88_FD_201811 | JGI IMG/M metagenome (GOLD analysis project Ga0307933, IMG submission 201811) | Saline water microbial communities from Organic Lake, Antarctica - #88 | ecosystem: Environmental > Aquatic > Non-marine Saline and Alkaline > Saline | place: Antarctica: Organic Lake...
TTTAATGGCGCTCAAAAACAAGAAAGCCCACCGAAGTCTACCCCCCCCAGCTTGCCAACCAAGTCCCCGACTGCTTCTCCAACGTAGAAGCGACACGCCTGTCGCTTTATGGGCGCTCAAAAACAAGAAAGCCCACCGAAGTCTAACCCCCCCCAGCTTGCCAACCAAGTCCCCAACTGCTTCTCCAACGTAGAAGCGACACTCCTGTCGCTTTAAAGGCGCTCAAAAAAAAGAAAACGCCAAAAACGCCCAAAATTCAAAAAATACCAACCACCCCTCCCCCTCCCCTCATTTTTCAAAAAAAAACCAGTCCAAAAAAAACAGAACTTGCCCAACCCTCACGGCTACTCCAACTTTCACCCCATAACCTAACCCCAATAAAGCGACAAGAGTGTCGCTTCTACGATCCACCCCAATAAAGCGACAAGAGTGTCGCTTCTACGATTTACAATCCGCCTCATGCTTCAGCCCGGCAAAGACTTCGATTACTTCAATCCGTTTGCCGAAATCGAAGCCACCCGTGCCAACTTGCCACACTGGCAGCAGCCCCGCGTCCTTTACTTCGTCACCTTTCGGCAGGCCGATTCCATCCCTTCCGAGAAGCTTAAAAACTGGCGCATCGACTACAACAACTGGCTGTGCGCCAACCCCAAACCGTGGAAGCTCGCTCAAGCCGAAGAATACGAAAAGCACTTCGCCCGAAAGATCGAAAAATGGCTCGACGCCTCCAGCGGCACCTGTTCCCTCGCCGACAAAGCCTGCCAGAAAATCGTCGCGGATTGCCTAGAATACGCCGCCGGCACAGACTATCGCTTAGATACTTACACACTCGCAACCAACCACGTGCACGCCCTCTTAGTAGTCGAACCCGACCAAGCGCTATCAGAAATACTCAAGAAATGGAAAGGCATCACAGCCCGAAGAATCAACCAGCACCTCGATACCAGCGGCCAGTTTTGGCAAAAAGAGTCCTACGACCACATCGTCCGCAACGAAACCGCGCTCAACAGGATCCGAAAATATATCCAAGCCCACAAAAAGTAGAAGCGACAAGAGTGTCGCTTTATAGGCGCTCAAAACCAAGAAAGCCGATCAAAGTCTAACCTCCTCCAGCTTGCTAATCAAGTCCCCGACTGCTTCTCCAACGTAGAAGCGACACTCTTGTCGCTTTATGGGCGCTCAAAAACAAGAAAGCCGATCAAAGCCTAAACCCTCCAGCTTGCTAACCAAGTCCCCGACTGCTTCTCCAACGTAGAAGCGACACTCTTGTCGCTTTATGGGCGCTCAATAACAAGGCAGCGCCCCAAACCGCCTGAATCAAAAATTGCCAACCAAATCCCCACGACAAAACGTCATCAAAAAACTCTTCTCTCTTCCACTTGCCCAGCATTCACGCCTGCTTCAGTCTCACTAAAACTCTCTACACCAATTAAAGCGACAAGAGTGTCGCTTCTACGATCTACCCCAATAAAGCGACAAGAGTGTCGCTTCTACGATCCACCCCAATCAAAGCGACAGCCTTCGACAAGCTCAGGCCAGGAGAATGTCGCTTCTACGATCCACCCCAATAAAGCGACAGCCTTCGACAAGCTCAGGCCAAGAGAGTGTCGCTTCTACCATCCTGCCCAGAATTAGCACCACTAATCTAGGCTCCAACCTCGTCTCAAAACGTAGCCAATGCGGCGTTTTCTTCGTGCAGTGCGTTTTTCACCCGCTAGCAATATTAACTACACCTAGTGGATCGAAACAACAAAAACCACTAAATCTAGTAAAACAGCCAGCAAACCCATGAAAAAAGAAACCACCACAAGCCCCGCCCCTCATAGTCTCAGCATCCCCCGCACATTCGCTTCCGAGACTGTTCACCCATACGACGAAATCACTTGGTCTTACCGCACCGCTGAGATCACCGACGATAAGGGCAAGGCCATCTTTAAGCAGGACAAGATCGAAGTCCCCGAAGCCTTCTCCGATCTGGCGGCCAAAATCCTCGCTTCTAAATATTTCTACGGCGACATCGACAACGGCACCGATCCTCTCAAGGGCGGACGCGAATCCTCTTTCAAGCAAGTCATCGACCGCGTCGCCGGCACCATCACCGAATGGGGCCAGGCCGATGGCTACTTTGCCGACGAAGCCCAAGCCGAAATCTTCGACCGCGAGCTCAAATGGCTGCTCGCTAATCAATACGGCGCTTTCAACTCCCCCGTCTGGTTTAACCTCGGCCTCTACCAAGCCTACGGCGTCGGCAAAGACTCCGGCAAGGGCAACTTCTACTGGGATCCATCGCACGAAGTCGTGATGCGCGCCGACAACCAATATGAGTTCCCCCAGTGCTCCGCCTGTTTCATCCAGCACGTCGAGGACAATATGGAATCGATCATGGATCTAGCCAAGGCCGAGGCCATACTCTTCAAATACGGCTCCGGTTCCGGCACCGACCTTTCCAGCATCCGCTCCACCCGCGAAAAACTCTCTGGCGGCGGCAAGCCCTCTGGCCCCCTTTCCTTTCTCGCCGTCTACGATGCCGTGGCCGGCGTGGTCAAGAGCGGGGGCAAGACCCGCCGCGCCGCCAAGATGAACGTGCTCAAAGACTGGCACCCCGACATCGAAGAGTTCATCCACGCCAAACAACTCGAAGAGCGCAAAGCCTGGGCTCTCATCGAACAAGGCTACGATCCTTCCTTCAACGGCGAAGCCTACGCCTCGATCAAGTATCAAAACGAGAACCTCTCCGTCCGCGCCAGCGACGCTTTCATGCAGTCCGCCATAGACGGCAAAAAGTTCTTCACCCGCCGCGTCACCGATGGCCAGCCCTGCGAGGAAAAAGACGCCTCCTACCTACTCGATAAGATCGCAGAAGGCACCCACGTCTGTGGCGACCCCGGTATGCAGTTCGACGACACCATTCACAAATGGCACACCTGCAAAGGCTCTGGCCGCCAAAACTGCACCAACCCTTGCAGCGAGTATCTCTTCCTCGACAACTCCGCCTGCAACCTCGCCTCGCTTAACTTGATGAAGTTCCGCACTCCCGAAGGCATCGACGTCGAGCGCTTCGCCGCTGCCGCCAAGATCTTTATCATCGCGCAAGAAATCCTCGTCGACCGCTCCTCCTATCCCACCGAGGGCATCACTTACAACAGCCACTGGTTTCGCACCCTAGGTCTCGGCTACGCCAATCTCGGCGCACTCCTCATGTCCTACGGCTACCCCTACGCCTCCGACGAAGGTCTCGGCCTCGCCAAAGCCATCACCGCCACCATGACTGGCGTCGCTTATAAAACTTCCGCCGAACTGGCCGCGCTCAAGGGTCCCTTCGCAGGCTACCACGAGGCCGCTCACTTCGGAGTCCCCAACCCACCCGAGCAGGACAACGTCGCCTCCATGCAGGCCGTGATCGACCACCACAAGAGCCACGCCGAAGCCCTCGACCACAGCTCCCCAAAATACCTCACCGACTTCGCCGCCAAGGCATGGAAGGAAGCCTCCGACCTCGGCAAGCGCTACGGCTACCGCAACGCCCAAGTCACCGTGCTCGCCCCCACCGGCACCATCGGTTTCCTAATGGACTGCGACACCACTGGCGTCGAGCCAGCCATCGGCCTTGTCGCCTACAAGACCCTCGCTGGCGGCGGCCACATGACCATCCCGATCAAGTCCATCCCCCTCGCCATGCAAACGATGGGCTACGACCCCACCAGTATCGAGCAAGTCTGCAAACACGTCGAAGAATACGGCACCGTCGAGAACATCCAAGTATCCAAAAAGTCGATACAGTCGGGTCTCAAGGACGAGCACATGGAAGTCTTCGATTCCGCCTTCCGCTCCGGCCTCGGTGAGCGCTACCTCCCCTACACCGCCCACATCGACATGATGTCCGCCGTGCAGCCCTTCCTCTCCGGTGCCATTTCCAAAACCGTCAACATGCCCCAAGAAGCCACGGTCAAAGAGATCCGAGCCACCTATATTCACGCCTGGAAAAAAGGCATCAAAGGCATCGCCATCTACCGCGACGGCTCCAAGCGCTCCGCACCGATCAAAACCACAAAAGATAAAGCTGAAGCTAAAAGGCCAGAAATCCAAGTCATCACCGAGCCTTACCGCCGCCGCCTGCCTGACACCCGCGAGTCCATCACCCACAAGTTCAGCATCGCGGGATCGGAAGGTTACATCACCATCGGTAAGTTTGAAGACGGCCAGCCCGGTGAGGTCTTCATCCAAATGGCCAAGGCCGGCTCCACCATCAACGGCCTGATGGACACCGTGGGCACCCTAGTGTCGCTCTGCCTGCAATACGGCGTGCCGCTAGAAACATTGGTCAAAAAATTCAGCCACGTCCGCTTCGAGCCAGAGGGCATGACTAAGAATCCTCACATCCCGTTTGCCAAGAGCGTCATCGACTACGTCGCCCGCGAGCTCGGCATGGAATTCATCCCCGGGTATAAAGAAAAAATGAGCCCGCTTGCCCAAGAGGATTCCTTTGAAGGCCAACACCCCAGCAGCACCGTGATCCCCAAGGAGGAGCTCTTGATCAACAGCAAACAGTTAGAGTTACTGACACAATCCGAAGGCAACCTAACCTGCCCCGAATGCGGAAGCGGCAAAGTCAAAGTCACCGGCACATGTGCCTGCTGCTTAAACTGCGGAACTAGTTTAGGCTGTAGCTAGAAATCAGAAAACGACTTACTCAGGCGGCGCCACCGGGCGAATGTTACCTTCAAAGATGCGGCGGTAAATCTCATTTTTCGGCTGCCTGACTTGCAGCAAATTGAATTTTTTCTTCTTCACGTAGAACGGCCCGTAGCGATACGAGGCCGCCAGTAAGGGGTAGTTAAAGCTGTCATGTTTGATTAAATATTCGCGGCAGTATGCGAGGTAGTCGATGCCAACTCGGATGTTTGTCCGCCAGTCCCAAGCATGACGATAAGACTCGTCCGACACTTGCTGCCAGGCAGGCTTGGTGAGCTGCATCATGCCTCGCGCCACAGAGCTGCGGGCACGCGCATTGAGGCTGCTCTCTGCCCAAGCGATAGCGTAAACAAACTCAGGGTCGAGATCACGCTGCGGCGCTTGCTCCTGCACAAAAGCCCACACCTCTTCCGCCGATACTTTTTCCGTCTGGTTGCCCAGCGTTTGCATCAGCACAAACGCCAATATCCCCGCGACGAGCCCCAACACCACCGCAATCCGAATCAATAAACGCTCATCCCTATGGTATTTTTGATCAGTCGGCATTTGCGTATAAGAACAACATTTCAGCCGACAGGCAAGCGGGTGTTTTATCCCTTAAACCGACGCCCTGCCAGCAAGGGGCTGCGCGTTTGCTTGGGGCGTGCGTTGTTCAGGCCTGGCCGATAGGCCATCACTATTTGAAAGTCTTGCGGCAAATCGGATTTGGCGCTGAACTCTCGCAGCTTCCCCTTAAAACTGTAGCGTAAGATCGTCTTTGCTGAGTGCAGCATCATCCGCTTAGTCTCGGCGCGCATGGCCACTTCTTTGTTAAAACTAAAACTCCCGTAGGTACGGTCGCCTACGATCGGTAGGCCGTGCTTTTTACACTGCACGCGCAGCTGGTGAGTACGCCCCGTCAAGGGCATCAGCTTGATCAGCGTCACCGGAAATCCACCAGTGGGCGATTTGATCACCTGGTAGCGAGTCTTTGCTGGCACGATACGAACCTGCTTGATTAAGCGGCTGCCGCGCTGTAGATCCTTCTTTAATTGATCGGCCCAAGAGCCAGCTGGCACGCTGGGCTTACCACGCACTAGCGCATAGTAGATTTTAGTGACTTTATGCGTGGCAAATTCCTTTTTGATCGTCGCAGTGATCGCAGGATTGAGCCCCATCAGGATCACGCCCGAAGTCGGCGAATCCAAGCGGTTGATCAACCAAGCTTGTCGCGTTTCGCCCGCTGCATCCGTCCACGAGTAGCACTCCTGCTCCAGATCATAATCGGCCACCAGTAAAGCGCGCGCATTCTCCCCCGGCGCGTTCGGGTGCGACATCGCGCCGACAGGCTTTTCCAGCGCGATGAGCCCGTCTTCATTATGCGCAAGCACAACAACGCCTTTATTAAGCGGCAACTGATCGAGCGGTGCATCAACGAAGTCTGACATAGTGAATAGGGCAGATTCTCTAAGCTTCAGTTGAAAGCTCAAGACCAAAGGAGCCAAGTCGAGTCAAAGCTCACGATAAAAAGGGCAAGACTCTCAAATTCGAAAAATGGTAGCGCTGCATGGCCTCATGCAGCAAGGCGTAGTTGGTCGAAATGCGGATTGAGCCAATCCGCGCTACCCTGATCACGATAAAAGGGCAAAAATCTCAAATTTCGAAAAATGGTAGCGCGGCATGGCCTCATGCAGCACGGCGTAGTTGGTCGGGATGCGGATTGGGCCAATCCGCGCTACCCAGATCACGATAAAAGGGCAAAAATCTCGAATTTCGAAAAATGGTGGCGCGGCATGGCCTCATGCAGCATGGCGTAGTTGGTCGGGATGCGGATTGAGCCAATCCGCGCTACCCAGATCACGACAAAAGGGCAAAAATCTCAAATTCGGAAAATGGTAGCGCGGCATGGCCTCATGCAGCAAGGCGTAGTTGGTCGAAATGCGGATTGAGCCAATCCGCGCTACCCAGATCACGATAAAAGGGCAAAAATCTCAAATTCGAAAAATGGTAGCGCGGCATGGCCTCATGCAGCACGGCGTAGTTGGTCGGGATGCGGATTGAGCCAATCCGCGCTACCTCACTTCCTTATTTATGAGATCTTTTCGAACTTCAAAATTCAAACTTCAAACTTCAAACTTCAAAAACGCTGCGTCCGTTCAACGATAATGAAAAACCACATTCAACGTGCGCTGCTGGCCGAAGACTTGCACCATTTCCTTTGTCCACGGGCGAAACGGGGAACGCTTGGCGATCGCGGTCTCGCAAATGAAAGTCGCGATCTCGCTCGCGTTCGTTTGCACAGCCTCGACCTCCTCGACGCGGCCATCGGCGTGCAGCGTGAAGCGCACGTGCACGCGCGTTGCCGTGTCGATGGGCTGGAAAAATTCGATTTCTTGATACCAGCCTGTCTGAATCGCTGCGTAGAATTGTTGCTGGTATTCGCCGAACTCACTGAATGTGGCATCGATCGCCACTGAACCACGGCGGCTGGCTGAACCTGGCGAGCGCATCAGCGGCCCGGTGATCAACTCGGGCGCGAGCCTCGGACGCGCGCGCGGCGTGGGCTGCGCCTCGGGTGCCCCGCCCGCGCCATCGGCGACTCGCTGCGTCTGCTGGGTGACCGGCTGCGGGCGATAGACATTGATCGGGGCATCTGGCTCGGGGTTTTCAAAGACTTCGGGCGCGTCGGCGATCAACTCGCTGCGCGAGCCGGGCCCTGCTTCGGTCACCGGGTCTTGGCGGATGAAAGCGGGCGCGGGCAGAGGCTGCGCAGGTTGCGGCAGCGCCACTTCGGCCGGTTGCCCCAGCTCGCCGCCCTCGCTGCCTTCGCCCTCGCCGGGGCGTGCCAGCGGCGCGTCAACACCAGGCGGGATCGGCGGCACTTGCTGCAAACTGCCTTGCAGGATCTTTTGCGAGTCCTCCTCGCCGTCGACATTGGGCTGGTTGAGCGCGTCTTCTAGCGGGCTCTCATCAGCCGCTTGTTGACTGCGGAAGGAATACTGGTCGGTGCGGTCGGGCTCATTCTCCGGCGCTTCGGGGCTGACCTCGACAAAACGTGCTTCCGCCGGATCGACTAGGCTGATCTCGTAAATCTCTGATTGCGCTTCCTTTTCGCTGCCGCCCTCGCTGCGCGGCATCAGCTGCTCCGGCAGCACCACGATCACGCCGACATGCACCAGCAGCGTCGCCAAAATCGCGATCAAGGTCGCCCAGCGTGACCCGCGCGGATCGGTTAAGAACAGATTTGCCGGATGCGGCGCTGTGCGGGTTTCGGACACAATTTAGTAAAAGCGGAAAGACTCTTAGTTCGCAAAATCAAAACCAAGTTCCGCTAAAGTGGCCGCCAGCGCTTGGATTGGCAAGCCCATCACGTTCTCCACCGAGCCATCGACCGAGTCGATGATCAGCTCGCGGCCCGTCTGGATGCCATAAGCGCCCGCCTTATCCAGCGGATTTTCAAGGGTAAAATATTGCGTAATTCGCGCATCGCTGAGCACTTGAAAGCGCACGTCGCTACGCTCAACGAAGACATGCGCCAGCTCACCCGCCGCCCAATACAGTGCGACCGCCGTATAGACCGTGTGCGTGCGCCCGGAAAGCATCCGCAACATGCGCCGTGCATCCTCCATATCGGCTGGCTTACTTAGCACATGCGCATCGAAAGCCACCGTGGTATCCGAGCCCAGCACCAGCGCCTCGGGCGCACGCGCCGCTAATGTGGCCGCCTTCAATTGGGCGTTTTCTAAAACCATCCGCTCCGGCCCATGACTGCCAGAATCGTCCTCCTCGACATGGGTCGGGCGTATCTCAAAGCGCAGCCCCATCTGCTGCAAAAGCTGCGCTCGACGTGGCGAAGCGGAAGCTAGGTAAAAATGTTTCGGGTGATCCGCCATCAGCCTCACTCCAATATCCGCTCGACTGAACCGATCGACCGCACAAAAGCCAAACGGCTCAGCCCATAGAGATAGACCGCTCGCAGGTGGCTACGCTCGGCTTCAGCCAAACGTATCTGCGCTTCAATCAGCTCAAGATTATCCCCCAAGCCCTCTTGATAGCGCTCACGTGCTTGATCCACTTCGTCGTGCCCCAGCCGTATTTCATCCGTCGCGATATTGATCTGCGCGTGGCGGGAGCCCATCTCTAACATTGAAAATTTAAACTCGCGCTCGATCCGATTGCGCAAGTTGCGCATCTGGTATTCGTTTTGGCGTACGGCAGATGTGGCCTCGCGCTTTTCTGCTGCGATGCGCCCGCCCTCCCAGATCGGCATCGTCGCCCGCAGGCCGACTAGCCAAGCCTCCCCCTCTTCGCCATCAAAGACGCGGCTAGTATCGTAGCCCCAGTCCGCAAACAGCTCGACAGTCGGCAGGCGCTGCCAGCCCACCGCTCTTTTGGCTAACTCCGCTTGGCTGAGCGATTTTTGCTGGCTCTGCAATTCTGGGCGCAACTCAGTCAACACCTCCATCGAGCTGTAATCCTGCGCCGAAAGCGGCGCATTGAGCGCTTCGATTACACCACGATCCAGCTCGAGCGCTTGATCTAGATCGAGATCCAGCAAGGCCTTCAAAGCCATGATCGAATCCTCCACTGAAATCTCGGCCTCCATCAAAGCGCGCCGCTCCACCGCCATACGCACCTCGGCACGCGTCACATCGATTCTGATTGCCGCGCCCGCATCAAACTGTTGCTGCGCCAGGTCGAGCAGCTCTTGCTCGCGCTTCAAGTTAGCCAGCGCAATTTCCACACTCTGCAAATCGCGCAGATGGGTGAAGTAGAGCATGATCGCCTGCTCCAAAATGTCTTGTGTCGCCACCGCATAGTCCATCTGTTCAATCGTGTAATTCAGCTGAGCGATCTTAAACTCCGCATAGTGCTGCGTATCGAAGACAGACACCGAAGCCTCGATCCGAGAACCAAACGAATTAAACGGAGGCGCATCAAACTGCTCCGAGGTAAAGCCACGCGCCAACATCTGCCGCGTCTGCTGCGCACGTGCAGAAAATTGTGGCAACAGCGCAGCCCGCCGCTGGTAGCTCTGCGCCAGAGCACGTTGCACGCCCTCCTTGCGAATCAATAGATCCAGATTCAGGCTCTTCACCCGCTCAATCACATCATCCACGCTCAAATGCAGCGGCGGCAGCGGCGGCAGCGGCGGCAACGGCGGTTCGGCAACGGCAGCGCCCACCACCACAGCGACGGAATCGGCGCCCACGTCCTCGCTCCCGCTCACAGGCACAGCAAAGATGCTCAGGCAAAAAGCCACAAAAGTAGCGAAAGTCTTGTATTCTCTATACATTGAAAAATAGTCATGTGTCTTGCCCATTCACAAGAATTCACGACTATCCCTTCAAGTCTTGCATTTGCAAGTCGCAGTTCAAACAATTGTTTAAAAAATAATTTCTACTATGAAAATTGGCATCGCACAAATCAATACCACTGTCGGCGACCTCGCTGGCAACTCACAGCTCATCCTGGATGCGTATCAGGCGCTCGTCGCCGATGGAGCCGAGCTAGTGCTCTTCCCCGAGCTAGCCGTCTGCGGCTATCCGCCCCGCGACCTGCTGTTTAAGTCACGCTTCGTCAGCGACACCGAAGATGCGCTCGACGCCATCGCCGCCCAGATCGGCAGCGTGCCTGCCATCATCGGCTTTGCACAAGATCGCGGCCCCTGCATCACCGGCCGCCCCTTTTACAATGCCGCCGCCTGGTGCGAGTCCGGCGAGATCAAAGTCGTCGGACGCAAGTCGCTGCTCCCCAGCTACGATGTTTTCGACGAAGAGCGCTACTTCGAGCCAGCCGAAAGCCCCACCGTGCACGAGTGGCACGGCCTCAAAGTCGGCCTCACCATTTGCGAAGATATTTGGACAAGTCCCGACCTCAAGACCAGCCGCCGCTACTGCCAAGACCCCGTCGGCGTGCTCGCCGAGCAAAAGATCGATCTGCTGCTCAACCTCTCCGCCAGCCCTTGGCACGAGGGCAAAAACGAAGCCCGCGAGCCACTCGTACAAGACGCCGCCGAGCGCTGCGGCTGCCCCGCCGTGTATTGCAACGCCGTCGGTGGAAACGATGAGCTCATCTTCGACGGCGGCAGCCTCGCCGCCCACCCCAAGCGCGGCCTCATCGCCGGTCTCGCCGCCTTCCGCGCCGAGAATCGCATCATCGATCTCGAAAATCCCGCCGGCTACGTCTCTGAATATTTCAATCTTAAGGGCAACGCCGCCACCCACGATGCCATCGTGCTCGGCCTGCGCGATTACGCCCACAAGAGCGGCTTCAAAAAAGCACTCATCGGCCTCAGCGGCGGCATTGACTCCGCAGTCGTGGCTGCCCTCGCGGCCGAAGCCTTTGGCTCCGAAAACGTAATCGGCGTCGCCCTGCCCTCCGCTATTTCCAGCCAGCACAGCCGCGACGACGCCGCCGCCCTCGCTAAAAACCTCGGCATCGAATACCACCAAGTCAGCATTGCCGAAACCGTCGCCGCCGCCGAGACCGCACTCGCCCCACTCTTCAAAGGCCTCGCCGCCGACGTCACTGAGGAAAACATCCAAGCCCGCGCCCGCGGGCTGCTCCTCATGGCAATGTCGAACAAGTTCGGCGCGCTGCTGCTGACCACCGGTAACAAGAGCGAGATCGCCGTCGGCTATTGCACCCTCTACGGCGACATGTGCGGCGGCCTCGCCGTGATCTCCGATCTGCCCAAGATGCGCGTGTATGCCCTCGCACGCCACATCAACCTCAAGCGCGAACTCATCCCCGTCAACACCATCGAGAAAGTCCCCTCCGCCGAGCTGCGCCCCGATCAAAAAGACGAAGATTCCCTCCCCCCCTATCCCACGCTCGACGGCATCCTAAGACTCTACGTCGAAGAAGGCCTCTCCCGTGCCGAGATCGTCGAAAAAGGCTACCAGCAAGCAGTCGTCGACGAGATCGTGCGCAAAGTCGACCTGAACGAGTATAAGCGCAAACAAGCCGCCCCCGGCCTAAAGACCACCCCCTTAGCCTTCGGCGTCGGCCGCCGCATCCCCATCGTGCAAAAGTATGTGAGCTAGTCGCGTCGCTCGCTCACAACTTCTCAAGGTAGCGCCGGTGTGGGCCACACCGCATCCGCAATGCTCGGCCGCAACTGCCACGCTTGGCCGCAACCGCAAACCGTGCTGACTGACGCCGGTCAGCGCCACCCGCTCACAACTTCTCAAGGTAGCGCCGGTGTGGCCCACACCGCATCCGTCACGTTCGGCCGCATTCGCCACGTTCGGCCGCAACCGCAAACCATGCTGACTGAGGCCAGTCAGCGCCACCCGCTCACAACTTCTCAAGGTAGCGCCGGTGTGGCCCACACCGCATCCGTCACGTTCGGCCGCAACTGCCACGCTTGGCCGCAACCGCAAACCGTGCTGACTGAGGCCAGTCAGCGCCACCCGCTCACAACTTCTCAAGGTAGCGCCGGTGTGGCCCACACCGCATCCGTCGTGTTCGGCCGCAACTGCCACGCTTGGCCGCAACCGCAAACCGTGCTGACTGAGGCCAGTCAGCGCCACCCGCTCACAACTTCTCAAGGTAGCGCCGGTGTGGCC
>Ga0307933_1002586_pt1 | contig 12233 bp, 13 predicted proteins | sample OrgLakmetageno88_FD_201811 | JGI IMG/M metagenome (GOLD analysis project Ga0307933, IMG submission 201811) | Saline water microbial communities from Organic Lake, Antarctica - #88 | ecosystem: Environmental > Aquatic > Non-marine Saline and Alkaline > Saline | place: Antarctica: Organic Lake...
GGCGGAATTCTGGTGCTGACCGGGGCGAATTCGGCGACGGGCCTTCGCTCGATGCCCGCACGCTATGTGTTCCTCGACGAGGTCGACGCCTATCCAGCCTCGGCCGACGAGGAAGGCGATCCGGTCAGTCTGGCGGAAGCGCGCACCACGACGTTCGCGCACAGGCGAAAGGTGTTCATGGTCTCGACGCCCACGATCCGGGGGCTGAGCCGGATCGAGCGTGAGTTTGAGGCGAGTGATCAGCGGCGGTATTTTGTCCCGTGCCCGCATTGCTGCCACATGCAATGGCTGCAGTTTGAACGGTTGCGCTGGGACAAGGGGCAGCCTGACACCGCAGCCTACCACTGCGCTGGGTGTGAGAAACCCATCGCAGAGCACCATAAGACGGAGATGCTGGCGCGGGGCGAATGGCGGGCAACCGCTGTTAGCACAGATCCGAACGCGATCGGCTTCCACATCTCAGCGCTCTATTCGCCGATCGGCTGGAAGAGCTGGGAGCAGGTCGCACGGGAGTGGCTGGCAGCGCAGGGCTCCGACGAGATGCTGCGCGCCGCGCGCAACACGCTGCTGGGTGAAACATGGGTCGAGAGTGGCGATGCACCCGAATGGCAGCGCCTCGCGGATCGCCGTGAGATCTTTGCAGCGCAGATCCCTGCACGCGGCCTGTTCCTGACCGCTGGGGCGGACGTGCAGAAGGATCGGATCGAAGTGGATGTCTGGGCCTGGGGCCGTGGGCTCGAAAGCTGGCTGGTGGATCACATCGTCATTCCGGGCGGACCGGATGATCCAGCCTGCTGGGATCAGCTGACAGCGCTCCTTGGCCAGACATGGGTGCATGAACACGGCGCGATCATGACACTGGCGAAGTTGGCGATCGATACAGGCTACGAGTCCGCCGCGGTCTATGCCTGGTCCCGCAAGCAGGGGATCGCGCAGGTGGCACCCGTGAAGGGGCTCGAGGGGTTCAATCGGGCCACGCCGGTCTCAGGGCCAACCTTTGTTGATGCGACCGTGAATGGGCGGAAACTGAAACGCGGGGCGCGGCTCTGGACCGTGGCCACAGCGACCTTCAAGGCCGAGACCTATCGTTATCTGCGCATCGCAGGACCAAGCGATGAAGAACGCGCCAGTGGCGCATCAAATCCTGCGGGCACGATCCACCTGCCAGACTGGGCAGACAGCGAATGGCTAAAGCAACTCGTCGCCGAGCAACTGGTGACGATCCGCAACAAGCGCGGCTACGCGCGCCAGGAATGGCAAAAGATGCGCGAGCGCAATGAGGCACTGGACACCCGCGTCTATGCACGCGCCGCCGTCTGGATCCTTGGCGCCGACCGCTTTGATGAGCGGATGTGGCGGCAGCTCGAGAAGCAGGCCGGGATCGAAACCGTGGTGGTCGCACCGAATAGCGAACCCGAGAAACAAAACAGCCCGCAAGCCGGGCGGATTGCCGCCCCCCGCAAGCGCGGTTGGCGGGTAAGCACGCCAAAATACATGGAATGATGGATCCCCAATGACCCTCGATGATCTCAAATCCCGCCACAGCGCGTTGCTGGCTGCGCGCTACAGCGGTACGCGCTCGGTCAGCTATGATGGCAAGACCGTGAATTACGGCACGGATGCGGAGCTTGCCGCGGCGATCAGCGATATTGAGCGGCGCGTGGCCAAGCTGGAGCGCGGCGCTGGGCGTATCCTTCGCCCCAATGCCGTGAAGGATCTGTGATGAACTGGCGACAGCGACTCGGTGCTTTCATCGGTGGGTTTGATGCAGGCCAGCAGCACCGGCGGCTGCGCGGGTTTCAGGCGACGCGCGCACATGTGAATGCGCTCATCGCGGCGTCAGGGCCGGATATTACGGCCCGTGCCCGCTGGCTGGTGCGCAACAATGGCTATGCGGTAAACGCTGTCGAAAGCTGGGCTGCCAACACCGTAGGCGATGGCATCAAGCCGATCTCGAAGATCGCGGATCCCTCCCGCAAGGAAGAGCTGCAGCGTCTCTGGCTCACCTGGACGGACGAGGCCGATGCTGAAGGGCTGACAGACTTCTACGGCCTGCAGCGCCGCGCGGCGCGCGAAGTATTCATTGCGGGCGAGGTGTTCTTCCGGATCCGGATGCGCCGCGCCAGCGACGGGCTGACCGTACCGCTGCAGCTGCAGATGCTGCCAGCCGAGATGCTGCCGCTGGAACAGACCGGCACTGCTGCGAACGGAAATGCGATCCGTCAAGGGATCGAGTTCGACCGGATCGGTCGGCGCGTCGCCTATCACTTCCTGCGCCGCCATCCGGGCGACAGCACCGATCCCGGGCTTGCGGGCGAATTCGTCCGAGTACCGGCCTCCGAGGTGATCCACGTGATCGATCCGGTGGAAGGCGGCCAGCTGCGTGGTGTGTCGAAACTCGCCCCCGCCATCGTGAAGCTGTTCCTGCTCGATCAGTATGACGATGCCGAGCTCGACCGGAAGAAGGTCGCGGCGATGTATGCCATGTTTGTGACCTCGCCCGCGCCGGAGAACCCGCTAGCCCCAGCCGAGGACGAGGATATGCCAGCGGGCGTCGAGATCAGCCCGGGCCAGATCGTGCGGCTCGATCCGGGTGAGGACGTAACCGTGGGCCAGCCCGCCGACAGCGGCGCGACCTACGAGCCGTTTCAGTACCGCACATTGCTGCAAATCTCAGCAGCGCTGGGCATCCCCTATCCCTATCTCGCCAATGACATGGTGAAGGGAAACTTCTCGAACTCACGCCTGGCGCTGATCGAATTCCGCCGCCGCGTTTCGGCCTGGCAGCATTCGGTCATGGTCTACCAGCTCTGCCGTCCAATCTATGCGCGCTGGATGGATGCGGCGGTCTTATCAGGCGGGCTGACGCTGCCCGACTATGAAGCTGACCGCATGCGGCTGCTCACGGCTGACTGGCTGCCGACCAAATGGGACTGGGTCGATCCGCTGAAGGACGCAAATGCCGAGATCGCCCAGATCGAAGCGGGTCTCAAATCCCGCACGCAGGCTATCGCCGAGCGTGGCTATGACGCAGAACAGGTCGACCGTGAGATCGCGGCGGAGCGGGAGCGGGAGCGATTGCTGGGGCTGGACTTCCGCCGCCCGGGATCACCCGCGCAAGGCGTGCAGGCGGTGCCGAGCTCAGATGAAGATGACGGCGAAGACACCGACCCGAAAGATGAAACCGATAACGCGGACGACCCTTCGCGCAAGCCTGAGGACCAGCCCTGATGCTCCATGCCCGCATTGCCACGCGCGCCTTCAACACGCCGCTTCTGGTTGAGCCTTCCAAAGCCATGGCATTTCTGTCGGGGTTGGGGCCGCGCATTCTCGGGCGACAGGTCGAGATGGTGGAGCCGGATGGCGCGAACGAGGGCGCAGTGCTGCTACCCGCCCGCGCCAGCATCCTCGCCGGAAACCTCGCTGTGCGCCTGCATCAAAATGGCGACGCGCCCTATCCGGTCGTGGACGGCATCGCCGTGATCGAGATCTCCGGCGTGTTGATCCACCGCGGCGGCTGGATTGGCCAGTCCTCTGGCCAGACCAGCTATGAAGGGATCGCAGCACAGATTGATGCGGCGGCCGTCGACCCTTCTGTCCGTGGCCTTGCGTTGGAAATTGACAGTTTTGGTGGCGAGGTTGCGGGGATATTCGACCTCGCCGATCGCATTCGTGCAATTCGTGCCACCAAACCTGTCTGGGCTTTTGTGGCTGAACACGCTTTCTCGGCAGGATACGCGCTGGCCAGCCAGGCTGATCGCATACTGCTGCCCCGCACCGGGGCCGTCGGCAGCATCGGTGTCGTCGTGATGCATGCCGACCTCAGTGGCGAGCTTGATCAGGACGGTGTGCGCGTGACCTTGATCCATTCAGGGCGGCATAAAGTGGATGGCAATCCGTATCAGCCCCTGCCTGATGCCGTTCGTGATGACATCCAGCGCGAGATCGATGTGTTGCGGTTCCTCTTTACGGAGACCGTCGCGGCGGGGCGCGCTGAACGGTTGAGCCAGGAGGCCGCCCTCGCAACCGAAGCCGCAACCTATCGCGGGGCAGACGCTGTCGCCGCAGGGCTCGCCGATGAAGTCATCGATCTGCAGCGCGGTTTTGCTGTGTTCCGACAGCGCGTGTCAAACACGCCAACACTCGCACCCGTGCGCGCAACGCGCGCGACAGCACTCCAGTCCCGCAAGCCAACTCAACCGAAAAAGGAGGCACAGATGGCCACCCAAACTGACATAACAGACACCACAAACAGCATTGCAGAGAATGATCCGGAAGACACTCTGCGTGAGGAGACTGCCGATGAGGCAACAATTCCGCAGGATGGTCATTCCATTGCCCGTGATGATCAACCTGCCGCCCCGGCCGCGCCCCCTGCGGTACCCGCACCGCCGGTCTCGGACGCAGCGCAGCCGGGCAATCTGGCTGAACTTTCGGCAAAACTGCGCAACGAGGCCGCAGATATTGCCGAGATTGCAGCACAAGCTGGACGGCTTGGCATCGCAATAGACGCCGCAAAGGCCCTGCGCGAAGGCACGGCCCCGGAAGCCTTGCGCCGCCTGGTTCTGGAACGCGCCAGCGCCGCGGCGGATGCCCGCGATATCGTCGCAGCGCCGCCATCGCCGGTCATCCCCAAAAGCGCCGAAAGCCCCATCGTGGTCGCCGCCAAACGCGCGGCCTCTGCAGGTACAAGGGGCTGAAACTCCCTCTCATCCCTCAAACCCTGCCACCTGATCCCCCGCCGCTCCACCCCGGCGGGGGATTTCTTTTTGCACCCAGATCACAAGGATCCCCGACATGACCGTGCTCCGACAGCCCGCCACCATGGGCGATGTCCTCAAATATGAGGTAAACCCGAACTTCACCCGCGAGAGCGTGACACTTCTTGCGGGCATCAACTATCCCGTGGGCGCTGTTCTTGGCCGCATTACCGCCAGTGGCAAACACAAGCTGGCAACTTCGGGTGGCTCAGATGGCGCCCAAACGGCCGCGGCCGTTCTGCTCTACGCGGTCGATGCCACCGATGCTGATGCCACTGGCATTGTCATCGCGCGCGGCCCCGCCATCGTCGCAAAAGCCATTTTGGTCTTTGATGCCACCGTAGATGACGCGGCCAAGACCGCCACAAAACACGGTCAGCTGGCTGCGCTAGGCATCATTCCACGCGACACCGCCTGATCTGGCAACATTTAGCTGCCGAGCATCCCCCTGACATTTTTTCCTGGAGTTTTCCCATGACCATCACCCGCAACCCGTTTGACGCGGGCGGCTATTCGCTCGCAGATATGACGCAGGCCATCAACATCCTGCCCAACCTCTACACCCGCCTTGGCCAGATCGGCCTGTTTCGCTTTGAGGGCGTGTCACAGCGCTCAATTGTGATCGAGCAGCGCGAAGGGGTGTTGAGCCTGCTGCCATCGGTGCCACTGGGCGCGCCCGCCACCGTGGGCACCCGTGAGCAGCGTTCCATGCGATCCTTTGCGCTGCCCTGGATCCCCCATGATGACGTAATCTTGCCCGCAGATATCCAAGGCATGCCCGCGTTGGGCCTCTCGGACGCCGCTGATCCACTGGTCGAGGTGATGAACCGCAAGCTCACACTGATGCGCCGCAAACATGCCCAGACCCGCGAATACATGGAGATGAATGCCCTGCGCGGTATCGTGAAGGACGGCGCGGGTACCACGCTTTACGACTATTTCACCGAGTTTGGCCTTGAGAAGATCTCGATCGACTTTGTGTTTGGCACTGCTGGCACAAATGTGCAGGGCAAGGTGCGCAGCGTGCTGCGCGCCATGGAGGATAATCTGCTTGGCGAGACCATGACCACCGCCCATGCGCTGGTCAGCTCGGAATTCTTCGACAAACTGATCAGCCACCCCAAGACAGAGGAAGCCTACAAGTTCTTCTCTGCCACCGGTGGACAGCCGCTGCGCGAAGACATGCGCCGGGCCTTCCCTTTTGCTGGCATTCTGTTTGAGGAATACAATGGGTCTGTCACGCTCTCGAACGGCACCTCCGAGCGGTTGATCCCCGCTGGTGAAGGGATCGCCTTTCCGCTGGGCACGTTCGACACCTTCACGACTTATGGTGGGCCCGCCAATCTGTTGGAGACCGCCAATACCATCGGCCTGCCGCTATATGCGCGTCAGATGATCGACGCCAAAGGCCGCTGGATCGATCTGATGACTGAAACCTCGATCCTGCCGGTGAACAAGCGGCCCCGCATGGCGATCCGCCTGCACAGTGGCAATTGATGGGTGGCCAGCTTGTCCGTGTTCACTGGTGTGATCGACACGCTCTTCGCGGACAACAACATCGCCCGTGATGCGATCTACATCGCGGGCGATGGTCCGACACAACTCGTCCGTATCGTCACACGCCGCGCGGATGACATCACCAGCTTTGGTGATGCCCGCATCTGGTCTGAGACAACCCGCATCGACCTGCGCGTGGCAGAGGTGGCGACCCCGCGTCCCGGCGATCGCCTTGAGATCGACGGCGACGCCTTCCTTATTCAGGGCGAGCCCATGCGCGATCGCGAACGGCTGGTCTGGACTGTGGATTTGAGGCCCGCATGAAACTCAATGTAACCATCACCCCAAACCTCGCCGCACTCATGGCCGCAGAAATCAAAGCTGGCGAACAAGCGGTGACAGCGGCCATGCGCGCAGCCGGGACACAGCTCAAATCCGACTGGCGCGGGCAGATCACGCAAGCGGGACTTGGGCGTCGGCTGAGCAATTCGATCCGCAGCCAGACCTATCCAAAGGTCGGGGAAAGCATCGATGCCGCAGCGCTGGTATGGTCGAAAGCGCCTGTGATCATCGGTGCCCATGACACCGGGCCGCTGATCCGCTCCAAAGACGGGTTCTGGCTGGCGATCCCGACAGAAGCTGCAGGTAAGGGCGCGCGGGGCGGCCGGATCACGCCGGGTGAATGGGAACGGCGGCGCGGTCTCCGGCTGCGGTTTGTCTATCGCAGGCGGGGACCGAGCCTTTTAGTGGCTGAAGGGCGGCTGAATGCACGCGGAGTTGGTGTTGCATCACGCTCAAAGACGGGGCGCGGGCTGACCACAGTGCCGATCTTTCTGCTGGTCCGGCAAGTTAAGCTGCGCAAACGGCTGGATCTGGCGCGCGATGCAAAGGCCGCGCAGGAAAGGATACCGGGGGCGATTGTGGGAAAGTGGGTAGATACCCGATTTTGACGACGGTAGTCGACACGTTGCCTTCGTTGGCATATATTGCCATCAGCATACATGGAGTTGCATATGGCCACGCGAAACGTTGTTCTTACCGACCCGCAATCCGACCTTGTTGACCGACTGGTCGCGTCGGGACGCTATCAGAATGCCTCTGAGGCGCTGCGGGCAGGACTGCGTCTGCTCGAGCGGGAGGAAAGCGAATTGAGCGCATTGCGTGATCGCCTAAGCACCGGCCTTGACGAAGCGCGCCGTGGTGATCTGGCCGAGGGGTCTGGCGAAGACGCCGTGCGTCGCGCATTTTCTCGTGCTCGACAATCGTCTTGATGCCGAAGCCATGGCGGCTGACGCGGGCAGCGGAAGCATCATTGAGCGACATCGCCCACTGGACCTACGAAACGTTTGGACCGCGACAGGCTGAGGCCTATGAAGAAGGTCTGATAGCCACCTGCCGTGACATCGCGGCGGGTACTGCTTTGTCGCAAGACTGCCGCCGTCTGATCGATCCGGACCTGGCCGAAGATCTGCGTTTTGTGCGCAATGGCCAGCATTTTATCGTGTTTGTCGAAGATACGGATCAGGTGATTATCATCGATTTTCTGCACAGCCGGTCCGACCTGCCGGGAAAGCTGGCCACTTTGCAAGGTCCCAAACCTGACCGCAAACGCTGAGACCTTCGGGTCGCATACGACCCGGAGCCCACCAATGCCCACCCCTCGCGAACACATCCTCACCGCTCTGGCGGACCTGTTGCGCACGGTGCCTCATGTGCCGGTCCTGCGCGGCGAGGTGCTGCCGGAGCGCATCTCCCCTGCGGGGCTGATAATCCTTCGTGACGGTGATCCTGGCGATCCCGCGGTGACAATGTCGCCGCTGAGTTATCATTACCAGCATCGCGCCGAGCTTGAAGTCATCGTGCAGGGTGAGGCCCGGTCTGCGCAGCAGATGCAAGGGTCCGGGGGACCCTTGCGAGGAACAAACGACCGCGACACTGCCTTTGCAGCCCTTTGTGCCCAGATCGGCGCGGTCATTCGTGCAGACCGCACGCTCGGCGGGCGTTGCGACTGGGTTGAGGCGGAAGCGCCGCAGCCGGTGGATCTGCCCGTTGAGGGGGCGGCCAGCCTGAAGGCGGCGGTGATCCCGGTGGTGCTGCATTATTCCACATCAGACCCGCTGGGCTGAACAATTGGCCTGACCCACCCCACAACCTGAGGAGAACACAATGGCACGCGCACAAGGAGCGCGGGCGCAGATGGCGCTCGCCTACGAATCCGTCTACGGCACGCCGCCCGCGAGCGGTTATTTCAAGATGCCCTTCGCCAGCACGACGCTTGGCGCAGAGCAACCACTGCTCGAGTCCGAGCTGCTCGGCTATGGCCGGGATCCGCTCGCGCCGATTAAGGACGCGCTTACCGCCGATGGCGACGTGGTGGTTCCGATCGATACCCGCGCGTTCGGTTATTGGCTGAAGGCCACCTTTGGCGATCCGACCACGACCGGCGCGGAGGCTCCCTACAGCCACGAGTTCCGCTCGGGCAGCTGGACCCTTCCAAGCCTCGCCATCGAGATTGGCATGCCGGAGGTGCCGCGCTTTGCGATGTACGCGGGCTGCGTGGTGGATCAGCTGTCCTGGCAGATGCAGCGCTCCGGCCTGCTGACCGCCTCCATCAGCCTTATTGCTCAGGGCGAGACCCCGGCGACCACCACCAGCGCAGGCACACCAACCGAGATCAATCTGCAGCGGTTTGGCCACTTCAATGGCTCGATCACGCGCGATGGCACAGCACTTGGCAATGTGGTCTCGACCCAGATTACCTATGGCAACAACCTCGACCGCATCGAGACGATCCGCGCCGACGGCAAGATCGACGGGGCTGATCCCTCCATGGCAATGCTCTCGGGCAGCATGGAAGTCCGCTTTGCCGACACCACGATGATGGACCAGGCGATCAACGGCACGACCTGCGCGCTTGAGTTCGCCTACAGCCTGCCCACCGGCGAGAGCCTGACCTTTACCGCGCATTCCGTTTACCTCCCGCGTCCGCGCGTCGAGATCGGCGGGCCGCAAGGCGTGCAGGCCACGTTTGATTGGCAGGCCGCCAAGGAAGCCACCCTGGACCGGATGTGCACGGTCACGCTCATCAACAGCGTGGAGACCTATTGATCATGCTTAAACTTGATCTCTCGACCGACCCGCGCTGGCTTGATCTCGCCCCCGGCGTCCGCGTGCGTCTGCTCCCGCTGACCACGGCGCTGATGGTGACCACCCGCAACGATCCCAGCATCGAAGCGCTCCCCGAGAATGCTAGCAACGAGGACCGCGCGCTGGTCTTTGCCAAAGCGCTGGGGCGGCGCGCCGTGGTGGAATGGGAGGGCGTGGGCGACATGGACGGCAAAGTGCTGGACCTCACCCCCGAAGGTGTCGACGCCTTGCTCGAAATCTATCCGATCTTCGAGGCCTTCCAGGCGGGCTACGTCGCCAAAGCACTGGTGTTGGATCAGGAAAAAAACGTCTCCGCGCCCTTGCTGACTGGCACTTCAGCGGGGGCGATCGTTACTGCGAAGCCTGCCAAGGCCCGTGCCCGGACTGCCCGCAAAAAATGAACCAACCCCAGACCTTCGAGGGCGCACAGGTCTGGGACCTGGTTGGACGGCTGGGCGGCCAGCTGCGGGCGACGCAGCAGACAATCCTCGGGTGGGACATGGGGGCGGCCCTCGCAATGGCGCGTGCCCTTGGCATCAACGGCCTCGTGGCGATGGAACTGCTGCCCGAGATCGAAGCTATCATGGTCAAACGCGTGAACGAACAGATTGGAGCCCAGGATGGCCGATAAACGCGTCTTCGTGCGCCTCGCCGCCGTGGGTGGACGACAGGTCAAGGCGGAGCTGACCGGCATTGGCGACGCCGGTGCCCGTGGCCTCGGGCGGCTGTCGCGTGAGGTCGATGTGGCAAACGCGCGGCTTGCTGCCTTCACCCGCCGCGCCACGATCGCAGCCGCCGCTGCAGGTGCTGCTGTGGTGGCAGCCGGTGCCGCGATGATCCGCTCCGGACTGCAAACCATTGACGAGACCGCCAAGCTGGCGCAGTCGCTCGATACAACAGTGGAGAGCCTGCAGGTGCTGGAGCGGGCCGCTGACCTCTCGGGCGTCTCCATGGGCAATGTCGAACAGGCCACGGTGCAGCTGACACGGCGGCTCAGCCAGGCTGCCGCCGGTGCGGGTCCTGCCGTCGATGCCCTCGACCGCCTTGGGCTCTCGGTCAGCGAGCTGCAAAACCTGCCGCTCGATCAGCGCATCGCTTTGATCCAAGATCGGCTCGCGGAGTTCGTGCCGGAGGCAGAGCGTGCGGCGGTTGCCTCGCAGCTCTTTGGCGATCGCGCCGCCCTCGTGTTCACGCGCATTGATACCGCAACGCTGCGCCAGGCCACCGCTGATGTGAATGATTTTGGCATCGTGGTCTCCGAGCAGGACGCGGATCAGATCGAGCGTACCAACGACGCGATTTCACGGCTAGGCCTGATCTGGCGCGGCGTCTCGAACCAGCTGGCGGTGGCCGCAGCACCCGCGCTTGAAGCAGTAGCGGATGCGCTGGCGGCGATGGCGCGCACAACCGGTCCTCTTGGAAGTGCCATTCAGGGTCTGTTTGAGAGCATTGGCCGACTGACCATATACGCCGTGACCTTCGCAGGCGTGATGGCAGGCCGGTGGGTGGCAGGGCTTGTGGCCGCGACCTTCTCGGTCAGTGGGCTGGTGACCGGTCTGGTCTTTCTGCGCGCAGCGCTGATCCGCACCGGCATCGGCGCTCTGATCGTTGGCGCAGGCGAGCTGGTCTATCAGTTCACGCGGCTGGTTTCTGGCGCGGGCGGGTTCGGCAACGCGCTGGACCTGCTCAAGGACGTGGCGGTTGAGGTCTGGGACCGGATATCGCTCAGCGCGGATGCGGCTTGGGCGCGCGTGGAATCTGGTTGGGCCTCCGCGCAGGCTGGTATTTACGACGGTTTGCAAGATGCAACAGCGGCGGTGGTCGGTTGGGCAAACAGCACCGTCAACACCTTCGAGGGCACGTTTTTGGCGGTGCAGGCCATCTGGGGCGCGCTGCCGGATGTGTTCGAGCGCGTTGGCGCGCTTGCGATCAATGGCCTTGTCGAGGTGATGGAGACCGGCATTGCGGGCATTACCGAGGCGGTCAACGCCGTTTTGACCCTTGGTGGTCGACGTCCCGAATGGGCCATCGCAGCCCCTGACCTCTCGGAATGGAAGTCTGCGGTTCCCGAAGCCGTCAACTTGGGAGAGCGGGCGCGGGAGGCCTACGACAGCGCCTTCTCGGACAATCCATTCCAGGTGCCTGAACTCTTTGGCGGCATGGCAGATGATGCGCGAGGTCGCGCTGCGGGCTATACAGAGGCGGCAGGCATGCTGTCAGACGCAGCGTCCCGCCCCATGACGGCTTGGCAGGCGCTGAAGGATGCCATTTCTGGTGCGGGCGATGAAGGCACGGCGGCGCTCGAAAGTGCCGCGACATCAACGGACCGGTTCAACAATGCGCTGGAGGAGACCGAGGATCAGGCAGGCCGCGCGGGTGGGGCAGCGCGTCAGGCAGGTACTGATGCGGCCAAGGGTGCCGAGGCGGCAGCCACTGGCTGGCAGGCGATTGTGAACGCGGTCAGCGAATACGCGGACAAAGCCCGCGATGTGGGCGCGGACATCGGCAACGTGCTCGTGAGCGCATTTCAAAGTGCGGAAGACGCCATCGGCAACTTTGTGAAGACCGGCAAGCTGGATTTCAAAGGCCTTGTCACATCGATGATTGCGGACCTCGCGAAGCTCGGGGCGCGCAAGTTTATTCTCGGACCCATCGCCAATGCACTCTCCGGCGCGCTCGGCAACCTCGGCGGCATGTTTGCCGGTGTGTTCCACCAGGGAGGTATCGTGGGCGGGCCTGCGCCCTCGCGCATGGTCCCGGCCATGGCTTTTGCCAACGCGCCGCGCCTACATAACGGTGGCTGGGCCGGGCTCAAATCCGACGAGGTCC
>Ga0307933_1002589_pt1 | contig 12224 bp, 11 predicted proteins | sample OrgLakmetageno88_FD_201811 | JGI IMG/M metagenome (GOLD analysis project Ga0307933, IMG submission 201811) | Saline water microbial communities from Organic Lake, Antarctica - #88 | ecosystem: Environmental > Aquatic > Non-marine Saline and Alkaline > Saline | place: Antarctica: Organic Lake...
AAAGTCTCACGCAGCAGCTTGCCGACATCGATTTGGAGATCGAAGCGATCCGTAACGAGCCAGCGCCCGCCCCGACTATTACTGGCACCATTGTTCAGGTCGAAAGCTCACCATCTATTGCAGCTGTTGCCGACCGCGAATCGGCCAAGTTTTCGACTGGAATGGCGAAAACCTTTGGGGAGCAGTTTAAATCCAAACTGTTCCAGGATCTTTGGCAGACTGATATCGATCCGGCAATCTTGAAGAATCTTCGCTGGGTCGATGTCGATGACATGGCGCTTATCCTCAAAACTGGTGAGCAGATTGTTGATCGTGGTGATTCGGTAAGCCTTAGTAAAGGCTCTGACGATGCCATTGCAGCCGCAATCGCGATGGCTAAATCAAAGGGCTGGAAGTTGGTTCAGATCAATGGCTCTGAAGACTTCCAGCTTCGCGCTGCTCAGGCTCTTCAAGATGCTGGAATCGAGCCAGAGCTGAATAGCGAAAACGCTAAAAGGCTATTTAGCGAAAAAATGCAAGGGCGGAACAAACCTGCTATTCAGCAACTTGGGCCACAGCCTGAATCAGTACCAGAGCCGAAACCTGAGCTTGCACCAATGAAAGCTGAAAGCCCCCAGGTTGATCTTCGAGCTCTTGAAGATCGCGTGCTCGTTGCGATGCAAAAAGATCCGATCAAAGCAGCGCGATACGTTAAGCGCGATGCGAAAGTGCTGGTCGATTACGCGTCAAAAATATGGGCCGAACTCGATGGTGATAACAGTCCTGCGGAACTTGGGAAAATATTTCAGGAAACCCTGAAGCAGCAAGCGATTGTCGAAGGGTATTCCGACGAAGACTTGCGATCCGCGCAGCTTATGAGTCATGTGTCAGATCTCCCCGGTCCCGGCACTGACCTTAATTGCACGCGGCCCCCCGACCGCTCGCGTCGAAAGTGGTATTCAGACGCTGGATATAAGCCCCCTACACCTAATGTCACCGCTCTGTCACGGTGGTGACAAGGTGCTAAACTGAACGCTATGATCAATGACACCGACCGCCAAAAAGCTCACCAAATCGTTGACGATTGGTGCTTGAGCGCTGACGAAAGAGCGCAGCTGTTCGATCAACCGGATGCAGCGCCCCAGGTGATTAGCATCCATGGCTCGCTCCACCGAATCTTTGAAAATCGAGACCAAGCCGATAGCTGGATCAAAAAGACCAACGCAGCGTTTGATAATCGCTCAGCGCTCGATGTCATGCTCGATGGCGGCATCGAGCGAGTGCGCAAGCACCTCAAATATCACCTTTTTAATGGTTACTGATGTGGGAAGACCTCCAACCAAAAAAGAGCGTCAAGAGGCACATGCTGCTGAGTCCGCAAAAATAAGCAGGAGGATTGCAGACGGCGACGATTTCCCGGAGGCCGGAAGAGTGTTGCGGGCACTTGCGAAAATGAAATCAGCTAATCCATACGTGACCGGGATTACAGCACTAAACATTCCCGTACACGGACGTATTTTTGCCGACCGGCACATACATTGTCTCACCAATGTCAACGCCTGGTCGTGGGCGGGTACGACGCTACGGGATACCACCCATTTAATCGGTATGGCTGGGGTGTGCGATGCAACCGAAGTTCTCCGGCGCTGCGCGCCGGACACGATAACCGGAACGCTAGCTGCAACGTACGAACGAGCGGCTTTTGACCTGCTCTATCACTCTGCGATGACATAATAAATTCACATATCGGATCTGGTCGCACAGGCGGGGCTGTCTTCCCTGCTTCATAATGGCTCCTTGCCGAAGGCTGTATGGTATGCAGAGGGGCTATAGGACACAGGAAGGGTATTTATAAAATATTGGCGATTAAGAGAGAACCGGCATGGTGCAGCATACTATGTAACGAAACCAGTTTTGGGAGTGGTAGGACACAGGAAAGTATTCGTAACTTACTGATTCTTAGAACCCAACCGTCACTTGAGAAGTAAGGCGCAGCACGCTGTTCAACGGAGCCTATTTTTGGGGTGGTAGGACACAGGTAAGGTATCTATAACCCTTTGGTTTTATGCTGAATTCATGATTTCTGATTATAAAGTACAGGGCAGTAAGCGTCCGGCCATCACGCCTTGCTCGGGACCCCTGCCGACATGTATACCCGCATAGTTCTGATAACCGCAGATTATGCGCAGTAAGATCTTTGAGGGGTCGCTAGAGATTTAAGTGGGCCCAGAGGCACGTCCCTGTGCCGGCTTCGTTACTTTCTCTTCCGAGGCAATTTACCCTTTTTACCTACGTTTCCCATAGGATGATTTTAGTAGTCGTCAGCCAATGGGCTACTAAATAATCCAGTTGCCTCTGTAGCAGCAGTTATGGCTCGTCGTACTTCAGACTTGGTCAGGTCAAGCACTCTAAGTTTACCCTTCACTTCTGCCACTGATTCAATACGGCGGTATGCACCGGCGTGCTTCCCTGCATAAATAGCTAGCCCTTGCAGCTTGGGCAAAGCATCGGCCAAATGAAGCCCGTGCGGGTCAACAATGTCAGCGACAACTTGCCCATCCTGCTCGGCAAAGAACATGAAATCTGGACGCAGGATTTTGTACTGGTCAGCATCCTCATATGCAATACCCAACGATGACTGTCCTGGCTGCTGAGGATTGCGGTACCAGGACAAGAACCCTGTTCTAGCCGATTCACTCTCTACAACGTTACGCTCCCAATCATTCATGTCAGACGGGTACTTGCCCGCATGGTCGCACAGCAAGTGACTTTCCCAGACAGGGAAGACTCTAACTTTTCCGTTTTCTTTTGCCTTGGTCGCCTCATAACGGGCCTCGGGCTTCAGCAAGCCCGCGTCCTGCGGTTCCGTACTCATTTCGATAATCTGCCGATAGGATTCCCTTCGATCATCGCTTAGCGCCTTGATCTGTACCTGATACTTGGACAACCAGGTCTTCGCCAGTTTGTCCGCCTCAGCGTCGAAAGAAGCCTGTGCTTCCATAACTAGGCCCAAGCCAGCAATGGTTACGCGAGATTCAACAATAGCTTCCAGGAATGCTTCTGGATCATCATCCCGGTTGGCTTCCAGACTGGCCAGGTGGTCAACATACGAATGGGCAATCGCCGGGCTGAAGATTCGCGCCGCACGGCGGTAGGCGTCGTCGATTACAACCACGTCGGCATCTTCCCAGAACTGTTCTAGGCTGCGACCCTGGCCAAGCATATCCGCTTTCACGGTCTTGCCGTCCACAACCAGGACAGACTGCCGCTTGGCCTTGATCTTGGCTTCGTTGCCTGCCTGAAACTTATCCAGAACTGCATGCATTTCTACATGTGCTAGCCTGCCTGCACCAGGGAGAATATCGTCGGATACCAATTCATGGGCCAGCGCAGTCAATCTGACCGCAGGCTTAGCACCTCGCTGCGGACGTGTTTGTGATGGTACCGCCTCGAATGCTTCCCACACGGCAGGCGACACAGCGGGGTTCGGCTCCACTTCGACGTAGTCGATCAAGACTCGACCTGGCGTTGCCGCCTCGCTGCCGGTCGTCAACTCATCGACTACCTGCTCCACAGCCTTGCGATTGAATTTTGGCAGCAAGCAGTCCACCGCATTCAGGCGATCATTACCAGGGATACGGCGAGCCAGTGGCGAACGCACCAGACGGCCCAACAACTGCGTAATGTGGGTCTTGTCTTTGGCTGCACGGAAAGAAACCATGACCTCGGCTCGCGGACAATCCCAGCCGGTGCTAATGGCATCCTTGGCAATCAGCACCCGCACCCAGGTTGACTCTTCGACTCGCTGAGGCTCGATGTAGGGCACGTCCCGGTTGCCGAACCGTTGGGTAGTGTGATCGCCAAAAACATGCGCCACACTGGCAGAAGGCAGCTCGGGATAACGTTCAAAAATGGTATCCAGAGCCCGCCCGATTTCATCTGGATCAGGCGTGTTGGGAACCTGCAAAACCATCAGCGGGACGACAACATGGGCTTCCTGCTGCTGCTTAGAGTAAGCTGCCCAAGCAGCGGTGGATTCTTTCAATTTGTCAGTCGCTCGACGCACCAGAACGGTATCGAAGTCACCGACATTATCTGGTATATCCAACAGGATGGTGTCTTTGATAAGGCCAGACTCTTGAACCTTGGAGACATCAACTTCCACATTGGGTAGCTTGATGTGCTTGCCTGCTGACTCAATCGCCTTGTTGAATCGCTCCACCGTGGCCGAGATTCCCCATACCGCTGGGATGCCGGGGACGCTGCCCACGCCATTGATCAGCCTTTGGACGATAGTGCTTTTGGCGTTCTGGCTAGCCGCCGTCTGTGCACCCATACCTCGGTGCGCCTCATCCAGTACTAGATAGAGCGTCAAGTCCGGATCTTCAATGGTGTTCTGTATGGTGTCCCAAATGGTGTATGCACGCAGATCAGGCCGCATATCGGGAAAAGTTCCATCCACCTTTGTCGCCATTTCCTCAGGATCATGGCCACGCACCAGTAGGCTGTTCTTGCTGAGTTTTTGGGTATTGAGAAAGTAGATTTTCCCGGCCTGGAACTTTGGCCTGTTGAAGGTATTTTCTACCACCACTAGGTCAGTGTAGTTGATGCGGTCACTTGCCTCGATGAAGCGAAAGCGTGTCTGCTCATTCAGCGACGGGTCATCGCTGAACCAGATCACCACTGCTCCGGGGTCGGCATCAAAGCTGAACTCATCGTCACTATGAAACAGCGCTTCGAACGTGGCCGCAGCCATCACAGTCTTACCTGCGCCTGTTACCGCAGTGAGTGAAAATGCCGTCCTGTCGGCTTCACTATGCCAAAGGCGGCGAGCCTTGCCCAAGTTTTTCAAGGAGTCGCGGACGGCGTCGCGCTGATAATCTTTGAGCGTGAACTTCATCCGTTATTCTCCGTTGGTAAAGCTGAAATTGGTGAGATAAGACTCGTACAAGCGCACTGGTTCGATGCCATAGGGCAGCCGCTTGGCAATCGCTTGGAAGCGTCGGTCATCGTCGGTAACGATATAGGCAATGCGTATTCCATCCACCTTAGCCAGTGCCTTGATAAAGGGTGTAGCTGCATCCACGTTGTTTAGCAGTGCATAGGTATCGGCTACCGCCCATCCATCAGCTGGCAACTTATCAATACGACTGCCTCGCGCTCCAGCGCGCAACCATAGCAGCGGTGCAACTCGGCTAAACGCCAGGTTGTGGCTGACCGATAACGGGGTTTCATACGTTAGGGTGAAAAACTCGGCGTTTTCCTCGAAGCCTTCGGCCATAGGGAATTCATCAGTAAACTTGTAGTCTCCCTTGACCGGTTCGCCGTCGGGTGTCTTACCGGTAATCGCGGCGGCAACGCGGGGTTTGGTGATGTAATCGCAGATACCGATTTTTTCCCATTCGTTGTCGCCAGGGCGAAAGCCCGCTTCGCGCAACTTCCTTTGTTCATCGGCAGCGACTTCGTTGTTCGTCACGCTGATACATTGGCGGTGACCTCCGTCCTGACGGTTTAATCGCATAACCGCATGGGCTGTGGTGCCAGAGCCGGAAAAGAAGTCAAGGATGACAGCCTCGGGCTTATTGAGTACGAAAAAGCGAAGAGTGTCTTCCACCGCGTATAATGACTTGGGGTAGGGGAACTTTCGGCGAGGAAGTATTCGGCCGAGCAGCTTTGTTCCTTGGCTTGTTGCATTGTGTGAACGAATATTCCACGTCGACCTGCCGACGTGATTGCGAGTTTGTTCAACCACGCGAGTTATTTGGCCACCTACTAGGATGAGCTGGCCTCCCGCTAGAGCTTGAACTGTACCCTCTCGCAAATATGTAACACTGTGCCGACTTAACTTCTTGTTAAAGCGCCCGCTGCGTAGGTATCCAGATTCCAGCAGTCTGGCAGCATTCTCGGCACTGGCCTGCCAAACAGCCTCTTCACCAGCTTCATTTATTGGCCACGCGGCATATGTGCCATCAGGGGGTGTAATATTTTCTTTGTTTTTACCTTTAGTAAGAGGACGACCAACTGAATGGATCGTGCCGTCTGCCTTTGAAATGAATAAAGGGTAAAAACAGCCTGGTGAATGACTCCGAGAGGAGTTACTTCCGGCGCGCATGAACGAAAACCAATAGGTGGTATCATTGCGCGCGACGCTATTATCGATCTGAGAGTCCACACCTTCAGGGCCGTCGCCACCATTCAAATCTTCACCAACTCGCAATGTCTGAATAATTGTTTGTGCGGGGGTTGAGGCACCGAAATTCAAAATAAAAATATATTCATCTACGCGTGCGAATTGACCGGCCCGGGCCACTCCAAACGGATTTATTACTGAAGAAACCATTTGAGCGTTAGTTTCTGGGAAGATCTGCTCCAATAGCAAACCAAGTCGCAAGTATTCTTTTTCATCAATCGTAACGATTAGCACGGAGTCCGCTGGGTTTAGAAGCTCCTTTGCAACTAGTAAGCGACGTTCCACCATTGCTAGCCATTTACTGTGGCGGTAAACGTCATCGCTTTCGATGTAGTCGTTATTGTATTTCCAATCTTTCGCGCCAGTGTTATAGGGCGGATCGATGTATATTGCATCAACCTTGCCGCGATGAGTGTACGTCAGTGCGGTGAGGGCGTGGTAATTCTCACCATTAATGACCGAATGGCATGGCTTTTCGCCGCCGCGCAGTATCTTGCCGGTACTGACCATACCTGGATAGATGATGTCGCGGAACTCGACCACCACCACCAGGTCATCCTCCGTCACGGTTTGTGTTTCGCTCTCTTCGACACCTAGTAACTCCAAAACAGCCGACTTCTTGGCTCTTTGGATGCTCTTCACCTGCCACAGCCGCTGATCACCCTTTTTAGTGGAACCACGCTCCGGCAATATTCGTACCTTGTCACCCTTCCGAATCGGTCGCAGCGGCAACTCAACCGCTTCCGGGCTATGACGCTCGAAGTTCAGCCCGAAGGGCAACCGTGACGACAGCATTTTTAACTCTCGATCCAGCTCGGCCCCTAACGCCGCGTCTTTGGCTTTTGCCTTGGCAATCAAATCGGTCAGTCGTGACACTAACGGCTCCTAATTCTTTTGGTTTTGCTATTAATTGGCCAAACTTGCTTATGTTTTCCACGGGTTGATTGCTGTTACACCCGCGGCCTAAAAAGTGCTGCTATCTCTTGTCGCCACTGAAAAGCCATTGATGACCGCAGTGGCAGCAACCACTAGCTTTGCTTTTAGACCTTGGAATAGATGTGAGTGGTTATATTCGAGCAGGGTCGTTCTCTAATTAACGAATGCGCTATGCCAAACCAAACTTACCAAACCATGGATAATTTCCCGCGCTTTACATAGCGTACCCTTCACGCTTAAGTGAAGTGTTCAACGTTGTCCGGCTGACGTGGAAGTGCAGGGCAACTTCTGTTTTGGTCATCATCGGATCGGACAGCATAGCCGCCGCTTTTTTCACATCTGAGCCGGTCATAACAGGCTTTCTTCCACCCATTCGCCCACGAGCTCGGGCAGCCTGTAATCCAGCCATCGTCCGCTCCCTTATCAGGTCACGCTCAAACTCTGCCAGGGCACCGAAAATATGAAAAACCAAGCGTCCACCTGAGCTGGTAGTGTCAATGGATTCCGTCAGAGATTTAAAGCCGATACCGCGATCGTGTAGGTCCTGAACTATTTCTACCAGGTCCTTCAAAGATCGAGCGAGGCGATCCAGCTTCCAAACGACCAGGACATCACCCGGCCGGAGCATATGGAGGCACTGCGACAGCTCGGGTCGCTCACGTAACGTTCCGGTAAATTTTTCCTGGAAGACCTGTTCGGCCCCGGCTTTCTCCAGGGCGTCCACTTGGAGTTCGGGGTTTTGGTCTTGGGTGCTGACGCGCGCATAACCTATGATCATAAAAGGAGCCTTTTCTTATCATAGATTGTTGTACGTGATTGTTGGACATAAAACAAGCCGAAGTCGGGTAATTTTATGGGGAAAGCCGGCGTGTTGTCATTTTCAGAAGTGATTGCACAGAATATCAGTAGTCAGCATGCTCAAGCGTCTATTTAGTGGTGACGATCCACCACATTCAGTTCTACTATTAATGCCCGTTCAACTTTGGTCGCATAAAGTGTCACAATAGAGTACACCCTTAGGGGATGGTTTGATGTGACACGAAAAAGTGTCACTATTGGGTATAAACTTATTTTTGTGACAGTATCTTTTTTCTAACCACCCTAATGTGACAAAAACTATGCCCCTTATCGGATATGCACGCGTTAGCAGTGCAAGTCAGGATCTCGACATTCAAGTCGGAAAACTGACCGACGCAGGCTGCGAAGTCATTCGATCTGAGACGGTGTCTGGCGCTTCGCGCGATGGACGAACCGAGCTGGAGACTGTGCTTGAGTTTTTGCGCCGCGATGATGAGCTTGTCGTTCATCGACTTGACCGGCTGGGTCGCTCTACCCGTGACGTCCTAAATTTGGTTCATGAGCTGGATGCTCGGGGCGCTTCGTTGAGAATTCTTGAGCCAGATATCACGACGAAAGGTGCAATGGGCCGCATGATGATCACGGCCTTGGGTATGGTCGCGGACATGGAATTGACTTTTATAAAGGAGAGGCAACTTGCCGGCATTGAGGCCGCAAAGCGAAAAGGAATTTATAAAGGCCGCCCAAAAATGATCGACGAAGCCGAAATCTGCAAACGGATGGCAAGCGGAAGCACTAAGGCCCAGATTGCCAGAGACCTAGGCGTATCACGAATGACAGTTTATCGTGCTTTACAAACATTGCCGTCCACTAGGGATAAGTCAGCCAAAAATGTTACAACTCTGGTGTCCGGTTGAATGTTTTGTTATGAATAAATTTCGGACTTTATCCACTCGAGCACTAGAGCCGAACACGAAGAATTTTTATCGATGTATAGCGGGTCTTCGCCTGGAGCAGGCTCAATATCCAATTCACCTTGACCATTGAATGTTGCACTCTTTAATTGATTGCTGGTCTGATTTTCAATAGGCCGGTAAAAAGCTATCCTTCCTTTAAGTGCGCCATCCACGCACACCATCGTGAATTCAATACAATAATTCCGACCCAGAAAATTCAGATTGCTGCGCTCACCATCATCATGGTCAACATCTACATACCTGAGCGGAAATCTGTCGCCACGAAGAAGATCAAGGTTCCGCTGGAACTCTCGAAAAAGCTCTTTGAACTTTTCATAACGACGCCGAGCCTCCTCCAACTTCTTCATCGAATCTTCAGTTCTATTCATGATGTTGCACCTTCCTTATTCATAATGCAGAGCGTACCGGTGGCCTTTGCGGAGCGAATCGGCGTATTGGGCACCCGTGAGCCGCGAATTGTTATAAAGAGCTCAACTCGGCCCGAACGTAGGCCCCAACCACTGCAACGATTATCCCAACGAAAATACCCGTACCCAACGAAAACAATCTTTCAAAACGTTTGGATCGGTACTCAGATAAAAAAAGACTACCCTTCCCAGTCAATGTGAAGGGTTGATCTTTCAAGTTTCCTCCCCCGGCTTTTGTCCATGATAGGTTTCTGAAGGATGCTGTTATTTCAGCACCGCAGCACGCGTAGTATTCTCGAGCTAGGAGACTTTCCTTCTTGTTTCTAGCATATGAATCATTCGGATCGGGGAGACTTTCATCGTCGACATACCCAGTAGCCACCAGGGAAGCAAAAACATAATAATCTCGATGATCGCCGAATTTACTGGGTATGAGCTTGGAAATATCCTCCAAGGAGAGCTCTCCGTTTTCCTCAAGACCCCTCAAAATTTTGATCGCTGTATTCCTCACGATTCCTACCCATAGCGCGGAGCGCAGCAGTGGTCCGTCAGGGACGTCCGGCGGTCGCGTACTGGCGCGAATTGTTATAAATTACATATCGAACAGTTTGGCCCAGAAACCTTTTCTCTTAGTGGGTCTCTGCTTCACTGGTTGAGGCATATTGGTAATTTTTTGCGTGCTTTCCGCTTTTTTTAGTGGATCGTGAGCATTGACCAGCATCATCACCAACTCCGCCGTTGTCTCAACAGATTCGAACTCAAAATGATCGACCTCTTCACCGCCAGAAAATAAATGAGGAAAAATATGACTCCACGCAGAGAAATACTTCCGGCACTGTTTCTCTGTGCCAAATAGCTGACCGTAGTTCCCACACACGACAGCGTGAGTGATCTTCTTTTTTTCACCGTTTGCCTTTTTCGCCAGTGCAATTTGCTCAGTACTGAGCTTGACGAGTTTAACCTTCTCTGTCATCGACAACTCCATCTATAACGCGGAGCGCACCGGTGACCTTTACAGAGCGAAGCGGCGTGACGCGTATTTTTAAGGCGTAAGTGCATTCTTAAGCACCTTTTCTTGGGTGTACATATTATCGAGTGTAGCCTCGATAAGACCAATGATTTCCTGAAGATTCGAGAGTTCTTCGGTGCCATGTATTAAGCTCTGTGGGATGAGCGTATATCGCTGTCCCATAAATTCATGAACATGGAGTTCAGCATCCATGACCGTGAGATCAGAGTGTGCGTGAATGTTATCGCGAGATGAAATGATCCATTCATGAAACGGTAGACGCTCTTTCGGAATAAGCGATGTATCGAGTTTGAACTTTTTATTGCTGCCATGCGATAGCTTATACGGATTGCAGTACTCGAAAAGTGCAAAGTGGAAGGCCCAATAAGCGGGTTTTCTGATTCATTGGCGCTTACGGGAGAAACCGGCACTAATCTTCAGATTACCCATCTCTGTTTGACTCCTCACACATCTATCCATCATGCTTATTACCAGAAATTAACCAACTGGAGTACGTAGCATGACACCAGGTAATTGCCGCGAATGCGGGAAAAAGTCTCAATGGACCCCTCAACTCGCCCGGACTTCGGCGTCAAAAACGTATAAAAAATTTAGCAATATACCGAAGTGAAACCTATGAAATACTTGATATTGATAAGTGCTTTATTTTTGACTAGTTGTGCTAGTGTCGAAAACATCCGTGATAGCGTCGAAAATATCCGTGATAGCGTCAAAGTCGCACTGTACCCTCCTACGGAGACTGAAAAAACAGCGGTAAAATTAGATGACTGGGCAGTGCAAAAAAGCGCCGAATTATCCGAACTGTTCAGCAAAGGATTTCCTCTCCATCGAAAAAAATCTTCCAGTCAAAACCCTTCTACTGAATGGTTAAGCAAGGGTGAGTTATTAGATCTCAAGCTCTTGTCAGAGCGAGTTTCCCCAGAAAATGTAAATATTAAGTTAGAAAATTACGATAAGTCGATGAAAATACTTCGCGAAACATACGACGGAATTTCAGAAACGCTATTAGTGATAACAAACAGCAAAGATTTTATCGATTTAGAAATCAATCGATCAAGCTTCAGCTTGGCTAGCGATTTAGGCATGTATACATTCCAGTTGCTCAATTACTGTAAAAGCTTGGGCATTATCCCTAGAGATTGCTCAAACGACGTGGCTGGACAGGCAATGGTTAGACGGAAATTTTACTCTGATAATCCCAGCTTCGAATCATATTACAACTGGCTAGGTGACACTCAGGATGCCTTGAAGTCTGCGAAGCATACTGTTGGTCAGTTTGGTTTGGGTCGCGAATCGAAAAGCTATTTAACATCCGCCAAGCGATCAGGTTGCGAAAGTGCGACAAGTTTTAATTTCTGGGGTAACAATTTTGCCTTGTCACGCTCGACACCTTACAGCGGTAAAGTGCCCAGTGATGAGAGCATTTACGATTTAGGGGGATTTAAGGTGCTGCAATCAACCAGAGGTGGGGTCTTGCTAATGCCCAACTATCAAGATTCGTATAGAGCACAGCCCATATTCATTCGAACAGAAAAAAAATATGTAGATGGATATACATTCAAGGATAGTGAACAGCTAGTTTGTTTTAACGGAAGAATAAAAGAGTACTCATCCCTTCTAGGGGCCAATCGGAAAATCTACTCTTTCCAGGCGATAACTGACAATGACGAGTATTATTTTCTTCCCTGGGGCAGCTGAGCGAGTTTAAGAGGACTTTTTCATGCTGGAGATTACCCCCTCAACTCCGCCCAACCGGGACGATGCACAGAAGGGAAAACATCGTCCCGGTGCATTCTTTTAACCCTGCAAGTGCAAGGCAATTCACTGAGCAAGGTTCTTGCCTTTAGGCTCTGGCTTTGCCTGTAGGTGGTTAGTCAGTCGCACGGTTAACGCATCTGTTACCGGCT
>Ga0307933_1002590_pt1 | contig 12223 bp, 8 predicted proteins | sample OrgLakmetageno88_FD_201811 | JGI IMG/M metagenome (GOLD analysis project Ga0307933, IMG submission 201811) | Saline water microbial communities from Organic Lake, Antarctica - #88 | ecosystem: Environmental > Aquatic > Non-marine Saline and Alkaline > Saline | place: Antarctica: Organic Lake...
CGGATTTCTGCGTGGATGTCGCCTCCGTGATGAACTTAAAGAGCCAACTTCTGGCCTGCCATAGTAGCCAGGGCGAGTGGCTTCAGAATTCGCAGGAGATGCCCTCCTTCATCACAGAAATGGTCGAGATGAGTCGGGATATCGCTGCCAGCGACTCCGACTACGACCTTGCAGAAGGCTGGCGACGACATTCGCATCTTGGATTTTCACCGTCGGACTACGATCCGCTCACTACCTTACTCCGGGACTTTGTTCAGGAGTGCAACGCAAACCATAAAACGACACGACTATGAAACGACCAATTAGCAAACTTGCCGAAGGCTGGTGGGACTACACCACTCTAGACCCCGAACTTCTAGAAGACGCCGCTCGTCTAACAGCGAAGGATCTGGAACAACTGAGCCGCCCGGGCTTTCAGGTCAAATTCTATGAGACTCCCCAGGAGTTTTACGCGGCCCAAGCACTCGAGTACATCGACGCTTGGAAACAATCGACACCCGACAATCCGGCCGGAATATGTGGTCCGATCGGCCCGACCGAGCAACTGCCGATCGTCGCACAAATGGTCAATGCGCTCGACATGAACCTCGGCAAACACAACGCCCACTTCTGGGGCATGGACGAATGGCTAGTCGACGGCAAGCCAGTTGATGTGTCACATCCGCTATCCTTCGCCAAGTGCGACAATGAAATGTGTTTCGACCGTATTCGACCCGAACTCGCCATGCCTGAGGAGAATAAGCATTTTCCGTCGGGCGATCTGGCGGCCTACAGTGCCAGCTTTGATGAAGTTCGTTGCGTGGTCATGCAAGGCGGGCAAGGTGAGATCAAACACTGGGCCTTCAATGATCCCCTGCCCCGCACCGGTGATTACAAGAATGCGCCACCACCCCCGGAGGTCTTTCGAGAGCTCGGCACTCGCGTGGTGAAACTACACCCCGTCACCATCTCTCAAAACGCCCGAACTTCGGGGGGTGGCAACGTAAACATGGTTCCAACTCACGCTTGCACAGTGGGCCCCAAGGAGACCTGGAAAGCGGAGAAGGTAAGCATCTGGCACCCGGGACACCACGACAACCCGTTTGGCATGCGTCTAAGCGCCATGATGATTGCCAAAGGAATCGTCGATAGTTCGGTGCCCATGTCCCTACTTGCGGATCACCCACAAGTACAATTTAGTTATCTACGATCTGGAGTCGGGTCAGTCTCGGTTGAGATGCACTAATGAACTACACAAAATCACTAGATCAAAAACTAAAGCGTATTGCCGCCGGCTCTACTGACTCTAAGGACTTCATCATCGCGGATGCGAAGGATGCTGATATGGCCTTTGGCATCATGGCGCCTGGGCCAAATCGGGCTGGGAACTGTCCTCATGGTTATGATAGCACACAGCGTTGCTATAAAACATTGGCGGATTATCAGGCTCAGATCCGCGAGGTCATTAAGCAAGGGATTGTGGATATTGTATTACTCTCTGCGTCGAACCTCGAACGGATAGGCATGGAAGAGGGCTTGTTTAAAAATTCAAAGATCACACCTGCAGCTCGAGCCAATGATACCACTGATGTGTGGGCGGTTCGCGGCGGTAATTACGCGACCTTTCCATCGCGCCATTTCCGAACGGCGACGCTCGACCACATCAAATACGGCAAGTTGGAGACGAATTACAACCGTCCTCATGTGGGCGCGGATCTAGGGCTATACTCCGTCACCTTCACCAATAATTTGGACTGGGACTACTCAGCGCTCGAAGCCTTTCAAGACTTCCGTCTTGAGGCGGAAAAGAAGAAGTTTCGCTATTTCCTCGAAGTGTTTAATCCGAATGTCGACCCCGGGATCAAGCCGGAGACGGTCGGTGGTTTCTTGAATGACAGCATCATTCGTTGCTTGGCGGGGGTGACCTCAGTCGGTCGCCCCATCTTTTTAAAGATCCCCTACAATGGTCCCGGCCCTCTGGAGGAGCTTGTTTCTTATGATTCGAATTTGGTCGTCGGCATCCTCGGAGGCAGTGCCGGGACGACGCGCGACGCGTTTCAATTGATTCACGATGCCAGTAAATACGGTGCCCGAGTGGCCTTGTATGGTCGTAAGATTAACCTCTCGGAATATCCGCTAATATTTATCGAGCTACTACGCCGCGTGACTGATCGTGAGATCACGCCGGAAGATGCGGTGAAATATTATCACGATGCCATGGCTAAGGCCAACATTCCTCCGATTCGATCTTTAAAGGAAGATCTGCAAATCACCGAAACAACGATGAGCTACTCGTAGACTCTGAGGAAACAGGAATATGAATTGCCGAGAACTTGCTGGCTTCCTTAAAGAAAATGCCGCGCGCATTCCGTCCTTACCTATCGTGACAGGCTTCGACGGCTTCGTCGATGAGATGATCTCTGTCGTGGATCAGCGTCATTCATTGACTGAGTATGATCGGATCGAAACGATAGAGGCATTCGGCTCCAAGATTTCCGCAGCGGCAGGACATAGCAGTCTCCGTGAAATTGTAGTGAATCAAGTCGATCCTGGGGGTTGCGCAATTAACATGGGCGATGGTTTGGTTCACTTTGGTCTACCTGTCACGACCTTTGCCACTGTTGGCGAGCCGATGCATCCTGCCTTTGCCGATTATGCTTCGAAGGCGCATCTGATTAGTTGGGGCGCGGAACCGGGTAAGACACTGGCCTACGAATTTGCGGATGGGAAACTGATGTTTAGCTCGGTGATACCATTGCAACGCTTTCACCCTGAGCAGTTAAAGGCTTATTTAAAGGACGGTGTTTTTGCAAGCGCGTGTGAAGCTGCCAAGTTGATCGCGATTACTGACTGGACCCTGTACCCCCACATGACCGCTTGTTGGCAGTTTTTAGTCGATACGGTCTTTTCTCAGCTGTCACATCGTCCCGCTTTTTTCTTTGATTTGGTAGACCCCTCCAGTCGTTCGGACGCTGATATTGTGGCGATGCTATCCGTGCTCAAAAGATTTACTGAATGTGGCGAAGTGACTCTTGGTTTGAACCAGAATGAGGCGAACATCCTCAGCCGCTTAACCGACTGCGTTACATCAAGCGCGACCACTCCGGAACTTGCCTTGCTACAGGGGCAGGAGCTACGTGCTCAACTAGGGGTAGATTCGGTAGTGATTCACTCGATCAAATACGCCATCGCCGTTGCGGCTGATGAGGCAGTTTCTGTCTTCGGCCCCTACTGTGAGAAGCCCGTCAAATCGACTGGCGCGGGCGACCGTTTCAATGCCGGTTACGTTTTGGGCCATGTGCTAGAGTCTACAATGAGAGATCGGCTAACTTTAGCCTGCGCCTCGTCCGGATATTTCGTGCGAACTGGGCAAAGCGTCACATTAGAGCAGTTAGCTGAGTTTTTAGAAACTTGGATGAGTTCTTAATGGGCTGAAAGTAGAGGCCGGTTGACCGTCTTTGGAGCTTGCATGATCGGCACCCAGTCGGATGGGGTGTGATTACAATAGTTGTCACGAAGGTAGCATAGGCATCCTACCATATCCTTATACACATCTTTGTATAGTCTAACTTACGTAAGCAAAGTTGATTTAAGGTATATTTAGCTCTCCTCCTTTTTAAGGAGGAGTGGTCGGCTTGCCCGACCGAGGTGGTTATCGACGGCATTTTAGTCAAGATGACAAAAAAACTGCCAGTCAGAGACAATCCCCCCTCTCCTCTCGAATATTCATTTATAAATATCCAAGTATCATGAATGCATGGATAATTGGACTGGTGCTCAGAACGAGTCCTTTGCATCTAGGCAAGCACAACCAAGCACTATTCGCAATTCGGGTCGAGGTCGTGCGCCCGATTACTCGACCGCACTCTGACAGAACCGTGCGAACGCGGTTAACGCACACGGTTCCTCAAATCACGGGAAAGTCGGAAGAGGAAGTCGGAAGCACTATTCCGTATCTCCGCACATAGAAACCTACGGAATGGTTGTTTTCTGCATCGTGAATCTTGGCGGTCGAGTGGAGCCCTAAAAGGGTGAAGCTCGGCTCGACCGCCAAGTTCACGGTGCGGCTTTTTTAGGTCGCCCAAGTGCCATCGTCGTAGCCGCTTACACGGCCACGACGTGGCTTGTTTTATGCCATCCACAAAAGTGGTGGCAGCACCTATACTCGGCGCTTATGAAAAGAAAAAACATATTCAGAAACGAAAGTCAAAAACTAGATGCCGCTTTTATTGAAGCGGGTCTACCCGAAAGGGTATTGCTGGTCCCGTTGGACTTCGCCAAGATCACCCACTATGCCTGTTTTTGTGATGGTCGTGGGACTTATGTTCGCAAAGCCTTCACGGTCAAAAACACCCAGGAGGGAATCGATTATTTGGTCGATCAGATCGAGTGTACGCGTGTGGCGCGGTCGATCAAAAGTAAGCGCCATGTCATCATCGGTGGCGAAGACAGTGCCAGCTATACGCGCAACTTTATGGACCGCCTTTACGAGCTCGGTTATTTGACGGTTCGCCTCGATTCCAAAGAGGTTCATCGCCAGGCTGAGAGCGTCGATTCTTCTACTGATAAGACCGCCGTTAGAGCCATCGCCAAGACGATGCTAAACCGTGATGCTCGGCAAACTGGCGGGAGCGACCTCTATGCCCAGTTGCGCGGCCTCACACGGCAGCGACGCCGGATCGTTCGTCTAAGCACTGCGGTTAAAAATCGTATTCACACGCACGCCGACTGTCTGTTTCCCGGCTTTCTGGCTAAAGAGAGTGCGGTGGCCGCTTTTTCTCAGGCCAGTTTGGAACTGATGGCGCACAAGTTCAGTGCCGCCACTGTGGCTCGCAAATCGGAGAAAACGCTCACCCGTATGCTCAGCCGACAAGGCGTGCGAGGTGCTCTCGAAGTAGCCGCCAAACTCAAGGAGCAGGCTCGTAATGCTATTTGCGCGGATGATGCCACAGTCCGGCTAAGTGCCCAACTCATTGAAAGCGAATTGAGCCTATTCAAAACCCTGCAATCCAACCTTAATGGATTAGACATAGAGGGAGCGCGCATCCTGCTTCGATTGCCCGAAGCCTTTGCCGTTTCGATCAAAGGTATCGGCATCACCCTGGCCGCATCTATCTTCGCGGAAATAGGCAGCCTTAGCCAAGTTCAGCGCTGCGACCAGATCAACGCCTTCGCTGGGATCGCTCCCAAGGTCAAGCAAACCGGCGGCCCCGAAAGCCCTGCCCGTATCGGCGGCAAGCGCAGGAACTTCAATCGCATCCTTAAAGACTACACCCTTCAGGCCGGCAATCATCTCTACCTCCACGGTCCAGAAGAGTTACTTCACGACGCAGTGCGGCGCAAACTCGCAGGCAAAGCTGTTGATACCGCTATGGCTCGGCGCTTCCTGCGCATTGCTCGCGCCCTAGCCAAGAGCCACTGTATTTACCTGCCTAGTCATCTACGAATAAGTCAAACTGGCACTGATGCCGAAGCCGAAGCGCGCGCTCAATACATCATCAAGACTTGGCCTGATTTTCTCCTGAAGTGGAAGCGCCTCGGACTACACGAAGAAGCTTTTGCGCCTGATACCCCTCTGGGTGACTGGCGAATCATCGTCCAAGAAATTTATGAGATAGAACTCCCTCTTTAGTATCCATGTGAACGATACGCATTGATTTGGGTTCGGAGTGGTGGAAAGGCACATATTACGGAAGCCGCGTCCATCAGAACGACGGCACGGGTCAGACAGCTCCACCACTCCGGCCCTCTGAGTTTTCACTCGAAAAGCGCAGAAAGATACTTCGCCGAGCTTACCTTAAAGTTACGGCATTCAACCAGTCAGCGCAATGGTCCGGAGCCCCCAAAGGTGGAAAACCAACCGCCGCTCTCGAACCCTCATTGATCCTTATGCAAACGTGATTTAAAAGCCGTTAAAATTTAACGGAGGGCGGAGCTTGCACAATTGCCTACGCCTAAAGAATTATCATTTTTTATCTTGATACTCTGACCCCTTTTCTGTTACCCATAGAAACCTACGGAATGGTTGTTTTCTGCATCGTGAATCTTGGCGGTCGAGTGGAGCCCTAAAAGGGTGAAGCTCGGCTCGACCGCCAAGTTCACGGTGCGGCTTTTTTAGGTCGCCCAAGTGCCATCGTCGTAGCCGCTTACACGGCCACGACGTGGCTTGTTTTATGCCATCCACAAAAGTGGTGGCAGCACCTATACTCGGCGCTTATGAAAAGAAAAAACATATTCAGAAACGAAAGTCAAAAACTAGATGCCGCTTTTATTGAAGCGGGTCTACCCGAAAGGGTATTGCTGGTCCCGTTGGACTTCGCCAAGATCACCCACTATGCCTGTTTTTGTGATGGTCGTGGGACTTATGTTCGCAAAGCCTTCACGGTCAAAAACACCCAGGAGGGAATCGATTATTTGGTCGATCAGATCGAGTGTACGCGTGTGGCGCGGTCGATCAAAAGTAAGCGCCATGTCATCATCGGTGGCGAAGACAGTGCCAGCTATACGCGCAACTTTATGGACCGCCTTTACGAGCTCGGTTATTTGACGGTTCGCCTCGATTCCAAAGAGGTTCATCGCCAGGCTGAGAGCGTCGATTCTTCTACTGATAAGACCGCCGTTAGAGCCATCGCCAAGACGATGCTAAACCGTGATGCTCGGCAAACTGGCGGGAGCGACCTCTATGCCCAGTTGCGCGGCCTCACACGGCAGCGACGCCGGATCGTTCGTCTAAGCACTGCGGTTAAAAATCGTATTCACACGCACGCCGACTGTCTGTTTCCCGGCTTTCTGGCTAAAGAGAGTGCGGTGGCCGCTTTTTCTCAGGCCAGTTTGGAACTGATGGCGCACAAGTTCAGTGCCGCCACTGTGGCTCGCAAATCGGAGAAAACGCTCACCCGTATGCTCAGCCGACAAGGCGTGCGAGGTGCTCTCGAAGTAGCCGCCAAACTCAAGGAGCAGGCTCGTAATGCTATTTGCGCGGATGATGCCACAGTCCGGCTAAGTGCCCAACTCATTGAAAGCGAATTGAGCCTATTCAAAACCCTGCAATCCAACCTTAATGGATTAGACATAGAGGGAGCGCGCATCCTGCTTCGATTGCCCGAAGCCTTTGCCGTTTCGATCAAAGGTATCGGCATCACCCTGGCCGCATCTATCTTCGCGGAAATAGGCAGCCTTAGCCAAGTTCAGCGCTGCGACCAGATCAACGCCTTCGCTGGGATCGCTCCCAAGGTCAAGCAAACCGGCGGCCCCGAAAGCCCTGCCCGTATCGGCGGCAAGCGCAGGAACTTCAATCGCATCCTTAAAGACTACACCCTTCAGGCCGGCAATCATCTCTACCTCCACGGTCCAGAAGAGTTACTTCACGACGCAGTGCGGCGCAAACTCGCAGGCAAAGCTGTTGATACCGCTATGGCTCGGCGCTTCCTGCGCATTGCTCGCGCCCTAGCCAAGAGCCACTGTATTTACCTGCCTAGTCATCTACGAATAAGTCAAACTGGCACTGATGCCGAAGCCGAAGCGCGCGCTCAATACATCATCAAGACTTGGCCTGATTTTCTCCTGAAGTGGAAGCGCCTCGGACTACACGAAGAAGCTTTTGCGCCTGATACCCCTCTGGGTGACTGGCGAATCATCGTCCAAGAAATTTATGAGATAGAACTCCCTCTTTAGTATCCATGTGAACGATACGCATTGATTTGGGTTCGGAGTGGTGGAAAGGCACATATTACGGAAGCCGCGTCCATCAGAACGACGGCACGGGTCAGACAGCTCCACCACTCCGGCCCTCTGAGTTTTCACTCGAAAAGCGCAGAAAGATACTTCGCCGAGCTTACCTTAAAGTTACGGCATTCAACCAGTCAGCGCAATGGTCCGGAGCCCCCAAAGGTGGAAAACCAACCGCCGCTCTCGAACCCTCATTGATCCTTATGCAAACGTGATTTAAAAGCCGTTAAAATTTAACGGAGGGCGGAGCTTGCACAATTGCCTACGCCTAAAGAATTATCATTTTTTATCTGACCCCTTTTCTGTTACCTATCTCCTGACTACTCTTTCTAGGATGCGTTAATAAGAGAGTCGGCTAGAAATGTTAGAATACGTGGACTGACACCTTTTTCGGCTCTTTCCTATTGACACAATAGAACTTAAATAAACAGGGCTGACCTACGATCTTCAGAAGAGGGTCGGAACATCCTTCTTATTCTCCTAAATCGAGCTCTGATTCCATCCATCCATCCATCCATCCACAGATCTTAACCAAATAAAATCTCTCATATGCTAGGTGCCACTGATATTGTTCTTATTATCCTTTATTTAATTGGTACAGCCGCTGCTCGGCATTTGTTCGAGAGGCAAACAGTCGCTTAGTGACGGTAGCCAGTAGTCGATCCTAGAGAAATGGCACGAGTTCCAATCTGTCCACATCGATGCATGCGAGGTATCGACCCTAGGCGCTATCGTATCTATGAGCAGTGTGACGAGACTTTGTAGCTCGCGAGTTCAACTAACAAGTGCAAGAAGCTAGAGGCTTATAATTGTCGTTAGTATTGTGGTAGTTGTGTGGTGGTGGCTGGTGTGTGGTTGGGTGGTCTGCTGCCTCCGCTTCGTGGAGGCCGGTTCCCCGAAGGGGAATGCCGCGAAGCGGCAAGGCCGGAGCGAAGCGGAGGCAGCAGAGTGAATGTGAGGGTAGATAATCATGAAGCAATCAATTTGTCATACAGTTCGATAGGTGCTACAAATCCAAGAGTTTTTCTCGGGCGATTATTTAGTTTATCTGCGATGCAATTGCACTCCTCTACAGTAAGTCCCAGTAGGCTGGTGCCTTTCTTCAAGTATTGGCGAATCAGGCCATTGGTGTTCTCGTTTAAGCCCCGTTCCCAAGAAGAGTATGGATGAGCAAAATACACCTGCGTCCCTAATGCTTTGCTGACTTCTGCGTGTCCGGCGAACTCTTTACCGTTGTCTAAAGTGATACTGCGAATTTTCCCGATGAACGGTTGCAGCACTTCTATCATCGCTGCTTGAACCTCATCGCTGCGCTTGCCCTGAAGTGGATACATTAAGCAAAGCTGTGTCTTACGTTCAGCAAGCGTCAATACCGCTCCCTCGTACTTACCGCCTACGATTAGGTCGCCTTCCCAGTCTCCGTAATAAAACTTTGAGTCGACGCTAGCTGGCCGATCCTCAATGCTTACGCGGCCTACGATAGCACCGCGTTTATCTGGACGTCCCAAGCGACGCCTACGTTTTTTACGTCTATGACGTAGATGTTTATACAGATCGCCGCCCGCTCTATGATCGGTATAGATATGCTGATAAATACGCTCGTGACTAACCGTAACCTCTCCCTGACGACGCATAAATCCAGTTACTTGTTCTGGGCTGTAATCTTGGTGTAAATAATACTCAACTGCCTGCTGAACTTCAGCGGTAAACTTCTTGGCCTTACGACTTTTCAGACGGCGCTCTGCGGCCATAGCTCCAGCCTGCTTGGATCGATAGCCTCGGCCTCCAGTATTACGCCGAATCTCGCGGCTGATCGTGCCTTCGCTGCGATCAAGCAACTCGGCCATCTTATTTTGTTTATATCCGGCTTTACGCATGCGCTCGATGCTGTAGCGTTCTTCCTGAGTTAGGTGTTTGTAGGTTTGTTTCATCGCAAGAGAGCCTCTCGCTTAAGTGAGGGTGCTCGCAAGCACCTAACTCACCTTCTTTGCTCTTCTTGCACTTCAAAATTGAATCCGCCGCTCAAGAGACTAGCTTCCGAATACAAAAGGTAAAAGACCGCGACTTGGTGCATTAGCTCTAAATACGCACCCGTTGGAACTAGAGCCGCTGGCTGTGGTGATAAAGAGTTCGTCTAAGTCAGCCCCTCCGAAGCAGCAGGAAGTGGTTAATGCGGCGTCCGTTCGAACGGTTCTGATTAGCTCACTCGTTCGAGGATCCCAACATCGAACCATGGCATCGCCCCAATGAGCGATCCAAAGATGATCTTCTCTATCAATTGCCATACCGTCGGGAATACCCATCGAATCGGGAATGCGAATGGCCACTCGTTTGTCCGCTAAACATCCAGAACTAGGCTCGTAATTGTAAGCCCACACTTCCCGGGTCGGTGAATCAATAAAGTAAAAGGTTTTGTGGTCACTAGACCAGGCCATTCCATTTGGAATACACAAACCCTCTAGAACTTTATAAGTCTGTCCATCCGGCTCGACACGATAGAGCGCGCCCGCGCCTTCTTTCGCATTGGGGCTCATCGTACCGACCCAGAAGCGTCCATGGGGGTCGACTTTACCGTCATTGCAGCGATGATCACTAGGTGCGTCTGAGAGTTCGGCTATCTGTCGAATAATCCGTCCGTTTCGATCCAATAGCAATATCTTCAGGCCTACAGCCAGGAGAAGGCCCCCCTCCTTAGCTTTGGCCACAGCACAAACCGGCTGCTTAAACTTCGCGACGACTGAAGCTTCGCCGTCAGCGAAACAATTCAAGGATTGTCCGGAAATATCGACCCAGTAGAGCGCCTGCTCTTCAGGTATCCAAAGAGGCCCCTCCCCTAGACCAGACTCTATTGAACTAATCGCCTGAGCGACCAGACTGGAATCATGGGTATGTTTAGGGCTGGTCATAGCTTGAACTAAAGAATCCCGTATTTGGCGAAAGCTTCCGTGATCGGCATGCCATTCGCGAGTTCATCACGGACGATGTTTTCTCCGGCAATTTTTTCGCGAGCCAGCGTAATGGCTTCTTCAGCCACTTCTGCGGGAATGATCACTACGCCATCTTCATCTCCAAGTATATAATCGCCGCTCTTCGCAGAGACGCCGGAAATAACAATCGGTTGACCGATCTCAACAATGTCGGTGCGTCCTTTGGAATCCGCAGGCTGATAACCGATTCCGAAAACAGCAAAATCTAGATCTTTGATCTTCCACATATCACGTGTGCAGGCTGACATCACGACGCCATTGACCCCCTTGTACTGACAGGCAGTCGTGAGCAGCTCACCCCAAAAACCGCAGCTTTCGTCATCACCTACATCACAGACCAGGACATCTCCGGCAGCCAAGGCGTCCACCGCAGCCATTTCCAATTTATAAGGTTCTGCAGGGATCGTATCAACTGTTTCAGCGCGTGCGCTAAAAACTCGCCCGGCCACGCGTCCAACTGGTGTTAGGGAACGCACATTTGGGCGCATGGTTTGATTACGATAGCCAAGAGAGTCCAACACGTCAGCCACAACAGCTGAGTATAGACCATCCAATGAAGAGAGAGATACTGTTTTGTTCATAGTATTTTGTTTATATGTCGTCTAGAGGGAACACTGGCCGCCGAATGGCTTCAAACCGGAGTCGCTGCAAATCTGATGAGCAGGGCCCGGGGGTATCCAAGGTCAAGTGAGCGGATGCGATCGGGTCATAGGCCTGGCGATAAGCGACGGCCGCTTTCACCCCGATGACCCGAAATTGCTCCGGGTTCACCCCCGCGATGCGCCATTGACCGAGGTCAAAGGGAGGTGTCTTAAATGAAGTCAATAGGATCGTCACACCACGATATTCGATCAGTGCGCAGTCTCCCATATTAATTCGAGAACCTGCCATGGCGGCCAAATGACTGCGTGGGTCTTCCAGATCAAAAACGCCTTTAAAAAGTCGCAGCAATCGCGCTCCAATGGGTAAGGGACCCTCGTCTAATTTGGAACCACGTCCACCAATCTGGAGCTTAACCAATGAGTCGCCCGAAGAGCTCTGGAGCGCTTGAACACTCCCAGGGTCATTAATGATGACCGCGGCTCCCTCGATGGCCAGATCGAGGAAAATACGCAGCAGCCCGGTGCAATCTCCCGGTGCGCCGCCTCCAATATTATCCGATGGCTCCGCGACAAGAATGGGGCCTGCTCGACCCTCAGCAATCGCCCCTAGCAGATCCTCGACGTCGTTGACCTGCGGTGTTCCCTCCAAGCGCTTCGCTGTGGCAGTTGCGTTCATCTCTGAAAAGATTCTTTCAATCAATGACTGATCGGCCCCCTGGGCTGCGACTACTGAGAAGGTGACGCCAGTATCAAAAGTATCTCCAAAGGAATAACCTGAAAACACATTGACCCCATAGATCCCGGGTTCGCCCTCCCACCGTCGTGCGATCCGTTCCAAATCGAGCATAGGCGTGAAATCCGTAGCGGTTCCGGTGGGTGGCCATAACAAATTTGGCCCCGACCAGTGTGACTTTAATTGTTCGGATT
>Ga0307933_1002592_pt1 | contig 12217 bp, 8 predicted proteins | sample OrgLakmetageno88_FD_201811 | JGI IMG/M metagenome (GOLD analysis project Ga0307933, IMG submission 201811) | Saline water microbial communities from Organic Lake, Antarctica - #88 | ecosystem: Environmental > Aquatic > Non-marine Saline and Alkaline > Saline | place: Antarctica: Organic Lake...
ATTTATGGGTATCATTTTGGACTTTCATAGTCTGCCAACTTCAACAGAGACCATATGATAAGTCTAGCTATTTTTAGAAAAAACTTTCTAAATTAAACATTTAGGTAAACAGCTGAAATGCCCCTGATTTCAGAGGGGGGGGCTACTTCGTCTCGCGTGCCGGCGTTTACCCAGAGGCTCGTTTCGTGCGTAATCACGAAGTAGAGTCAGCTATTAAAGCCAAGGACGTCAATTATCTTAAAGGCATCCTCAAGTCCGAATTCAGCGTCGATCCAGATATCAACGATATCGCGATTTTGGACGCTCGCGATGGCTCAGACTTTGAGTTGGCCACAGGCCTGAGTAAGCGTTTGGTCTTCTGCGGGGCACCCTCCAGTGCCTTCGAGGCCGAGCAAAACTGCCTGCTCAGTTATGGCATCTATCCAAATCGACTTGAGCTTTCGACAATCACCACGCTAGGTGGGGTCAGTGATTATGCTCGGTTTAATGGGATGAAGTCACCGATACTTTGCTTTGAGCTGGCTTCTAAGAGCGCCAATATTTTTATTATCAATCAAGGCCAAGTCGATGTCGCGCGGCCCGTGCCCTTCGGCCTCGATAGCATCTATCCTCTCCTGCAAAGAGAGCTGGGGCTTAAAGATGAGACTTCCGCGCGAAAACTCTTTTTCTCAAACACCTTCGATTTTGCAGAAATGGGGCCCAAGCTGCTCCGCCGCATGACAAAGGAACTGCAGGCCTCCACCGGGTTTTACGAAGTGCAAACAGGCCAGACGATTGAGCATGCATTTATCAGCGTATTACCAAAAAATTTAGCATGGGTTTCGAAGACGGTCTCTGACTCACTCGGCCTTGAGATCATACAGCCAAACTTAGAGAAATGGCTGGAAAGTCTAAAAGTAACGCTCGGTGAGGGGGTCGAAGTCTCAAACTTAGGGGGGCGCTGGATGGGCTTGTTTAGCCTAATGGGCGAGTTTCATTTAAGAGAGGAGGGGGCAAATGAGTAGAGGAAAAAAAACGATACAACCATTTTGGCGCCCCAACTTTGTCAACCAGTCTGAGTTGCCTGATATTAAGGTAGTGCGCACAGACTTTATCATCAATTTCATCGCGATTGCCCTCGCCTGTGGTGTAGCATTTTTTCTGCTGCAGCGGGAGTACCGTTCCCACACCTTAGGTCAGACCATTGTGGATATAGAGCAACGAATTAGTGCTGCAGATGCAGAGGATGCTGCAAGTCTTAAGTTGAGCTGGTCTTTCAGGGACTCAGCTCAGTATATAGTCGAAGTGGAGTCGTTTTTAAACACACCACTACGCGTGCATGAATTTTTATACAGCCTGTCGGGAGTTAAGCCCCAAGATCTGATCTTTAAATCTATTTCACTCAGTGAGTCTGCCCCCGCCAAGGGAGCTTCCGCACTCAGCTATACCATCAGAATCACCGGAGATGCCAAAAGTCTGACAGTAATCGACGACTTTAAGAAAATCCTTACGGAGGCAGATCTGTTAAAGCTCCCCGAGTTTGATCTTGAGATCAACGAGACTCTCCAAGGGCGCGACGAAAAAACGGGTATATTTTCTTACAGCCTCGCTATTACTCTCACGCCAAACAAAAAAGCGGCACCTAAGAAGAGCGAAGGAGGGGACGCATCATGAAATCCTCCAACAAACTGATCAGAACTCTAAAGGACTACCCGCTCGCAGTGCTCTGCGCGATAATTATCCTTATTTGTGGAGTCTTGATTTTCCTCAGAGGTGGGGCGGTGGTGGAGTTGACCGCTCAAGAAACCGACTTAAATAGTCGCATTCGGACGATCGAACAAAACCTAAGAAATGCAAAGGATCTGAAGGCGCAAGTCGAAGAAGTTGAGCAACTCGTCGCACAAATTGAAAGCAGGCTCTTTGATCGTGATCAGCGCGCGGTGAATATTAATTTTTTCTATTCATTGGAAGATCGGCTAGACATACGTATCTCCACCATAGACCAAATGCCCGCTGAATATGCTATTTATGCGAAGGGGGGTGCTCGGGAACTCAAGCTGCAATCAACCATCGGCTATAACCTATCGGTGAACGGTCAGTTCCACGAGATTCTGATATTTCTCCATGAACTCGATCAAGTAGACCCGCTCATCCGAATCGCCGCCTTTCAAGTTTTGCAAGCAAATAACCGCGGTGAGGGCCAAGGCATATTAGAGGCGCGCTTACAATTGATAGTCCTCGCGCAGAAAGATTAAACACAGGATATTGATGAGAACATTATTACACTTTCTTCCTGCGATCTTATTGGCTCTATTTACAGTCCAGCCTCTCGCCGCAGAATCCCAGATCAAACTGTCTGGCCGAAAAGACTCGGTGCTGAGCGTCGCGAGTCGTGTTACGGCATTGGAGGTTGGCCGTCAGCAATTAAGTGAAAAGAGCGACGACTTTCTGAGCCGTATCGAGGATGCCGATACTCCTTTTGCCTTCGAGCAACCCGTCTTGCCAGTCGCCAGAGAAGCGCCCGTCGAAGAAGTCGCCATCAACTACGACGATGCCTCCGTGCTACGCGCAGTCACTCAGAATTTTGCCCAACAAGTGCGCGGCACACTCTCGCGCGGCAGCACCCGCTTCCTGCAGTTAAAAGGGGGCAATATGATCAAGCCAGGCACCAGCTTCCCCGTCACCATCCCGCAGGCTCAGGGCCAGACTTTCACCGTCACTATCACTGAAATCACCGGCGACGGCTACACCCTAAGCCTCGGTGAGGCATCAGAAACTGTCAGTTTAAACCCAGAAGGTTTGGGGCAAGGTGCCATTCGCATGGATTAGCTCTGCGAGGCGCTTCAATACTATTTATAAAAAACTAACCAAATTGTCCTAACCATTGATACAAACGTCCTATGGAAAAGCAAACACAATACGCCCTTTGCACTCTTTGCACTCTTTGGCTTCTAGCCCCTCTTGCTCTTTGGGCACAGACGGCGAGCACCCCGCCCGCAGAGGCCGCAACTCCCGCAGAGGGCGCGCCCGTCACTCAGACTGTGCCTACTATGGAGATCGATCTGTCCGATGTCATCGTGGTGGAAGATACCTCGCAGAGCGTCGCGCCTATTGACGACGACGCCCGCTTCGAGTCGACCGCGGCGACGATCGAAGTCGTCGAGATCCCCCAAGCAGCCATCGAAGGCGTCAGTATTGATCTGGAAGTTCCCCGCATTCCAGTGGCTACCCAGAGCTTGCCCTCCGATATGGAGGTTGTGCTAGAAATACCCGGGCAAGGTGCCGCCGCGCCCGGTCAGGCTACGCTGGGTAGCGAAGAGACGATTTCAGTCGATTTCCCCGACGAAGATGTGCGCACCATCCTGCGTAACGTCGCCGACCTTTTTGAGTTAAACTTAGTCATCCCCGACACACTGCAAGGCCGCACCTCCATCAAGCTGCGCAACATCACCTGGCGCCAAGCCTTCGAGGTCGTGCTCGACCCACTCGGTTTCACCTACGTCGAAGACCGCAATATTATCCGAATCAAAAGCATCGAAGACCTCACCACCGAGCCAGTCGATACTCGCGTCTTTATTGCCAACTACGCTCGCGCCGGCGACCTTCAAAATTCTATCGCACCCTTGGTTGATACCGCCGCCGGTGGACGCATCCAGGTCGACGTCCGCAGTAATGCACTCGTCATCACCGAGCGCCCCTCACGCATGAACAAGATCCAAGAGATCATCGAGACCCTCGACCGCGCCACCGATCAAGTCATGATCGAGTCTAAGTTTATCGAAATCACCAATACCGATACCAAAAATGTTGGAGTTAACTGGGCTTCACTCAGCGGTTATAGTGCATCGGCTGGACCGTTCCAGCGCAATTGGTCGCGTGCTCGCACTTCCACAGAAACCACTACTGTAGGCGATGTTGACGATACAGGTTTTGACTCAGTCATTGGAACTACCTTTGACGATCAGGACACCTTTTCAAACACGCTGGAGAGTGTCGCGTCGACTGGTCGCTTAGACACAGCTCTGTTCTCTGCTGATCAGTTTGAAGTGATTCTCAGCGCACTCAATACCCAAGATGACGTGAAATTAGTTTCTAATCCAACCGTCGTCACTTTAAATAATACCAAGGCTAAAATCGCGATTGGCGAGCGCTATCCGATCCCGCAATACACGTTCAATGCTGAAACAGGCCAACGCCAACTAGATGACATTGAATATGAGGATATTGGTATTACCCTAGAGGTCACGCCTCAGGTCAATAATGCAGGTTTCATCAATCTTGAAATTATTCCTGAAGTATCCAGCTCAGATCGGTTTGCGATTATTGAAAATACGGAAATCCCAATTATTGATAGCCGTCGCACCGAAACGAATATCATGATTAAAGATGGCTTCACTCTAGCGATAGGGGGCTTAGTTGAGGATCAAATAACAAAGCGTAATACCTCCGTTCCGATCTTAGGTAGTCTACCTGGGGTGGGTCGTTTATTTTCTAGTGAGTCCGATTCTATTACAAAGCGGAACTTGATCATCTTTATCACAGCTAAAACACTCAACCCCGATGGTTCAACTTACCGCGATATCATTGATCCTCGTGTGATTGATCGTATGGGAATCGTTCCGAGTGAACTTCCAGGCTACGAGATTAGCGCAGAAGAGAGGGCGCTACTGGAACAGTTGGATGCCTATCGTATCGAGGCACAGCAGAATGAGGTCTTGCAAGACACTCGCCAGCAGATCAAGGCGATTGAATTTCTAAAAATGCAAGAAGCTGTAGCCGACGCTAATCTTAGCAACGCACGAAACTAGACATTATTATTTTTGCTTACTCTTACCCATAAGAAAGACCTGTTATGAAATTTAGAATCAAATCACTTGGTGTTTTCTTGAAGGTTAGAAGGGTGCTCGCATTCAGTGCGATTGCCCTGCTGCCTTCGCTTGCGTTTGCTCAAGATTATCAAGTATCCACTGGCGACGACTATGGAGCCATTATTGATAACAACGGTAACTTATTTATATGGGGCGCGATTGAGGGTGGAAGCGGCGGCCTGACTCAAATCCTCCCCGCCGGAGTTTGGGAGTCTGTTGCTGTCAGTCAAACTCCCGCCGCGTCGGCTCATATCCTGACGATTCAAACCAACGGTACATTGTGGGCATTCGGCACGAACGATCGTGGTCAATTAGGTGACGGTAGCACAGTGAGTCGTGTTGAGCCAGTGCAGATCGGAAGCGCTAGCAACTGGGCGCAAGTGGCGGTAGGCGAAAATTTCTCGATGGGTCTCAACGATAACGGGTCATTGTTCACATGGGGCGACAATACATTTGGCCAGCTAGGCGAAGGGCCTATATTCAATGATCCTTCGCTAGACATTAGGAACTCGCCTCTTCTCCCTTTCCCAGATACCTACATTGCTATTGCAGCGGGGAGTGTTCATGCGCACGGTATCCGTGCAGATGGCACTCTTTGGGCCTGGGGCAGTGGAGGCGCAGCCACAAATGGCGGGCCAGCGCTTGGATTTCTTGTTGGCGGTCACTTTCCAATAGGTGCGGTTTTTCCACCAGTGCAACTCGGCTCCCTGGATGGCTGGACTAATTTGTTCGGCGGATATAATGCGACCTTTGCCACTCGTGATACGCTCACTGAAACAGGGCAGCTTTGGGTATGGGGTAGCGGGGGGAACTTAGGCGGAAGCGATCCTCTCATCAAAACACCACGACGAGTCGGAAATAGTGTCGGATGGAGTGATGTTTCGCACAGTGAGACCCATACGCTCGCACTTAAGTCGGACGGCACTTTATACGGGTGGGGTTCAAATTATACGGCTGGCGAAACGGGTGAGTTGGGGCTGCCTCTCTACACAGATCAAGGTCAGTTCATTCGTACAAATGACCGTCGTATCCAGCCAGCTATCTTGCAAGCACCTGAGACTTTTCTTGCGATCGGAGCGGGGGATAAATTTTCAGTCATTGTTGATTCGGATGGATCTTTACTTTCTGCGGGTATCAACAACGCAGGGCAATTGGCCAACGGCTCGACTTCAGGGACGGGGCAAGACTTCTTCGATAATAGCGATTTAGGCATTGCTGACCTCGTGGCCACAGCGGTCATTTTCACTACTGAAACACCTATACCGGGGACAACGATTAGCGGCTCCTTTTCAATTCTGAATGCGGGCACAGGTGCCATGGTCGACGATTTCGAATTGGCAGCTGTCTTCAACTCATCGACTAATTTTGTAGGTGGTTCTCCGTTAACGTTCAGTGGTGGACTCACTACGATTACCGTTTCTGACGATATTGACGCTGGGGCTACCATCAATGTGCCCATTTTGATCGAAATCCCTGCCAACGTGCCTCAAGGAGACTTCTACATCGTTATTAAGGCTGATGCGGGGGGCGTTCAGCCCAACGGCGTGATAGAGGAGACTAACGAGACTAACAATGATGCGGCGGCGGAAAATAAATTTGAGTTCTTCCCAGACTTGATTTTTGATGATCCTAACGGGATTACCTTGGATTCAAGCGCTCTCACGTTTGAGCCAGGCGATGCGATTGAAACGACTATTAATTTAGAAAATAGCGGAACGGGTACGATTCCCAGTGGCACATCTTTTGATGTTCGCGTTTTATTAGCGCTGACCCAGAATGTTAATGATCCTGGCGCAGTCGACCTAAATGCTGAACTTGAGGTCGTGCTTGCTTTAGACTTAGTTCCTGGTGGTACTGTAGTGATTGATTTTGATGTGCCGCTGCCTGTAGGTTTGGCCAAGGGGTTTTATTTCCTTGGCGGCGTGGTTGATGTGAACGAGGAGATCGCCGAGCAGTCTGAGTTATTGTCTGATACCAATATCGTGCTGCGCGAAGACGGTGAGGATAATAAAATCTACTTCACCGCTATGTCGCCAGTTGAGATTATCGGTATCCCGATCGATGTCGCTATTGATGAGCCGGGCCGACTATTCACCACATCGGGAGATGCAAATTGGTTTGGCCAAGATCAGGTCTCTAATTTTGGAGGTCATTCTGTGCAGAGTCCTTCAATCGGGGCTGGCGATACGGCCGCTTTTAACACCACGTTTGCCGATCCGGTAGTCATTACTTTCGACTGGCGTGCTGAAACGAGTAGCGCACAGAACAAGCTGATTTACCGTGTGATCGGTGGAGTGACAGGCGCTGGCTTGAATGAAATATCTGGTAATACGGGATGGCTCTCAGCACAGCGAGTCGTTCCCGCTGGTGCCCAAGTCGAATGGGAATACTCGGAGGCAGTGGATGCAGCTAACGATGCTGTTTTCGTTGATAACCTTGAAGTATTCGTCGTCACTGATCCTGAGTTGGTGATCGATACCATCAATTTAACAAAAAATGGGGCAATTGTTGATTCTGGCACCTACGTGTTAAAGCGCGATCAATTGAATGTTAACATTAATAGTCGTAATCAGGGCATATCCACTGGGCCACTTGATGATTTTGTGATCTCGGTGTATCTATCGGCTGATCGCAGTTTAAACCGTCCCGATGGAGATCCTAGAACGCTCGATGACATTTTGTTACGCCAAGAAACGATCGATGAAATTTTTGGTGCGGGTAACTTCGCCGTGAACGGTCTGTCGATCGATCTTCCGATAGACATACCTGAAGGTAATTACTACCTGATCGCCTATATCGATGACTTTACCGACGCAAATGGCGATCCGTTGTCAGGCACGACTCCTGGCACAGGTGCCGTGTCTGAATTCACTGCTGGCGGCTTCCCAGGTGAGTTGAATAACATGGTCGTGACAGCAGAGCCCATCGTGGAAATCGTTGCTCTGCCAGACTTAGTGGTCAATGCAGTCAATGCCTTACCGGGCTACTATCTGGTTCGTGAGTTAAATCCAGTCACCGGCATACTTGAACCAAATGTTTTGGATTTTAATTTCGTAATTGCCAACGAAGGTCTGGCTCCGGTTAACGACCCAATCCGGATCAAAATCCTTCTATCTCGTGATGAGATTATAGATCCAGATACTGATTATGTAGTTCTGGACTACGAATACATAGGAGGTCTCGCAGCTCAAGGTTCGGATGCCAGCCAAACTCCAGTGAACCCTGGCGGAGTCGATTTACGCGACGATTTGATTGAATTAGGTTTCATCGGTGAGCGTCTCTACTTCGGCGTATTTATTGATTCCGAGGGCACCGTGGAAGAGCTTAACGAAACTAACAATGGCTGGAATTCCATCGATAACGACTTCATCTTTGGAGAGGTGACTGTAGCCACCGCTTTTGAATTCGATGATGGAGCTGGTAATGAAGTTACGCAGGATGAAACGCCGTCATTTGATCGTGAATTACCTTGGGTGGGGCAAACAGTAGTCACTATCGACGGAGTCGATGCGGCAATGAGTCTCGATATTGGTAACAATGAAGTCTCTGCTTTTGAAACAATAATCGATGCAGGTGATTCACCTACTTTTGTTACCTTTCGCTGGCGCGTAAGTAGCCAAGACGATGATGCAGGTCGCGATGCTTTAAACTTCTATATTGATGATTTGAGTAACCCTGTTGCGAGCATAGCGGGCATTGAAGCTGGCTGGATTCGTATCAGCCGCCTAGTGAGCCCCGGCGAGCACCGACTGCGGTGGGAATACCGCAAAGACGACGAATCGAGTGTGGGGCAAGACCGTGGGTGGGTCGATAGCTTCAGCTTTCAAGTGCCGAACTTGGTGGTCGATAGCGTCGCCGTAGATGACAGTGTCGCTTACTCGGCAGGTGATGAGATTTCAGACTGGAGCGTGACGATCCGTAATTCCGGTCTGGCTGATGTGCCACCCGCACCTTCGTTTGATATTCAGTTGCGTATTTCTGATAATAACACATGGGGCACAGGCACCGAATATGTACTACTGACTATTACTGATAATCAAGGTCTAGCGGCGGGAGAAACTCGCACCTTCTCTCAATTGACTGAAGGTAATTTGGTCCTTCCTTCGAACATCGCTTTGGACGACAGCTATTATATTGGCGCGTTTGTTGATTGGAATTCGGCTGAACCTGTGTCGGGCTCCATTCCAGAGTCCAATGATACAGATAATGATTTGTTCACTGTGACGGCTTCGCTTAACATATCGCCTACAGTCTTGCTTAATCTGGCGATCGATAATGATCCGGCTACAATTGAGCTTGAGATCGGCGGCCCAGGCGGCTGGTTCGGCGTGACGGATGCACAGATTTCTGGCGGCGCTTCCGACGGGGTCGATGCGGCTCAGTCGGGGGTGACAGGTGTGGGAGAATCATCTTATCTCCAAACGATAGTAGAAGGCCCCTTAGTTCTCGAATTTAATTGGAAAGTGTCTTCGCGCGCGGGCTCCAATTTCTTGGAATTTTCCATCAACGACATTGTTAAGAGCAGTATCTCTGGCGAAGTGGATTGGGAGAGCAATCAGTTCTTCATTCCCGCTGGAACACAGGAGCTCCGCTGGACTTATCGCAAAACTGGCACTGCGGGTGCCTCCTCCGATTCGGGCTGGATAGATCAGGTGTCGTTTGCTCCTTTCGCTGAGCCTGAGCTTGCCGTGACAGCATTGAACTATACTCCCGGTCGTTATGTGCTGGATGTTACCGGTTTCGTTGGGCTTCCAAATCTGCTGGTCGGTAGCGAATTTCTGGATATCACAGTTGAAGCAGAAAATCAGGGTGCAACTTTAACTCTAGGTGCAGGTGAATTCTCTGTGGCTGATCTGGAAGTTCGACTCTCTACGGATCGGATTTACGGTAATGCGGATGATATTGTCCTTGGCACAGTGAGTCAGGTAGAAGGCACGCTAGAGGCTGGAGATCTGATGCGCTTCCTCGGGCCGATTCAACTCGGAGATTCTATTCCTGCTGGATTTTACTATCTCATTGCTCGTGTGGATTCGAACGACGAGATCTCTGAGTTTGATGAATCTAATAATATCATAATCTCTGATAACAAGGATGTTGAGATCGCTCGTTTGCCTGCACTGCGTATTGGGAATCCTATGGACGATGGTTCGGGTCTTGGCTCGACTACAGAGGCCGTCGACGGAGTCAATTTCTATCTCGATCCGCGGGATGGAGCTAATGTTGCTTTCGATGTTGACGAGAATTTATTTTACTACCCTGAAGCTCCGATACGTTTACGTTTTGACATCCAGAATGTTGGTCTGGGACGTGTCGAGGGCTCGCAAGTTTGGACTACTGAGGTTAATTTACGAGGAGTTCTGCGTGAGGAAATTATTGGTGGCGATATTCCTGGTATTATCGAGGCTGTCGAACCTTCGATCAATTTGGGTTCCTTTACTGTGCAGGAATTACTTGAAGGTCGAAGTTTTGCGAAACCCGAAGGTGATCGTGTAGAAGTTGATATCGACTTGGCTTTACCCGGCGGTGCTCGTCTCAACGGCATCATTGAAGGGGGTTTCTTTATTGAAGATTATTTATGGTTTATTGAGGTCATAATCGACTCAACAAATGTGATCGAAGAGTCGCAGATCGTTCGTGAATCGCCCAGCTTAATTGCGTCAACGGGTATCCCTTGGTGGATTGTTAATTTGGCGGAGGTGATTTCTGCTGACGTCGATGTTATAACTGCCTTTAACTCATCTGAGAATGACGGTTTCTTCGGGATTAGTAACAGTGTAGGGCCCACTAACGTGGGCGCCTGGGAACTTCTCTATCCTGGGCATTCGGCAAGCGCTACCGGATTACCTTTGGAGCAAGCTAACTTCCTTGCTTATGCCTTCAATCGTAATCCAGTAGATGGGGATACTACAGGTAATCAATTCCCGGGGACTTTCGGCATAACCGCAATTGAAGGTGATGATTATCTGAGTGTGGCGTTCGACATCGTAACTCGTGCGACCGACCTCATCTACACTGTTCAAGCCGACGATGACGTAGGTTTCCCGTCGCCAGATATCCTGGTTGTGATTGATGCCCCATTCACTGAATTGATTGGTCCCAAATCCTTAACTGGAGACGGAGGTCTCATCGAAGGCGCAAATGTGACGAGTGTCCTCGATCAAGGCTATTCTGCTCGGGTAACTGTGAAGGATTCGCAGGATATAACAGCATCAACTACGCGCTTTATCAGGGTGATTGTAGATTCTGCTGAAACAATTCCGGTTCCGCAACCCTATGGGGATTAGTCCCATCCTATTTCAAAGCGCGGCAGCCTTCGGCTGGCCGCGCTTTTTTTAAATATTACGATGCGGTGGCTATTGGTACAGCGGGTGTTGTTGCGCACGCCCTAGCAGTTGGCGGTTTTGGTAAAGCTTTGTGAGTTGATGAGCATCTACTCGGCCTTCAGGTCGGCTGCTCTGCCGGCTAGCATGATTTGCTCCTCTAGCTTGAGCTTGCCTTTGCGCACTTCGCCGACCTCCTGCGCGATGCGGCCTGCGGGCTTTAGGATGTGGGACATCTCTTTCAGCGAGGCGGTCATCTTCTCATACCAATTCGAATAAGGTTTGAACGGGTAGCGCGGTGTGGCCCACACCGCATACGTCTTGCTGGGTCGCAATTTGTAAAGGTGCTGAGTGAGCCACTCAGCGCTACCATTCATTAACGGTTAAGGATCAAACCTTTTTGGAAATGGTATCTGTCCAGTCTTCCAGCTTACGCAATTGCCATAGCTTGGATGGTTGGCATATCCTCAAAACGAGGGCCGACACCAATAGTACAACGCTTTAATGAATTTTTTTAATAAAAAAAGTAGCCTACGATGCCGCAGCTGAGCACCACTAACCATGCGGACACTTTATAGCGGTGGAGCGCGAAGAATGCCAAGAGGCCGATGCCGAAGTCGGTGTAGGTTTGTATGCCATGCGTCCATACTGGATGGATTAGCGCGGAGAGCAGCAGCCCTACCACTGCGGCATTGGCACCGACGAGGGCCGCTTGCGCCCATGCCTTTTGGCGGAGCTTATCCCAAAAGGGGATCAAGCCCACTAGGAGCAGTATCCCCGGCAGAAAGAGGGCGATCAGCGCCAGCACACCGCCGACTGCGGCGGGCGAGGTGCCTGCGCCCACCGTGCCGAGAAATGCGGAAAAGGCAAAGAGCGGGCCGGGCAGTGCCTGCGCCGCGCTGTAGCCTGCGAGGAAACTTGTCTCTGAGACTAAGGAGTCGCGTAATATTAACTTCCCTTTTATTTTTTTAAATACATTGTTTTGGAATGCCTATTCCATTCCAAGAAAGTATTCGTAATCGGTTCACTGCACTATCGCCTCACCTAAAC
>Ga0307933_1002601_pt1 | contig 12203 bp, 6 predicted proteins | sample OrgLakmetageno88_FD_201811 | JGI IMG/M metagenome (GOLD analysis project Ga0307933, IMG submission 201811) | Saline water microbial communities from Organic Lake, Antarctica - #88 | ecosystem: Environmental > Aquatic > Non-marine Saline and Alkaline > Saline | place: Antarctica: Organic Lake...
GCATAAATATGTGACACGCACCCTTTCGGCTGAATTAAGCCTGTCGGCGATGGAATATCCCGTCGTGACCGTGATTGGGCCACGGTAATCGGGCAGGACCACCTCTGCTTGCTCGCCTAGACGGCGCACAAGCTGTCTCCTCCTATCCCCCGCTTGGGCGGGGGCAGGAGGAGAGTTCCCGAAAGCTCCCCGCCTTTTCAAGGAGGGGACAGTTTAATCGCCGTTAGAGGCGATTAGACAGGGGTGGTTCCGGCACGCGCGCAGGACTCGACATCCCCACTTCACCACCAAGCCACCACAGGACCACCTCTGCTTGCTCGCCTGGACGGCGCACAAGCTGTCTCCTCCTATCCCCCGCTTGGGCGGGGGCAGGAGGAGAGTTCCCGAAAGCTCCCCGCCTTTTCAAGGAGGGGACAGTTTAATCGCCGTTAGAGGCGATTAGACAGGGGTGGTTCCGGCACGCGCGCAGGACTCGACATCCCCACTTCACCACCAAGCCACCACAGGACCACCTCTGCTTGCTCGCCTGGACGGCGCACAAGCTGTCTCCTCCTATCCCCCGCTTGGGCGGGGGCAGGAGGAGAGTTCCCGAAAGCTCCCCGCCTTTTCAAGGAGGGGACAGGTTAATCGCCGCTAGAGGCGATTAAACAGGGGTGGTTCCGGCACGCGCGCAGGACTCGACATCCCCACTAGACCACCAAGAATCGTGCAAGCTGCGCCGCCTGCACTATTCCGGTCGCACAGCTAAAGGCAGAGCGACTACGTTGGGAACTATTCCTGGATGACCACCTTGAGGCGTGCGAATATCTGGGTGTCCGTGGATTGAGGGGTGGTGAGAGTGATCGTGTCAGAGCCGTCGCCGTTGTTGGTGACGGTGACGCCGGCGCTGGAGCTGGCGGTATCCGCACCTACGGTGAAGGGGTCCGGCCAGGTGGTGAGGTCGGTGCTGACATCGATCATGACGTTCACGCTGGGGTCGATTGAGCCCCTGTCGCGCACGAAGGTGAAGGTCATCTCGGTGCCGGGCGTGGCTAGGGTCGGGAGCTTGTCGAGGTCGAGGGTGTCCTTGCTGCCGCCGAGTATGAATTCAATCGCGTTGGCCACCCCGTCGCCGTCAAAGTCGTCGGTGGGTCCGCCGGTTGTGGCGTTGCTGGCGACCCATACGTCGTAGGCAGTGCCAGTATAGTTGAGTTTGAGGGTATTTTCTCCTTCGATGACGAGCGAGTAGCCCGATATCGGCGCGGCCAGAGCGGGCGTGCCGGTGATGGATGAGGCGATGAGCAAGGTGTAGCTGGCGAGCGTAGGTGTGCCCGTGACCAGGATGGAACCGCCTAAGCTCACCGTCGCCGCCGAGGCGGTGACGGGGGATTCGACAGCAAGCCCGAGGCTGCCGCTCGCACTCACGTTGATGGCAGTGGTGGACAGGGAGGCACCGGCGATGACCAGCGTGCCGGCATCGACGTGAGTGGCTCCGGTGTAGGTGTTGGCGTTGGAGAGAATCAATCGATGCTCGCCAAGCTTGGTCAGGCCGACAGCCCCGCCACCCGTGCCGGAGGAGTTGGCAATGGGATCGGCCAGGGCAAAAGTGCCACCGCTGGCGTTGGTGGTATCGAAAGCGATGCTTGATCCGCCCCGCAGGCCGTTGTTAGTCACGCTGCCTCCCAGACCGGTGAGCAGCGTGGTCACGTCCCCTGCGGTGAACTCATCCGTGCCACCGACATTAAAGGCGATGGTGCCACCGTTGTTGACCGTGATCTTGGTTTTGACCCAGTCCGCGGTGACTCCCGCATAGAGCGCACTTGTCTTAGCAAACTGCAAGGTTCCGGCATTGACGGTGGTGCTACCTCTGTAGGTGGTGCTGCCGGCGAAGGTCTGGGTGCCGGTGCCGTCTTTCACCAGGGAAATGACGCGTGTGCCGGTGGCAGTGATGTCGCCATCAAAGGTGCCGCTGCCGTTGTTCACACCGAGCGTGAAATTGACACCCGACCCTGAGTTGTTCGATACAACCGCGCCGGCTCCCGTCAACGCATCTGCGGTGACTGCCAGACCGTCATGCAGACTAAGGCTGCCATCCAGATTCAGCCTCGCGCCGTTGTTCGTCCAATTGATGGCCTGCCAACCGCCATTGAAGATCGTGCTACCGGAGGGGACGTCGATCAGGCCACCGGCACCCAGGCTGAGGTTCAAGCTGCGACCGGAACCGATACCGTTCGTGAATCCGCCGCGCAAAGTGCCGCTGCCTGAGATCGTCGTCGTTCCGCTAGGAATTTGATTTGAACCAGCCTTGTCCAAAACAGCTCCCGGACTGATCGAGTAGTTCCTGGCTGTCGCGCTAAAGGCATCTCCTTCCAGCCTCAGCGTGCCGTCGCTAATCGTGGTTGTGCCGGTGTAGCTGTTGTTGCCGGAAAGCGTAAGCGTTCCGGGGCCGGCTTTTTGAATGCCAGCATTGCCCGCGATCACGCTGGAAATAGTGAGTCTGCGGTCAGTTTGGGAGATGTTGATGATTGGCGAGCCGCCAGAGACATCGAGCGTGAGGGTGTCGGCGCCGGATAGCGTCAGATCGTGCGAACTAGTGGTGGCATCGGTGAAGGCGATGTTGCCAATCGTGCGGTTGCCGTTCAGGGAGATGGTTTGGTCCGTCTCGATGTCCACCCCGGTGAAGTTCGCCGTCGAATCGGCACCATTGGCGATGATGCCACCGGACCAGATGGCGGGGTCGTCCCAGTTGCCGGAAGTGCCGAGCCAGGTGCCACCCTCGGCAGGAAAGACGTTAAAGGTGTTGGCCGCGGAGGTGGCTGTTGCGGAATTGGCATCCGTCACGATTACACGTATCTGGTAGGTTCCCACCGCCAGGTCGCCCAGCTCTGCGGTGTAGGGGGCGGTGTTGTCCGAACTGATGGTGGTGAATTCCGTTTCATGATCGAGCTTCTGCTGGAAGGTCACGTTAAAGGGAGCCGTGCCGTAGGCCACCGTGGCCGAAGCCGAAATTGGTGCGATGTCACTAAAGCCCTCGCCGTTTCCCGGTGAGGTGACGGAGGCACCGAATGGCTGGGGATTGGCGGCGATATATTCTTTCAACCAGGTCAAGGCCGGGCGTTCGCTGCCATCGGTTCGGAGCAGGTAGCCTCTGTCTCGCCACATCGTGCCTTGCTTGTAACCCCAGAAGGTGATGCCCCGGACGCCAGGGTGGGTCCAGAAGATCGGGAACAACTCCTGGTAGCGGTTCAAATGCTCAGTGTCATCGCCCAGGTGAATGTCCAATTCCGAAATGTAGATGGGCAGACCGGTGGCGGCGAGCCGATCCAAGTTGTTCTGTAGCGTGGCGATGGAAGTGCTCTCATAGAAATGGGCTTGTTCGCCGATGCCATCCAGCAGGCCGCGGTCCTGGAGCAGATTAATGAGGTTGAGATAATTACTGGTCCCGCCGTCGGAGCTAATGATGCTGTAGTCGTTAATCAACAACTTGGCATCTGGGAAATATTTGCGGGTGGTTTCAAAGGCCCAGATCACCCAGTCCCAGCCGGTCTCTCCCGCGCCCCCGAGTGCCTCCCGGTATGCGGCTGGCGCGTGCAAGGGTTCATTGACCACGTCGATGTATTCGGTGTCGGGATATCGGGCGGCGAAGGCAGCGATCCATTCTTCCACTTCCTCGCGCTGTTCCGCCAAGGGCAATGCGAGGATCCAATCCGGAGTTTGCTGGCCCCACACGAAGGTGTGTTGTTTGAAGGGGATGCCATGGGTGCGGGTGTATTGATAGATAAAGTCCAGCTGGGTCCAGTCCATCACGTCGCGCGTCTTTTCCACTTCCCCCCATTTGCCGCTGTTTTCGGGTGTGACCTGGTTCCAATAAGTGAGATAATCGGGGTCCGTTGTCGTGTTGTGTTTGAGGATGTTACCCAGAAACTTGCCGTCTGTGGGCGCGGCCATTTGGCCGGCAACCGGAAGCACGCCCACTGTCAGGAGCAGGGCCAGTAGCCCGCCGCAAATTCTAGTGGGCATGCGCGGATCGCGGCGCTTGCCGCCTGCGGTTGACTGGGCACTTCGGCCAGTGTCTGATTTGCTGTGTGGCATCATCCGAGATTACATAAATATCGATTGGGTCCGGCTGACCCAATTTTTACATGTTTATATACCTTGAAGCGCTGATTCTGGCAATATGGTCAATTAACTAATTGATAGACTTCTGCGCTCGACCGAGCTGTTTGAAATCGGCAAGTTGAGACTGAAGGTCCGACGGGGGGGTCCGTAAATCTTCGCATAAAGTCGGCATATGTTTTTCTCTTTTCAAATTGCTTTATACGAAGCGGGTTGGAACCCTCACCTGCGATGCGACCCCCGGCAATCTGCCCGCCATTCTGTCCACCGAAGCTTTAACGTAGGTGGAAGCCTTGGCGAAGGAGGAAGGCGTCCGGCTACAAAGTTGCGAAAGTTTTAGGCATGACAAAACTCATTTGATGAAGCATTAGCGCTGTAAATTAAACTCAACCCGTCATGAAACTGATCAGAATACTCCTCACCCTCGTAATTTCATTACAGCTGCTACCTGCCCAGACTTCAGAAACTACGGACAGATGGAATGAGCCTGATGCTGCGGCTTTGGAGAAATGGCAGGATATGCGCTTCGGCATGTTTATTCATTGGGGGCCCGTCAGTCTAAAGGGGACGGAAATCGGGTGGTCTCGGAATAAAGAGGTCCCGATTGAGGAATATGACCAGCTCTATAAAGACTTTAACCCGGAGCAATTCGACGCTAAGGAGTGGGTCGCGATCGCGAAAGATGCGGGCATGAAATACATAGTGCTCACGACCAAGCACCACGATGGATTCTGCCTTTGGGACACAAAGACAACAGAATACGACATCATGTCCACTCCGTTCGGGCGCGATATTGTGAAAGAACTCTCCGACGCCTGCGAAGAAGCAGGCATTATGTTTTGCACCTACTATTCCATCTCCGACTGGCATCACCCGGACTGGCCAAACGGGCCTCGGTATGGTCGATCCGGACATCCACTGCCCGAAGGCCGGCAGCCCGACATGGATCGCTACGAAGCCTACATGAAGGCTCAACTCAAAGAGCTACTCACGGACTACGGTCACATCGGCGTCATGTGGTTTGATGGTGAGTGGGGAGCACCCTGGACCCATGAGCGTGGGGTCGAGCTTTATAATTGGCTGCGCGACTTACAGCCCAGCCTGCTGATCAATAACCGGGTGGACAAAGGGCGCAAAGGCGCGGAAGGCATCAACAAAGACCGAGCAAAGTATAAAGGCGATTTTGATACCCCTGAGCAGCAAATCGGTCTCTATCAACCGGAGTGGCCCTGGGAGTCCTGCATCACAATTTGCGAGCAATGGGCATGGAAACCCAATGACAAAATGAAGTCGCTCAAGGAGTGCATTCAGACGCTGGTGCGCACAGCCGGGGGCGGCGGAAACCTTCTTCTCAACGTAGGCCCGATGCCCGACGGGCGCATCGAACCAAGGCAGGTCGACCGCCTGAGCGAGATTGGCGACTGGCTAGAGAAATATGGAGAGTCCATCTACGGCACTGAAGGTGGGCCTTTTAAACCCGCAGATTGGGGCGTCTCGACGCATAGAGATAAGACCATTTACATCCACGTGATGAACCGAGAGGCATCTGAGCTGACCCTGCCACCGCTAAAACATAAGGTCATCCGAGCGAAAGTGATGCAAGGGGAAGAAATCACATTCGAGCAAACCGATGGGGCGATTAAAATCACGATCCAAAAAGACAGTGCCGAACCGATTCATACCATCATCGCGCTGGAATTGGATAATCTCCTGGGCTGACAAGGTGCCCACGATCGAAGCCTCAAATTATTGGACTTTTTGCGCTCCTTTGAGACGAGCTATAGCCCGTGTATGCCCCTCATACGAAATTCGAAAAACCTCTCAGCTTGGGCCGAAACTTACCGCAAACTTCCTGCCATGCTGGATTTGAGAAGCAGCTCAAAGTCAGCGCCATTACTGGGCACGGTCGCTTCGACGGCCAGTAAGTTGGCTCCCGGCTTGAGCAACTCGCGGGTGATTGGCTGCAGGGGAATCGTAGTCTTACCGCGCTTGCTTTCACCGCCGGTATAGTCGAGCACCAGCTCGCCGTTTAGAAATAGCTTGAAAGGTCCGGCGGCGGTATAATCAACGGAGAGACCTTCCACGTCGGCAGGGTTCTCGACCTCAAAGCTTCCGCGTAAGTAACTCTTGCCCTTACCACCCACTACTTTGGATGGGAGCGCAACTGCGGTCCACGAATCGTCTCGGTAGGATAATGCTTTCCAGTCTTCGCCAGAGCTGTTCTCGGAGAGTGCATAGCGCCAGCAGGTGGCCTCTTTATCTGGTGGATACTTACCGTGCCTCATTTCCTCGGCTGGTGGAGGAAGTAATGGCGCCTCGGAAGTGCCGAGGACTAATGTCGGGTGTGTCCGGATGTAGTCGCGCGCCATTTGCTGGTAGGGACCCTTACCTTCTTTGGCTAACTTAAGGAGTCGATTCCATGCACGCCCGTCTCCTTTAGCAGTCAGTGCTACAAATTGAAAACCCTTATGCCCGGTATACTTTGCACCGGAAATAGAGGCATAAAAATCTCTACCCTCTACAAGTAGCAGCTCGTTTTCCGGATCCTCAATTGCGGCACGGAAATCGCGGAGGCGGGTGTCGTTCGCATCGATGATCGACTCGATTCCTTGCAGTTGCTGCTTGAGCTTATAAAAGTCGCCCGAGGCGAGCGCTTCGTTCATGCTCGCGAGTGTCAGGTCGATGCTTCTTAGGTTTCGGTCGGCGGCTTCTTCGAGTTGAGTCGCAAGTCTGCGGACACGCTCCGATAGACCACTCCGGGCAAGTGCTTTCGCCTTCTCTCCAGATGCTTCGAATTTCTTGGCGTGATAGAGATCGAGCGCTCCCTTTAGCTCGTGAGGGGCATCGACAGCAAAGACACTGTCGGTCCGGCCGAGGATAGCGAGACGCTCGGTGCCGGCGAGATAGCTCAGGGCGAAACCACCGGTGGACCACATCGGCCCCCTGTGGACATAGTTTCCCGTGCCGAGGTCGCCTTCTCGTTTATGTGGCCAGGGTTGGGTCATGAACGAGCCGTCGCGACGTCGTGCAAGGTCGCGGTAGCTATTGAAGCGTGCCCAGAAGTTCGAGTAGTTTTCTTTTCCGGCTAAGCTGGCACCCAGCGGCGACCAAGTCTGGTTAAAGTAGTTTCCGGAGTGGCCATTTTCAAAGGATGTCAGATTGGTGCTGGAGGTGAGGCGTGCGAACCACTGCGTTGCCGCTTCCGCACCGAGCAGATTAAAGGCCAAGGCCGCCCCGCCGTTTTTACCGTTTCCAGTGGCGTCATAGTAGGGCGGGTGGTCGCCGTAGGGAATGGTGCCCCGCCCCACGTAGGAGCCATAAAAGTTAATGCTGTGGCGAATGGATTCCTTGTTAAAATTCACACCGCATTGATCGCCGAGCACGATGGATAAAAAACAGACAACCCCCGTGGAATTGACCGAGCCGTAACCGGGCGGAATGAAGTCGGGCACTGCCCGGTGCCCCCATGTGCCGGGGTTGCACTGACCGTCGGCCAGAACATTGCAATACTCCTCGATCGTGGGCAGGACGCGCTTATCGCCCGTAGCGAGATAGTATTCCGCCAGGAAAGTATTGGTGTTGCCCCAGCGCCAAGTTTCGTGGCCCGCATCGCTGATGGTATTATTAATACTCATCTGATAAGCACTGCGGCGGACGTGGTCGAGGTATCTGTCGTCTCCCGAAGCCAGTAGCAAAGCCGCAGCCAGTGGCTCCGCCACACCCTTACTAAAGCCTTCGACTGGCATTCTCTCAGCCAAGAATCCGGCCGCTCCCTGCACGATGCGCTCCGACTTCGGGCAATCGAAAGGCGCAGTCGCACTGTAATCCCCCATCACCGGTAGCTGGATGGTGACCGGTTCGACTTTGCCGTCGCGATGACGCAAGAGCCTGAGCTTGCCCTGCCCCTTCGTGCTCTCGGCCCATGTCATGGCACGCGCCAGGGACATGCGGGCATCCGCATCGAACGGCCTGAGTTCGGGGGTCGATGTCCACTCGGTCGATGGTGTATTGGGTGGCACAGCCGCGCCGACAATCAGATCGTAAATTCGCAGGACACCGTCCGCCGGTGCACCGGGTTCCACGCTCTTAATGAGAATCTCGCGGCTCTCGCGGCTATGGCCTCTATCGCCGTAAACCCATCCGCGCGCGCCGGTTGGGCCCAGATTATGCGTGATGTGCCAGTTGCGTATGCCAGCGTAGGGAATGGGTGCTTGGTATTTCGGCAACTTGTCTAGCCCAAGCTCCTGCGAGCCCCCGGAAACCGGGCCGGTCAAGCAAACTGCTGCAAGGGCAACGAAAGAAAAATTCCTAGGTAATCTGTTCATATCAAATCTTAGCTGATTTTTTCTGCAGTGATTGGCTGCTCTATTGTTTTTCGAGGTAGGCGATGGTCTCCCGGAGTTTCACGACTCGCTCGTCGTAATCGCGCACTCGCCGGAAACCTTCCGCTTGATGTTCGGATAGGATGGCGCGCAACTCGGGCAGGATGACTTTCGCATCCCGGCCAAATGCCTTAGCTGAAACCAGAGAAGGCATGAAGAGCCCCGGCCCACGCATCGGCTTAAACATGAGCTCGGGTAGCTTGGGGACCAATTCCCTGACGCGGAATTTAGTCAACAGCTCAATCGAATCTGCCTGCCCTCCAGCCCCAAACATTGTATCACGGCGAGGCGCCCAATCGAGGTGAGCCAGTAGTTCCGGGATAAACTTGCGCTGCAATCCTTCGTCGAGCTTTAGAATCATTTTCACCACGTGCCCCCTGCCCCGCGGCATGGGTGAACGCATCGCATTTTTCAGGGCAGCGACTACTTTCTCTTCCGGCAGGCCTTTTACGCTGAAGCGTTTATCCAGAACCATCATGGCGGTTTGTGACAGGTGGACATCCTCATCGCTAAAGAGATCGAGCACCGCTTGAGCCGCCTCCGTAGTTTGCGGTGCCATCGTTTCCAGCCCTTGAAGCGCGGAGACACGCACCTCAAGTTCGGGATCGTGGGTCAGGCGAATAAACGCCTCTTCAAGCGCGGAGTTATCTTCGAGTATTTTTCTCTGCGCCTCCCGGGAATCGTTGATCTCCGGATAACCTTTTTTCCAGTTATTTAATCTCTCCTTGATGATCGCAGCCAGCGCACTGGCCGCACCTGCGCGGACGGGGCCGCTTTTTGCCTCGCTTGCTTTAAGCAACACCGGAAGCGCCTCATCGCCACGCTCACCCAAGGCTGAACCCGCTTTTTTTCTGAGGACGGGATTCCAACTATTCAGCATGCGAAGAAGCTCAAGCGTGGGCAGATCTGCGATAGCACCATCGTCGGGAATGGGCGTAACGACCGGATCATATTGTTGCGGGGCCTGAGCGTTGACCTGCGCCAGCGCATCTCCAAATGTTGCAGTGGTTTGCTGCGCAGAAAGAATTTGTGTCGCCCCGACAAGACCGACTGCCAACGAGAACACCTTCAGGTGATAAAAGCTAAATTGATTCATAGTTTACTCTACCGGATGAATCGACAAAACCTGCAGCCCCCTGCAAGGGGCAGCAAGGTTTTTAGGCCTTCTCTACGATGCACGATGCAGCCCAGGGCTGTTCTTGTTGGAGTTCCGTCTTCAGACGGCCCCACCGCGATTCCAAAACCGCCTAAAGGCGGGACTCCAACAGGGAGCACTCCCCCACCTGAAGCCAAATGAAAAAGGAAATCCGCCTGGATGATGGCACGGTCTGGAAGCCGGAGCGCTTCGAAGCCACCGCATCGCTCACAAGATCAGGCAAGCGTCGGTGTGGTGGCTTAAGCACACCACTACGATAAGTGCTCTTAACTAAGTGCCATTCCACCTAATTGATAAACTTCTGCGCTCGACCGAGCTGTTTGAAATCGGCAAGTTGGGACTGAAACTTGGTTGTGTTGTCTATTTTTTTCCAGTTGTTGAGATTTTTTTTGCCGGCCGGTTCAGTTTCAGTCGGTCGCTGGAGGTGGTATCTGCTGGCGGTTGGCTTGGTGGTTCCGGGATTTTTGAGCGCTGCTTCATTCTTCCCTTCGCTGACCAGTCCCATCCGTGGAGAGATTGAAGTGGTCGAGGCTGAACTGGCTAAGCTCCCGGTGTTTCCCATTAACACCAGCCCCTGGACGATGACCTACAGTTCTGAGCAGCATAAGGCACCTGAGCTGCCGGTGACGGTCAATGTTCTTTTCCGTCAGCCCGAAGCCGTGGATTTGGTCGCCCTCATGCCCGCTATCTTCACTGACCAGAGGAACCAGGTGCAGTCCTGGGGCTTCCCAGTGCGCTTTATGATTGAGCGGGTCTTCGCGGATGGGAGAACGGATGTCATCGTCGATTATCGTGAGCTGGATTACCCGAAGCCGGGCATCGACCCGCAGTTCTTCCACATCCCGAATCCTGTATCTGCCGTAGGGCTACGGATTACAGTGACCGAGCCAGCGACCAATTCCACTTGGTGGCGCGCCTCCCACATGGTCTCCTTCAGTGAGCTCTATGCTTTTGTTGGAAAGAAAAATGTGGCATTGAACGCCGATGTGAAGGCCAGTTCCTCCAACGAGTTTGGCTACTTGTGGTCCACCAAGTGTTTGACTGATGGCTTCACCTTTTTCTCTCCTCTGTTCCACGATGTGGAGGACCCTGAAAACAATATCTTCGGTCATGGCCTTGAAAAATTGGAGGTGAAGATGGATTTAGGCGAAGTGCGCCGAATTGATGAGTTTCATCTCTGGCCGGTGGTGCATGATATTCAGCACAATTATCCCCCGTCCAGCGGCCTCGGGTTTCCTTCATCGATTCGTTTGGAAGCTGCCTCCTCGCAAGATTTCTCGGATTCTCAGGTGATTTACGAGAATACGACACTCGACTACAGGCCGGGGGCAGGGCCCTTTATGCACCGCACGCGTCCAGCGGAGGCGCAATACCTGCGGTTCACCCTCACGAAAGGCCTGCCCTCTAATATTAGAAGACCTGCAGGGAGTAGTCATGCCCGAATCGCGCTCAGTGAGATCGAGATTCTGGGCGACGGTGAGATTCTCTCACGGGGTGCTCCGGTGCATGCCCCACAACTCAACACTGCGGATGGAAAGAGGGTCGCTAGCCTCACCGATGGTCGCAGCAACGAAGGGCAGATTCTTCCCTTACGCCAGTGGCTCGACCAATTCAAGCGCAGGGTGCAACTCGAGGCCACATTGCAATCGCTGCGCGATGATCTGGATGAGGCGCAGCAGCGGGAAGAGCGCCGCTTCAGGACTGTGTTACTGGTAGCGATCGGTTTTATTCTGATTCTCTTGCAACTGATCTGGCTGGTGCGGGTGGCGGCCCGGCGCCGGGCGGCAAGGATGCGTGAGCGCATCGCCTGCGACCTGCACGACGAGATCGGTGCCAACGTCAGCAGTATGGCGCATACCACTGAGCTGCTGGCCGAAAGCATCCAACAGCCCAGCTCGACACAGACCCGATTACTCGAAAACTTGGTCGAGAGTGCCCGCCTGACCTATCGGGAGACGAAGCATTTTATCCGTTTCATCGAGGGGGAGAACGACGCTCAGGATATCGCTGAGCAGTTGACGCAGGTGGCCGACCAGATTCTGGGCACCATTCCCAGGACCTTTTCGCTGGAAAATACCCGCAGTTTCAACGCCTTGGATCCCACGACCAAGTGGAACCTGCTGCTCTTCTACAAGGAAGTGCTCAACAACATTATCAAGCACGCCGACGCCAGTGAGGTGGCGATCGCAAGCTCCCGGCAGGATCGGCAGTTGATGCTGCAGGTCGTTGACAACGGTCGCGGGATTTCTCAAGAATCTCCGTATTGTCGGCGCTTAGAGGAAAGGGCAGCCCTGTTGCGGGGGAAGCTACAGATAGAGAGTCAGCCGAATGAGGGCACCAGCATTACGCTTTATTTTCAAAATCACCGATAGTTATGAGTCAAAACGTGCGAATACTTATTGTTGAGGATAACGCGGCCTATGCCAAATCGCTGCATGAAGTGATTGGAGCCAGCGAGGGGATGGAATGTATCGGCAGGCACGCGAGCGCCGGGGCATGCCGCCACGCCTTCGAACAGGAAACACCCCCGGGAGCAGACATCATCCTGCTCGATTTAAAACTGCCTGACC
>Ga0307933_1002611_pt1 | contig 12159 bp, 3 predicted proteins | sample OrgLakmetageno88_FD_201811 | JGI IMG/M metagenome (GOLD analysis project Ga0307933, IMG submission 201811) | Saline water microbial communities from Organic Lake, Antarctica - #88 | ecosystem: Environmental > Aquatic > Non-marine Saline and Alkaline > Saline | place: Antarctica: Organic Lake...
GTGATTTTAGCCTACCAATCTTTTATAGCAACATTCTTCTGCATCTCCAGAAGACCAGTCATGTCGGTCAAAAGGTGCAGCTGGCAGCGGAAGTACACCCCACACTCCCACAATCCACACCCCTTACTCCCCTACTCCCTTAGCCCCTTACGCCCTGCTCCCTTGCTCCCTTACTACTATTCTTTGTTATAGCTATGGGTTTCTCACCCTGCCCTTCCCCAGCCTCTAGAATAGCCTGCTATCTCGCTACTTCTTCGACCCAGATCGCTACTTCTTCGACCCTTCATTCACTTTCTTTCCCACCTTTCACGGGTACGTCTAGGACACTCTCATTCCCGGGTTTAGTAGCTCCATCCCCGCTAAGCCTCAATCGATACATTCCCAGACGACCCAATCAGCCGAACGGGGGATGTAGCTCTTCACCCTCGCCACAAATGTATTTAGGCCCACATATTTAAGACCGACCTCGTTTACTACTATTGTACTTATCGTGCTACTTTATAAACAGCGATGACGACGCTCTCTGCCACAATCCCATCGGCTGCAAAGGCCCCTTGCGCGACTGGATCGCTACGACTATCATTCATGTGGACAAATTCGTCGGTGCCAGGTATGCGCACGATGGTCTCATAATGACGCTTGCCCGGAGGGTAAAGCACTACTATGTGGAGGCGCAACGTGATGTTTTCCTGCTTTACCTGCTTAAGCACGCAAAAGGGAAGAGAAAGGTTTCTTTGCGCGGAGAAGAAGAAAGCAGCCGTAGAGCCAGACACGCGAGAGGAACGTACCTCGACAGTCAGCCGGGGGCGGAACCACCCTTCGGGCTGACACTGCGCAGACCAGACAGGGGCTGGCATATGCCACTCCACAGGTACAAGCACACGAGAGACTGCCCGAACTGCCTCGTGGGCCCGTCTCTCCTTAAGTGTGGGTCCATCATCGAACTTGGGCTTCCGCTCAATCACAAACGTCACGAAGACATCGTCGCGATCGTTCCGGGGCCGGGGAATGTAGTATACGTCCGTCATTAAATGGGGACATGATTTCCCCTCGGCTTCATGAATGTTGCCGCAGTTCCGAGCCACGCAGCGTTCGCATTGTTTGAAGACTCTAAGAACGATGGAGTATAGACAGTGCTTACGATGAGGGGCGACAGACGCAAATAGCATGCTACAGTCTCATAACGGTTCGTGGCAGTGCCCCAAAACGGGCTGAACTTACTGGATCGTCTGTGTCAAATCTTCAAAGAGTTCTGGGAGGGATGTTTCTTTGCGTCGGTGCGAAAGCAGTACTACGGTCTTCAACGGCTCAAGTTTCGAGACAGCTGTCTCGGGCATTGGCATGCTATGCGAGCGGGCGAGGGCAGTGCAGCAGCCGCACGCAGACAGTCGACTGTATCCCAAATGCTAAATCGAAGAAGTGAACGTGGTGAATCCGTGGGATGCTCAAGGATCTATGCTGCGAGCAACATAGGATATCCAAATAAACGTCTGACACGAACTTACGCAGCTTGCTAGGCGCAGACTGGCAAAAAGACTCTGAAATGCAGCTGGCCACAGCTCCCTATTGCCAATGCAATGCATCTCCCATGCACTGAAGATGGTAAATATGGCCGACAGGGTTTCCTGTGCACGTGGAGTTAAGTTCCAAGATTAAACGCGTTGTGAGAGTGATAATTGATCTCCAGACCTCACTCGTACTATAAAAACACCGGGATAATCTCCGTTTTAAAATAATATCAATGGATCGATCCTATTCCGTCGCCAGGGATATTTTACTCACCTCCGTAGATCGGTGTTTTACCTCTGGTGCGAACGGCGCGATGATCACATCCGTGCAGTTCAGCCGCTGGGCCGCGATGTATAGCACAGTCCTTAGTGATGTCACATTCAATGCATCGCGGGATGTGAGCCCACAAAGCTGGACGAGGGTGGATACTAGCGCGGAACAAGCAATCAAGCCGACTAAAGACGGATCCTGCGCTAGTAATACATGATCCTCGCTGCCCGGGTTTAAGTTGTCCGCCAGGCGCGGATGGGACAACAAAGTGCACAAACCCGTATGCCGCGCTTGAATAAGCTCATTTCGATCGTCTGTGGTGTCAGCCATGTCAAACGCGTAGACGCGGAGAACGTGCAAAGCACACGTAAAATAGCACATGTCAGTACTAGTGTTCCTGACGCCGACTGGCCGTACAGTTAACGCCTCGTTGAAGTCGAGATGCTTATCCATCACGCTGTGTAAGGTTGTAATTTTCATCGCCTCCATCGCAAGAAACTCGCTGTCGCGCGCGTCCAACTCCGACTGAGGGAGGGTGGTACCACTCTGTGAACGTCTCTCGCTTTCGCGCACGTCCAGCTCCGATTGATGCCGGGCGGTTCTTGTCGAAGGTCCGGCGGGACCATTTTGTGGACGTCGGCCTCTTCGCCTCTCACTCTGGTCCTCTTGAAGCGCCTTGGGCAAGCTGACTGCTGCATTTCCATTTGGGATCGAAGTGCGCTTTTTGGACGACGAAGTGTCCTCTCTCGGTGAGGCCACATTGCCGCGACGCTTTTCACTGCGGCAACCAGGTGTTGCCTTGCAAGACGATGGAACCTTGCCCCGAGTCGTGTCGGGGACCGTGTTTGGTGTTGTAAGGTTTGTCGTGCTGCGTCTGGGGGGCTTCTTGCACGGCGAACCTGCTGCAGACGACTCTGAGGCGCCACTGCGCTTCGCGCGATGGGGGTCAGTTGTGCCCGCACGGTTGTTTTGAGGAGCTGAATCAGTGACATGCTTGTTCTTTGTCGATGCAATGTCCTCGATAGACGGCTCACTTGCTGATTCGACGTCGGCCATCGCCCCTCCGCCTCCATCGTAACATTGCTCGCTGCTGTCAGAGGGACCTAAAGGTAGCTTCTTCGGGGATGATGGCAGCGATTCTTGTTCGATATCTGCCTCTTCTGTCTCGGACATCGAAGCTGGTCCTGCTTGGGAGATGTTACGAGCCCGTTTAGCAGGCGGCAACTCAACACTTGATGATGAGAAGGGTAGCGCAGCATCGACAACGATGTCTTCACCAGCTTCGGAGGCTTGGTTATTATAGGGTTTGGCATTTGGGCTGACATTTGCCGCCGTAGGCTGAGGAGAGTCCTTATTGGACGGTCCACAGGCACGTGTCACATCGACTACCACATTGTCGCCGGCAACATTGCATCCTTGGGTGCCACGCGAAACCAACAATGACGACTGCGGCGATAGGTTTGGCGAGAGCTCTTGCCCAATGCTTGCCTCTTCGACGTCAACAGTAGAATGAGGTCCTTTTATGGAGATATGAGCCCGTTTCCCAGGCGGCGACTCTTCATCCGCCCCTTCGCTACTGGCGGATGAGCTACTCCCATCGCCCTCAGGGTACCATCCCACGTCAACGTGAGGTGATGTACGCAACCTCCCGCCGGCTGGCACTGGTATTGAAGGCTGCTCCGCTTCACGCACCGACGGATCTTCTCGAGCATTGTCGTCGTCTTCTCCAGCTGCCTTTTCAGCTGTCGAGCGAGGCTGTAAACGCATGGCAGCTGGGGGTCCCGGAGGCGTACCCGTGGTATTTATGTCGGATGGCGCTTGGCGTCGAGGCGGGGTAGAGATCAAATCCACATGCACAGGCGAAGCAGTTAACGAGCAACGGAAAAGCCTCTGCTTGACCGTTTCGTCCAGCAGACGTCCCACTTCCGCTGCCAGCTGCACCTTTTGACCGACATGACTGGTCTTCTGGAGATGCAGAAGAATGTTGCTATAAAAGATTGGTAGGCTAAAATCACCCACGGCAAACTTGATCGTCTTCTTTACGGCCTGATAATCGTGAGTGCAGCCCAGTTTTTCAAAGTGGGGCAACAGCTGTCGTGCTGCATCATCTGCGGCACGCTTACTCCTCCGACCTCGATATGAATCTTGCAACTTTTGGACAAACTCAGAAACTGCCTCTGGCTGGAGCGTGGCACCTTGCAGAGAGGCCGACAGAGAGGTGCGCAACCCCCCTGTCCTTCTGCCCTTCATGAGATAGTGCAATGTCAGGGAAATAGCGCGGCATTCAGCATGAGCGTATCTGGCCTGCGGACTTGACGCCACACGTGTCGATATGCCTTCATGACACACCTTGATCTCCAAGGGGTGTGAGAGACCGCCTTGCCAATGTGCGCTGCGTTGCCCATATATAACAGCGAGATGACAGAGTAAGACATCCAGATCGGGGTCCTTGCCAAAAGCGACAACCTCGATTTGGCTGCATCCACGGGAGTCATCTTCACCCGGCCCAAGGTGCACCAGGACAACGGCATACGCACGCGAGTCCTTCCCGTCGGGACACTCGACAACGCTAAGAATAAAGTCTTTGTCCCGGATGTTAGAGACATCGTATCCATAGAAAGCGCAGGGAAGCTTGCTTCTCCACAGCCATGTAGAAGATTTTTTCGCCGAGCGCTGAAAGGGTGCTATAAAAGATTCCAGTCGCATTGCGGGTGTTAACCGCACATGTCGGCCAGCGGCAAACGATTTCAAGGAGAAGATGACATCTTCGAGCGTGGTACCACCTCCAGTCTTTGGTTTGTTGATGCTGCTCAGTGGCTTGCGGAGTGCTGCCAAAGACAGGTCTGCCTCGGGGCTCACTGCTGAGACGATGCCATGGAGCCCACGCAGTATTTCGCGAGCTTCCTCTCGGCCATGGTCTGTCACATCGCCACTGCCAAAGCACTCGTTAATCGATGAGGCCAGGTTTGTCTGGTCTACCTCAATGTCAGGACAACTGCCAGAAGGGGATGCTGCGGAGTGCTCGGGAGTGTCCTGGTCGGTGGAAGGCCGCCCCCGACGGAGGGGGCGAGCCTCCCTCCGGCGAAGGAGACGGGGCTCCCTCCGGCGACGGCGGGAGGGCTCCCCTCGCCGTGCCTGACCATCACCGGACACATGCGCCAAAAGTGCATCAACGGCGCTCTCTTCGGCGCTCTCCTCGGCGATCTCTTCGGCGTTCTCGTCGGCGGAGGAATCAGATTCGTGGCTTTGGGTAACCTGCGCCGCCTTCTGGCGACGACTTATCAATGGTCGACCAAAGACATAACGCGACCGCATCAGCTGCTGGTGCAAGTAGTTTCTACGGCCCATGCGATCCTCCGGACGCTGCCTGGATGATTGTCTGAACGTATCCAAGCCCCGTGGTGTGAAAAACATTTCCAAATCACCCTCCATATTGTGGTGTCCATTTTGACCAAGATGTTCCTCCCACTCTGGGGCATGGTCGATCTCCTGTATCCTTGTGACGATGCTGAGAGCAGCGTCAAAGTGAAACAAAGCCAACTGTCTGGCTTCATCCGCTTCGGGCGTAGGCTGACGCTGCTGGACCCCGATGTAGCGCTTCCAGCTCTCGGGCGTAGCAAAGAGGTTCCGAGCCAAGGCGGGGAGGTCGAAGCCGTGCGCCAATTTCTTGGGCCTCTTGGTTCGCGGAGGATGTCGGAAAACAGTTGAAAGGAGTGATGCAATCATCTCCGCCACCGACGCCGAGCCGTAGCCTATCTTGGCTCCGCCTCCAAGTCGCGTTTCCGGATCTACAGCGGAGGAACAAATCCACGTTCGAGTAGGATTCTCTGGCTTATTAGCAGGACGAATCGACGCATTGGATATGAGATCACGAAGCACAGCCACCATCCGCAGCCAAAGTTCCGAGATGTTTCGGCAAAAGGAGACAATGCTACGATCCGGGTGGCCAGCCGCAGCATTGTCATGCAGGTGATGTTCATGTTCCACATATATGTCCGTGCAGTAATTTCGAAGGTGCACGAGCAGGTCCATGAAGGGCCCGTCGCGTTCAACCAAGCGGCGGAATCCGACAAACCTGTACCCGCACCATCCATCTGAGGGATGGGGTGGCTTCCAGACAGCTCTGTCTCCACCAGGGTGCCTCCACGACGTGTCTTGGTCGCGCTCGTTTGAGTCTCCAATCATATTCATCACCGTGTGCGCAACAGTGAGAATCTCCGTGGTCTTCGTATCAGAGAGGGCAACACCCTGGGATGTCATACGATGGTTTCCAAAGCTGTCGGCAATGTACATCGACACAAGGTTGCGCGCATCGAGAATCAGATCTGTCGCAAAAATCTCAGTACAAGACATGCGAAGCGAAAATGTGTCCAATATGTTGCGATAGTTGACGAGGGTCAGACAATTCTGAAGAGACGCCATTGTCAGTGGACCAGTTATCTTGAACTTGACTTCGAGGCGCGTGTGGAAAGGGACGCGATGCCCGTCCATCATGTTTGTTTCAAGCATATTCACAGCCTCCGACACATCATCGAGCAGCTCTTTGACCTTCTTGGGGCTGCTGTACTCTCTTGTATCGGCAAGCTTCTCCATCTTGCTGCTGATCGAGCTACTCAAAGCAGACTGCTTCCAGTGACGAATAGAGTGATAGAATGTGGCGTCGTACAGGAACGCGTCCGCGGCCTGGCCATACTTGGTGGCCGCAAAGTCTGCGAATACACTCTCGTACGCCGCAACGAGGGGGTGGTGGGCCTGATGAATGTCTTTAGGATTGATCTTGATGACGGAGTTTCCATACTTCATCTCAGGAAGCGCGTCGTCAGCGCTCCCTTCAGCTTTTGCCATCGCCGCGCCGGCTCCGATGGGATAGTTTTTGACGCGGGTTCCCGCGACCCGTGCATCAGCTAAATCGTGGCACACATTCAGCAGAAGAGAGTCTTGAAGATACACTCCGTTGGACTTTGCAGTGCTGTCTGTCTTTGGGCCACCAATGCCAACATATACTGCTGAATTGTGAACGCGGGCCACCTCAATGAACTGGACAACACCGCCGATGCGATCCAGCCGCGACTTTCCTCCGAAATGAACCAGCCTGAGTGTAGGAGAATCGCTCATCAGAGAGAGCAGGTAGATGAGATCCTCAAAATCAAGGTCGCGCTGCACAGCGCTGCTGCTTGCAACCCGTACCACCCGGGTAGGGTCCGTGTCGCTGTAAATTATGTTCAAACCATTAGCATTGGTTTCCCACGTCTTGACCCGGGCGGCTTCAGATTGACAATCCACAGTGAAGGCAGCTGACATACATGGTCCACGTTCATCCTCTGCGGTTGCTTCGTGACCAAGGTCGACAAGACAACCTTCCGCTATGCAGCGTGTCAAGTAGCTGGCCGGATCCTTGACGAAGGCTTTGATGGCAGGATCTGCAGTTGCTGCCGAGCCTCGTCGCTGTAACCACCGGCGTAACGGAGCGCCCGACCAGGACCGTGTTTCACTGTAGACGTGCACGGAAAAATTTAACTCAATCTGCATCGTGCCAAGATAAACGTCACCGCGCTGGAGAAGGGCGGAGCCACGTCTATTCGGCCCGTAGCGATCGTTAAAAGGGGGTGTGAAGGTCACGCGGGCGGCTCCTGGACATAGCGTAGCCGCCAGCTTGGAAGCCCCGACGGCAGCAGACAGGTAATCGAGATCACACTCGGAGAGCTTGGGCGCCTCGCCGTCACATGTTGCCCGTCGAAGATGTTCAGACGCATACTCACCCGTTACTTCCGCACCGTTGCTTTTCGCTGTGCGATAAGCGTCGCTGGAAGTGGTGATATCTACGCGCGGGTTCTTCACAAGTTTCGCCTGACGCAGGCGTGGGTTGGGAGGAAGTGGATAGACGCCAAGGTCTACGTCCCACTCCGCATCGATCACGCTCTCCACGACGCGCATTGCAACCGCCGCAGCGTCAGAAGCGCACAACCGTTTGTTGTGCATTTGATCAATCGCACGTCGAAGAGATGCGTGAAGACAACCCTGCAGACACTCGTCAGCGTTTAGACCGGCACCTTCGCAGGTCGACAAAATGATGCTGTGCATGAGCTGAACAAATTGTACAAGGCGTAGCTCGCCAATGTCGTTCAGGGACAGCGCCTGCAGGACTTCGTCTTCCTCACCATACTGTATTTCAAAGAATTCATTCTCTTCTTCGGCAAGGTCCCGAAGAAACTCTTGAGGGGGGCCAGTTCTCGATACAGCGACACTTTCCACGTGCACGAGGAAGTTTGCTACCTCGACTGGAAGTCCATCGTAGTACGCGCTCAGCACGGCGCAGGACGCGGGAGGACGAGAAGAAACGACTGCTTCCTGAGGACCACTGGAACAGGCTTCCGCATCAGAGTCCGACCTGGTGTCGTCGGATTCTTGGTCTGCCGATGCTTCGGCATCAGACGAGGATGGAGAGCTGTCAGGAGCACCAGAGCCCTCAGTGCCTTGGCTCCCAGTCGGACTCGGGGGCATCACTTCTAGATCAACATCCCGCAGGTTGGCTGACGCCTCAAGCTGCGGAGGTAGTTTCTCAGGTGAATTACGAGGCTCGATTGACTCATTAGAGCGTGACCGGCTGCTTTGCTCATCGTCGCCAGCAACGTCTTCGTCGGCCACCGATTCGATATCGGCAATCCTTTGACCCACCGCGCGACGAGTGGTGGTTTCCTCCGTCAGTGACCTTTGGCCGTCAACACGTAACGCATCGTTGTTATCGGCAGCTACCACTGAATGCGCATGCATGGCTGTGCCGGCCGACATGGAAGTGTCCTTGAGCTCTGAGACTCCATCCGTTGTTGAACGACCTTCGCCAACGCGAGGAATGGTGTTTTCCTCCGACGGTGACCCATGGCGGCCCTCATCGTCTGGTGCGCCACCCGTAGCGCCGGCCGTAGCGCCGGCCACAACAGAGCTCAACGTCGCAGCGGCAGAAGCGACGCTGCCGTCAACACGTAGCACCTCGTTGTTATCGGCAGCTACCACGGGGGGAGCATGCGAAGCTGTGCAAGCCGACGTTGAAGTGATGTCCGTGGGCTCTGAGTCTCCAGCCGTCGCCGAACAACCTTTGTCCACGCGAGAAATGGCGTTCCCCTCCGTCAGCGACCCATGGCGGCCCTCATCGTCTGGGTCGCCACCCGTAGCGCCGACCGTAGCGCCGGCCGCAACAGAGCTCAGCATCGCAGCGGCAGAAGCGGCGCTGCCGTCAACACGTAACGCATCGTTGTTATCGGCAGCTACCACGGGAGGCGCATGTGAAACTTTGCCAGGCGACGTTAGAGAAGTGTCCTTGGCCGCCGCCGAACGACCTTCGTCCACTCGAGGAATGATGTTTCCCTCCGACAGTGACCCATGGCGGCCCTCATCGTCTGGGGCGCCACCCGCAGCTGCAGCCTTTGTTGCAGCTTCAAAACATTCTCCCGTAGTATCAGCCACTCCGGAATTATCAACGAGGGGTTTGACACCGCCAACGTTCGCCAAAGTAGAGCTGATGGTTACAGCGAGAGGAGCATGATTCACAACACCACCTGTCGTGTCTTCATCCCCGCTTCCTGATCTGTCTCCGTGGGACTCTGTTCTACCAACCAGCGGTTCACCATTCTTTGAAGTGACAACGCAGTTCGAAGGAGGATGCAAGAGAAGTATTGTTCGACACAACGCTGCTGATGAATTTGAACTGCACAGCCTTGGTAAACCTGCCTGGAGATTTCCATTTGGTGCCGTATTCTCACGGTTTAGAAGCGCACCGCCTGCTGATGGCCATCCAAGTCCACGTAATGGAGGCTGGGAGGAACGCAACGCATCACGACGACCAATTTGAGGGAGTACCTCAGGCGTGGAACTCCCGGTCGACATGTCGTCCCCCTCTGTTTCTGAGCCCGAGCTAATCTCGATCAGTTCCTGCTGCTGGTCAGTGAGGTTTGGCTGCTGGGGTGGGCCGGTCATAGACGTTGCCCCCCCTTGTACCTGTCCCGATGGCATGGTGGCCCCCGCTTGTCTTCGAGGTTTCACAGGCGAACGTGCCAGAGGCAAAGCTTCCGCTGCTGCCACTAAGGAGGATTCAAAAGATGGTGACCTCGCCGCGTCGAGCTCTGCTTCGTGCGAAACAGGCTGCAGTGTCCCGTCACCCATAGCAACCAATGATGAATCTCCGCTCTGCACCACTGCGAGAGATGCTATTCCTGCTTCGCGCGAGTGAGGCTGTGGTGTCCCGTCGCCCGTAGCAACAAATGATGAAGATCCGCTCTGCACCGCTGCGAGAGAAACTAACCCTACTTCGCGCGAGTCAGGCTGCAGTGTCCCGTCGCCCGTAACAACGATTAATGGAGCTCCGCTCTGCACCGCTGCGAGAGATGCCGCCGGGGTGGAGACCAACTCGCGTGGTGCCGGGCGTGAGACTGCTGAGAGCTCTTTACCCGAGACGAGCAAATCCGCCGCACCCGAAACGGCCGTGACATGGCTTGACTGGGACATGCGTGAAGGAGATGACATTGTCGTCGACGGCTTTGAAGCACCCCCTGGCTTGGGATGGGTCACAGGCGCATCAGTTGCCTGCGCAACAGACCCCAGCGGCTCAAGTTGAATGGGGCTACTAACGGACCTCGTCGGAGGTAGTGCTGACGACACTGACTGTTGTAGTCGCGGGGGTTCTTCAGAACCATAAGCCGAGTCGTTGGCCCCACTTTGCGCCGGCGTGCTGGTGCTGTGATAGCGTTCAGTAGAGTTGGGCAGGCGGTCCAGTATAGGAGTAATGGTGCTCATTATATCCTTGCCATGATACGCCCAGATACCTTGGCTCACAACAGCGTCTATTTCTTGAATAAGACGTGCCATCAAGCGGACATCGTCAGCGTTTTTGGGGTAGAGCCAGGCGTCTGTGACAACAGCCGTGAGCCTCGCCGTGTCTGTCCCTCGCTGGGCGCCTCGAGACGCCTCGAACGTCATCGAAGATATTATCGCTCGGAGCTGGCATCTTGCGTCTGCCAGTACACCAAGGTTTGACAGAGACATGCTGACGAGGGCAGAAACAGGTCGACGTAAAGAATGAGCACGAGAGAGTATTGCTGTCTACCTACGCCCGGTTCAAGGTTTCTAAGGCTTACCTTGCTTCCGTGCAGGAAAACAACGTAAGTCTTCAGACGGGAGACCAAAGTGTTACAGAGTAGCCGTGGTACCAGAACGCCGGCCTGATAAGTGAAAGTGCAGTCGAGCATGAGCGAGGGACAGCCCGAGCTATCGGTTGAGCACGGCCGTCGCAACAGACCTGAGATATTCTTTTTGGCTTGCGGCACGATGAATGCCTCAGAACACCGGACCCAGCTTTACACCTGCGGGCAACAATGGGATGAGACAGTGCAGCGTGAATGATTGTGTCATCAATGATACAGAGATTGAGTAGCCGTGACAGTGGAGAGGGTGCGTCGTGACTGAAGGGGACTCTTCCCACTGATTGCGAAAATGACGGATCTAATGAGGCCAAGCTCATTGGAGAAGATTGTACCGCGTTAGACATTTCAAGACGAAGGGGGGGGGGGTTCAGAGAGAGAGTCAGAGGCCGAGCGAGAGAACGGTGGACCGAGGGGAAGGCAGAGCCCGCCGGCGGCTCCGGCATGGTCAGGCAATGCTGCTGGCGCTTGGTTTGCTAGAGAAATCTTTGCCTACGTTTACGTTACTGACCGTAACCCACAAGAGAGAGAGAAAAAGGAGAGAGAGTCAAGTAGGCGGCCCAGCTCTCGGACACACTCTCTCTCGGCCTCTGACTCTTCTCTCTCTCCCGTGCCTCTCTACGTCTTTCTTTCGTTCTCGTCCGAAAAGCGGAGAATCCATACATACGTAGCGCCCCAAGGATGGGTATAAAAAGGTATAAAAAGGTGTCTAAGAGTCGTCAAGATGGTGGCTGAGCAGAAGCTGGGGCGGCGGGGAAATGAAGTCCAACGGTCACTTTTTCGCGCCTTTTTTTTTGAAAATGGCCGGCCCGTCGACGCCTCCAGCGCTGGCGACCTCAACCGCTTGCTTAACTTACAAAGGTCATCACGCCTCCCCTGTCATGTAAGCCAGCCAGCCAGAAGTGTCAGGCCGCCGTCACTCCAGCACGCCCCGGGACTCCCGATGGCTCGCTCGCCTGACGCTTGAAGCCGCCAATGCTCTGTTGGACCACTCACACAGTTCTGCTGACTGATATGTCCCGCCAAGGACCTGCTGTTCGATCAGACAGTACGACAGTCAGGGTAAGAGAGAAAAAAGAGAGAAGAGAGAGAGAAGAAGAGAGATTCTTGTCGGCCTTGCTTGGCTGCTTTCTCTTGCGGCGCGTGCGTGCGTTCCATACCTTTTCCTCTTGTCTTGTATCAGTTACTG
>Ga0307933_1002613_pt1 | contig 12156 bp, 6 predicted proteins | sample OrgLakmetageno88_FD_201811 | JGI IMG/M metagenome (GOLD analysis project Ga0307933, IMG submission 201811) | Saline water microbial communities from Organic Lake, Antarctica - #88 | ecosystem: Environmental > Aquatic > Non-marine Saline and Alkaline > Saline | place: Antarctica: Organic Lake...
GGCGAAGACTCTCGCAACCACCTTGAAATTTTTTCCCAAGCTGTTCCGATAATCAAAGCTCTCTCAATTTCTTGTCTGGCAACATAGTCTTTGGCAACATAGTCTCTTCGTGGGATTGACGGGCGGTTCGAGTAAAGCGGCTTCATCACCGTCAACCAGCCAAATTTCGATCGGTAGATCCAGACCATGGAGTGAACTGCTGCCGTTGCTTAGAACCAAAATTCATGGGGGAGAATCCAATGAAGAAACAGAAGACCATAAAGGAGGACACAGGCCCCTGTCAGCCACAGTGACCAGCGATCCCGCCAGAGCTGGACCAGATAGGCCAGCCCTCCGATGATCATCCCTAGGAGCATTCCAATTACAGCCATCACTTCGCCCCCAAACTTCCCGGTCATCACTTCGACCCCCAAATGAGTAGAAAACGACGGGCTTTCCTCAGTCCCAGCCACTTTTATTTCGTAGCTCAGGACAACTAGCGAACAGAGAATCGCCATCACCAGTGAAATCCACAGCAGGATCTCCACGCCCCTTTTTTGGTTTTTCTCCTTTGGACCGTCACGCTTGGTGAACTGGTGCCGGGTCCAAACCAGAAAAGGGAAAAGGGCCATCAACACCGACCACTCGCCCAAGGTCGCCAGAAGATCGTTGCGGGCCCTTCCACTTCGATCGTCCTCGATGAACTGAAAATACAAATAAAAGCCCCATGTTCCGATGAGGACGCGCGCCAATGGGCAATCCCAGACTCGGCGAATCAAGCGACTCACCCGGGTGGCATTTGATAAAGTCGATGCCAATGCTCCTTTCCGATCAACAAAACTCATTGAGATTCACACTAGCAGGGGCCCTAATTCGAGCTGAATCGTTTCGGCAAATACCGACATCGACGAGACCGATGAAAGGAGCTCGGTGGTAAGACTCCCGTGCCAATTATATGCCGTTGGCCCATTTTCCCAGGAGCACCACCGATGAACCGTCCGGTGGCCCTATTTTGCTGCTTCGCGCACGACCCGAAAACCGGTGTAGCAGCTCGCTTCGCCGGCCTCGGCATAGGCGCGGATTGAGCAACGGGTGTAAGCCGGAGCGGTGAACCATGATCCACCCCGGATGACGCGCCAATCGCCGTATTCGTGCTGGTCGGTGGTCTTCGGCCCCCGGGGATCGGTGACCACGAACTCCTTGCGCTCCTGCCGCGGCACTCCGTCCAGAAGGCGTTCATAACGATCTTCCTGATACCGGTCGCAACACCATTCCCAGACGTTGCCATGCAGGTCGTGGAGCCCGCGGGAATTGGACCGGTAGCTCGCCACTTCGGCAGTGTAAACCACGCCATCGCCTTCATGGCCCCCCAGTTTGACAGCCCGTTGATAGCTGGTGGTTTCGGGATGGGCCGTCTCCAGGGCACCATCCGCGACGTTCGCAAATTGAGAGGCCTTGTCCGGATCGGTGCCCCAGGAATACCATCCCTCGCTTCCCGCCCGACAGGCATATTCCCACTCGGCCTCGGTCGGGAGACGGACAGTCCGTCCTTCCTTTCGCGAAAGCCACTTACAAAAGGCCTCGGCATCCCGCAGACTCACGCAGACCACGGGGTGATTCTCGTTTTGCGGAAATCCCGGATTCCGCCAGGTCACCGCCGGATCAGTCTTGAAGCGCTCGACGTGATTCTTGGCATCCGGAAAGAACCCCAGTGCGCCCTTCCCTTTTTCTGGGTCCGTCCGGTAGGCCGTCGCTTCGACAAACCGGCGGAATTGCCCAACCGTAATTTCGGTCCGGGAAATCTCGTACGAATTCGAAAGGAGCACCCGGTGGGACGGCTTCTCCGATTTAAAATCCTGGGAGGTGCTGTAGAGATGAGCCTTCTTGAAGATTCGCTCATCGTGGCGAAAGCCCCGCACGAACTCCCCGGCGGGCACGGGCACAAAGGTGATCTCAGCCGCCCCCGTCACGGCCCCGCCAAAGAGGCTGAGAAGAAAGATTCTCCTCATGACAAGACTTCACTGATTGGCCCACGGCTATCCTGGAAATCGTCCCCGACTTCGACGCCCATTTTTTCGAGCATGGTGTGCCACATCGAAGAAACGGGAGTCTTTTCCCGCAGTTGGAGATGGGTCTGGTGCTTGATCCCGAGACCGCCACCACCTGAAAGCACGGTGGGCAGGTTGGTCTTGCTGTGGCCAATCCCCATGCCACTCGAAAATCCCAACATGGTGTGATCGAGCAGGGTTCCCTCTCCGTCCGGGATCGAGTCGAGACGGTCGAGAAAGTAGGCCCAGTGTTTCATGTAAATGGTGTCAACCAAGGCGAGATCCTCCAGGTTTTTGGGATCGTTGCCGTGGTGGCTGAGCGAGTGATAACCTTTCGAAATCCCGAATTCCGGGTAAACCCCGCCGGACAATTCGGTCCGCACGACATAGCTGATGGCGCGGGTCGAGTCGGTCTGAAAGGCCAAGGCGATCAGGTCATACATCAATTTGGCATAGTCTTCATAGATGAACTTTCCGTTGCCCTCCGGACTCATCCCTTCCTCGTAGTTCCCGTAGCTGGAGAGATCGGGTTTTGGTTTCGTTTTGTCGGACCAGGTGATCTCGCGCTCGAGACCTTTCTCCACTTCGCGGATCGAATTGAAATACTGATCGAGCTGATCACGGTCGGCGCGGCTCAAGGTCTTCTCCATCGCTTTGGCATCGCCAAGGACGGCGTCGAGGACACTGCCCCGTTGCCGGAACTCATCGCCCTCCTGCGCTTTCTGCTTCGCATCGGTGGGGCGGAAGAGTCGGTTGAAAATGGTCCGGGGATTATTTTCGGCGGCCAGGGGCACCCCCTGACGATTCCACGAAATGGTCGCGAGAGCCTGGCTGCCGAAGCCGGTGCCGCGTTTCACTGAAAATTGCAACGAGGGATAGCGCGTTTCCTTTCCGTGGATTTCAGCGGCCAGTTGGTCAGGTGAAATTTGCTGCTTTTCTCCTTTGGGAATCGCGGTCGCAAAGGGGTAGGCACCATCGTGGCCGCCGCCGTGCTCGATCCAGGTGTTGGAAAAAACGGTGAGATTCTCACGATGCTTATCGAGTGGTTTGAGAATGCGCGACATGCGGGCCTCTTTCCCGAAACCCTCGGGATAAAACTGCCGCATGTTCATGCCCGTCCCAAAGTAAAACATTCCCATACGCGGGGACGGTCCCACCTTGGGCGTCGTCGTCCGGGCAAAGGTCGGACTCATCGCTTCCAGCCACGGAAGGGCCAGCATGGCACCGGTGCCGCGAAGGAAGCGCCGGCGGTCGAGAGGTTTAAAGGTCGAGATGTTCATGGGCTTGTTTGGTGGGGAATAAGGTTTGGTCCGATGGGTGTTTTGGAAAGAAAGGAAGAGGAGGTCATTTGCTTAAAAACTGTTTGCTGGTGACAATCCCCTTGATCAGGGCGCGGAGGGTGTCGCCCTCCCGGGTCATCCGTGCGACGATTGCTTGCAGAGCGGTGTCGTCCGTCGGCTCCACCGGTCGGCCCAAGGCGTAGATCCACAATTTTTCAGCCAAGGCTCTCCGGAAACGATCATCCTGCGAAAGCAGCAAAGTACGAAATTTCTCGTAGGAATCAAATTCCGCGCCGTTCGGCAGTTTCTCATCGATCACGATGGGCGGGCCCTTATGACGAAAGTCCTCGCCGTCCTGCTTTTCGCGCCATTTCCCGATGACATTGAAGTTTTCCAAAGCCAGTCCGTAGGGATCAAGCCGACGGTGGCAGCTGGCACAGCTTTCAATTTCCTGATGTTGCTGCAACCGCTCCCGCACCGTGAGCTTTTCCCCTTTGATGTTCGCTTCGATTTCGCCGGCATTGGGCGGGGGCGGGTCCGGAGGATCATTGAAAAGAACCTCCCTCACGAACACCGCACGCGCTACCGGCTTGGTCCGCAGTCCGTCCGATCCGGCGAGGTGGACTCCCATCATTCCCAGCAGGCCGCCGCGCGGTGAATCGTCGTCCAGGGGCACCCGACGGAAGCCTTCGCCCTCGACCCCGGTGATCCCGTAATGCTTTGCCAGCGCTTCGTTCAGCATTGCGAAATCCGAATCGAGGAAGTTCAAGACACTGAGGTCATCGCGCAAGATGGTGCGGAAAAAAGCGAGGGGTTCCTCCACCGCGAATTGCCCCAGTTTGGGCGTGTAATCCTTGTAGAGGTATTGGTTCGGGGTGAAGGCGAGATAGCGGTCGGTGTGCAACCACTGGCGGGCGAAGCCGTCGACAAAGCGGGCCATTTTTTCGTCGGTGAGGAACCGGTCCACCTGTTTTTCGAGGACCTTCAGATCGCGGAGCTTCCCGGAGGCGGCCAGCTCAAAGAGTTGGGCATCGGGCATGGAATTCCAGAGAAAGTAGGACAAACGCGAGGCGATTTCGTAGTCGTTCAAGGCCCGTTCTGCCTCATTCCCGCCCGTTTCAAAAAGGTAGAGGAATTTCGGCGAAGTGAGAACGGCGGTCAGGCCCACCCGGACCGCGTCGATGAACGACTGGCCGTGGGCCAGCTCGTTGGCGACGATGTCAATGATGGGTGCAATTTCCTCGTCCCGCACCGGACGCCGCCAGGCCCGTGGAAGGAAGCGGGTGAAGATCTCGCGTGCATACAAGAGATCTCCTTCGGCTCCGTCCTCCTTGAAAAACAATTCCTGATGGCTGCGCGGCGGCCATTGCTCGTAGAGCGGTCCCTCGATTTCCAGCCAATCGAGAAAGATCCGGGTGTGTTTTTCGAGGTCGATTTTCTTGGGATCGGGAGTGGAGCGATCGCCGCCCGCCCCTTCCGCGAGTTTTCTTCCCCGGAGCCCGAGCACTTCCGAAAATTGCTGCTCCTGGCCAACCTTGTCGATGGCCCGACGAAAGTCCTCGCCCGGTCGTTGGCTTTGATAGGGGCTGGTTCCGGGAACGATCTCGACATTGATTTCACCGCCCAGTTGGTCGCGCGCAACCACAAAGGAATAGCTCTCCGGTTTTTCCAGCGGAGCCTCGACCTCGAAATCAGCAATCAAACGCATCTCGTCTTTCGGGTGTCCCTGCCGGATCGCCAGCCGGGGAGGAAGGCCACTCTCGCCGGTCAAGCCGCCCGCCCGGATGGTGAACCGATAAATTCCAGGGACCGGGGCCACGTTGTTTCCTTTCTCGCCCGGGTAGTTCAGCATGCCAAAGGAACGAGTGGAGCCATCGATCAACATCAAGCCGTCTTCAAGGGGACGGATTCCCAGTCGGGTGGTGAGGTATCCGATCGCTCTCGATTGGTCGATGTCTTCGAATTCCAGCCGCATCGTCTCCGTGGCAAAAGCCGGCGGGCCCTCGACCAGGGCGCGTTCGGAAACGCGACGGGCCACCTCGTAGTAAAGCCTCATCAGGGAAGGATCGAGGAGAATGAAAGGGAAGCGAAAGAAAAGAGACAAAATGAAAAGGGTAAGATTTAAACCGCGGAAGGATGTCAGATGATCTTTCATTTTGCCTGCTGAAATGCCGGGTATGGGTTTAAGGAAAGGCCAAAATGTCTTTGATTACTTTCCCGTGCACGTCGGTGAGACGGCGCTCAATGCCGTTGTGGTAAAAGCTGAGGCGTTCGTGATCGAGGCCGAGAAGGTGCAGGATGGTGGCGTGGAAATCGTAAATGGTGGTCACGCCTTCGACGGCTTCATAGCTGAAATCATCGGTGGCCCCGTAGGAGAAGGGAGCCTTCACTCCGGCCCCGGCCAGCCAGGCGGTGAAGCCCTTGGGGTTGTGGTCGCGCCCGCTCGCTCCTTTTTGGAAGGTGGGCATGCGCCCGAACTCGGAACAAAAAACGACCAAGGTGTCCTCAAGAAGGCCACGCGATTTGAGATCCTTGAGCAGGGCCGCCGTCGGTTGGTCGAGGACCGGTCCGTGGATGTCGTATTGCTCCTTGATCTTCTTATGCCCGTCCCAGTTGCTCACGCCTTCGCCGCCGGTTTGGTAGGCTCCGTTGAAGAGCTGTACGAAGCGCACTCCGCGCTCAATGAGGCGTCGCGCCAGAATACAGTTTCGCCCGTAAGCCGCCCGCAGGTCGAGAATCTTGTTGCCGGTGTCGGTGGCCCCGTAAGACTTGAGGATGGAATCAGGCTCCCGGCTCAGGTCGGAGATCTCCGGAATGCTAAGCTGCATCCTGGCCGCCAGTTCGTAGCTCGCAATGCGGGCTGCCAGCTGGCTGTCGCCCGGGTGGTCCCGCAGGTGACGATGATTTTGACGCTGCAAAAATGCCCGCGTGGCCGCGTCGGTGTCACCCCGGACGCCCCCCGGAATGGCGATGTTTCGCACCGGCTTGGCGGCATTGAAGCTGGTCCCCTGAAAGGCCGCCGGGAGAAAGCCCGGACCCCAGCAGTTGACACTGGACTGCGGGGTGCCCCGGACGTCCGGAATAGCCACGTAGGCCGGAAGATCGTCGGCCTCGCTCCCCAGGGCAAAAGTGGTCCAGGCTCCCGCGCTCGGAAAGCCATCCAAGGTGAATCCCGTACACATGAAATTTTCGCCCGGTCCGTGCGTGTTCGTCTTGCCGGTCATGCCGTGGAGAAAACACATCTCGTCGGCGAGATCCCCGAGGTGGGGGAGGAGATCCGAAACCATCTTGCCGCTCTGCCCGCGCGGGCGAAATTCCCACGGGCTTTTCATCAAATTCCCTTGGGCTCCCTGAAAGGTGATCAATTTGTCGCCGCCGGGCATGGGCTGGCCGTGCCGCTTGATGAGTTCCGCTTTGTAGTCCCAGGTGTCGACCTGGCTGATCGCTCCCGAACAAAAAATCATCAGGACCTGCTTGGCTCGTGGCGGGTGGTGCGCCAAACGGGGCGCGTAGGGCCGGGCGGGATCGACATCGGGGCGAATCGGAAATTTCCCCGGCGCGCTCTCGCGAATCGGTTCGGCTCCGAGGAGCCCCTCGCGTCCCAGCAACGAAGCCAAAGCCACCCCGCCCAAGCCGTTCACGGAGTGCGACAGGAAGTGGCGACGATCAAGGAAATGACGGCGGTCGATCATCTAGAAAATGAAGAGAAATTCGTTGGTATTGAGCATCGCCCGGCAAAAAGCAAGAACACCATGGTCCCGCACAAATCCGTTGGCGTCAGCGAGTTCCGCTTCGGTCACCGCCCTCTGGTAGAGCAGTTGATACACGCTGGCCACGGGATCCTCCTGCCCTTCCAACCGCTCCGCCAATTTCTCCGCCTGCTGCATCGTAAAGCGACTGTTAAAAAGACTGAGAGCCTGCAGGGGCGTGGTGGAACGGGTGCGTTTTGGCACCACTTGATTGCCGTCCGGACAATCGAAGACCCCGAAAACGGCATCGCGTTCCTGGCGGATCTTGAAGAGATAAATCATGCGCCGCCATTCCGCCGGACCCGTTTCTTCTTTGGCATGATAGTGCACCACGTTTTCGCGATCGACATCGAAGAGATGAAACCCCGGCCCGCCCATCGTGAGGTCAAGGGTTCCGGCCACCGCGAGCATGGAGTCGCGGATGACTTCGGCCTCGAGCCGACGCGGGGGAAAGCGCCACAGCAGGCGGCTGCTGGCGTCGGTGCGTTTCGCAATCGAGTTGCTTTCGCCCGACCGCTGAAAGGCTTTGGAGGTCAGGAGCCGCCGCAGGGTATGCTTGATCGACCAACCGTGCGCCATGAAATCGCCCGCCAACCAATCGAGTATCTCCGGGTGGGTCGGGGAAGTTCCGTTGGTGCCGAAGTCGCTTGGGGTATCGACCAGGCCGGTGCCAAAAACATATTGCCAGAGGCGATTGACGATGACCCGGGCGGTGAGGGGATTGTCCTCGCGGGCAATCCACCCGGCCAGGGCGAGACGGCGTTCCTGCTCCGGCGTCCCGGATTCCAGCCCCAGCGACCCCATCACCTCGAGGGCGCCGGGCGGCACTTCCTCACGCTTCGCCATCGGGTCGCCCCGATAAAGCCGGTGGGTTGGCCCGGGCATTGAAAAAGTGCCCACCCACGCCTTGACCCCGTTTTCCAGTTCCACAATCCGCGCGCGCAGCGTGTCCTCGCGGGCCAGTAAGTGGCGACCCCGGGTTGCCTCTTTTTCCGGCAACTTCGCCAAAAAGGCGGAGGGATTCGACGCCCCCTCGAAAGGCTCCCGGTCCTGCGAACCCGCCACCGTCGCCCACGATTTGCCATCGACGGAGAGCTCGATGAGATAATCGACGGCCAGACGGTCGTTGAAGTGGCCCGCGCGATCGCGCGACCACTCGATGCGCTCCACCGTGGCCGCTTCCGTCAATTCCAGCTGCACCCAGCCCCGGCCTGCTTCATTGGAAATCCAGCTCCAGTTGTTGCCTGTTTTGCCATCGTTAAGATGGGATAGCTGATGAATGGGATAGCCGGTGAGGTTCCCGGAGGACGTGGCCACCGTTCCGTTGGTCTGCATGGCCAGGTTCTCCCCGCCCGGAGTGAAAACCGCCAGCTCATCAAGACAGGGCTCGGCGCTGTTGGTTTTCCTGATGGTGAAACGGACGAACTTTGCCGTCCTCGCCTTGAAAAGGTCGCGGTTGAACCTGGCATTGACCGGCGGACGCCGTGGCTTCGATCCCGGCCTGGAATCTGCGGCGGCCCGCAATTCCGCGAGCTCACCTTTCACTTTCGCGAGTGACGACTGCAACGCGGCCACCTGCTCTTTTTCCGCTTCACCCGACGGCTTCCTGATTGCCCGCTCGCCAAAGCGCACCCCCGCAAAAACCGCCTGCATCGAATAATAGTCCCGCTGCGTAATCGGATCGAACTTGTGGTTGTGACAACGGGCACACCCCACCGTCATCCCGAGAAAGGCCGTCCCGGTGGTGTTGATCATGTCGGCAAGCTCGTCCTGCCGCTGCATCAAAGTGAGATTCGGATCTGGACTCTTCACGATGTCGTAGGGTCCGGCCACCAGAAAGCCGGTGCCGAGATCGGCCCCGAGAGCATCGCCCGCCAGGTGCTCCTTGATGAACTGGTCATAGGGCTTGTCGGCATTAAAGGAAGCGATGACGTAATCGCGAAACCGCCAGGCGCTCGGTCGTTCGCGATTCGTCTCAAAGCCATTGCTCTCGGCAAAGCGCACCAGGTCGAGCCAATGACGCGCCATCCGTTCCCCGTAGTGTGGGCTCGCCAGCACCCGGTCCACCAGAGCGTCCCAAGCCTGCCGTGAATCATCCGCCAAAAACTCCGCGACCTCCTCCGGTGTCGGCGGCAGTCCCAGCATCACGAGATAGAGCCGCCGCATCAGCGCACGGCGCTCGGCACGACGGTTGGCAATGAGGTCCTTGTCCGCCAGCGCCTCGTTGAGGAAGGCATCGACCGTCTCGTGGCGATGCTCCCGGGCCAGCGGCTGAAACGACCAATGATCCGAAGTGAGGGCCGCGGCTTTGTTTCCTCCGGGCATCTCCGCCCCCTGGTCAATCCACCGCCCGATCAGCCCTACCTTTCCCGGAGAAAGCGCATCCTTCTCCCTGGGCGGCATCGCTTCCTCCGCATCCTGCCGGCTCACCAACTTGTAGAGGTGGCTTCCCTCACGATCCCCTGCTACAAAAACCGGCTCCCCCGAATCCCCGCCCCGCCGAATTCCGGCGGGGGCATCGAGTCGCAAGCCCCCTTTTTTCTTCTCCGCCCCATGGCACTTCGTGCAGTGAGCTTCAAAAACCGGCTGAATCTGCGTCTCGAAATCAACCGGCTCCTCGCCTGCCAACGGCTTGGTCGAGGCAAGCAAAGTCAGGAACAAATGGAAGAGGTAACGATTCACAGAGGGTAGGGATTTTTAAAAAAGAGAGGAAGTCAGACATAGAACGGGACCCGTGGCGAGCTTCTTCCAGATCGAGCGGGGCCGAGGGAAATGATGTCAAAGCACTCACCAACAGGAAAAAAACCACCATCGCGACCGCGATTGGGGCTCCTGAAAAACCGGGCATCGCTTGGAGGAATAAAAATCAGCCTAACGCCCTGACCCAAAATGGCCGCCCGACAGGGTCACCTCCGGACGATCGGCGCTGCACCTTCTGCCATCCCAAAATGATCTTTCGATACTCGTTAGGCATTTTTCAGACGGCCTCACAAAAATTCTGACTTCCTGAAGCGAAGCCCTTCCTAAAATGACGGCGGGCGAAGATAGAGTTTGCCCAGACGAGTTCGGAATGTTTTTCTCCTCGGGCTTAAGGGAAATTTTTACCTCTTAACAATCCGTTCGTCCCGAAAGGCACAAGAATTCGCTTGGGCTCACTGGATGAACAGAAACAAACCACACAATGAAAAACATACACAAATGCAGGGCGCTGGCTTCCATGACCGCGCTTCTCTGCACCTCCTCAACCTGGGGCCAAGTCACGGCCGGGTCTGATTTTGAAGTGAACGCAGGTCTCGACGACGGGACCAACGGCGTCTGGGAAGACGTGATCGGAACAGCCGGAATCGAGTTTACCCTGGATACCGGAAACGGGGTCGCGCGAGTCGCAGCCACCACCGGAACCTCTCTGACGCATGCCTACGATTTCCCGGGAGGATTCCTCGGCACCGATGAGGGCGGAATTGGAGGGGCCAGACTGGCACAGACCGGCAACGCCGTGGAATGCTATTCCTTCGCCGATGGCCCGACCCCCGGCGGTTGGGATGTTCAGGCCGTCAGCTTCGAGATCTGGTTCAAGCCGGATAATCTTACTCCGCCTGATGGAGGTTACATCCTCTTTGAAGACGGCGGTGGCACAGGCCTCGGCCTTTTCATCACAACCAATGAAGTGGTGACCAGCCAAGACACCGACCAAGCAGTCATCTCTTATAATTTAGACACCGATCCGGATAACCTCCTCCTTGGGCCCGCGACGAGCGAGTTCATCCAGGTGGTTTTGACGAGGACTCTTGGCGGGTCCACCAACATGTATGTCAACGGCCAGCTCGTGGGAACCGGCGAAGACGGAGATTCCGACTGGAGCGGTGGCGACGGTTTTGCACTTGCTTCCCGTGGCGAGGCGAATACCGGCGGTCGTGGAAACGGCGACGGGAGCGGGATCGATGGGACCACCCGGTCCTTCGATGGACAAATCGCCCTCCTCCGGGTTTACAACGACCAAGTCCTGACCGCTGGCGAGGCTCTTGCCAATTTCGACGCCTTGTCCGGGCCTGATCTGACCGCGCCTACGATTGCAAATCTCACACCCTTGGATGACGAAACCGGGTTCTTCTCAGGAGCCTATCTCGTGATCGATTTCAGTGAAACAATTCAAGTGGGCACGGGGAATATCACCATCAAAAACCTCGACACAGCTGCCAGCACGGTGATTGATGTCGCGGACACCAGCCAGGTCACCATCGCGGAAGATCTCCTCACCATCAATCCCACCTCGGACCTTGCCTTCGGAACAAATTACGCGATCCAGATCGACGCCGGAGCGGTCACGGACCAAGCCGATACCCCCAACAACTTCGGAGGAATCGGCGACGATATCACTTGGAACTTCACGACGCTGCCACAGGATCTGACGGCCCCGTTTTTCACCGGTTTATCGCCCTCGGATGATGATCCCTCCGTCTTGCCGAGCGAAGTTTTGGTGGTGACCTTCGATGAAGATATCCAACCCGGCACCGGAAATCTCATCATTAAAAACCTGAGCGATGAAACCGAGGTCATCGTCGCGGTGACGGATGAAAGCCAGGTTTCGATCAATGACGCAGTCCTTACCGTCAGCCCGACCGAGGGCCTGCTGGGAGGAAAAAACTACGCCGTGCAAATCGAAGCCACTGCGGTTGAAAATCTCTCCGGGCTCGCCTTCGCGGGAATCGGCGACGACACGACGTGGAACTTTACCACCCTCAACGCCACCACCCTGACTGCCACGGGAAACTGGGTGGGCGGCACCTGGGACAATGGTGAGCCGGTCCCGGGACTCAACGCCATCATCGATACTGACGTGACTGCCACCGCAAACGGCGGAGTCGCTCCTTGGAGCGGGACCTTGGCGCTTGAGCCCGGGTCCACACTCAATGTGCTGGGCACTGATGCGGAGTTCATCGCGGTGGAAGGAGCGACAAGTGTCGCCATCGACGACGCGGTCCTCTTGAACAATTGGAAATCTCAAACCGTTTCCTCGGACTTTGTCCTCAGCAATGGCGCGAGATTCAATATCACCGGGAACTCTTCCTGGAACCAGGACCAAAGATTCTCGGGTGTCTT
>Ga0307933_1002622_pt1 | contig 12116 bp, 10 predicted proteins | sample OrgLakmetageno88_FD_201811 | JGI IMG/M metagenome (GOLD analysis project Ga0307933, IMG submission 201811) | Saline water microbial communities from Organic Lake, Antarctica - #88 | ecosystem: Environmental > Aquatic > Non-marine Saline and Alkaline > Saline | place: Antarctica: Organic Lake...
TTCTGAGGGCGAAAATTCAAGGTTAATAGCTAAAAACTTTCATTATATCGAAGTTGAAAACTTCCCAGTTAGTCATAAAAACAATACTATGATGAGGGAAGCAAAGAAGTTCAACCCTGATGCTGTGGTACTGCTTGGATCGGATGACTTTATTTGTGAAGAGATTATAAAGCACTACTATAAGTTAATAGAACTTAAAGAAACAAGGGTATTTGGTTTTAAAGATTTGTATTTTTACGGTGCTTTTGAGCAACATTTAAGTCATTTTAAAGTAGTTAATAAAAACTTTGGTGCTGGTCGTTATTTCCCAAGAATTGTATTAGATAAAATCAACTTTCTTGGTTGGTACGGCAAACACAATAAGGGGTTAGACGGTGTTAACATGGCTGTGTTACAAAAGAATAACATAGAGAATTACAGTATAAGCCTATCTGAAATTAACGGGTTTTTAGTTGACGTTAAGACTGATTTTAATTTATCAAACAAAAATATTATATTTGTAGGAGAAAAAATAAACACTAAAATTATGGAAGAAAAAGGAATGCCCAAAAAAAAGATAGACGCTATTAAGCCGAAGCAAAAAACTAAACCAATTAAAGAAGATTTACACGTTGAATCATTCGACTTTAAAGATGGAGCTACGTATGAGGTTGAAGGAACTGGGAACTCTAAGTTCTTAAAGCAAGGTTGTAAATACACAATCGAAGGCTTACAAGCTAAACTATTAGCTAAAAAAGGAGCTATTATTTACAAGGGATAAGTTAACCAATTACAAACTAAAAGCATCGTTATTAATTTATCGGTGCTTTTTTAGTTAACACTATTTAACAGTTGGTAGTGTGTTTAATTAAAGTTAAATTGTTATGTTTGTTAACGAATATGGTATGGTGTCGTTGCGACCTTATAGCACTAACTTAATTAATATTAAAAAACTTTGAATTATGATAGAACAAAATAAAGAAACGGAAACTAAGCAATGCACTATGCCAAGTGTTAAGCATATGTTCCCGACATCATTTACAGATAAAAACAATGTAAGGATGCGAGAAGGTGATTATATTTCTTTGACGGAAATAAAGAAAATGAATAATCATTACTATAACGAATTACACGGAACAAACAGAGACCCTTACAAAGAATGGGAAACAAAAGGAACTGTAATATACCTGATACAATGGAGTGGTGATACTCTTACTGCTGAAAGAGTTAAAGAAATAGGTAGTCCGCACCCAAGTTTATCAACTGGATTTCATTATTTAAACAACTGCTTTGAGTCAAAGAAATATAATATTGAAGGGAACAAACACGAAGGTTGGCTATTAGGGAATTATGCCTAATGAATAGTATAACAAGCGTAGTGAGGTACGAGCTATGATTTGTTATACAGTGTTATCAGCTTTTTATTTCGTACAGTAAAACATATTCAAATGGAAATAGGACAAACAGTATATTTAAGACCCGTAGAAATGAGCAATGCTTATAGACGAGATAAATCTATAAAAGAAGCAATAATAGAAAAGGTCGGTAGAAAATATATAACAGTAGTTAGATATGGACAATTCGATATTGAAAGTCGAATGCAAAAAACAATTTATAGCTCAGACTATGAACTTTTTGAAAGTAAAGAAGAACTTGATTTAAAAATGGAATCAGAAGACTTACAAAGTAGAATTAAAAATTCCATTCCTAAATATGGGAAATGGAATTTAGATATAGAAAAACTTAGGCAAATAACCACTATCCTTAATTGCTGATAACACCGATATAATAACAATTACTATTACACAACCAATCTAAAATAATATTTACATTCTTATAGATTGCGGTTATAACACCAATTAATTAAATATCACTAAGTAAGTACCCGTAGTTAATAAACTACGGGTTTTTTCGTATATTTACCTTATGCAAAAAATCAAAATAGACGGGCAAAGATATAACATACCAACTGCATACAGTGAATGTACTGTATTAATAGCTAAGAAAGCCCTGTTAGTATGGGATACACAAGATAAGGAGTTTAAAGAACTGATACAAGATAACCCCGAAGAAATAGACGAAGGTGTTTGGATTAACTTTCTAATTAGTTGGGTAATTGCAGTTACAGGAGCTAAAGAAGATATAGTAAAACGCGTTCATTTTGTAGATTTAAATGTGATTTGGAATAGTACGCAGTTTATTTTAAGTACACCTGATCAGTTTTTAACCATAGATAAGCTTAGAGGTGTTTCTATTACTGCTAGTATTAAAACTTTGAGCGGTGTAGAAATAATAGGAGGTGAAGCAAGCTATGAACAATGGAGCTTAATGAATCAGTTAACGGTGCTAATGAATGAAGCACAAGAATCAAGGCGGTTAGACTTACTAAAGAAAATGCTTAGTGTTATCTATCCAGTAAAGGATGAAAGCAAAGAAGATTTGAATAAACGATTAAAAGATTATGATACATTAAGCTTATTAGAACTTTATAGCGGTTGGTTTTTTTTTGTGCAATTGTTAAATGGGTGGGGAATAGCTATCCAACACTTAAAGAACAACCAAACAGCGGAGCAGTTAAAGGCGGAAATAAGAATAAACCAATGCAAAATGCAGTTATTAAGAAGTATCGAGAAGTCAATATTTGGGAGATTTACGCACATAACTTGGCAAAAACAAATGTCTTGGCTGTTGGATTTGACGACATAATGCAGTTACCAATGATGAAAGTATTAAAACACATAGAAATAGAAAAATCTTTTGAGCATGAATATTAGAGAATTTGAGCAGTTATTTAAGTTAGTGGTTAGCAAATACCCATTAACAGGTGGACAGCCATCTTTATACTATAATTATGCTAGATTATGGATATTTAATGGTATGCCATCAGCACAATTTCCAGCGGTTGTTTTAGAACGTACTCCTAATGTAGATTGGAACGGGTTAAAAAATAACTTAATACCACAAATTGAAACATTTAAATTTAAAGTTTCTTTTTATGATACATACCACCATTCAGAACAAAGCACAATAGAGTTTAGCCAAAAACAGGAGAACTTAATTATGTTAGCTCGACAAACATTTGCAGAGCTTACTAGATGGGACAGAAACGAAGAGGGGCATAACATGAACTTTAAATATAAAGGTATATTCATTGCTGACCTAGACCAAGACAATAACGAATTGATGGTTTTGCACTGTGAATGTACAGTTGAGTTAAAAGTAAGTTGTGAAAAATTAACATTTAACTATGACTAAAGTACTAGAATTAATTGGTGAGTTCTTAGTGGAAAAATTACAATCTGAGTTAAGGGACCAAGGACATGAAGCAACAGGTAACTTAATTAATTCGATTAAATATAAAGTAACGGGTGATTTTAGTGTTGAAATTACTACGGATAAAGACTATGTTAAGGCAATGGAAAATGGTTTGCCACCCGGTCATTGGGTTGATATTGATGATTTGATTAGTTGGGTAGAAGTTAAAGGAATTGCAACTGGTAGCGATGAGATTAGAAATGTAGCGTATGCAATAAGGCAAGCAATATTTAAACAAGGCTCACCAACTAAAGGAGCTTTTAAATTTACTTCTAATGGCAGGCGTGTTGGATTTGCTCAATATGTTATGGATCAATACACAAAAACGATTGTTAGAATGGCTAGTACTGGGATAGTACAAGAGTTTACACAACCAATAAGAAACGCAGTAAGGGAAACTAATAAAGTAAAATAATGGCATTAACTACAACGGTTTTTGGAGAACCTATACTAAATCAACAAAGAATAATTCAATACGTATCAGACGATTCTAATTGCGTATCTGTCAGATTAAGCATACAAACATTAGGATTAATTGAAAAGTTTGCGTTTATTAACGACCCAGAGGTAGGAACAGATGATACGTTTAGATTTGAAGTAAACAAATCAATATCTAATTTATTAGTTAGTGAATTTCCAGAGCTTTTAGATTTAAGCGCTGCATTCACTGGAAGTAAATTTCTAAGTTCTACTGCTTTTATGTTCGTTGCTATTGAATTAGACGCTAACGGAAGCCCATTATCATTAACTTCATTAACTCAAACGCATTACCCTTATAACTTCTTTAGAGGTCAATTACTAGCAGAATTTAATCCCGATAGCTCGGGAAGTACGGCTATTAAATTCCTAACTAATGCACCTAATTTAAGAAGGATAAAACGTGGTGATTTTATTTGGTTGTATGGCAATAATGCTAGTTATGACGGATCAGGCGATCCATTACAAGAGTGGGTACTACAAGCATTAGATTCTGATAATAACGTACTAGAAGAAGTTAACTTTGATTATGTTAATCCAACTGTTATTGGTACAACTAAACAGGGCGGTGTTGGGTTTCCTATAAACATTAGCAACACACAGAGTACATCTGTTGCCACTGTTGTATTTGTGAGGGATAAAGCGTCCCCCTTTACCGTACGATCAGAAATAAAAAGATACAACGAATACACTAAAGACTGCGGTGATTATCGTTTATTTTGGTTAAATCAGTATAACGCAACTGAAAGTATTTATCTAAGTGGTAATAAACAAAGGCAAATTGAAAATAGTAAACAGACATTCACACAATCTGAACCAGTAAATGCTACTTATAACCAAGGAGGTGTTAAATCATACGCTAATAATTTTAGATACAGCTATACTTTAAATACAGGCAGAGCAACGCCAGAGGAAATAAAATATTTTAGTGAAATATTATACAGCAGAAAAACGGCTTTACTGGTTGATGGAGAGTTGATCGAAGTGGTTTTAACTGATTCTGATTTAAGAGATTTTGACGAAAAGGATAGTGTTGATAATATTACTTTTAACTTTGTTGAAACTAGACAAAACACATTCTTATAATGGTAGAATTACAAGTAGGAACTACAAAGATAGAAACAGCAACAGGGAGCGAATTAAGTCTAGTACTTAATAAGTCTATAGCTGATTTTGACGATATAAGTGCGAGAGCTTCAAGTTATTCATTTGATTTTGAAATACCACCGACTCAATCAAACAATGAAATATTATTTGGCTTATCAGATGTAAATGCTATTGGCGATGTTGGACGGGTTAACGCTGTTTTATTAATTGATGGTGTAGAAAGTGATAGAGGTGTTTTATTCGCCTTTGAGAGTGAGCTAGATGGTAATTATACGGCAACTTATCAGAGTGGATTGGTGAATTGGTCAGAAGAAATAAGTAATTTAAGGCTAAACCAGTTGTTTTGGAGAGGTGTTACAGATAGTGGAACAGTTGATGCAGAAGAAACATTTACACCTGGGAGAATAGGCGTATTAAATAGCTCTAATTCTGCAAGTAACGACTTAATTTACCCATTAGTTAATAGAAACAATAGCGGTTCAACAGAAGATAATAGACCGCAAATATATTTACGCTCATTTATTACTAATCTATTTACTACTATTGGCTGGAGTGTTGGCGGGGATTTCTTAGAAAAGGATGAGATAAAAGGGAATGTGACTATTCAAGATACTTTTGGTAATGATTTTGCTTTTAAGGGTGTTACAATTGACCCACCTTTTAACTTTGAGGTTGACCCCGATATTATAGAAGATAGTTTAATTGATTATAACACAGATAAAGTGTACCCTGAGATATTATTCGTTATTGGAAATATAGTGCCATCCAACAATCAAACACCTCCAATAATAATAGAAAGGAGAAGGCTAGACGACTATTTTAATATTGAAATACAAGATGATGGAATGCGTTTTGATGGCGATTTTTACACAGCCTCAACTACTTCTGTTTATGTAATTACTGTAGACCCAAAAGAAATATTCACTTATTATTCGAGGTTCAGTAACACTAATTTTGTAAGAATTGAAAACAATGCTGTTGTTTCTCCTGAGATTGCGATATTAGCTAGGGTTAATGGCATTGATATGGCGGAAGTCCCTGTAAATGACATCAATAATTATTACGGGAAAATATCCACTTTAGAAATTGAATTACAAGCAGGCGATATCGTTGATTTTTACGTTAAAAGTACAGGGGTAGATGTGAATTTTACTGCTTTTACAGCGTTTGACTGGAGAAAATTTAGAATGCAATTAGGGGTAGGGGCATCTTTAAAAATACAACGTAAACAAGTAATCGAATTAGGCGAAGATTACAGAATTAATAGCCATTTACCACCATTGAACTGTTTGGAATTACTACAAGATATAAAGTTAGCTTACAATCTAATGTTTATTACAGATGAAAAAACAAAGAAAGTAACTATCGAAACTTGGAATGATTTTTACAAGAATATTGGACTAGCTCAAAACTATACGGATAAATTAGATTTAAGTGTAGCACCTATAATTAATAGGCTATCAGATTATACCAAAGAAATAGTGTACCAGTACAAAGAAGATACCTCTGATGGGTATTTGGAAAGATGGCAAAAGATTAACGAGCGTATTTATGGCAGATACAGACAGGACTTAGTGCCATCTAACCGATTTGAAGAAGGGCAAAACCTGTTTGAAACGAAATTGATTAGCCCGAGCATACAAGGAACTTTAAACAATACGGATATAATAGTAAGTTTAAGTAAGAACGAGTATGAAGATGATGTAGAAGTAGGCTTAAATACTGGTTATAACACTAGACTATACTATACTGTCAAAGGAAAGCAATACTATAACGATGGTAGTGAGCGAAGTTCATTTAATATAACAACATCCATAATGGAAAGTTATGGCAATGTTCCGATATTAGACAGTAATCAACTAACTTTTAACGGTGCAAATGGGTTAATTGCTCGTAATTGGACAAAAACATTAGCCACGATACAACTAGGTATTAGAGTTTCCTGTAATATTCTGCTTTCTAAATATGAGTTTTTTAACTTTGCTTTTAGCACACCCATTTATTTAGAATATCCAACTAAATTAAAAGGGTATTATTTAGTAGAAAGTATTAATAACTACGAGTTAACGGATGATAACTTTTATAGTGCTGAATGTACAATAATTAAATATAAAGACTTTGTAGGGGTTACTATTGATACTTCACAGGGAACAAATATAAACGAGAATATTAACGGAACACAGCAAGTAACTAGAACTTCTGTTTACACGATAACAGATGAAGGCGAATCAACAGAAGTAATAAACAGAGTGTACACTTTTAGCGGTAATGGTAATATTCAAAATGTAATAATTTAAGGAAATGAAAGAAAATATTATTTTAAATGTAGATTTTGTTGGAGCAGATGACACTATTAAAAAATCACAAACATTAAATAGGGCAATATACGATTTAGGGATAGAAAAAAGAAAACTCGCTAAAGACATTAAAAACCTAGACACCAGTACTGCCAATTATGACAAGGAGTTAAACAACCTTCTACAAAGTCAAAATGATGTTAACGCTAAATTAAAGGTAGCAAAAAAAGAGTTTTCAGATAATGAAAGGATAATTGTAAAAAGTACCCAAGCTTCAAGAGCAAACAACGGCAGTTTAAAACAATTAAGACTTCAATTAGCTGGTTTACACGCTGCTTATGACGTACTTACACCAGCACAACAAAAAAATACAGAAATAGGAGGTAAGCAACAAAAAAGAATACAAGAATTAAGCAAAGAAGTAGAAGGAATGGAAGAAGGTACTGGACGCTTTCAGCGTTCAGTTGGTAATTACTCAAAAGCTTTTAAGGGTTTGGGGCGTGCTGTTAGTGGTGCTATGGGTGCATTCATAGCAATAAAAGCAATTGTAGAAGCTTTTTCATTCTTTAAAGAGTTTTCAGATGAAATAGGAGATAGCAATAAATTAATAGGTCAGTTTACAGATGGTACTGAGGCTTCTACTAAAGCACTTTCTAATTTATCTTTATCAATTAGTCAAACATTTGGTAAGGAACAAAAAGAGGTTTTACTCGCGGCTAACTCTTTGAGTAAAAATATGGGTATTTCTTTTGAAGATGCTTTAGAGAAAATAAATTTAGGTTTTGCGGCTGGATTAGACACTAATGGAGAGTTTTTAAGGCAACTGACAGAGTACCCAACATTATTAAGCGAGGTTGGTTTAACTGCTGATGAAACATTTAATCTAATAAGCCAATCAGTTAAAAGCGGTGTTTATTCTGATAAGGGTTTAGATGCAATTAAAGAAGCTGGTTTAGCACTTAGAGAGTTAACACCAGCTACAAGGGACGCGTTAAATGGGATTGGTTTAAGTTCTCAGGCAATAGAAGCAAGTTTAGCAGACGGCACAAAATCAGTTGTTGATATAATTAAAGAAGTTAGTACGCAAATGGGGACTTTACCACCTCAAAGTGCTGCGGTTGGTACTGCAATAGCTGATATTTTCAAGGGTGCTGGTGAAGATGCTGGGTTAAAATTCCTACTTACTTTAAAGGATATAAATTCAGAATATAGCGAGCAAACGGCAAATCTTAGCGAATCACAACAAGCACAACTAAAACTAGGTAAGGCTAACGAATCTCTAAACGCTGTTTTTAATAAATATTTTGGTGATAGTTCTGATGGTTTCAAGACTATCAAAGCTGCTGCAATTTCCTTTTTTGCTGATGGCTTACAGTTAATCATTGGCGGTATTGTAGATGTTAGTAATCGATTTATTGAATTGTATAATAGTTCTTTACCATTAAGAATTCTTTTTAGTTCAATAGGTTCTGTTTTTAGTGCTTCTTTTGAAAATATTAAATTTTCTCTTAGAGCCTTAGTTAGCGTTATTGAAAAAACGGGTGAAATATTTACGGCTGTTTTTACTGGTAACTTTTCAGAAGTACCCGATTTAGTAACTGGATTTTATAAAGATGTAGCTAAAGATTATGTTGATACGGGTAAGAAGGTGTACGGTGATTTTGTAGATGGTATTGAGGAGGCAAAATCTAGTAGGATAAACCCTATATCATTTAATCCCGAAGAAGTAAAAGAGGTTAAAGAGCAAGCAAAAGAAATAGGTAAAGCAGTTTTAGAAGCAAAGAGCAAAGCTGAAAAAGAAGCATCCGAAAAAGCTTTAAAAGAAGCACAAAAAGCATCCGATAAACTAGCAGACCAAACTATTAAGGACAACGAATCCGTAATTAAAACAATTGAACAATTAGAGCAAGAAGCACTTATTCGCTCAATCGATAATAAACAAGACGCAGAAATTAAAAAATTAGAGTTTGTTAGGGATGCAAGGAAAAAAGAAATATCAGAAAGTTTAGCAGATGAAAAATCCAAACAAGGTGCTTTATTATTATTAGATGAAGAATTTGAAGCGAATAAAAAAGAAATAGAGTTAAAGAAAAAAGAAGTAGATGATAAGGTACAAGCGGACAGAAGAAAAGAGTTTAAAATGCTTGGTATTGAATCATCTAAATTATTAGCCGATGCAGTATTACAGAACCAAGGGCGAAGAATAGAGCAAGAATCTAAAAGAGAAATTGAAGCTTTAAACCTACGTAAACAGGCTGGAACAATAAGTGAAGAAGAATTTGCAAAGGCTAGAGAGGACATAGATAGAAAAGCGTTTAAAAAGAAAAAAGCATTAGATACTAAACAGGTAATAATAAACGGTTTAGTTGGTGCGGCTAAAACGATTGCTAACTTAGGTTTACCAGCGGCTTTGCCAGCCTTAATTGGTGTAGGTGTTCAAACGGCTACACAAGTTGCGGGCATTCAATCGCAATCTTTTGCCGATGGTGGTTGGACTGGCAAGAGTAAGCAGTCTAAGGATCATACAGGAGAAAGACCCGTTGGAATTGTTCATGAAGATGAATTTGTAGCGAGTAAAAGAACTTTATCAACTCCAAGAGGTTTACAGTTAGCCAACCAGCTAAATTCAATTAACAAGAATCCTTCACTTGGGAGCTTCGCAGATGGTGGGTTTACTTCAAGTGTGAATGTAAGTACAGAAGGAATAGAACGCAGTATTTCTAAAGCATTAACTAATATGAGGGTGATTAATGTTGCAACCGACACATCAAAAGTTGATAGCAGAGTGAAAAAAATACAAAACAAAGGTAGGATTTAAAAAATAATACGTATTTTTACGTATAGAACTAAAAAAGTTTAACAATATTTAACAACTAAAATTAGAGAATTATGGCTTATTGTGCAATTGAAGAAGATTTAAGAGCCAATTGTGGGGACGAATATCCCACAGCAGGTTTAAATACTATTGCCTACATGATACCAATCGGTGCATTAGATGAAAGTGGTATTACAGTTTCGGATACTACTCACGCATTTACAGCGTTTGCAGTTGATACTTTGAACTGGTCGCCAGTTGAATTAAAAATTGATTCAGGAGCTTTAACGGCTGAAAATGCTAAAGACGGAGGTGGTAACTTGCAGAGTTACACAATTGAAGGATTCATTTCTAATAACACACCCTCAAAATCTTTTAAATTAGAGAACTTAGGAAAGCAAAGAGTTTGCCTAGTAGTACCTTTAAATACTAGAGATTCAGCCACTAAAAATAGGTTAGCTAAAGTTATTGGATACGATTCTATCAAAGGTAAAGGAGCGGGAGCACATTTAACGGTTGGAGATACGGTTGAAGCTGAAAGTGGAGGTAAAAACGGTTACACTTTAGAAATTACAGCAGCACAGGGAGAAAGTGCAAGATTTGCAGATTTTCAAATTACTTTTGAGGATGGGGCAACTGGAACTACCGCTGATTTCGGAGCTTACACAGCATAGTAAAATAAATTAATAATCAAATTGGGGTGGTGGTGTTTACTGCCACCCCTTTTTTTTATACCTAAGAAATGGAAAAGCAAAAACCAATCAAGAAAAAATACAGAATTAATCCAAATAAAAAAACTGTTAAATTATCAACTATTAGAGGCTCTTTTGACTTATCCAAAGACTACTCACAAGCAAAATTGAAATTAATCTATGAATTGTTAGGCGAAAAATTTATTAAGTATGAGTAATCTTTATACAAATGCTGAAATTAAAGCAATAGGAATTACTTTTAATGCTTATGATGAGCGTTACATTGATGTTGTAAATGACGGAACTATTGAGCGTAGATATTTAAAGCCTATGTTAAATGATTTCTATCCTTTATTTATAGCAGACCAAACACCATTTACAGAAATTAAAGACGATATTAAACAGGCTGTTGCTTTCTTAGTAATAGAAAAAGCAATTGCAAAAAATGGTAAAAGTAAGACGCAAAATTTAGGCGAATTAACAAATTTTACTAATAAAAGCAAACAGGCAACTTCTGAGGATGTAAATATTAAACGGGATGAGTATTATACTGACGCGGTTATGCTGTTGTTAGATGTGGCTAAAGAGTTAATAGCGAATCCAACAGATTACACAGGATTTGATGAGAAAAAAGCAATTTTAGAGGTTAGTTTTAGAAGCACAACGGGTTTAGTTTAAAATATAAATATGGCAGACGTAAGACATAGGAATATAGCAGAAGGTGAAAAGCACGAACCAAAGAATTTCGGTTCAGCACCAGCTTACTCTATACTTTCAAAAGATGAAAATAGCACATCAAGGTATATTAAAACACAATTATTAGAGCCTGTTTTAAATATTGTGGATGGAAATGCAACAGCACCGTCAACTCCTACAATCGGGGATATTTATCTACTAAAGGATGAAGGAAACGGAACTGTCGACGCTTCTTGGGATAGTGTGGCTTATAATGATTTGGCACGTTTTAACGGTGTTGAATGGATTGGAATTACACCAACAGAGGGAAATTTAACCTATGATAAGACAGGAAATAAGTTTTATTTATTCGTTACTTCTTGGACTTTATTTGTTCCCGAAGTTCCGACACTATACAGCCAAAACGGAGCAATTCCATCAACCACAAATAGAGAGGTTGCAATACCCTCAGATAGTAGTGTAGCTTTTAAAGGAAAAACTATAATATCAGACATAGCAACTCCAACGGTTGAAGCTTCGGCAATATTAAATATTGAAAGCATAACAAAAGGGTTGTTAATCCCTAGAGCTACAAATGCGGGAATGACCAGCATTAGTTCACCAGCTAATAATTTATTAGTTTATAACACTCAACAAAGTGCACTATATCGCTATGATTTAGCTACTACGTCTTGGGTAGCTCTATCCGCTGGGTATGGTATTGTTGAATTGACGGGAACAACTGGAGTGCCTAAATAT
>Ga0307933_1002629_pt1 | contig 12086 bp, 8 predicted proteins | sample OrgLakmetageno88_FD_201811 | JGI IMG/M metagenome (GOLD analysis project Ga0307933, IMG submission 201811) | Saline water microbial communities from Organic Lake, Antarctica - #88 | ecosystem: Environmental > Aquatic > Non-marine Saline and Alkaline > Saline | place: Antarctica: Organic Lake...
GAACGACGATCCCCTATATATATAAGGGGATCGTCGCTCCCCCCCTTCGGGGGGGTAGGTTCGCTCGTAGAGCTCCGTCGGATTTTTGCGTCCGCAAAAATCCTAGCGTCGGATTTTTGCGTCCGCAAAAATCCTAGCGCTTATTACGCTTTAGCGTAATAAGCGACCTTATTACGCTTTAGCGTAATAAGCGACCTCGACCCCCCTACGGGGGGAGAGCGGACCTAAAAACTCGAATATTTTCTACCCCGAAGGGGGGGAAAAATTCGACTTTTATTCGATTAAGTCCCCCCGCGGATATAAGGTGGGACGTAATCGACGATGTTTTCTTATATATAGGAAAACATCGTCAATGTATTCGACTATTTCGAGTAGTATTTTACAGGTTGGACTTAAAACCAAAGTAGATAGGTAGCATACAACCTAAATTAGGTTGTGTTAAAGTGCGTTACGTAGTTGTTTAGATTAATGGTTTGGTACGCGATCCGGATCTTTAGGTACGTTTTCGTTTGGTACGAGTCCCCCCCCTTAAATATGGGGGGGGGGAGGTAACCTATAAATGGTTCTCTGTCGGTGCATGTCCCTTCGGGGCTTATCCGCTTGTTATAGGTTGATTCTCCCTCGGACTTTTTCCCGTCCTTCCTTTCGACTCCTTTTAAGCGTTCCTGATACACCCGTCCCTGTCCCCCTCACGGGCGGGGAGGAGAACGTGCCTGTGCTACCAGGTGTAGGCCGCCCGTGAGGGAGGCTGAAACCCACAAGCGGGGAGTAGACGGGGCCATAGTAGTATAGTAGTATGTGTAGAACCGCCTATGGTCCCTAGGGCCAGAGAGAAAACCTTCGGGTTTAAGGACTATTATTGGGCTCCCCCCACGGGTAAATGAGTGGGACACTTATCCGCTTAGGCTCCTTTGCGGTCTTTTTAGCGGCTGTTAGGTTATGGTATCAGGCCGGCTGCTTAATGGAGCCGGTCGAAGATTTTTATTTATGGCCCCGGGCTAGTTACGTAGTCTCTCTGTATATAGCATCAGCTAGATGAAAAACGTGTAACTTCCTTTCGTCTCCTGTTCCGCAGACCGGGTTCTCCTGGATCTATAATCAGGTGGTTTTGAGCTCCAAGCTATTTGCTTATGGCGATGGTCAGGGTAAGATGGTCGTCCTGTCAGGGTATCGCGGTCAAAGAAATAGCCGCCAGGGGATGTTACCTCTTCCTAGTATGCTATTTCCTGAATAGGGCGTTCCTTGGAGGTTGGGCAAACCTGGATCCACGCATCCTCCTCGGAGGAGGCAACCCGTGAGGGAGGCGACGGAGCCCCGTCCCGCCAGGGGCGGGGGACGCGCCTCCCCCGTCCCGCCTGGGGCGGGGGACGCGCCTCCCCCGCCCCTGGCGGGACGGGGTTGTAATCTTCAATTATGAATTAATTGGGTGATATGCCCGGTGCCCCCATATATATGGGGGCCCGGATAGAAACAATGAGGACTCTTGGCATGATGTTTCTTGGAAACATGTGGTGCGGCACGTCGTTGTTTTGAGTAGTGGTTTGGTCCGCGTTCTTGGTCGGTAGAAGGGTTCGAGTCCTCTTGGAGCTGTTCTCAGGGCGGGGTTTGTCCCTCTGGGTTCTCTGACTCTCTTCTTTTTCGCCCGGTTCGCGTCCCTGATTCACCCGTTCCTGTCCCCCTCACGGGCGGGGAGGAGAACGTGCCTGTGCTCCCAGGTTAAGGCCTCCCGTGAGGGAGGCTGTAACCCACAAGCGGGGAGTAGACGAGGCCATGCGGAGTAATTGTCCCACCGCCCCATATATATGGGTCGCTAGGGCAAGAAAGAAATCCTTCGGGTTTGAGGACTATTATTGGGCTCCCCTCACGGGTAACGGCCCCGTGAGGGGGGCCCCCTCACGGGTAACGGCCCCGTGAGGGGAGCCCCCTCACGGGTCCACCGCTTAGGTCTTCTTTGAAGTGTCCGTTTTGCGGATATGAGGGTATGGGATCAGACTAGCAGCTGAGTGGTGCTGATTGAAGGTATTATTTAGTGTCCCCGGGCCGGTTACGTAGTCTATCTATCTTTCGCATCTATTCAATGCAAAACGTGTAACTTCCTTTCGTCTCCTGAACCTCAGACCTGGTTCTCCTGGATATAGACTCAGGTGGTTTGGAGCATCAAGCTTCTTGCTCATGGCGAATGTGAAGGTAAGATGGTTGTCCTGTCAGGATCTCGTGGTGAAACAAATAGCCACCAGAGTACTGCCCCTTATTCCGCAATGGTGCGCCTTGAATCGGACGTATTATAGGACTTTGGGTAAATCTGGATCCGCGCATCCTTTCGAGGAGGCAACCCGTCCCGCCAGGGGCGGGGGAGCCCCGTCCCGCCAGGGGCGGGGGACGCGCCTCCCCCGCCCCTGGCGGGACGGGGTCGTAATTTTCATCTATTAATTCATTGGTTGATATGCCCGCGGCCCCCATTTATATGGGGGCCGCGGATAGAAACAATGAGGACTCTTGGCACGATGTTTCCTGGAAACACGCGCACAAGGAAGTCCAATCTTTCTCGAATAAATTGAATATTCAATTTATTCGAGAAACTCGTACTCGCTAATAGACTCGGAGCGCTTGTTTCGCAGACTTCGAACCCCCTTTCTCAAAACTCGAATATTTTCCCCCCGCGGATATAAGGGGGGGAAAACTTCGACTTTGTTTCGGACAAAAAGACCTCTTGGAGGGTTTATAAGTATTTCGCGATGGAACGTAATCCTCGACCCGTGAGGGGGGCTACTTTTCTCGAATAAAATTATATATAATTTTATTCGAGTACGAGCGAACTAGCCTCGCTAGTCGCTCCCCCCCTTCGGGGGGGTAGGTTCGCTCGTAGAGTCGGAATTGGGTCGGATTTGGCCTCCCCCGCCCCTGGCGGGACGGGGGCCAAATCCGCCGGCGTAATTGGCGCACGCCAATTACGACGCCCCGTGAGGGACGCCAATTCCGAGCGCGTAATTTGCGTACGCAAATTACGCGTCCTCCGTCGGATTTTTGCGGACGCAAAAATCCTAGTGTCGGATTTTTGCGTTCGCAAAAATCCGAGCGCTTATTACGCTTTAGCGTAATAAGCGACCTTATTACGCTAAAGCGTAATAAGCGACCCCCTCACGGGGACCCCCCTACGGGGGGAGAGCGGACCTAAAAACTCGAATATTTTCTCCCCCGAAGTGGGAAAAAAATTCGACTTTTACAAGTGGACCCCCGATTACGGGAATTCCTATGCTTAGGGCGTTTTGGTTTTGGCGCAAAAAGATTCCTGGTGGTAAAGTCATTGATTACTAACCAGTGAAGCTTGATCAGGTCCCTGTTATTCCAGATTCCAGATTCCAGACAGTATTTTCACGATCGACAACTTTCGTTGTTGTCTCGTGGTTATGCAGACCTTACTAGGAAGCTGGATATTCATCTTGCTGCAAAGCAAGATTGGGTCTGTCCGGTGTGCAATCTATCCTTCGGGTTCAACCAGGGCGAACCAATCCACAAACACCTTATTGTGGAACGTCGTCTTGGTGGTAAGGATTGGCCATCAAATTTGGTTCTTGTTCCTGTATGATAGGCCTTGTCATATGAAAGTTCATTATGACAAGGACCAGCGTTTTTGGCAGCTGAGGTTGCTAACCGTTAAGTGGCGCGCGGGGTCCCCCTCACGGGTCCCTCGGTGCTAGATAAACTACCCATAGACCTCGATGCCGGTGAAATCTATGGCTAGTGGGTTAGACCTTCGGAGGATTAGAAATGAATATTAAAAGGTATCGTAAGTCGAGCGCGAATAAACTAAGGGACTCACGCTCTCCTATGTCTCTTCTACGTGGGAATTCCAAGGGTCTTTCTATAGGGGAATTCTCTTTAGGGTATTTAAACGCCTTCAAAGTCCAAGTTTTCCATTTTTATCTGAGAAATTGAAACTCTTTATCGAATAAATTTCTATTGACGATGTTTTATAGGACCCCCTCACGGGTCTCCTGCCCCCCTCACGGGCCCCCGTAGCGGGGTCCCCGTGAGGGGGTCGCTTACCCGTGAGGGACGCGCCGCCCCAGCGTCCCTCACGGGTAAGGTCGCTTATTACGCGTCCCCCGCCCCTGGCGGGACGGGTTTGCGTCCCTCCCCCCGTAGGGGGGGGGGGCAAACCCGTTAGGGACGCGCTCGTAATTGGCGTATGCAGCGTCCCTCACGGGTTGCCTGCACGACCCTATTTATATATTTATATAGGGTCGTGCAGGACAACCCGTGAGGGACGCTGGTACTCGCGACGATCCCCTTAGGGCCCGTGAGGGCGGCGCTCCCCTTAGGGCCCGTGAGGGCCCTAAGGGGATCGTCGCGAGTACACGAAAACATCGTCGATCCCTCCCCCCCGCGGATATAAGGGGGGGAAAAATTCCTTTATAAAGGAATTTTGTTACGGTATATAAATTTATTCGAGAAACTCGAAGATTTTCCCCCCGCGGATATCCTGTTATAAGGGGGGGAAAACTTCGACTTTAGGTCCGCTTCCATATATATGGGACCCGTTAGGGGGACCTACTAAACTGAAACAGCTTTCTACTCTTGCGGTAACTCGCTTCAATGAGCGTGTTGCACAAAGTTAATCCCAGGGTCCTGCTCCTGGTACAGCTTCACAAGAAGCTCCTGCTAAACCGTCCTCTCCGCAGTCTCCGGTACCCGCGCCCCCTGTCGCTGGCCCCGGACCTCAAGAGGTGGTTACGCAAAAAGAGAAACGTCCACCCCCCCCGTAGGGGGGAGGGAGGCCGTCCTCGCTCTTCGAGCGCAGAAGCGGAAATGGTGGATACTAAAACCGTTCTGGCAAATGCTGGTGTCGGTGCCAAAAAGAAACGTACAAAAGGAGTGGTGTCGTCCGCTCTTCGAGGCGAATCCGCAGATGGGTATTCCCCCTCTGTGGAGTCTCCTCCCGCAGAAGGTACGTCTTCTTCGGCTTTAGCTCTTCCTTCCTCGTTGGATCCTTCTCTTCCTTCTCTTCCTTCTCTTCCTTCTCTTCCTTCTCTTCCTTCTCTTCCTTCTCTTCCTTCTCTTCCTTCTGTGACTTCTCTTCCTTCTCTTCCTTCTCTTCCTTCTGTGACTTCTCTTCCTTCTGTGACTTCTCGCGACTCATCGGTTTCAGAAGATCAAAATAAGGTTAACTCAGAGTCCGCAGGGTCTGTTCTTCACAGTTCCCCGTCCGGTTCTGAATCCTCTGTTGCCGAAGCCCAAGTTGAATTGGGGGATGGCAAGATGGAGGTACCTTATGACGCGACGTCCGCTGGGGTGCAACCCTGCTGATGAAAACTCGTAGGAAGCGTTATCGTCCTCGTGTATCGCGACGTCTGTTATTGCTTAGCGTCCTTTAGGGCTCTGGGTCTTTTCTCGAAGAAAATTATATATAATTTTCTTCGATAAAGTTACGGAGAAAAACTCGCGAAGAAATTTCGTACTCGCGAACCTAGCCTCGCGAATAGCGGGGCTATTCGCTCGGACGGACGCAAAAATCCGAGTGTCGGATTTTTGCGTCCCTCACGGGGCAAAAATCCGAGTGTCGGATTTTTGCGTCCCTCACGGGGCAAAAATCCGAGCGCTTACCCGTGAGGGACGCGCCGCCCCAGCGTCCCTCACGGGTAAGCGACCCCCTCACGGGGACCCCCCTACGGGGGGAGAGCGGACCTACAGAAATTTATTCGCGAGTTTTTGTTGACAGTTTCAGGTTTTCACAGTACCTGAATCGGTCTAGTCTTATAATTTCTATTGTTGATTGATCGTCCTGTTAGCGCGTTAGTGTGAGCCTTATGCGCTGTGAAGTGCTTGTACGGTTATAATGGGAGGAGGATCCCGTAAGGAGACACCCTAACCACCATTGTATTTTACTTTTCTACAAGTAATATGTTGAAGTAGATTATAGTCGAACTTTGCCCCATATAATTGTTAAAATAAAGATTAATAATAGAATTTAAGCGTTAGCTTATTATTAATATTACTCTACAATACTACACGTTTTTTTTGCACTAATTTTTTTTTTTTTTTTTTTTTTTATGTAACACGCTTTGAATTCTTAATTTGTTAAAAAATTCTATTAATAAAGAGCTATCTTGTAAGTTAACCCATATAAGTTCTTGTCAATTAAGCCTTAAAGGTTTTGCCAAAACTTTAGTAACAATTACAACCAAAAAAATTGATAAAGGTTGGGCTTTGTTATATACAACTTAGCAGCGTCCCCCGCCCCTGGCGGGACGGGTCGTTCAGAACGCGTGCGTGCTAAAAGAATAATAATCAAAACCCAACCTATTTTAAATAGTTATTGTTTAGTGAGATACAATTAACCATTGAAATTTTCAATTCTAATATTAAAATCAGTCATAAAAAATTTTTGGATAAAAGCATTATCTTAATATCTTATTAAAATTAAACTTGAAGCGTTTCAGCTTTAGCTAAAACATCATTCATATTACCAACTAAATAGAATGCTGCTTCAGGTAAAGAATCTAATTCTCCACTTAGAATACGATTAAAATCATCAATAGATTCTGATAGTGTTACATACTTACCCGGTGCACCCGTAAAAACTTCCGCGACAAAGAATGGCTGACTTAAGAATCGTTCAATACGACGCGCACGGGCTACTGTTAATCTATCATCTTCACTTAATTCGTCTAGTCCAAGAATAGCGATAATATCTTGTAGTTCTTTATAACGTTGTAACGTTTCTTTTACGTTACCAGCCGCTGAATAATGTTTTTCACCCACAATCCATGGTTGTAACATTGTTGACGTTGAATCTAAAGGATCTACCGCTGGATAAATACCTTTTGATGCTAAGTTTCTTGAAAGTACAGTACAAGCATCTAAGTGAGTAAAAGTAGTAGCACTAGCAGGATCTGTTAAATCATCTGCTGGTACATAAACAGCTTGGATACTAGTAATACTACCGTCTTTTGTACTAGTAATACGTTCTTGTAACGTACCCATTTCTGTAGCAAGAGTAGGTTGGTAACCTACAGCTGAGGGCATACGCCCTAATAAAGCCGAAACTTCAGCACCTGCTTGTACGAAACGGAAAATATTATCAATGAAGAATAAAACGTCTTGTTTGTTCACATCACGGAAATATTCAGCCATTGTTAAAGCTGTTAAGGCTACACGCATACGTGCACCAGGTGGTTCATTGTTAAACTAAGGAGGGACATTTAGGACCCCCTCGTCTTCCGATCTGGGCGTGAGAGTTTCCAGCTCACCCAGCTCTTGCAAAAGGTTTGGAAGGCTCAGGCTAAGGTGTTGCCCTATCCTGTTTTGTTTTGATGACATGGCATTGACGATGTAGTAATTGTAGATTCAAGTATTGATCTAACCCGCCTTTAAACTTCGGTGTAATGTGATCCACTTCCATAATATCGCCTTGTAAAAAGCCTTTCTTACAGATAGTACACTTACCTCGTTGCTTTAAAAGAAGGTTTTTTACTCTTGTCGACAAGATACTATATTTTGGGGTTCTAAGCGACCAGTATACTTCATTTCCGTCGTATACTGAAGTATCCCCTTTTATTTTCACATACTTTTTACTACTAACCCAAGATAATTTCGGGAGATAGATGGTTGACTTATTATCGCCAGCCAACTTTTTCGATCCAACTAGGATCCAGTTCGCCTCATGCGATTGACCTTGGAATGGATACGTATTTCCACTAGGGAAGTACTTTTCCTTAACCTTTTTTCGACCTTGACGAACAGCACGTCGGAACACCCAAGCACGAATCTGCTGATAGATAATATTATCCACCTTCGAGAACACTTCCTTGCATTCGCAATATTGGAAGTAGTTAGCCCAGCCTAATAGAACAGGTCGAATTTTACCAATGAGATGGTATGCACTAACCGCTTTATTTTTCTGGATGATGGACTTTACTTTTGGAATGGTTCTAGAGATATTCTCGCTGCTTGGAGTGATCTTTACGCGAAATTTACCCGTAGCCCTATTTTTTACTAATGCGATTTGGAACCCAAGAAATTTGAATGTCTGGCTTGCCTTCTTTAAAGAAGACTTTTCTTCAGAGATGGATAAACCCATTCCCTTTAGCCAAATCTTGGTTTCTTGAATCGCCATTTGCATGATCTCCCTATTCCTGTGGATGATAACGAAGTCGTCCGCATATCTTATTATACCTAGAGCCGCGCGTTTTGCACGACTTCCTCTAGATGCCCCCGTGTGTGGTTTAGGCATATTTCTTTTTGAGACAAACTCAGATAAATGATCTTCTAACCCGTGTAATGCAATATTTGCTAGCAGTGGCGAGATAACTCCACCTTGGGGTGTTCCTATTGTTGAAGACTCCGACATGCCTGGTGTTGACGCGAATTCATCAAAAATACCCGCCTTCAACCAAGCGGCAACCTGAGCCCTCATTAACGGGAATGTATCTAATTTCCCAAGGAGTGCTTCGTGATCGATTAGATCGAAACATTTACGGATATCTGCGTCAAATACGTACTTGTCTTCGTTGAAGCGCAAGTTCAGAAATATCGCTTCGATGGCATCGTGCGCCCTGCGACCGGGTCTAAAACCATATGAGTTTGGCTCGAATTTTGCCTCCCATTGGGGCTCCAAAGCTAATTTGCATAGTGCCTGTTTTGCTCTGTCTCTAATGGTTGGTATACCAAGGGGACGCTTCTCAGTCTTCCCAGGTTTTGGTCTACCAATTCGCTTTACTAGGTTAGCTTTACCATTCAGGGATAGAGATTTAGCTAAATCCAATTTCTGTTCCCCTGATGTTGTTGTAAAGCCATCAATACCGGGCGTATTCTTACCTTTGTTAAGCGTAGTTACGGATTGTACCGCAACAAGCTTCGCATGCGGGTTTCTTAATAGCATTTTTTGCATGAATATCATCTTACCCCTGTCACTAAACCGACTCGCCTTGTAGATTCTCTTCTGAATTCTACGGACTCTATTATGTGAATCGCTCCACACAATTTTATCCCACGCTAAATCCCCAAAATAATTGTGTGATTTGCTCATAATGGTATCATAGAGAGAACCTACGCCTTTGCGCTCCTCATGTCTGCATATCCCCCCCACCAGAGCAGGAGGGCTTTGGCTTTTTGAGGAATTCCTACATCGTTAAAGCATGCGGCTAGCTACCTACCCGTGAGGGAGCTCTAACGACTTTAAAACGTTCCGTAATTGATTTATCGCGTTTTACTTAGGCTTACCCAATACTCCTACCGCTTGTTATGCACTATCCGGTCGTGTGAGCCAAACGAAACCCCCACGTAAGCGGCGTACTAGCTTAGCTAATACGGACAACTCCTCCACAAAGGTGAAGTTCTATGTTCGAAGCTAGAAGCTTAAAGAATAATCCATTATGTATAAAACTACTACAAACCTTTGCTAAACTTTCACAACTTGCTAGGTTGCTTATCAAGGTTTCTAGGCAGGCCACCGGCGGCCTGGAGGGAATCGAACCCCCAATCAACTCCAGTTGTCAGCGCAGGCATAGACCCAGTCTATGCTTACACTGCGCCCCCTTCCCACCAAAGGTGGTTAGGGGCAACGTCTCGCACCATTTGACCATACACTAAAGCTACTTTAGATTCTGGTAAGTTTTTTTCTTGTATAACACCTGATTCTTTCATTTCACCATAAAGGTCATTACCTTCACGTGTTCTTTCACCTACACCTGCGAAAACTGAAACACCACCATGTGCTTTCGCAATGTTGTTAATAAGTTCCATAATTAGTACTGTTTTTCCTACACCAGCACCACCAAATAAACCAATTTTACCGCCACGACGGTAAGGTGCTAAAAGGTCAACTACTTTAATACCTGTTTCAAAAATAGATAAACGAGTATCTAAATCTACGAAAGTCGGTGCCTGACGGTGAATAGGGTTTGATTGACCTGCATTAACAGGACCTAATTCGTCAACGGGTTCACCTAATACGTTAAAAATACGGCCTAAAGTATCTGCACCAACAGGTACAGTTAATGGTTTTTGCGTATCAAGAACTTCCATACCACGCATTAAACCTTCTGTAGGTAACATTGATACTGCACGAACAGCATTATCACCTAATAATTGTTGTACTTCAACAGTTACAGCAATTTCGATACCTGCTGCGTTTTTGCTTTTAATAGTTAAAGCGTTATAAATATTAGGTACTTGACCTTTAGCAAAAACGATATCAAGTACGGGTCCAATTACCTGTATTACACGTCCTTTATTTTCTGTTGAACTTGTCATAATTTTATTATTTTTATAATTTTTTGATTTAATACTTATTTTCAATTTATTGTAATGATATGTTTTTTAACAAAATGACTTAAAAAAATCAAAATCTAACGCTTATTTATACAAATTATATAATAATAGTTTAATTTTTGCATATTAAATAGAAAAAAAAAAAAAATTATTACGACCCCCCCCCGCAGGGGGGAGGGGGACAATAAACATTTTTTTAGTATGCTCTGATATATTACAATAGCAATACAAATATCTAATATAATGAACTTTTCTTTTTATAGTAAGCGGCCCCCGTGAGGGGCTCCTATATATACATAAGGGGCCCGGCCGGGCCCCTTATGTATATATAGGAGCACTTAAATTTCTTACAAAAGCGTTTTTTTAATCAGACTTTTATCGAAGAAAATTCTATAGAATTTTCGTTAGGTCCGCTCTCCTGCCCATATCCCTCCCCCCGTAGGGGGGTCGAGGTCGCTTACCCGTGAGGGACGCGCCGCCCCAGCGTCCCCCGCCCCTGGCGGGACGGGTAAGCGCTCGGATTTTTGTAGGTCCGCTCTCCCCCCTACGGGGGGAGAGCGAACCTACAAAAATCCGACGGAGGACGCGTCCCTCACGGGGCAAACCCGTGAGGGACGCAAACCCGTCCCGCCAGGGGCGGGGGACGCGCTCGGAATTGGGTCGGACCCGTCCCGCCAGGGGCGGGGGAGGCCTCCCCCGCCCCTGGCGGGACGGGGGCCTCCCCCGCCCCTGGCGGGACGGGGCCGCCGGCGTCCCTCACGGGTTGGCGCCCCTCACGGGGCCAACCCGTCCCGCCAGGGGCGGGGGATACCGTCCGCCGGTACCGGCGGGTCCCGTCCCGCCAGGGGCGGGGGACGCCACCCTCACGGGTCCGACTCTACGAGCGGACCTAAAGAAAATTCTATAGAATTTTCTTCGAGAAAAGAATTGAATCTATAAAGTCTCAAGTGGTGGAGGTTAGAAAGCCAGGAGGAAAGTACCTCATTACTTTGATACTTTATAGATCTATAATTAAACCAAAAATTAAATTTGTAATTAGAATTCATTTTAAAAAATTTTAAATTAAAGAATTTAACGTTTTGATTTTTTATCATTTTTGACATGACCGCGATAAGTTCTTGTTAAGGCAAACTCCCCCAGTTTGTGCCCTACCATCTGATCTGTCACAAAAACAGGTATATGTTCTTTCCCATTATGACATCCTATAGTATGCCCAATCATAGGTGGTATAATAACTGATGAACGAGACCAAGTTTTGATCACAATTTTTTTACCCATGCTATTTAATTTTTCTACTTTTTTTAATAAATGTCCTGCTACAAATGGACCTTTAGTAATTGAACGTGGCATAATCATTATTATAATAGATAGAAAGGTTTCGTATAAACAAGATTTTTATCATTTTTTCTCTAATAAAAGTATATAGAATTTGATATCCCCCTATATATATATATAAGGGGGATATCGAAGATATTTAAAACTCGTACTCGCGAATAGACTCGGAGCGCCCCTCACGGGGTCCTGTCCCGAAGGGACCCGTGAGGGTCGCGCCTGACGCGACCCTCACGGGTCCCTTCGAGTGCGAGCGAACGATCCCCTTATATATATAGGGGATCGTCGCTCCCCCCCTTATATATATAGGGGGGGGTAGGTTCGCTCCCCCCTTTGGGGGGAGTCGGTATTGGGTCGGACCCGTCCCGCCAGGGGCGGGGGAGGCCCCCGTCCCGCCAGGGGCGGGGGAGGCCCCCGTCCCGCCAGGGGCGGGGGAGGCCCCCGTCCCGCCAGGGGCGGGGGAGGCCCCCGTCCCGCCAGGG
>Ga0307933_1002630_pt1 | contig 12084 bp, 20 predicted proteins | sample OrgLakmetageno88_FD_201811 | JGI IMG/M metagenome (GOLD analysis project Ga0307933, IMG submission 201811) | Saline water microbial communities from Organic Lake, Antarctica - #88 | ecosystem: Environmental > Aquatic > Non-marine Saline and Alkaline > Saline | place: Antarctica: Organic Lake...
TAACTGTGGCGAACTGTTTAAATGTCCTTGTCACGGTAATCTAATTTTTAGCTATAATGTTATTTCTTAATTTAATTAAGTGAATAAAAGAATTATTTGACTATAATATTATAAAAAAAATTGAAAAAAAAAATAAATTATTTAAAGGTAAATTTAAATGAGGTAATATAAATGAATAAAAAAAGCGAGAAAGATGTCTTATATTTTTTTTCAAGATCATCAGATTTAAAACCGGGAAAAGGTGTTCATGAAAATGTCAATGATATTAGTAAATATGAAGAACTAATAAAAATAGAGAATTGGAGAAGGATTCTATCTAATTTTTGTAAATGTGAGTTTGAATATAAAAATCACAAATATGGTTCAGTTGAACATGCTTTTCAGTCAGCTAAAATATCATTAAAAGATCTAGATTTAGCATATCAATTTACGATAGATAGTGGAAGTAAATTGGGTATGGGTATAGGACTTGATGCTAGAAAAGCTCGTAAAATTGCTGTACTTGATAAGGAATTAATTGAAAAATGGGATAAAATGAAGTGGGAAATAATGGATGAAATAGTGGAAGCACGTTTTAAGCAAGATAAGGTGGGTGCTGAGGTATTATTAAAAACAAATGATGCGATTTTGCTACATGGAGTTCCAAGAGGTAAGCCAATGAGGATGTATAGTCACGAAAAGGCACGGGAAAAATTGTTGGGGAAATCATGATAATATTGTTATAATTTTTAATAAGGAAGGTATGATAAAATAGTAAAAAGGTATAAAAAGAAGAATACTTAAATACTTATTATAAAAAAGTATGGCAGGTTTAATAAGAGAGTTAGTGGCTGATATGGAATCTTTGGCAGCAAAAAAGTATTACAAAGTGATTTATAAAATAGGAAGAAATAATGCTAGATGGTTTGAGTTTAAGAGTGTGATATTTTTAAAGAAAGAAGATGCTGAAAAATATGCTGAATATTATATTGCATTCTATAAAAAATGGATCAAATAGAAAAACATTTACGTAATCATTTTCGATTTGACAGATATCGTTTTTATACAACAGTTTTAGCAAACATATTTTTGGTATCTGCAGTGACTGTTTCTTTAAAGAAATTGCACTCTATAAAAAATGGAACAAATAGAACAAATGGAACAAATGGTCAATGATCTAAAAGAGTTGATTAGAAAACAGTCAGAGATATTGGAGGGAGCCAAAGGACTATACAGTCCTTATTTAGATCATGATATTGAACTTGTCCAGCATTTACGCGACGATCTTTTTAATAAATACAAGAAATAGTTTCATTACACAAATAATGAAAATTAAAAATCTAACACAACATTTCCTCCTAATTGTTCTATAATATCTAATCTCGCTTTGACAAATAGTTTCATTGCCAATGTTGGCTTTTTAATTAAGGAATAGCATCTATAGTCCCTAATCAAGGCCAACATGCAAATATCGGGCGTTTGATCAACCAACCCGATAGACTTTGGATCATTTATTATTTTGTTATATCTTTCATCGTTGTACTCGCCGTTTACCTCGTTAAATATTTCCTTGTCAAAATGATCCATTGGTTTAACTTAATGTTGCTCTTTAAATTATTTTTAATATTTTTCACACATAGACCAAAAGTCCCAAGGTTTATTCAAATTTTCTTGAATATCTTTAACAGTAAAACTTGGATTTTCCGACAATGCACTCCAACACCACGGTTTTTGACTATAATGACTGACTGTTTTCATATTAATACTTTTGTTGCGCGAAAGCCAATACCAATGAAAATTTTGCGAATATTTATGTATAAAGTTGATTTCTGTTATTGTCACAGATTCTGACAAAGAATACCAGAACCAAGGCTTGTCATTATGTTTATCAACAAAATCACTCGTAATTTTAGATTCACATGATAGCCAATTCCAATTCCAAGGCTTGTCAATATGTTTTTCTATAAAATTCTGTGTAATATTTTTATTTTTTGAGAGCCAGTCCCAGTTCCATGGAATATCAATATTAGAATCGACTATTTTTTCTGTGACATTAATATTTTTTGACAAATTTTCCCAGTTCCATTTTTTAAAATATTTTTGAATATCTTTGGATGTTATTTTTGCGTGTTGTGAAATAGATGACCAGTCCCAGGACTTATCAATATATTTTTCGACTATATCCATAGTAAGATTTGGATTTTCAGAGAGATTTTTCCAAAGATTGAACCACCAGCATTTTATGTCATTATCAGAAATTGCGATAATAACGTTTTTCCAAAAAGTCTGACAATTAAAAAATTTGTGACAGTATTTAAAATTTTTTACATCTTTGAATGTCAATTCCAATGTACTTGACAATTCTTCCCAGTCCCATGCAAAGTTTGGATACTTATTAACATCTTGAAAAGTGAGGTTTGGATTTTGAGAAACATTTTTCCAGTCCCATGGCATATCAAGATTTTTTTCAATATCTTTGAATGTGATTCCAATATTTTTTGACAATTCTTCCCAGTCCCATGGCATGTCAATATATTTTTTAACAAATTCTATTGTTACATTTGGGTTTTCAGACATTGCTTCAAAATCCCATGGCATATCAATATATTTTTCTACATCATCCATAAAAATATTTGGATTTTTCGATAGTTCATACCACTGCAAATTCTCACAGGAATTAATTATCAAATCAGCCAGTTTCATTTTTCATATTGTGAAATATGAAAAATAAATTCATTTTTAGATCTGGTCTTTGTGAATTCTCTATTTGAACAAAACAAAAGCATCCTCAAATTTTTCTTTACCCCAAGGCATAAAATACACATAGAAAATTGGTCCAACTCTAACAAGTTGTTTCTCTAAATTAACATAACTAGCCAATTCAAGTTTATCTTTAAAGGAAAGTCGCCCTCCTTCTATTTCGTCAATCATCCAGTTAAACAATTTTTCTCCGGTCAGACTATTGAGTAAATCAACCATGTCTACAATATTGCATGCATATTTAATCCTTTCACTATCCTTAATATTCTTATCCACTATTTCAACACCATCACCAAAAGGGTTCATTTTTTGTTGAACAATTAATCGTTGATACACCCCAAGTAAAAATTCTATTTTTCCAGGATTGCGTTTGTATAAAGACATAAGTTTGGGAGAAATTTGCAAACTGTAAACTCCGTCTTCGGTTACAAGTATATCTTTTCTTATTTTATTTGACAGTGATTGTCGCCTCAAACCAGCAACAATATCTCCTCGACTGTAGAAACTGAAAAGTATGGCTGATTCAGTTGGATGTGTATGAAAATTAAAGGCTGACACAGTTTGGTCAAAAACAACATGAAAGCGATCTCCTGTATATATAGGTCCCAAAGTTAAATAGCCATCATTGTATTTAAAATTTCCACCAACTTCAACTTTACTATTCATAAATTCTAATAGTTTATCCAGCGTCGGCTTTTCAATGACCAATTTCATTCTTATTATATTTTCAAAATAAGAATTAAACTTTTTTAATATCATAGTAAAACAAATATAAAAGTTGAGCAATGTCCAATATCTCATAATGGCAAATACGTTTATTCGAAAAACATATTATGTTGTTTATGTTATTCATCATATCTTTATATTCAGTGGATTACCATTCTCCTCTATGATTTACTTGTTGTTACATCAAAATAATCATCTCCTTCTATAGGCTTCATTTTACCACTCTTATAAGAGTGTAAAGTAAATAAGACGTCAAATGTAATTGTAATCCAGCTTCTTCAATTATCTCTATAGTAAGATACGGATTTCTAAATCTGCCGTTTACAAACAATTCAAGGTTATTGATAAAATCATTTACAATATCATACTCTTTCTTTTTACAACTATAACATCTGTCTGAATAATAACAAAAGCATTCTGAACAAGTGTTTGGATCTATTATTAAATCATTATCAGGCAACATCTTGGGAATAAAAACCATCAAGTTGTCAGGATATTTATTAATTCTTGTCTTGCATTTAATTGTTTTAACGCGCTAATCAAATCCTTGTACAACAAACCATGTGCCATTCTTAAACTATTCAACTCTAATTTTGCCGAATCCAAATCTACTTCCAGCATTTTTTCTAATTCCGTCATAAAATCTTCCGATTCAGACTCTGAATCGGAAGGAGGATCGATAAAACATTTTATTCTTTTATCCATTCTAACGCCATAATTATGTTGCAAGGTGTCAGTTAAAAGCAGATCATGAAAAGTATCGCAATCAAAATGTTCTGTAAATATACCCAATATAATCGGACTACAATATGCGATATCTAAAGCCATTCCTTTTTGCTTACTGGGAACCCAGCTATAACTATCAAGCCTACCCTTTTTTGTTGTGTACCCAACGTTGCCATCAGCAAACATTATAGTACCAACATTTTTTCCAAGGCCGTTTTTATGCAAACTAAGTTTTTCTGGCAAATTTTTAAGATCTCCTATTATTAATAAATTGCTTCTACTTTCGTCTCTCATATACATTTCTCTTAAACAATCTCCTATCGATGTGACAGTGTCACTTTGAAACAGATGAATTTCATCTTCCCACTGTTCATTTTTCATATAATCGTAAATTTTAGAATTAGAAAACCATACCCATATATTGTTGCAATCTATTGAAAGTAATAATTCAATACAATCAAAAGTATTTTCAAATGATGAATCCGCGAATACAATCGCTTCCATTTTTCTTATTATTTCAATAAAAAATTAAATAATCATTTTTACAATTTGATAATTAGTAAATTCTTTGGCTATCGGATGTGTCATTACAATTTCCATAATAAGATAGATATTTTTATCTCTATTATTTAAAAAAGTTAATACTTTTACTATTAGATCTCTCACAAAATTATACAATTCCCTTTCGCACAGTTCACTGAGGCCAATAACATTCTTGAAAGGTGAATTATATAAATATTCAATGCTGGTATAATCATCTGGATATTTGTTGAAATATCGAAATAGAAGAAATTTACAATAAGGAAAATTTTCCAATAGCCTATTCATTACCACGCAAAAAGTATTATAGTTTTTTCTTCTCAAACAAATTGAAATAGTATTTTGACATGATCTTATTTCATCAAACATTTTATTGCTAGATAACAATGCTTTAACGTATCTTAATTTCCCAAAAAATGCAGCATGAGCAAATATCTCATCTTCTTCCGGTGAAAATCTATTCACCTTTTTTAAATGAATCATAAAATCATCATAATTGTCATTGTGAAGAGCGCATTTTAACGCAGCATAATTCATTTTGCTTACATTATATCAATTATTTAAAATTATCATTTTTGGGTTCTTTTATAAAATTGCTTACGACTTTATGAGTGCCATAACTGCGAATCATTAAATTTTTAGCACGAGGATTGCTTTGATTTAATACATCAACAAGTTTCTCAATATTTTTGTTTAATTTAGAAAGTTGATCTTTTATAATTCTTTGTTCTTCTCTTATCTCTTCCAGTTGGTCGTTTAGTTCTAAAGATTGTTTGTTTAAAGCTTGTTGAATTTGTATTATATCTGCAGGACCATCATTTAAAAATCTTGGACTGCTCATTATTCAAACTTATTTAACTCGACAAAAATTTTTGAATCAAAAAATTAACTGTCAAAGTCAGAGTCACAGATATAAGAATGTCTAGAACGATCATGTCCAAGTATTCTCTTGGTGTAATCACTCCTTTATATAACTGATATAAACCTGTAATTATGAAAAGAGGGAAAAAGTAAACTCTCCACATTTATATTTAATGATTTATTTTTTCAAAAGTTATAAAATGAGTGTCAACACATTAGATAGTAGATATTATTGGGAAAGATGTGAAAACTGTGGTCAAAGCATTATCCTTTGCAGAAAATATAAGGTTCAGCCAACTCCGCATTACAGAGTTAGAATGTCAGGAACTACTAGGGTAGAATATCAGCATTATTGCCAATCACTTCCTCAGCCTAAATCTTCAAAATTGGCATGTGACAAGGCTATATGGGCTAAATTGTTAAAATGATAAAACATATTATTGATTTTTATTTTAATAATATCTATAAATTAACTAAACTATGAATTCAGTATATTGTAAGATTTGTGATAACACATTTTTGAGCGAAACACACAAGGGTAATATCCCTCCCTGGGAATGCCCCAAATGTAACAAAGATAACGATGAAAATATTCAGCGCGATTTAAACGAACTTTTCAAGATTAACGGATTGTTTGCTTTGGAAAAGTTGAAAAGTCGTATTGACAGACTAGACAATATTTCTAAAATGACATGGAAGCAAGAACAAACTAGAAACGAAAGCATGATGTTGTATTGATCAATATTATTGATTTTTCATTTACAAATTAAATGAAAGTACAAAATGGATCATTTGACCAAACGTCAACGCACTATTATCGAAAAATATATATCGGAAAACGATTTTAGTTTAAAAAGTTTAGAAAAATCTATTTCTGGCAGGGAAAGGCAAATCGAAAAATACCGGCAAGATATAAAAAATATTCAAAATGGCACCGATTCAAAAATAGGAGTTTTGACAGATTTGAAAAGATCAAAAACAAAAACTCCGCGACAGCAAATTATATTACAAGATTACAACCCCGCGTTTATTCAGTTAGAGGCAAACTTGTTTTGTGAATCAATCGACGAAAAAATTAAAGATATTGAACACGACAATTCTATAATGAAAGACATTAGAGATATTTTTATCGACCGTTTTGGGGAAGAAGCCACAAGTAACCCCACTTCTCCAAGATCGAAATTAGAAAGCCCTTCACAATCACCAACTTTCGCTAAAAGACGGTCTTCGCTACTGTTTATCAGTCCCAGACGACTTTTAAAGGCATCGAGTGAAAAAACTCTTCCTCGAAAATTTTCATAATGATAAATAAAATAATTATGAAACGTTTATAAACTCTTCTTTTAACAATTTACATATCTTGTTGATTGTAATACTTGAAGGACCCATTATTTTGCACACCGCATTTTTCTTGCTTGGTGTGTCAATGATACTTTTAAGAGTGGGAGATTCGGAAATATAAAGAAACACGCAGCCAGAAGCGATATTTTGTGGAGCGCTTCTTTTTGTTATGTTGGATTTTTCCCAATTATCTTCAACAAATTTTGCTAATTCGTGAACGTGCTCGTAATATTGGTTAAAATTTTTAGTTAAACACTCTGATGCATTTTTGTCATTTTCAAAGAGTGCTTCTTCTTTTAACTTTGATTCTAAATCCTTTAAAATTTTTTGTATCATATCGCTCACAGTTATATATTGAGTTACATACTCTGGGAAAAACTCTAAAGCCATAGTTCTACCCTTTTTAATTCCGGATTTTGTTATTTTATGACTTTTAGCAATTTCACTCATCGTTCTTGGAAATCCTATATCCAAATGTGCCATCCAAACGCATGCCGCTAACAAAAACTTTTCATCAGCAGCACTGCACCCCACTTTTGTAAACTTTTGTATCGTCTTTTCAACAATATCACTAGAATAACCTAAGGATTCAAGATGGTTTATATATTGGCTAACGTTTTTGCTTGTTTGATTTGTTCTACTGTAATTACTATCATTCCAAGGTTTATCAATAGATACCTCTGTGATATACTCTCCACAAATTATACAAGTTGAATCGTGATCAATTTGAGGATGCAAACAAAATTCTTCGTCACATAATAAACATCTTCTTATCCCGTCTTCAACAAGTTCTGTTTTTGAATGATTGCATTCTTCCATTTTTCTTAATTTATATTTTATTAAGAAATTTCAATTTACTTTTTTTCTTCCTCCTCAACCTCCTTGAGCCATTCCTCATACGGCTTGATCTTCATCAATTCCTTTTCCTCCTCTTCGGTAAATGCAATCTGCATCAACCCATCCGGGCCCACAGTTGGAGTATCACCCTTATTAGCGACGCGGTTAGTTGAAGAAATGCCATTTTCCTTTCGAATTTCTTCAATCGTCTTGCCTCGAATACATTCTACAACACGTCGAGCACAGAGATTGAGAAAAGGTCGATTCCCCAAATAGTTCGCTGCTTGAACCAACTCCAAGAGGTAATCGTCGTTGATTGTCTTGTTGGGATTGTCCGTCTTCAAACATTGTTCCAAAAACTGCTTGTCAAATTCTTCGTCGTGCTCAAACTCCTTTTCCTTGTCAAGAGAAGCATAGTGACTGCACCATTCCATAACCTTGTCAAAGATAGGCTTGGTTACATTAGCGACTGGAATTGCTTCATCCGATCCAACATCGCCAACAACGTTTTTGATTGCTCCGTTGATAATAGCAGCGTTGTAATCAACGACAACATCGTCACCATCATTCAGCAAAATAGTAAGAGTGCTCATTTTATTCTTTCTTTTATTAATAATAAAGAAATCAAATTATTTTTTCAATTTTTTATTCGTCAATTTCTTTTATGGGATCACACTGGGAACAGTGAATATAAACATTCCAATATCCAAAATCACCGGCAAGACCACCAACTCGGATAGGCATTTTTTCCGATTTGGGCTGATAAATATTGAATACTGTTGTTGAAGGAGATAATTTGAATATATTTTTGATCTCGTTTATGAAAAACTTTTCTTTGAAAGAGCTTTCATCTTTTCTATATATTCCATATTTTTCTGATTCGTCCGTGTCTGTTAGTCTAGAAAACTTTATATAATTGGGCGCTTGCAGTTTTATTTCTATTTCTTCTTTCATCACCTTACCTCCTTTTGATTGCGGCTTTATCTTTAAAAACGGGAGAAAATCGTCCTTGTGCATTGTTATCGGAGTTTCATAGTATATATCTGGAGATATCTGCAGGTTAGTGTCTGGATTTATGCTTAATTTTATTGCCTTATCTTTTCTACTTTTTGCTAATCCAAATATTTTTATATACATAGTTTCAGGCTCTTCTTCTAAAATTGTAAACTTTACCCTATTTTTAATTTTTACTTCTTGCATTTTTTCTATTATCCATTTTAGTTCAAATTTAATCTTTGTTGTTTCTTCTGAAAAGTTGTACTCGTAATCTACCAAATTTCTAGCATATAAAACATATTCAAACATTGTTCGCCCACTCTCAGACACTTCTGAGCATCTAATTTCACCTTTACTAAGATGCCATGTTGATATTTTGTCTTGTATTATGGATGATTTAAAAAGAAAGAGTGGGCGTAAACGAGTCCCTTTAATCTCGAAATTAAATAATGGGGGCATTTTACATTTTTAAATCGTATTATAAGAATTTTATTTAAAAAATATATCCAATTAATTGAAAATAATTTTAAAAAAAATAAAATAATAAATGGATATTTTGCTGAAAGAATTGGATGGTAAAATTTTGTATGACAGAAATGATGAAAAAATGGAATTGACAGGCTTAGAAGCGATAAAAGAGCATTCTCCATACTATAAACCAATGAGAACGGTAAAATATGATGCATTTGATTACTACAAAGCTCTAGAAGACGCATTTGACGAAATTTTAGATGAAGACTCGACAATAACTATTGAAAAGTTTGTTGAATGGTGGCTTTGTCCTAAATTAACACAAGAAGATCAAACATTATTAGACATGATAGAAAACGCAATTAAAAAAGAAATTAATTGTATTAGCAGATTATATTATTCTCCAATAACGTATAAAGAACTTAACCATCTACTTTTATATTGTCAAGATTTGGGGCTGGATGAGTATGCCGAAAGATTAAGAAAATTTTCATAATTTAATTATGAAACTTATTGGTACAAGTGACTATAATTTTCTACATTCAATTTGTTGGATTCTTTAATTTCCTCCTCGACCAACTCGAATCTTTTGTTAAAATCATCCAAATCTCTTGTCCACAATGTTCCATAAGGAAGATGAACTAATTTTTCCGACCCAGAAAGAATATCGTTGTATTGCTGTGAATAAACAACAACTGCTTTTTCAGGATTGCTATGACAACGCGCTAAACCATGTACCTTGAAAGATCCATAAGAAGATACGTTTCTGTAGATTCCTCTGGCAATGCTCATTTTATTATTAATAAAAAATATTTAATATTGAAAACAATTTTTTATTATTTGTCACCAATAAAAATGGGAATTAAAGATTTAAATGCAACTGTCAAAAAATATGGTGACGCTAATATATTTAAAACAGTAAATGCTGAAGAAATGAAAGGAAAGCGTTTTGCCGTTGATATATCTATCTTTATTTGCAGTTTTGCGATGACTAGTCAAGATGCTTGGTTTAACACTATGACAAACTTTCTGATTAGTTTTATCAAATACAAGGTTAATGTTATTATTGTTTTTGACGGCAAAAATGTTCCCAAAGAAAAATTAGTAGAACGAGAACTGAGAAAAACAAATCAACAAAATCAAAAAGCACGAGTAGACAAATTAAAATTCTTCAAAGAAAAGTTGATGCTTCGTTGCTTTGAAGGCGACGAAATCAAACTAGTCCCAGAATCTCTTCAAGAGGAATTTAAAGAAGTATTTAAACGCAGTAAAACTGATGATATTAATCCTAAAGACGCTGAAGATGTTCTAACTTTTGTTCAAGAAAGGGTAGATAAAGCTGAGCAAGCGGCGGAAGGAATACAAGCACATCACAAAACAATGACACGAGAACTTGTTAAAGCATTGGGACTCCCATACATTCAAGCCGATGGCGAAGCAGAACATTTAGCAGCATCAATGGCATATCAAGGAATGGTTGACGGAGTAATATCTCGTGATACTGATACTCTTTGCTACGGTTGCCCTCTTCTTGTGACTGACATCAAGGGTGGAAAGTTTAGTTATGTAGAGCTAAAAGATATGTTGGCTACTTTAAAAATGACAATGGAGCAGTTTGTTGATCTTTGTATTTGTTTGCAGTGCGATTACAATCACAGAATGCCTAAAAATGGTCCAGCCGCAGTTTATAATGCAATACATAAATACGGTGGGATAGACCAATGGAAGGAAGCTTCCCCCGACAAACCTTTTCATTTGTTGAAATACAATCGCTGTCGTGATATTTTTAGACCATATTCCAAAAGATACTTTTTTGGGGATAGAAAGAAATGTAAGATTAGAAGAAAGAAAGAAGTAGATGTTGAAGTATTAGATAGATTGTTTGACAGCGTCAATTCTAGATATACTGGAGATTATATTAAAGGAGTAATGGAAGGAAAGTTTACGGCAAGTTATATGGGAAATCATACAAGCATTATTTAATTTTTTATTTATATACAAATAAATGTATTGTACTTCTGGAAGAAGTCAGCATGTATTGTTGAAAAAAAATTTTAAGTCAAATTGCTGTGATAATTTGCCAGCATCATATAGTGTAATTAAATTATGCTGTAATGATAATTTAGTTAATAAAAAAGAATGTCCTTCAGAAATTGACTGTTCTCCTCTAAGTGATCTAATATGTCAACTTTTAACGTTAGACGAATCCAGTTTACTAACTTCTATAATAGAGAGTGGTTTCACACCAATAGGAATTTGTAACTATATTTCTGCAGAACAATCTAATATTGATTTTACTAATCTTGAAGAATGCACTGGAACTATTATTGTTGAAAGTCCTGCATCTGGGGGACAACAGCCAGCAATAACAGTCCAAGTTATAGATGGTCAACTAACGTGTCAAGTTAATGATGGGTTTGAAAATCTTGATATAACACCACCGTTAACGATTTCATTTGGTTCCGGAGACGCAATCAACGAGTGCGTAGAATTAATTTTTTTCTTAATTTTAATTAAGAAATTATTGTCTTATCGCATTCACTAAATCAACAGCATCAGGATTTTGTGACAATTCTACAATTCTATTTTCCACTTCTTCAAATATATTCATGGACACAGTTTGGTTAGATAAAATTTTTATTATATCATCGTATCCATATCCCATACTGATATACTCTAAAATATCCCCAACATTTTGTGGTGTTGCTAGTAACAAAAGGTCGCTATAATTTTTAGCATAGTAGGGCAAACACATTTCAACCAACTCTTCAAAAACAGGTTTATATCTATTATCAAGGTTATCTGTCATCAATAAATATTCCCGCCTAAATTCTATCCCTTTGCTTT
>Ga0307933_1002636_pt1 | contig 12077 bp, 10 predicted proteins | sample OrgLakmetageno88_FD_201811 | JGI IMG/M metagenome (GOLD analysis project Ga0307933, IMG submission 201811) | Saline water microbial communities from Organic Lake, Antarctica - #88 | ecosystem: Environmental > Aquatic > Non-marine Saline and Alkaline > Saline | place: Antarctica: Organic Lake...
ACCACCCTGATTGCTACCTTATCGTGCTGCTGATCGATGAGCGGCCCGAAGAGGTCACCGACATGAAACGGTCGGTCAAGGGCGAGGTCGTCAGTTCGACCTTCGATGAACCCGCATCACGGCACGTGGCCGTCTCGGAAATGGTGATGGAAAAGGCGAAACGCCTCGTGGAGCACAAGCGCGACGTCGTGATCCTGCTCGACTCGATCACGCGCTTGGGGCGCGCGTTCAACACTGTCGTCCCGTCGTCGGGCAAAGTGTTGACCGGCGGTGTCGATGCCAACGCGTTGCAACGGCCGAAACGGTTTTTTGGTGCCGCCCGGAATATCGAGGAAGGCGGGTCGCTCACCATCATCTCGACCGCGTTGATCGAGACGGGCAGCCGAATGGACGAAGTCATTTTTGAAGAGTTCAAGGGGACCGGTAACTCTGAACTGATCCTTGATCGCAAGGTTGCCGATAAACGCGTGTTCCCTGCAATCGACATCATCAAGTCCGGGACACGCAAGGAAGAGCTGTTGATCGACAAGGCCGATTTGCAGAAGACATTCGTTCTGAGACGCATTCTCAATCCCATGGGCACGACCGATGCGGTGGAATTCCTTTTGTCCAAGCTCAAGCAAACAAAGACAAATTCCGAGTTTTTCGATTCGATGAACAGCTGACGAAAGGTCTTTCAGGGTCTTGTGATGGATACCATCTACGCTTTGTCGACGGCTCAAGGCAAGGCAGGCGTTGCGGTCATACGGGCATCGGGGGAACGCGTTCCGCATGTGGCAAATGAAATCTGTGGCACTGGGCTGAAGCCTCGCCATGCCACGTTGCGCATCTTGCGCGATCATACGGGCCAACGTCTGGACGAGGCACTTGTTCTCTATTTTCCGGACAAGGCGAGCTTTACGGGTGAACCGGTTCTTGAATTACACGTACACGGCAGCATGGCCGTCGTTTCGGCGGTGCTGCAGACTTTAGAAGAGTTCGATGGGGTGCGCCTGGCAGACCCGGGCGAATTCACGCGGCGGGCACTATCAAATAATCGTCTGGATTTAACCCAGGTAGAGGCGCTTTCAGACCTGATCGAAGCAGAGACCGAGGCACAACGCCAACAGGCGATGCGTGTCCTTTCGGGCGACCTGGGGCGTATGTGTGCGGGCTGGCGCATCGATCTTATTCGAGCAGTTGCTCTGCTGGAAGCAACGATAGATTTTGCCGAAGAGGATCTTCCTGAGATACTGCCAGAGGTCCGCGACTTGATCTCGGGCGTAATGAGTGATCTGACGCATCAGATTTCCGGAAGGCAGGCCGCCGAACGAATCCGTGACGGGTTTGAGGTTGCGATCATCGGTGCTCCGAATGTCGGGAAATCGACGCTTCTCAACCGGCTGGCTGGCCGGGATGCGGCGATCACATCGGAGATCGCGGGCACGACGCGGGATGTCATAGAAGTTCGCATGGATCTCAAAGGGTTACCCGTGACCTTCCTTGATACGGCAGGCCTTCGGGAAACGGAGGATCATGTTGAAGGCCTTGGTGTCACGCGCGCGAAGGACAGGGCGCGCCAGGCTGACTTGCGCGTGTGCCTGGGCGACACGGAGGGGGCATTTGCCGGGTTGATTGAGGAGGGAGATATCCTGCTCGCGCCGAAAGCCGATATTCTGGACGTTGAAATACCGGGTGTGTCTGGCCTTACGGGACAGGGTGTGGACGAGGTGATTGAAAGGATCGGAGAGATCCTTTCAGATCGGGCACAGGGCGCGGGTGCCGCGATACGGCTGCGACACGAAACAGCCATCAAGACGGGTCTCGCATGCCTTGAACAGGCGCTTGTACATATGGCTTCTGGTGACGACATGACAGATCTAGCAGCCGAGGAGGTGCATAGTGCTATCCGCGCCTTGGATTCTCTGGTAGGCAGAGTTGATATCGAGTCTGTGCTCGACGACATATTCTCGAGCTTTTGTATTGGAAAGTGAGGATGTTTCACGTGAAACATTTTGACGTCGTTGTCATCGGCGGAGGCCACTCGGGGGCAGAAGCGGCCCACGCCGCGGCACGTATGGGTGCGTTGACCGCTTTGATCACGTTGTCAGCGGACAAGATCGGCGTTATGTCCTGCAATCCTGCAATCGGCGGTCTCGGAAAAGGCCACCTTGTCCGCGAAATTGACGCGTTGGACGGGGTGATGGGTCGCGTGGCCGACAAGGCCGGTATCCAGTTCCGCCTTTTGAATCGGCGCAAAGGGCCTGCGGTGCAGGGGCCAAGGACTCAAGCTGACCGTAAGCTTTACCAAGCAGCCATGCACGAAGAGATAACCGTCCGTGCAAACCTCTCCGTGATTGAAGGCGAAGTTGCCGATCTTCAGGTCAGCGCAGGGGCCGTGACGGGCGTTGTACTTGGAGATGGCACCAAGATTGCGGCATCGGCAACGGTGCTTACGACCGGGACGTTCCTGCGCGGCGTGATCCACATAGGCGACAAGTCCTATCCTGGCGGCCGTATCGGTGAATCGCCTAGCGTGACGCTCGCAGAGCGCATGGATGGTTTCGAGCTGCCATTGGGCCGCCTTAAAACCGGGACGCCGCCGAGGTTGAATGGGAAGACAGTCGATTGGTCAGGTCTCGAGTTTCAGCCGGCAGATAATGATCCCGTCCTATTTTCATTCATGTCGACAGCACCACTTGCTAAGCAGATCGCGTGCGGAATCACCTACACGAACGAGAGAACGCACGATATCATTCGGGAAAATCTTGACAAATCAGCGATGTATGGCGGCCATATCGCAGGTTCTGGACCTCGCTACTGTCCGTCTATCGAAGACAAGGTGGTAAGGTTTGCTGACAAGACCGCACACCAGGTATTTCTGGAACCGGAATCGCTCTCTGATAACGTGATCTATCCAAACGGGATTTCGACATCTCTGCCAGAAAGCGTTCAGCGCGATTATATCCACTCCATTGCCGGGTTGGAGAACGCAGAGATCATTCAGCCGGGTTACGCGATCGAATATGACTATGTTGATCCCCGGGCGCTGTCGCAAAGTCTGGCGGTGAAATCGGTACCGGGACTGTTCCTTGCCGGGCAAATCAACGGGACCACGGGGTACGAAGAGGCTGCGGCACAAGGCCTCGTCGCAGGTATCAACGCGGTGCGCCACGGCCGGGGCGAAGAATCCTTCCGCTTCAGCCGTACTCAAAGCTATATCGGGGTCATGATAGATGATCTGACGACGCGTGGTGTGTCCGAACCTTACCGGATGTTCACCTCACGCGCCGAATTTCGCTTGTCCTTGCGGGCCGACAATGCGGATCAGCGTCTTACACCGATTGGCCTCGACATCGGTTGCGTGGAAGAACCTCGACAGGCTGTGTTCGAACGAAAGATGTTGGATCTGGATACGGCGCGAAAAACCCTGATGTCCGTAAGGTATACACCGAAGCAGCTCGTCAGCGCCGGTATCAAGGTTAATCAAGACGGGACGAAGCGCACGGCATTCGACGTCTTGGCGTTCCCAGATGTAGAAATCAGTGACCTGACATCCCTTGATCCGAACCTCGCGGACGTGACGGCGCTGTTGCAGCGACAGCTCAAGACGGAGGCAATCTATGCAAATTATATCGATCGCCAAGCACGGGACGTTGAGATGTTGCGCCGCGACGAAGCCCACGCGATACCCGCTTGTTTCGATTTCTATCTCATAGAGGGGCTATCAAACGAATTGAAGTCCAAATTGTCAGCTGTGAGACCTGAGGATCTGGCCCAAGCGTCAAGGATCGAGGGCATGACACCCGCCGCCTTGACGCTCCTATTGGTTAGTCTCAAGCATGCCGAGCGATTGAAAACGGCGTGACCCGCAAATTCTCGGATCTGAATGTTTCACGTGAAACAAAAGAACGCCTTGATATCTACGCCAATCTCTTGCGGGCATGGGATCCGAAAATCAACCTCGTGGCGCCATCAACCCTTGATGACATGTGGTCACGCCACTTTGTTGGTTCGGCCCAACTCTACGATCTCGCGCCTGATCCGGTCGATCATTGGGCGGATCTTGGCTCTGGCGGCGGATTTCCCGGACTGGTGATTGCAATGCTGGCGCAAGACAAGGAATCCATGCCAGAGTTAACTCTTGTCGAAAGCGACGCGAGAAAATCCGCGTTCCTGCGCACAGTGCTACGGGAGACCGACGTCGCAGCGTCAGTTCTAACCAAACGCGTCGAGCAAGTCGAGCCCTTGGGTGCGGACGTCGTTTCCGCACGCGCCCTCGCGCCGATGCCGAAGCTCCTGACATACACCCATCGCCACCTTGCCAGCAATGGCACCGCGCTTCTGTCAAAGGGACAAAACTGGGAAAAAGAGCTGCACGAGGCACAAACAACGTGGCGATTCAGTTACCGGATCGATAAAAGTGTGGTAGATAAAAACTCGGTAATTCTCAGCGTCACAGGAGTGGGCCGTGTCTGACCTTAGCCATCATGCAGCTCCGATAATTATTGCGATCGCCAATCAGAAGGGCGGCGTTGGCAAAACGACAACAACGATCAATCTCGGTGCGGCACTGGCCGAGAACGGATCGCGTGTCTTAATCGTTGATCTTGATCCGCAGGGCAACGCGTCCACTGGTCTCGGTATCGAACCCGATGCACGCGATTGGACGACCTATGATCTTTTGCTGGATGACGTGCCGCTCGATCAGATCATCCAGCCCACCAAGGATGATAACCTCATGATCGTCCCCGCCACTGTAGACTTGTCTTCGGCAGATATCGAATTGATTTCAAACGAGAAAAAGTTGTACTTGCTGCGCGACGCAAAGGGCAATGGATGCTTATACGTTCGACTACATTCTCATAGATTGCCCGCCGTCTTTGAACATGTTGACGATCAACGCAATGGTCGCCGCACATTCCATTCTCGTGCCACTTCAAAGCGAATTCTACGCGCTGGAAGGCCTGTCGCAGTTGCTTTTGACCGTTCGCGAGGTGCGTCAGAGCGCGAACACCGATCTACGGATAGAGGGTATCGTCCTCACGATGGTCGATTCTCGGAACAACCTGTCCGGCCAGGTCGAAAAGGATGCGCGCGATAATCTCGGGGATCTGGTCTTTCGTACGCGGATTCCACGCAACGTCAGGTTGAGCGAGGCACCTTCATACGCGCTGTCGGTTTTGAGCTATGATTCAAACTCCAAGGGTGCGCAAGCCTATCGCGATCTTGCGCGGGAGCTTCTGGAAAAAACCACGCCCGTGGCCGCCTGAGTCGAAAAGGAAACCCCACATGTCTACCAAGAAAACCCAGAACCGCGGTTTGGGCCGGGGTCTTTCGGCTCTCATGGCCGATGTGACTGACGAGACGTCCACCGACGCATCAGAAAAGCCACGTCAACCCGACATGTCGGTCCCCATCGAAAAGGTGCATCCGAACCCTGAACAACCTCGGCGCAATTTCAACGCGGACGCGCTGCACGAATTGTCCCAATCCATCGCGGAGCACGGGATCATCCAGCCGCTCATCGTGCGCGCCAATCCACGAAGCGTGGAAGAGTATGAAATCGTCGCTGGGGAGCGCCGGTGGCGCGCCGCGCAGATGGCGAAGCTGCACGAAATCCCGGTCATCATCCGCGAATTCAGCGACACCGAAGTCCTTGAGGTTGCGATCATCGAGAACATTCAGCGCGCAGACCTGAACCCGGTGGAAGAGGCCACGGGGTTCAACCAGCTTATGCTCAAGTTCGGGCACACGCAGGAAAAACTCGCCGAGGTGCTTGGCAAGAGCCGAAGTCACATCGCCAATTCCGTCCGCTTGCTCAACCTGCCGGATGAAGCGCTGACACATCTGCGGGAGGGGCGCTTGTCGTCTGGGCATGCGCGGGCGCTCCTGACATCCGATGATCCGGTCGTGCTGGCGCGTAAGGTCATCGAAAAGGGCCTTTCCGTGCGCGAGACGGAAAAGTTGGTCAAGTCCGCATCGGATTCAAAGGCGCAGAGCGGTACATCGCCCCGCAAAGGGCGCAAGACCCCTGTCAAGGATGCGGATACCAAGGCGATCGAGGACGATCTCTCCGCTCATCTGTCGATGTCGGTGACCATCGATCATCAGCCAGGCGCTGAAAACGGACAGATCACCATCCGGTACGACAAGCTGGATCAGCTGGATCGGTTGATCGGGATGCTAAGCGTCTGAAAAGGCGTCGATATCTGGCAGAAGTTCGGAAATCACCGAATTCAGAACCCTGCGCCCGGACGGCGTTGCAGCTAGTCGGCTCTCTCTTTGCTCGACCATCCCGATATCGGTCAGATGCTGGACCGTGGCCGCATCGGGCGGCGCGCCCGCTATGTTCGCGTACCGGGTCATGTCGATACCGTCGGACACCCGTAGCCCCATCAGTAGATATTCGCCGGCCTGTTCTGACCCGCTTAGCGGCGTTCTGGCCGATTCGGCGTGCCCGGTCTCGGCCTCCTGCAGCCAGCGGTCCGGCTGTAGCCATGTTTCCGTTGCATATCTCTGACCGTTAATCGTAACCCGGCCGTGTGCACCGGGTCCGATGCCGACATAATCACCATAGCGCCAGTAGATCATGTTGTGCCGCGACTCGGCACCCGGTCGCGCATGATTCGATACCTCATAAGCCTCAAGCCCGGCCGCCTCGCAGATCTCTTGCGTCGCGTCATACATATCGGCCGCAAGATCATCCGGGGGCAGGCCGCGCAGTTTGCCCGCATTGTAGCGGTCTCCGAACGCTGTCCCGTTCTCGATCGTCAATTGATACAGTGACATGTGATCCACGGCCAGATCTACGGCCTGCTCAAGCTCCTCGCGCCAGGCACGCAGTGTCTGATCCTGCCGTGCGTAGATCAGGTCAAAGCTCACCCTGTCGACAGATTGCTTTGCAATATCAAATGCTTGTAGAGCTTCGGCGACCGAGTGCACCCGTCCCAGGCGTCCCAGATCGACATCGTTCAGCGCCTGCACGCCAAGCGATATGCGCGCTACGCCCGCCGCAGCGAAATCCGCGAACCGTCCCGCCTCGACCGAGCCGGGATTGGCCTCCAATGTGACCTCCAGGTCATTTGCTGCGGGCCACACCTTGCGCACATGCTCCAGAATGTCGTGCACGGTTGCGGGCGCCATCAGACTGGGTGTGCCGCCGCCAAGGAACACGCTGTTGACGACCCGCCCCGGCAGCAGCGCCGCATAGCGGTCGATCTCACTCAGATAGGCGTCGCGCCAGCGGCGATGGTCGATCTCGCGCGCCACATGACTGTTGAAGTCGCAATAGGGGCACTTGGCTTGGCAAAACGGCCAATGCAGGTAAAGCCCGAACCCGCCATGCTGCCAGTCTTCAGTCAAAACAGCCCTCTACCAATTTTCGAAATGCATCGGCGCGGTGGCTGATACGGTTCTTTTCAGCAGGGTCTATTTCGGCGAAGGTCATTTCATGTCCCGATGGTTGAAAGACCGGGTCGTAGCCATGTCCTGCCTCACCACGCATCGGCCAGACAATACGGCCTTCCGCCGTACCTTCGAACACCTCGTCATGCCCATCGGGCCAGGCCAGTACCAGCGTACAGCAGAACCGCGCCGTCCAAGGTTCCGGTGCCTTGCGGGCCACCAGCGCATCATGCGCCCGTGTCATCGCGAGGGTAAAGTCGCGGCCGTTCCGAGTTTCTGCCCAGTCGGCGGTGTAGACGCCCGGTGCGCCGTCCAGCGCGTCGATCACTATGCCCGAATCGTCGGACAATGCCGGCAAACCGGTCGCGGCAGCACCCGCATGCGCCTTGATCCGGGCATTTCCGGTAAAGGTGGTTTCGGTCTCATCCGGTACGGCGAGCGCTTTTTCTTTAGCCCCCACGACACGAACGCCATAAGGTTCCAGGAGCGTCTTGATTTCGTCGAGCTTGCCGGCGTTATGCGTCGCGACAAGCAGCGTGGGGGCCGTGAACCTACGCACCTATCGCCTCGCGCTGCTTGGCGACCAGCGTCTCGACACCCTGCTCGGCGAGATCCAGCAGCGTGTCCATCTGGTCGCGGCTGAACGTGGCCCCCTCGGCGCTCATCTGAACCTCGATCAGCCGCTTGGATCCGGTCATGATGAAATTCCCATCGACACCGGCCTCGCTATCCTCGGGGTAGTCCAGGTCGAGGATCGGCTGCCCGGCATAGATCCCGCAGGACACCGCGGCGACCGGATCGATCAGCGGATCGCTGACCACGTCACCGGTCTTCATCAGTTTGCCGACCGCGAGCCGCAGCGCAACCCAGCCACCGGTGATCGATGCGCAGCGCGTGCCGCCATCGGCCTGGATGACATCGCAATCGACGGTAATCTGTCGTTCGCCCAGTGCGACACGGTCCACGCCCGCCCGCAAGGCGCGTCCGATGAGGCGCTGGATCTCCACCGTGCGGCCACCCCGCTTGCCGGCCGTCGATTCGCGGCGCATGCGGCTTCCGGTCGAGCGCGGCAACATGCCGTACTCGGCAGTGACCCAGCCCAGCCCGGTACCCTTCACGAAGGGGGGCACACGGTCCTCGATGGTTGCGGTGCACAGCACATGCGTGTCACCGATCCTGATCATGCAAGAGCCTTCTGCATGCTTGGTCACGCCCGTTTCGATTGAAACTGGGCGTATTTCGTTTAGCTCTCGTTTCGAAGGCCGCATATAATTTCCTCTTGCTTTGCGTGGGGGATACATGCAGCGGGCGTGAAAAGACAAGCCCGATTGACCTTTGGGATCTTCCGTCCTTAATGGTGTGTCAGGCAGGAATTCAGGCAAATGACCGACGGCAGTCACATTCTGGACCAGATGAACGAACGCTCGCGCGAGGTGTTTCGCCGCGTGGTCGAGGGGTACCTGGCGACCGGCGATCCGGTCGGGTCGCGCAGCCTCACCCGCGAATTCAGTGAAAAAGTCAGCGCCGCCACGATCCGCAACGTGATGCAGGATCTCGAATATCTTGGACTGCTGGGAAGCCCGCATGTCAGCGCCGGCCGGGTGCCCACGCAGAACGGGCTGCGCATGTTCGTCGACGGCCTGCTCGAGGTTTCGGATGTAGAGACCGCGGATCGCCGGCTGATCGACGCTACCGTGGGCAGCAATTCGCAGGACGTGACGGGTGTGCTCGACCGGATCGGGTCGGCCCTGTCGGGGGTGACGCGCGGGGCTTCGCTGGTGCTGACGCCCAAGCACGAAGCGCCGATCAAGCACATGGAATTCGTCAGCCTCGGCCCGGATCGCGCGCTCGTGGTGCTGGTCTTTTCCGACGGGCATGTCGAGAACCGGATCTTCACACCACCCCCCGGCCAGACGCCAAGTTCGATGAGAGAGGCTGCCAATTTCCTCAATGCGCTCGCCGAAGGGCGCACCATGTCCGACGTTCAGAAATTGATCGCCACAGAGATCAAGACCCGTCGTCAGGAAATCGACGCACTGTCGCAGGCCATGGTCGAAAGCGGCCTCGCCGTCTGGGCGGGCGAGGACGAGAGCAACGAGCGCCTGATCGTCCGCGGTCGCGCGAACCTGCTGGATGCCGACGCCGCCGAGGATGACCTGGAACGCATCCGCGTTCTCTTCGACGATCTGGAGCGCAAACGCGACATCGCGGAATTCCTCGAACTGACCGATGAAGGCGAGGGCGTGCGCATCTTTATCGGATCCGAGAATAAACTTTTCTCACTTTCGGGTTCCTCTTTGGTTGTCTCTCCATATATGAACGCTGATCGTAAGATCATCGGCGCAGTGGGTGTCATCGGCCCGACTCGGCTCAATTATGGCCGTATCGTGCCGATCGTGGACTACACCGCGCAGCTGGTGGGCAAATTGATCTCCGACCGGAGTTAGAGGTGAAGAATGGCAGAGCCAAGAAAAGACGATTTCCTTGATGATATCGAGGAAGCCGCCGCGGAAGAACAGGAGCATGCCGCCGAGGACGTGTCGAACGAGGCGGCGGAAATCGACGCGCTCCGGGCTGAACGGGACGCGCTGCAGGACAAGTTCATGCGCGCCATCGCGGATGCCGAGAATGCGCGCAAGCGCTCCGACAAGGACCGGCGCGAGGCCGAGAATTACGGCGGCTCAAAACTGGCGCGCGATCTGCTGCCGGTGCATGACAACCTCAAGCGCGCGCTGGACACCGTTACCGACGAACAGCGCGAGGGCTCCGAGGCGCTGATCGAGGGGGTCGAACTGACCTTGCGCGAATTGCGCAACGTGTTCTCGCGCCAGGGGATCACCATCATCGAGCCGCAGGTTGGCGACAGGTTCGACCCGCAGCATCACGAAGCGATGTTCGAGGCGCCGCTGCCCGAAACCAAGGCGGGCGACATCATCCAGGTGTCCGCGCCGGGTTTCATGCTGCATGACCGTATCCTGCGCCCCGCGCAGGTCGGCGTGTCGTCCAACCGCGAGACCGGATGACCGCGGCAGGCGGGGGCATCACCCCGTCCCGTCCGCCAGCTCCTTCAATTCGTAGATCAGCGCCAGCGCCTCACGCGGGCTGAGAGCGTCCGGTAACACATCCGTCAGGCGCGCTTCCACCCGGGATGTGCGCACCGGGGCCGGAGCGGGCGGCGGCGTGGCGGCGAAAAGCGGCAAATCGTCGATCAGCGCCTGCCTTGCGCCGCCGCCCTCGCGTTCGCCGCGTTCCAGTGCGTCCAAGACAATGCGCGCCCGATCCACCACCGCTTGCGGCAGACCGGCCAGCTTGGCCACCTGCACCCCGTAGCTGCGATCGGCCGCACCGCGCCGCACCTCGTGCAGGAAGATCACGTCGCCGTCATGCTCCTTGACCGCCACGGTGGCGTTGTCGACGCGGGCCAACGTGTCGCTCAGCCGGGTCAATTCGTGGTAATGCGTCGCGAAAAGCGCCCGGCACCCGTTCACATCGTGCAGATGTTCCAGCGTCGCCCAGGCGATGCTCAGCCCGTCATAGGTCGCCGTGCCACGCCCGATCTCGTCGAGGATCACCAGGGCATGCGCGTCGGCCTGGTTGAGGATTGCGGCCGTTTCGACCATCTCGACCATGAAGGTCGAGCGCCCCCGCGCCAGATCGTCCGACGCGCCCACGCGGCTGAAAAGCTGGCTGACCAGACCCACCTGCGCCGCCTTTGCCGGAACATAGCTGCCCATCTGCGCCAACAGCGCGATCAACGCGTTCTGCCGCAGGAAGGTCGATTTGCCCGCCATGTTCGGGCCGGTCAGCAGGCGGATGTCGCTCTCATCATCCAGCGCGCAATCATTGGCGATGAAGGGCGCGCCGCCTTGCCTGCGCAAGGCGCGCTCCACCACCGGGTGCCGCCCGCCCTCGATCCGCAAGGCGCGGCTTTCGTCCACCGAGGGCCGGCACCAATCTTCCATCCGGGCGAGGTCGGCCAGTGCCGTGGCCAGGTCCAGCTCTGCAAGGCTCTGGGCCACCTGTGCCACCTCGGTCGACTGCTCAAGGATTGCAGATTTCAGCTCGTCATGAAGCCGTTTTTCGATCTCCAGCGCCCGCCCGCCGGCATTCAGGATCCGCGTCTCCATCTCGCTCAGGGCGACAGTGGTAAAGCGCACTTGGTTGGCCGTGGTCTGGCGATGTTTGAAGGTCTCGTTCAACGGGGCGGCCAGCATCTTCTCGGCATGGGTCGCCGTCACCTCGACGAAATAACCCAAGACGTTGTTGTGCTTGATCTTGAGCGATCCGATGCCGGTCTGGCGGATATAATCACCCTGCATCCCCGCGATCACGCCCCGACCTTCGTCGCGCAGCTTGCGCGCCTCGTCGAGTTCGGCGTCATGCCCCGCCGCGATGAACCCGCCATCGCGCACCAGAAGGGGCGGCTCGGCGACCAGCGCCTGGTCCAGCAGTTCGCGCAGCGCGTCATGCCCGTGCAGCCTTGCTGTCGCGTCGGCCAGAAGGGGCGGCAGATCCGCGCCGTCGAGGCGTCCGGCAATCTCGGCGGCCTGCGTCAGCCCGCTGCGCACTGCTGCCAGGTCGCGCGGCCCGCCTCGATCAAGCGCCAGCCGGGACAGCGCCCGGTCCAGATCCGGCACGCGGCGCAAACCGTCCCTCAGATCCTCGGCAAGCAAGCCCGCGTCCACGGCAAA
>Ga0307933_1002639_pt1 | contig 12073 bp, 11 predicted proteins | sample OrgLakmetageno88_FD_201811 | JGI IMG/M metagenome (GOLD analysis project Ga0307933, IMG submission 201811) | Saline water microbial communities from Organic Lake, Antarctica - #88 | ecosystem: Environmental > Aquatic > Non-marine Saline and Alkaline > Saline | place: Antarctica: Organic Lake...
TCGGTAGATTTGGATAACGTTAATATTACTTTTATCAAGGATGAGGATTCTCATGGATGCCCTGGAACAACAAAACACCCTAAGCCCCGACGACCGGGATTTTGTTACAGCGCTGGCAAGTGGCCTTGACGTCATTCTGGCTTTTGACGAAAACCACCCGCGCATGACATTGAGTGAGGTGGCGGTACAAACTGACATGAATCGCGCCCGAGCCAGGCGCTTTTTATTGACGCTGCATGCGCTCGGCTATGTGCGCAAACAAAAACGTTATTTCGAGTTAGCGCCCAAAACGCTGCAGCTCGGCTACTCTTTTCTGTCAGCAAACAACTATCATGCAGTCATCCAGCAGTACCTTGAAGACATCACCCTTGAGAGCGGCGAATCCTCCTCACTGGCCGTTCTGGATGGCGACGAGGTGGCCTACGTGGCTCGCTCCGCGGCCAAGCATCGATTAATGGCGATATCACTTTCCGTAGGCACCCGATTACCCGCGGCCTACACGTCGATGGGCCGAATGCTGCTGGCCCATTTGCCAGAAGACGAGCTCAAAAACTATCTCGACAGAGTGAAGCTTGACCGCCATACCGAAAAATCCATCGACGACCGGGCCCAACTACACGACTGTATACTCAAGGTACGTGCGCAGGGCTACTGCATCGTTGATCAAGAGTTGGATTCGGGGCTACGCTCCCTGGCGGTACCCGCTTTCGATGCCAAAAATAAACTTTTGGGCGCCATCAACATCAGTACCAACGCATCACGTATCAGCCTCGATACGCTGCACAATACCTTCCTGCCACTCTTGCAGGACAAGGCTCGGCTGATTCATACCAATGTCAGCTAACTCGCCACGCTCATTTATTCATGCCACAACTCTCAGGCCGCTATTTCAGCGCCTCAGGGCTTTAAAAATATTCTCAGGCATTGGTAACAACGCCATGACCCGTCAATCGCTCCCGGTCATGGTGCTGTTCGAAGCTAAAAACCGGCCCTTTCGGCACGATGCGGGTGGGATTAATGGTGGCATGACTGCAGTAGTAGTGGCGCTTGATATGTTCGAAGTCCACGGTCTGTTTCATGCCTGGCCACTGGTAAAGTTCGCGCATATAGTTCGCTAGATTGGGATAATCCTCTATGCGTCTTATGTTGCATTTGAAGTGACCGTGGTAAACCGCGTCAAAGCGAATCAAGGTAGCAAACAAACGAATATCCGCTTCAGTGAGCCACTCTCCGGCGATGTAGCGCCGCTCTGAGAGACGTGTTTCCATTCGATCAAGCGCCTCGAACAGCGCAGTCACGTGCGTGTCGTAAACCGCTTGTTCCGTAGCAAAGCCTGCCTTATAGACCCCATTATTGATGTTTTCGTAGACATCATCGTTGACCGCGTCGATGATCCCTCGCATGGATTCAGGATAGAAATCGAGACGGTTGCCAGTGAGCTCGTCAAACGCGGAGTTGAATATCCGCACCAAATCCGCAGACTCGTTACTAATAAGCCGGCTCTGTTGTTTGTCCCATAACGCAGGCACCGTAACCCGACCGGTATAGTTCGGGTTCGTCATTGTGTAGAGCTGGTGGTGGAACTCCACGCCGTTGACGGTATCTCCGCTTGAGCCTTCCTCTACGTGGTAGGACCATCCCTGATCAAGCATCAGCGGACTGGTGTATGACACCGAAACAAGATCGTTAAGGCCTTTAAGCTGTCGCAGCATCAGAACTCGATGAGCCCATGGGCAAGCGAGGGAGACGTAAAGATGATACCGATCTTGATCCGCGGTAAGCCCTGGCTGTCCGTCGGGGCCTGACCTGCCATCAGGCGTTATCCAATGGCGAAGCTTTGAGGATTCACGAACAAACTCGCCTCCTTCCTTTTTGGTGTCATATCCCTGATCGTGCCATTCGCCTGCAATCAATAGACCCATAAGTCTCTCCGGTAATTAGCTGATAAATTCGGCCGAAAGCATAAACGGTTTATTTCGACCATTCCGTTCAAGTTTTTCAACTCTTTAATCGCGATAATCGAATGGTTTGAGACTGAGCACGGCTTCTTTGAGCCACTTCGCAACGCTCTTTATAGCCGGGCCAGCGCCATCCTGATCTCTGAATATTAACTGCATGGGAACCAACCGCGAGCCTACATCACCCAACGTCAGAGGTTTTAACCTGCCACTTTCGAATGCCTCGCGGAGCCGGATCTCCGGAAACCAGGCAAAACCCAGCCCACGTTCAAGCATGTCCTGAGAGGTTGATAGATGGCTGACCGTCCAGCGCTGTTCAGCCTCGAGCCATCCGGCATCCGTCGACTTATGAAGCGCCGAGTCCCGCACCACGAGCTGCCGATGCTGCTCTAAATCGCGCAGGTCAAGTGGACGCCCCAAAAGATGCAAGGGATGGTTTGGATGCGCTACGGCAATAAAGCGCAAGGTAATCAGTGGTTCACCCAGAAAACCGCGGGCGGCAATGCTCGATATAACAAGGTCGGCGCGCCCATCCTGGAGTATTTCTACACCCCCATTGAGAACCGTTTCATACAACTTTACTCGCACGAACGGGTACTCCTCGGAGAAGCCCTCCATCGCGCGAGCTAGAACATCAACAGGAAATATTTGGTCAACCGCCAAACTAACTTCAGATTCCAATCCCCCCGCAACGCTCTCTGCAGCAGCTTCTAGCGCTTCGGCGTTCTCGATCAGCTGCCTTGCGCGGCGCAACAACATCTCCCCTGCTTCGGTCAAACGCACTTGTCTACCGACAGGTTCAAACAAAATAACGCCCAGCTGAGACTCTAATTTGTGCACAGCGTGGTGAAGGGTCGAAGCGCTCTTATGAACCGCCACGGCCGCTCGGGCAAAGCCTCCATGATCGACAACTGCAGCCAGCATCTGCCATTGCACTAAGGTTACACGTGACATTTCGTTTTACTCGAATGATAAGACGAAAATTATGCGATTAACGTTCGAAAAACTAATTGTATAGTAAATGAACTCATCAGGACTACGAGATTTTTATGACAACGCGCACCATCCAACGCAAAACAAAAAGTCAGCCCAGCCAAGATGGCGACGGCGTCAAGATTTCGCGAATTAATGACTTCAAGGGCGGACTTGACCCATTTCTGATGCTCGACGAACTCCGATCAGAATGTCCCGACGATTACATTGGCGGCTTCCCGTCCCATCCACACCGGGGTATTCAAACATTGACCTATGTGCTCCAAGGGGGACTCACCCACAAAGATCATTTGGAACACACCAGCACCATCGGTGTAGGAGACGCCCAGTGGATGCATACCGGCCACGGGATGATCCATTCCGAAATGCCTCTAACCGATGTCCATGGGCTGCATGCTTTCCAGCTTTGGCTAAACCTGCCTGCCCGCGACAAGCTCAGCGACGCCACATACAGAGATGTGAAAGCGGTCGAGATGCCGCGCATCAAAGCCTCTGGAAGTGAACTGATCGCCTTGGGCGGCGACTGGCGGCTTGATGGTCAAAACATAAGCGGCCCCCTCGATAATTTGGCGGGCCAGGGATGCGTGGCGCATTTATGTTTTGAACCAGGATCGCTTGTTCTCGAGCACTCGGCACCCACGCTGCTGATCTATGTATTCGAGGGACAGCTCGAAGTAAGTGGCCAGGAACTCAAACAGGGCGAACTGGGGTGCCTCAGCCCGGGAAGCGAAATACACCTGAGCGGCAACACCAAATCGCAAGCCTTGATTCTAGCGGGCGTTGCACACCGCGAACCCATCGCTCACTACGGCCCCTTTGTAATGAATACCCACGAAGAAATCGAACAAGCGCTGCGTGACTATCGAAATGGAACCCTGGCGCTGTAAAAGACTCGCGAAAGCGGGGTAAGACTCACTCCGAATAAAAACCACGTTAGAGAGTAAAAAAAATGACTTACAACAAAAAGCAACGTAACTGCATGAGTGATCGGCGAACAAACCTGATGCCCATCCGCGGCCTCACTTACCTCAGCTTTATGGCACTGGCAATGCCAGTATTGGCGCAAGATAATCTGCCCGCTGGCAATAACAGCGGCAGTGACGCCAACAGAATGACCTCCATCGAAAACCGCTTAAACACAATAGAAGATAAAGTACCTTTGCGGTTGAGTTTGGGCGTTGAAACGCTGTATATCCTTGCCGACCACGATGAAAGCAGTCGTGACAAAACAGGCAATTTTTTTGCAGACAAGATTGAAATTATTGCCAGTGGTGAATTCGATAACGGGCTCTATTACAGCTCTCGTTGGGACTACCAGATAACCCAACAAGGCTTCTTTCCGGCTTATACATACCTGGGTTATGACCTTTCCGATAAATGGACCGTGCAGGGTGGTGTTGTAAACCAACCTCTGGGCGCTGGTGTTGATGGCTCATACTACGACAACAGCTTCCTCAGCGATGTTCCATTATGGCTGGGCCTGGCAAACAACCCTGATATGGGCGTAAAAACCATCTTTGAAGATGACAATCTCGAGTTGGTTTTCAGTTTCATGAAAAACACGGAAGCCTCAGGCTCCAACCCAAATGCCCGTTTTCGCCCGGATGTGGTCAGCCAAGGTGAAATTAAAAACCCTCGCGGATTTGACGGTGAGTCCTTCTTTGCCAACGTTGAACCGATCAACACGTTTGGCGGCGGGGGTGCTTACACACTTCAGCTTGGCGGCGACTCAACTTTACAACTCGGGGCCAATGGACAGTCCGGCGATTATTACAACACGAAAACGAAAAGTGATGGTGGCAACCATTGGGCAGCGGCCGCCTTTGCCAATTATAGTAGCGGCAGGTTTGGCGGTACCCTTCAAGCCTTGACGTATGAGCACAACATTAAGGAAGACCCGATTAATGCGCCGGGCCAAACGCGAGACTCTATCGCCCTGTCGACCGGTGCACTTATTCCGGCCAACGGTACGGTCTATTCGTCGCGGCTTTCATACACCATGCCAGCAGACCTGGGGATTTATAAAAGCGTCCAGTTCTACCACGACTATGATTACCTTAACAGCGGCAGTAACGACAAATTTACAGCGCTGGACACCCAGTTCAATATCTTTGGCGTGCGGCTGACAACCGGTAGTTTCTATACATGGATCAGTGTTCTAACCTCGAAAAATGCCAACTTTGCAAACGGGGGACCAGCACGAAACGATGATAGCTGGAGCACACAGTTCAACATCGTGAACTCACTCTACTTCTGAGCCGTTAGAGGTAAGGCCCCGCTCACTGCCCTTAATGCAGTTTGCGGGGCCACCGACACTTGTCGAGTTAACAGGGTTGACCCGATATTTTCACTAAATCGGTCTCAAGGCAGTCTTATGAGCATTATCTGTTCTGTTCTTCACCGCAAGACGCACAGACACACCAACCTGGCCGTCGTAACATTAACTGCGACATTAACTGCGACATTGATTTCGACATTGATTGCAACATTAAAAGCCGTCCAATCGAAGCGGTTACGGAATCTGGCGTTACTAAGCACCTGTGTTCTTGTTTTAACCGCTTGTTCTTCCACGCCCAACCGTTCGGGCACAGATCTTGGCATTGGCAACGCTGTACAAACAGTTCCAATTGAACCTGGCGCCGCCAGCAACGACCACCCCGTTAAAATCTCACCCCAAATTTTAGCCAGCTTACTGAATGATCTAACAATGAAACCGTCCCCTGAAGCGGATGATTTTTTTGGGTTATCCAGACAATCCCTCAACCAGTCAGTTTTCAAAAATGAGCAGTCTCAGCTCATATCAATGGCGTTAAGCCGCAACCTCTCAGCCGCCAACCCTGATCAAGACATCGCCGTCCGTGTTGAACAGCAACGCCCCGATCGCTACGTCGGTTTAAGAGATGCTGACGTAACCGCCCTCCGCGTTTTTTTTGTCGATGGCAAGCTTAACCTGATCTTCGGGACTCTCGCTAAAAACCCGCGCGCAGATGCCAGCGGCGTAACACCACCTCCTACTGATGCACCGAAACGCAGGCTGAATCGAACGGCCAATATCATGACAGAGATCGGTTCGCGGACAAGACCCGGTGAAGGCCCGGCAATACTGCTGCCAAATGTTAATGCGAGTCCAGGCGGGGACAATCGCGTTGATTGGTTGCAGTTCAGCAACCTGAGCGGCCCAAGTGATAGCTCTGACAAAACAGCGTCTCAAGTGGCACAACGAAACACGGATGAGAAAAACGATTCAGCCGATAACCTTCTAATGCCAACTGAAGGCAAAGATCTCGCAGAAAAACTGAAAGTAATAAAACAACTCCGTGACCAGGGGTTGATAACCGACGAACTCTATCAGGAGAAATTGCGGAGCCTGGTCGATCGTTATCTCGAAACACCACCTGATGCTAATTAGCGATATCTGCCTCGGTTATTAGCATGACTTCAAACATGAAAAAGGCAGACCAGTGAATGACTGGTCTGCCTTTTTTTAAGATGGCCGGCGCTTCAGGCACACCGCCATGGGACTTTTTACCCCAAGGTTTGCCGAACCGCATGAACGATGTCAGAGAATGACTCAGGGCGAGGTTCGGCGTTCACCTGAACACCAAGCCGCCGACTGAGCTCGTCAGCAGACAAAAGCCCGCGGACAACTTTACCTTCTTCACCGGCAACCGTTTCTGTTACCAGAAGATAGTCTGAATGCAGCTCCCTGAAAATGGACAGCAAGTCATCAACGGTCAGGCTCTGCAGCTTACTGAAACCCATCGTTGGCAGACTCCAAACCGGCCGCATAACATCCTGTGCCACCAGGTCAGCGATGGCGCTTCCACGCTGGCTGGCAATGCTCATGGGCAAGGAACCGATAAGATCCTTCAGGTGCAGCATTCCGATCACATCGTCCTTGCGGTTAATAACCACGCATAAGGTTTCTCCGGAAATCTCCAGCTTTTTCCCGATCGCGTGGATATCCTCTGATGAACGAACGGTTAGCGGGTTTTGCCTGTTAAAGTCTTTCAGCAGTTCTGCTGCAAGATCGTCACGGGTAAGGCTATTTTGCGCCCGAGACGCAAGCCGGTAACGGACACTGACCGGTTGTTCAGCCAAAACATGCAATTGATTACTCATGGTGTTTCCTCATTACTAAAGATCATTTTGTCAGACACAACTTGCCAAAATATAGGCAAGAAAATTCTGCATTAATAAATGTCTAAAGCAGTGAGGGGGGCGCCTGTGACTGGCCGGGGTAACTGAGAAGTCGTGAAGGAGGTCTTTCAAAGGCCAGCAGGTGCAAGGCATGGGAAGTGAGTGCCAGAGACGGAAAGCCGATATAAGGAGGCTGCGGTAACGCATCCCCGGGAGAAGAGGCCCCCTCAGTTGATCCCGCCGTGCCCTGCCAGTCGCCCAACGCAACGTCGATTGCAACCGGTTTGCCCTGTTCTGGGAGAGCGACGGATACCAATGTCCAGACAACAAAAAGCAATCCAAGCAATGCGAAAACCATGCCTGTCAAACTGACTTTTTGTTCGGGGCGACGGGTCATCATTTCACCGTTAATTGCGTAACCAACGTCTGGATTTATATTTATAGTAACGCTGAGCTCAAGTAACAATACAAGCTGGCTAATGGAAAAGCACGAAATCTATTAAGCCGACATTGACACCCACTGCCTTCGGATTCTCTACCCGTTTCAACGGCGCTTCACCCGGACAGGGTCTGCGGTGCTGGGGACAGCATTAGCCAAAAGCGACTCGGCTCGACGAGTCAGCAGCTCTTTTCTAATAAAAGTAGTCGTAAAGTAGCAGACGGCTGACTCTGAGGTCGCATTGAGCCAAAAGCAAAATCCAATAGGATAGGAGTGATTACCAGAAAAATAACAGGAGTAACCCATGCTCGGGCGCATCACGCTCCTTCTTACTTGTTTTGTTGCCTGTTTTTCCGTGGCTCAGGCCGAACTCTCTGAAGACAAAAAAGCGCTGATACAGGAACTATTTCCGTCGGCAACGGTTATTGAAGACAAATTAGCAGACTTTCCGGTGTATCCCGTTTACCAGCTGCAAGAGCTGCTGGGCTATGCCTACGAGTCCATTGATTTAAGCAGGCTGCAGGGATTCGCCGGCCAGCCCGTCAGCATGCTGGTTGGCATGGACCCCCGTGGCCGCTTTACCGGCGTAAAAGTGCTGCATCATCACGAACCGGTGTTCTTACACGGCCTGGGCGAAGAGCCGTTGTTCGACTTTGTTAATCAATACAAAGGGCAGTCACTGCGGGAACAGATCATCGTAAACACATCCAATACCGGCCGCCCGGGTCGGACCAGTGACGGCAATACGGTGTATTTTGACGGTGTCAGCAAAGCCACTGTCTCCGTGCTTATTATTAATGACACCATACTTTCATCGGCCTTAAAGGTGGCCCGCAACAAACTGGGGGGGTTTGTGCAGACCGCACAAACACGGGCAAAACCGGACTTTTTTGAAAGGCTCAGCTGGCAACAGCTGCTTGAACGCGGCTACATTGGCCATTGGCGATTAAGCCGAGAAGCCATTGAATCTGAGCTTGGCCGCCCACTTACGGACTATCCCCAGGAGTTTGAGGGTACTGACAACGGCCCCTTCAGCGAGCTGTTCTTTGGCTATATCAACGCCCCTATGGTGGGCCGCAACCTGTTGGGCGACGAGGGCTACGAAAAGCTGATGGCTTATATAGACCCGGGCGCGCAGGTAATGCTGGTGCTCTCCGGCGGAGCCTTTCACCACGTATCCGAAAACTTTATACCCGGTAGCAACCCAGAACGGCTGAGCCTCAGTCAGAACGAGCTGTCCGTGGAAATGCGCGATTTGAACCTATCCAGCCAAGGTCTGGAATTTCAGGCAGCCGGCATGCCAGCTCTGGCAGCACACAATTTTTTCCGCATGGGTGGAAGCGCTGGTTTTAGCCCCGGGGCCGATTCCACGTTGAATTTTCACATTGAACTTGCCCGTAACCACCTGGTGCGAGACAGCACTATTATAGGTGTGCCGGTTCGCTTCAACGGGGATTTGTTTGAAACCGTAGAACCTGCGCCGTCGTTTATGGATGAACGCGAGCCTATATGGATTGGCTTGTGGAAGCAGCGCTGGTGGCAAATCGCCATTTTGCTAACGGCGTGTATGGACTCCTCCTCTATTGCAAGCACTTTGTTCAATCGCGATAAGGTACGACTGCCTACGTGTATCCGGTCTCTTTAATGATGCCGTTCTCTAACATCGGACCCTGATGGGCTATTCGCGCACTGGTTCCCAAACGCTTACACGAGTTCAAGACTCTTACCCTTAACAGGGGTTTACCAGTGCCGGTTCGACCTGTTCGCCATCAATCAAATTGCCATGCAATCGTGGTGTGGAACGTTCTCTTACACGCTTTCCAGATGTGTTCCCGGTGCCCTCAGTCTCAAACGCCAGCCGCCGCAAGCCCTTCGTCATAGGCTGCTTCATTGTGCACCAGTGCCCAGGCAATACGAGCCGTTTTATTGGCTAGTGCCACCGTGGCAACATTGACGTGTTTTCGGGACACCAAGGCTTGTAACCAATAACTCAGCCCATCGTCTTTGCCACCTATGTGGCGTAACACGGCCCGCGCTCCGTGGACGAGCAACTTGCGTAGATAGCTGTCGCCACGCTTGCTGATTCCCAGCAGACGATCCCGGCCCCCGGTGCTGTGCTGCCTGGGCGTCAATCCCAGAGAAGCGGCGAAGTCTCGTCCTTTACGAAAGGCCTTACCGTCACCCAGCGCGCCGGACAAGGCACTGGCCGTGAGCGGCCCTACGCCCCGTAAGGTCATCAAGCGCCGGGCCACGGGATCTTGCTTGACACTTTCAGTGATTCGTTCATCAAGCGCTGTGATGCGATCATCCAGGTACCGGAGATCATCCGCCAAACCATGGAGAAGAACTCGGAAGCTCTCGCTAAGTCCGTTCTCCGCGTCTTCCAGCCATTCTGGTAAAGCGTGGCGCAACTGTTGGATGCCTACCGGGGCCACGACGCCATACTCGCCCACCAGTCCGCGGATTTGATTGGCCTTGGCGGTACGCTGCCCCACAAGCTCTTCGCGGATGCGATGCGCTGCTTGAACATCCTGTTGAGCAACGGTTTTGGGTGCAACATAACGCATGTTCGGACGGCTCATAGCTTCGCATATCGCCTCGGCATCCACCCTGTCATTCTTATTGCTCTTGACATAGGGTTTGACAAACTGGGCGGCGATCAACCGGACAAAATAACCTCGTTTCTGCAGCTCCCGAGCCCAATAATGAGACGACGCACACGCTTCCATCCCGATCTCGGCGCCAGCGGGCACCTTTCTGCTCAGGGCAGTCAGCCACTTGTTGCGAGCGTACTTGCCTTGCCATTGGGTTTGGCCGTGGCGGTCGACACCATGCACATGGAACACCGACTTGGCAATATCAACACCGACGCGGATTATGTTCATTTGGACTTCTCCTCATCTTTAAGATGGTTGACTATCACTCACCATTTTGGCACACAGATGCCGGTTAGGTGAGGAGGAGTCCATCCCATTGCTTACGGTATTGACTGTTTTTTTCGCTCGCCAAAAGACGTTAAGCCAGCGACCAAAACTCGTACACCGATTTCGCTGGGGGTTTCTGTTTTTTACCCTGTTTTACATTGGCTTTTTCGCTCAGGGCCAGCTGTCAGTGGTTAATATCTACACGCTTTTTCTGGCGATCTGGGATGGTTTTTCTTTCAATGTGTGTTTACTCGACCCCGTTATTTTTATTCTATGGGTGTATACCTTTATTAGCCTGTTCATTTGGGGCCGCGGCCTGTTCTGTAGGTGGTTGTGCCCGTTTGGTGAACTTCAGGAGATGGCCGCCTGGCTGGGCGAAAAGCTTCGCCTGTGCCAGATCAAAGTACCAGATCAAAGTGCCAGAGCGTTGGCATCGCCGCCTGATTTTGATCAAGTACCCTATTCTGATCGGCTTGCTGGGCACGTCTTTTTACTCTCTTACACTGGCGGAAAAGCTGGTCGAGGTGGAGCCCTTTAAAAACAGCATCACCTTGCTTTTTGTCCGTCACTGGCCGTTTGTGGTTTACGCCGTCGGGTTGCTGGTGATCGGGATGTTTATCAACAAATTCTATTGCCGCTACCTATGCCCACTGGGCGCCGGATTGGCGATCATCGGCCGGCTGAGGCTGTTCAGCTGGCTGGACCGGGTGGAATTGTGCGGCACCCCTTGCCAGCATTGCAAGAACGCCTGCGGCGTTAACGCCATTCGCAAAGACGGAAGAATTGATTACGACGAATGCATTCAATGCCTGGAATGCGTGGTGATACTCAGCGACGAGGAACAGTGCATAGACAAGCGCCTGCAAGCTAAAAAAAGCCAGCGCCAGGCCCACATACTGGCCACCGACGCTGGCAATCCTTAACAGGCCGGGGAAGGCCTGAATGCTATGAATCAACTTCATTGCAGGTCTGGGTTTTTCAGGTAATAGATCTGTCTTACATACTCATTACCTGCCAGCGATTAACCACTGACGGCTATCGCGGTCGCTTCGCGTTTGCTCGCCAGCCAGTTAGCAGAAATGACAAATACCATTACCACCACACCTGCAATTTCAGTCATCAGGCTGGGGTAGAAAACACCAAAAATTGCCGCCGTAATAGCCAGGCGGGGCAACCACGACATTCTGGTAAACAGATATCCTTCCAGAGCTGCTGCGAAGGCTCCCAATGCCAGAAGGGCAATGACTGCGTTCCAGGCCACCAAAAGAACGGGGCCGCCCATAATGATTTCTGGATTGAACACCATAAACAGGGGAATCAGGTAAAGCCCTTTGGCAAACTTCCACGCCTGGAAGCTCGTCTCCATCGGTTTACTGCCCGCAATGGCCGCCCCGGCAAATCCTGCCAGGGCTATTGGCGGCGTTACGTTGGAATCCTGGGAATACCAGAACACCACCAGGTGCGCAACCAGCAGAGGCACACCGAACTCAGCCGTCAATGCAGGCCCAACAAGCACAATCAATACGATGTAGCTGGCGGTAACAGGCAGCCCCATGCCAAGAACCAGGCTGGCTAACAACACCATCACCAGCGCTAAAACAAGGTTACCGCCAGAGAAG
>Ga0307933_1002640_pt1 | contig 12063 bp, 7 predicted proteins | sample OrgLakmetageno88_FD_201811 | JGI IMG/M metagenome (GOLD analysis project Ga0307933, IMG submission 201811) | Saline water microbial communities from Organic Lake, Antarctica - #88 | ecosystem: Environmental > Aquatic > Non-marine Saline and Alkaline > Saline | place: Antarctica: Organic Lake...
GTGCTCATCGGCCATCTGCGGATATCCCATTCCACGTAGCACGAACGCATTATCACGACGGCCATTAAGGTACCAATAGTCCTTGACGTACTCCCAGTTGTGCCACTTGCGCCACCATTGCTTTGGATCGTCACTTTCAAGGAACGGTCCATCGGCAACAATTTTGTCGGGAAGTCCCATAGGAATGTCGATCATCTTGGCGTAGTCCGGGTGGCCCATTGCACTCAGCAGCAGCGTCTCCGACGTCATCTCGGTTTCATTCGGGTCTAATGGTAACGCGGTTGTTGGGAACCAGACAAAGTCAATCATTCGCAGTAAACTCACTTTCTCAGAATGATAGGCTTCGAGAAAGTTTTGGAGCTCTCGGATCCGCTTTACTGCTTTCCCAAGCTCATAGCCGGCCAGAACTTCCGGCCATGGATCTTCGGCAGGCATAACAAAGTCTTCGTAAACAAACAAGTCACCTCGAACAAGGTAGTACGCGTACATGGCACACATCGCCTTCTCAAAGGGTACGTCCATAAAACGCATCTTATCACCCCAATCGAACTTAATGGCGTTCAGCAGCTTCTTTCTTTGTGGAATGTGCTTCACCTCGAGGCTGCCGTCTTTAATACGAGAGATGATGCTACCGAGAGCCATACCCACGAGGTGCTCGGGCCATTCGGCAGCCTTGGTTTCCTTGGTGACAGCCGTCATATCGATTTTCAAGGATGTTCCAACCTCCTGTTGCACTCGTTTAATCTCAGATGCCACTTTATCGTCGCTCCGACCGGTCTGACCTTGCTCTTCATACTGGGAAATGGCAGCAGCAGCTCGTGCCGACGCATCGACATCAAAGCCATCAAACAACTCGTCGTCGTCAAAACCAAGCGACGAGTCCGCTCCAGGAATGACAAAGTCTTCTCCATTCACAGTGGTAAAGTTAGAAAAGTCCCCATAAAGGTCCTTGTACACAGTCAATGCCTCTACCACGTCTTCAAAGACAAAGTCGCCACCAAAATCGTCATTGAACCAGGGAATATCTTTTTCACGCTTGCCCTTGACGACTCGTTTGTTGGGTGTTACAGATTCAATAATGCCAACTTCCAAAGCCCGCTGGGTGGCATCCCTCATAGTATCAGCCAATGTGCGCGGTGGTTGATACTCATCCACTGCCGGTTTGGCTACCTGGGCTGCTGCTGCTGCAGCTTCTTGCAACTCTCGACCCCCTTCGAGGCCCCAAACAGGTGCCTTGTCACCCCCCTCTTGTGGTAAAAAGTCCTTGTCAAAGTCAAATGTCGCCCCAAAGAGCGATTCCATGTCGGTAGCACCCCCCGTAGTTGAGGCATCCACCCCCGCTCCGGCCGCAGAATTGCTGTCAAAGTCGGGTAAAAATGCTTCGTCCGTCTTTTTTCGGCCGGGTCGTCCGCGGTCTGCCTTGGGCGGACTCCAAGCAAAACCCAAATCGTCCAACATGCCGCGACGATCGGGATCATTATTGACAAAGGTACCTTGCGAACGAATTGCGTTGACACGGGCACCCAGTCGAAGTCCCCACGTTTCTTGTGGCCACACTGTCTCTTCAGGAACGACAAAGGGTTGCGGAACAAGCAAGTCCCCGTAAATGTTCTTGTATGTGGCGAGCGCAGAGTACACCTTCTGGAACCGTTGTTCGCTCGCTGACGGTTTGCGTTTGCTTCCAGTGATGCTAGTGTCAAAGGGCGAGGCTGCGTTGCCACTACCGGGATGAGTCGCCGCAGGATCCACCACGTAGTATCCGATCGCCGCAAAGCGTTCTTGCCAGGCGACATCATCTTCCAACTGATCCTGCAGGGCCGCCACCTGTTGCCCCAGCGGCAAGCCTCGAACAGTCTCTGGCCACGGATCCGCATTCGGCACAACGAAATTGGACGGAATTGCCAAGGGTCCAACCGGCTGAATCAACTCTTTGTAGGCCTTGCAAGCCTGCCACACTTGCTGGACTGTAACGATACTCGTGCTTCCATTGGGAGCATCTTCGGCCCCCGGCGCTCGAGGCTTGCGAATTTGCCAGACAAAGCCCAAGTCGTCCAAGATTTTGCGACGAGCGGGATTGTTGGCCACCATCTTGCCCGTCTGTCGTATCGAAAGGACGGTCCGTCCGAGTTTCAATCCCCAAGCTGGTTCCGGCCACGGAGCTTGGAGAGGCACAATGAAACGGCCTGGGACTTTGAGATCGCCATAGGCTGCCTTGTACATTTGAAACGCTGCTAGCGCGGACTTCCACTCGGCTTGGTCGTCGTCGTCGCCATTGCCATTAGTATAACGATTTAGTACTTCATCTTCATCCTCGACCTCCGCTGATAGCTGCCAGACGGTTGTACGCGTAGTGGTAGCGATGGAGCGACCCAGTGAAGTGGCAGCATATGGTTGAATCGATCCATTCGATGAAAAGGACTGAAGTTGTTGATGTCGTCGACCCCATGTTGTAGATCTCGAGCTTTGAAAGGCTTCTGCCACTCCAACGAGGCAGACCAGAGCTGCTGCCAATGGAAGGAGTAACCGCGATTTTCTTGACGTAGCAGCTCTTGATAGTAAGGATGGTATCCTCCTGTCGTCAGACTCTGAATCTGATGAGAAAGAAAGAGAAGTTTCTAATGATTCGTCGCAAGAGACTATTCGGTACGCCACAGCATCATCGGTAGTCGACGGCAGCTGCAAGGCAGAATCCGAGTTCTTCTCATGTCGAGGAGTCATCGACTCGAAAGAAGTTTCCATCGTTTTATCGCGTTCTGTTCGAGTTTCTTGAACAAGGGAGAGCCAACCTACTACCTGCTTGTCTACTTTAACCGCAACAGCCAATTCAATGAAGCCGCAAGCTGATGGATGGCCGTATCCTCCACAGACAGAGAACATCAACGGCCCAGCGATATGTGCGGTGGATGCGTACTTCTTCTTGAAAGTCGACCATGAACTAAAACTATTGAGATTCCGAAACCTTCATTCTTCCTGTGAAAAGAAATGTCAATCTGATCTCCATTTTTCATGAGAAAAGTGAAACTGCAAAAGCTCCCACAAATAAGTCATCGACCATGGAGGTCTGGAAAATAGCAGGTCGACGGCTAATTGCTACCGTACAGGAGAGACCCATAATCTTCAATACTCTGGTAGGCGGTACCCTTTGTGCGGGGTCTGACGCGGTTGCACAAGAACTGGAACAACAAAAGCCGTCCTTCGACTCCTTGTCGTCACCTTCTTACAACGGGAAAGGTGTCAACCAGGACGTCAGCAGTTTTGATGGCTGGCGGTTTGCTTCGGCCGGTCTCATTGGTGCCTTCTTTGGTGGATTTATCTATCCAGCAGCTTATGCTCGCCTCGATGCCGTCTTTATTGGCACAGGTCTCGTGGCTGTCGTGAAAAAATCTCTCGTCGAGATTGCCACTGTGGGTGTCACCGTCAACGGCATTAGCATGGCTGTCCGAGGCTTGATGACAGGCCGCGGTCCGGCCGATGTTATGACACATGTAACAAACTCATTACCAGAAGTCACCAAGACGGACCTGATTGTGTGGTTTCCTTATAATTTGGTGGCCTTTTCTGTCATTCCAGCTGTTTTAAGGCCAGCAACCACCTCATGTATGGAAGCCCTGTGGCAAACCTACATTTCGCTATGTTCGCACAATTACAACAACAATAGTGAGCATGAAAGCGTTCATGTAGAAGATACTCCATCACCAACAACCACTTTAGAGGCACACAATCTTACCATCCCAGTATCCTCAGCAACTCCTGCTGTTGTAAACATTAAACACTCACTATCTATTTAAATTACTCGATAAGCCATCGCGATGCATGATACACTATATATATGACCGTTCCATCTAGCTACGTGTTCTGTTTTCTGGCGGCTACCGCGTGGCTACCAGCAAAGAGCCCCTTCACTTTTTCATTAGGCAACGGATCGACAAATACGTAAGAAATCTTGTCCCAATCCAAACCCATGCGATTCTTGCGCAGTGCAGGCAAGAACTCCTTCATCATTGGCTTGCCCACGAACCGGCACAAGTGGCCCTCGACAGTGTGTTTGGCTGTGTGAATGCCAAAGGTTTTGAAAAACTTGCTTGTGTTGCGAATGGTACCAAGACCATACGCTGTCTTGTCATCTTGCAGCCATTCTGAAAAAGGATATTCAATCAACCCAATCAACGAATTCAATCTCTTCATTGCCTTTTTAGCAACACCACTGTAGGTATTGGTGTTCTCCCAAAAGAGAGGCACTTTCTCCCTCTTTGCCTTGTTCGCTTTGACAGCGTACCTGGAAATACCGAGATGCAAAGTGAGTACAATGGAAGCGGGAACGTCAACGACACCATCAGCCTAGCACACATTCAGTTCAAATCGTGCAACTCAACTCGATCGTCAAAATACAACGTACATGTGGTAGCACACTCCTCTCTCCGGCGCGTAATAATCGTATCCGTAGCTGTATCCACGGAGCGTCATACTGATCTCTTCACCTTGGAAAATCATGGGCAAGTATTGATCATAAGGTACTTGAATTACAAAATGACCTCGACCAAAAGAAAAGCCAGCAGCCCAAAAGGGATGCAAGGTAGGTTGCCCGTGAATGCCAGCCGGGCCTTCGGGTTGTTGTTCAAAGCGAAGGTGCTGATTGTCTCCCCTTCCCTCGTACCCAGCGTTGCACATGATGGGCCGGGAAGGATTTGTTGCTTTGTGTGTGATAGGATCAATACGGCCATTCAAGTCACTCACGTAGGTACTGAGAACAGCGTATTCATTGTTGGCGGACTTCCATTGCTTAATAATGTCGTCGTCCCAACCTTCAGTCATTCGGACATGCGAGTCAAGCTGCATGGCGTAGTATTCACCGCGATAGAAGCGTTGGGCAGCGTGTCGAGCGAATACCGGGCCCACGGCCAACGCAGCGTCCATGGAAAAGTAGTCAATCAAGTGGCGGTACTGACAAAGAGCTTGCGTTGCATCCTGCTCGCATGGTATGGCAGGTTCACTACAGACAGAGTCGGTCGAGTTGGGAACGCGCTGATCCAAAATGGCAACTCGTAAACGTTCAGGATTCAAAGCACGGGCGTACAAGTCTTCGACGGTTGCAGCGCATTCAGGATCTCGATAACTAGCGACGGAACAATATATGGTCTCGCGTCCTGCCGCGTCGAAACTGCCCACGGCGGTGGCTTGCTCTGGAGTCATGAGGCGATGGCCGCTACCCAGAAAGTTGCGAACGCTTCCACCAGGGTAGACGTGTCCGTGCGAGTCGTCAAAGAACTTTGGTAGACTCATTGTATCTGATAGACCCATTCTGTGAGCCTTGGACGGATTGGTCATTAGCTGCAAGCCAGGATGAGGAATAACCTGGGTAGAGTTGCCAACGTGCAGGGGGAATGTGTGTCGCAGCTTGTAAATGGGATCGTTAGTGTCGACTGGCGCGTGTATTATCGCATCTATGTTCTCGGAATCTCCAGGGATGAACATTTCGCTGGGAACAGTCGACATGGCGTTTGAGACCTCAGCACTCGAATGCACGCGAGAAAAGGTCGTCAGCGTTATGTACGTGTACACCACGATAACAGCGGCGAAGCCCATAATAATGGGACTGTGCTTGCTACTGTTGCTTATAGCGGTATCCCGACTCCATCGTCTCGGTGCGTTGCGCGGACGGTCCATCGTCGAGCTCATGTTAATGGTAAAAGGCACTTTGTGTGCACGCTCACGACTGCACGGGCCTGTAAAAATAATGTCCTTCTCGTCGGCCTTTTTGAATTTCAACGGATCTGAGTGTTGCATAAACATTGCAAAGACTACACATGTATCTTTCCCCCTCTCTATACTTTACCTGACACGACCAATTTATTCAGTCTATGTACGGTAGCGTAGCTAGCTTACTTTTACCTGTATATTACTTTGTTTTGAGTGCTTTCCAAACACCAGTTCGACTCTGGACCCGAATAATGCCAGCTACTACTTGCGTTCCCATAAATACAGCCAGGGCCCACCAGATCTGACCCAAACTCACAGTCCCCCCTGATGCAGCACCAAAATACCGAAGCAACCCCACACACGAAAAGTTTGCCAGCCACATGACACCCATGGTAAAGAACCAATCCAGACCGCCCATGATGATGCCATTCACTGGATACGCCAATCCTTTCAAGACTTGCGTCGCCAATACGGCTGGGAATATGGCAGCAGCTGCTGCTTGGACCGCCGTATTGGTTGTCAAGCCAGCCAGAATGGCGTCCCGACGCCAATATGTGGTGAGGGATAGTATCGACGCGACGCCTCCTCCCAGTATCATGGATGTCGTTATTAGATGCCTGACCAGTGCCGAGCGTACGGCTGGAGAATGCGTCTCGGTATCGGCCAACTCGCGTGCTAACAGTGTTTGCACCGCCACTGCCACGGCTTCGCAAATTTGTGTCGTTGCAAAGCCCAGTTGAAACGTCAAATTGTAGGCCGCCATTGCTACTGTCCCTAGCAAGGCAGCCTGTCGGGCGCAGACGCTGTAAGCCAAGACTTTGCCCATCGTTCGAAAGAATACCAAACTCCCTGCTTGTAGATAGGCCCGTAGCGAACTACCCAGCTCGCCGAGCTGCCCAATCACATCAATTTTCACCTTGCGATGCAAGGCCATGAGGAGTGGTATAAGTGCCGCGTACTGTGCCAACGCGGTACCAGCAGCCGCTCCTGACGCGCCCCAACCAAATACAAAGATAAACAGTGGGTCCAGTAGAATGTTGAGCACAGTAAACATCAAACTGTATACAAGTGGTGTCCTAGTATCACCTAGACCGCGAAAAATTCCATTGGCTACTAGCCAGAGTGTCGCGGCGGGAGTTCCAAAGGCTCGGACCTGCAGATAGGAAACGGCAGACTGCCACATCGGCGAAGCTGTAGTTACACCCATACCGCGAGTAATCGAATTGCAAAAGATACTGTAGACAATCATCTGAATTATACCAACCGATACAGCGAGCAGTAAGGCACTGCTTGCGGCAATGGACAAGTCCTTGTTAGCTTTTGTATTCCGCACGGCTGTTGCAACCGCGTCGCTCTTGTCGTCGTTAGCAGCATTCTGTCGGGTTTTGCCATCTTGAGAGGCTACCAAACTGATGCTGGTTCTTAAAAGTGGATCGTTGTATAGTTTGGAAACAGCGTACTGGGCGGATATAGCCACACCGGCTCCACCCAAGACTTCGGGGCCCAAGCGGCCCAAATAGGCGGTGTCGACCAGTGCCGCCAAAGGTTCGGCAGCGAGTTGCACTAGAGCGGGTCCGCCAATTTTGAGAAACTCTATCGTAAGTTTGCGCTTTTGTTGCAAAATTTTATCGCCAGCTGAATCATAATCTGGAGATGGTACGGCTGCATCGCTGGTGGTAGTCGCTGAGTATCGTCTCACGGAATGGTTGCTGTTCCGCGAGTGTACTATCGGACGATGTGCGATCTTTGCGCTCTGTGGTGGGACCAGAAAGGCGTCTGTTCGACCAGCCAATATTACCAAAACGTAATTAATCACTAGGCCTCTCATCCTATTGAATATATTATGGCACTTACTTGGTTGCTTTAGGATTCAAATGGAGACACTGTTCATCGCCGCGTCGACTGATGGGAGATTCAACAGCCAAATGAGAGAGAACCGACGTATCAGATCGATGAGGGTTCAGGGTTTGGCCTCACGATTTGCGATTTGATGGCTACGGAATCCATCACAAAATTCCTCAAAGTGAGACTACTACAGTAGTCTAGTCCCTTGTCCCTTCCATTGCATTCTCCTCATCGACTTTCACAGCCTCGTTTGTGGGCGGTGGAAAGAATGATATTCGGAGGATTCCGCCTCGCTACGCTGGCCGCTGGCTTCTGGCTTCGCGATTACAGTACATACTCATCGCGACCTTCGCGACTGCTGCTTGCTACGCTACCGGTACCGGTGCCGGTACGTACGACTACGTATGGTATTGGTATGGGTTATGCTGCTTGATTGATTGCTTACGCTCTTATCTTGCGATATACGATGACCTTTCAAGAACCCAGCAAGTGTCCAATCGTGGGGCTTACTTATCATGCGACGGAAAGCCTTTCCAAAGATTTTTTTAGTAGCGTATTCCATAGCTAGCATTTAAGCACCGTAGACTACTGTATGAATATAAAATTGAAAATACTATATATTTTTGAAGTTGTGGCTCGAAAAATCATTTTGTTAAATAATTGATACGGGGAGTAGCAATCAGTTTTGCAGGTAGGCTTGCTCGTTGCGATAAATACAAAATATCATTAGTGTTCCATCGCCATGGCGCCTCTTAAGCAAGGCGCGCTCGTTGGGAAGGGGGTATGTATTGTACTGTCTGTATTGTGTACGTATTGCCTATCTTGTCGGCTTTTCCAACCCGGACCAAGACCAAGAACCCACAAAAAAACCGCAAACGAGCAACTTGCAAAGCATCTACCCATAAACAAGAACAACACGCCCAACGTTTCCAACATGAACGCTCTTTTCCTTGCTCTCTTTTCTCTTTTTGCCTCTCTTTCCGCTGTCCAAGCCGGCACATTTCCATGGAGTGGCCAAGTTGAGCTTCAAGTCTCCAAAGAAGGCAACTACACCACCTGCTCCGACATGGCCATGGCAGCTTTCGAAAAAGAGTTTTCCGAGTGGGTTCGCGACGAACTCATTGATCTTTTTGGTGAAGGTGCATTCAAACTCACAGCTATCCAAGGTACCGAGAGGGATGGCCGTGTCTCCTTTACGACCGATATCGATTGCCTTGACTGCAGCAAAGTTACCGACAAAAAATCGATCGCCTACATTCTTAAGTACTTTGTGCAACACATGATGGACGAATGGATCGATGAAAACAATGGCGACAATGGTATCCTTGAAGGCTGTTTGGGCGAAGACACCACCATTGCCAAGGTTGTGATTGTCGGCAACAAGTTTCGAACTGCCGTTGCCATGTAAGGATAGTCAGCCACCAGCACCCTACTATTGGTCAACGACTGCCAACGAGGGTGAATACCCGGTGACATTATCCACATACGGAGGCGGGCCTTTTGAGCACATTCGGTTCTGTGAAAGAGCAATCATGCATAAGCACTTCTGCACAATGGCGCAAACTCCGAACGCAAGCTATGTTTTAGTATATAACACCAGCACCATAACAATATTTTTTCATTTTGAATTTAACTAACAATCGTTTTAGGTCGCCGTTTGATCGCTTAATTACTTGAACATTAAGTCTTTGTATCACACCAACATTGATGCCGGTATACTATTCTACTTCCAAAGGTCTCCTCCTCAAGCGAGATCCAAGACATTGAACACATCGGATCCTGATTTGATCTTCAAATCGTCCGTGCGTCAGGCGGAAATTTGGTCGAGAATCGGGAATCACAAACTTATTTGACTATCAGAGAGAGAGAGAGAAGCGAAAAGGAAGGTCACGGGTCACGGTCACGCCATGCACATTATTTCGCTGGCCATTTCACTGGGTGCGAAATAGGCCGAAAATAATGTGAGCTGCTATCGTGAATCGTGAACAAGGGAATTAGACAACGGTTGAGGTATGTTCTGTACGACGGGGACCAAGACAACTGTCCTCTCTACATTTTCGAAAACCAGCCACAACTCAAACATCTACAACCCCGCCCACGTCAATATGAGGTGGATCTTGTTGCTTCTATCTGCCCCAAGTCTCTCCGTTGCGTTAGCGGCTGAAGGCTCCGATCCGTGGTGGGCTGGAACCTTCAAGATGCAAATCATAAAGGACGAAAATGCCAAAGCAGTGTGTTCCGACAAAGCCGTTAGTGCGCTCAATACGGTAGTTTCCCACTGGGCTCAAGACGAATTCGTTCACCTGCTTGGGATGGATGCCTTTATACTGAATAACGCTGTTGGGACTGAATCTCACGGCATTGTGTCGTTGGTAGCCGATTTCCATTGTCTTGAATGCACCGCGATCCGAGAAAAGACGAACGCGTACAATCTCGTGGCTTCTGTAACTCACCATTTAGAAGAGTGGGGCAAGGACAACGACAAGGATCTGCTGAAGGGTTGTATTGGTGAAGAATCGGGAGTTATCAATTTCTCGATTTCGATCGTACATGGAGCCGAGACTATTTCACTGATTTGAGCTCCATGGATAAGAGGAGGTTAGATAGCCGATTCTGTAATCTGACAGAATTACGAGGGAGAGCTGGGAGCTGCACGTCACCAGCTCACCTACTAGTTAGTAGTCAATACAAAGCGCCACACACTTTGACTGATGCATTTATCGTAGGACTACTACTGGGGTACTGCATTGCAAAGAAAACCATTAGACCATTAGCCATAACGGTAGTCGTACCGGTATGATCCATGTACTACGTACGTACAGTATTTACGGATTTACCTCCAATTACATACTGGTCTAGGCCGTCTCCCGTCTCACTGTTTACGAATAGAAAACCCGGATGTGCAATTTGGTTCGCTAAAATTCATTTACTCTGTGACCAGCAGAATATCATAATCGCGATTGTTTTAGATTTTTTACACCCAATCAGAATATTCAGATCGGGGTCATTCGTCATTCCAGTACCGGTATGATACATGTATGGCTGGTTTCACGGTTGGGCAAGATTCAGTAGGCTCTCGTAGAAACTGGGCCAAGCAGAGGTCATGCATGTGCTCAAGGGGCATATGTGTTGTTGGGGGGAGTTCTCGGGGTTCTATCGGCCTTACACCATGGGATTTGGCCGTCCTTTTTCATACTTGTAACATTGTCCGCCCAGTGAGCCGACCTTCTCTTTCCCTTAATGTAAACCTCCTTGAGCTCTTAAGCGAATCGGCTCACCGGGAGAACATGCTAGACCCTATAGAAAGAATCACTTAGTCTTCGGGGCATTCACGCTCCTTCGAAACCACCCAGTGTACGGTCGGAAGCTTATGAACAAGTGGCTTTGGGGAGCCAATGGTCGAGCTTCATGTTGATGTTTGCGCCCGCATTGAAGAACTGAAAGCCGTAGTTCCGTCTATGAGTTGTCGTGTACCGCCGGGTAAAAAAAGCTCATGATTATTGGCAAAGACGAGTGTGTCTTCTGTCTCCTCGTAATTCCTCCTAGGCCAACGAACATGGGTCGGGCCAAAGGGCGAACGACCACTTCTCCCAAAGTCTGACGGCAATATTACAAGAGTCCTAGGGCTTGGCAGACCGATGACAAATGAAGAGCTTGCGCAGGTAAATCTGATTTGCTCCTCGCAGAACTACTACGTTGACGAGGAAGCAGCAAAGGACGTGCATTAATCTATCAAGAAGCCGGCTTTGAAAGAGTCACCCTTTGTCAAATATTTTTTAATCGAAGCCGGCTTTGAAAGAGTCACCCTTTGTCAAATATTTTTTAATCGGAGTTCAGAATGAGGGCTTCTGGAATAGTAGCCAGATGGCGGTCCAATTCGAAGATGTGGTGGATTGCTTGAAGGTCATCCTGTACCCAGATTACGACATCGTATTTCTGTTTGATCACAGTCAAGGCCACAACAAGAAGCGACAAGGCACCCTTGATGTCAGCGGGATGGGCAAGTGATTTGGAGGAAGACAATCCACCATGCGCGAACGTAAAATCGAAAGTGTGGAAGGGTATCTTGGCTTGTTTGACCCCTAGCTGGTTGTTGGCAGCCACAACAGATGGTTTTTGGCAACAGTGCCCAGGAGGAGGGTCCATTCCATTTGTCATCACGACAGCGTGCCGCAAAGCAATTTGATGTGGACACTGAAAGAACAGAAGTAAAGAAGAAGACAAAGGCGAAGCTGCGACAGGAATTGAAAGCGATGGGCTATGACTTGCGCCGCGGCGACAATCACAACCTTGATGACCTGCAGCTTTTTGCTATAACAAACGCAGGCATTCCACTTGAGCAGACCCTTCCAGTTATAAACACAGGCTGGATTGGAAAACCGAAGGGTCTCCTTGAGATTCTATGGGAACGAGGATGGATTGATCCAACAAAAAGGTCGCAGTATGTCGTTGGCGTCAAGAAAGACAAGAATGGGAATGTCGTCGAGGCGTCAAAGGAGCTATCGCTAAAGCACATCCTGT
>Ga0307933_1002651_pt1 | contig 12037 bp, 6 predicted proteins | sample OrgLakmetageno88_FD_201811 | JGI IMG/M metagenome (GOLD analysis project Ga0307933, IMG submission 201811) | Saline water microbial communities from Organic Lake, Antarctica - #88 | ecosystem: Environmental > Aquatic > Non-marine Saline and Alkaline > Saline | place: Antarctica: Organic Lake...
AACGTAAGATTACGCACTCGAAATTAGCGCGCAGCCGTTAAGCTCGTAAGCGCCCGTAGCTCAGCTGGATAGAGTACTGCCCTCCGAAGGCAGTGGTCACAGGTTCGAATCCTGTCGGGCGCACCAAATTATGTAAAAAAACCGCCACTTACGGGTTATGCCGAGTGGCGGTTTTCCGTTTCAGACTACTCTAGGTGACATATAGGTGACACTCGGAGAAGTTTGAAACGTAAGGTAACAGCCCACCCACTCTCACCAAGCCGTTACTCACCCTCGCTCAAGCAACATGAGAACCTGGCGCAACCGCTAAGATGAGCTTACTTCGGAATTACGGGTTTCCATGGTAACCGCCTTTGGTAACCAACTCTGGTAACCATCCGAAATTAGCAGTTTCCATGGATACCAGCTTGGATACCGCGGCCTTACCAACCTTAACGATTTCTGAAACTCAAACGCTAAAAATGTCACTTTCACTGTTAACCACGGTGTTAAGTGCGCTGTTAACTATCTTATTAGCCACGTCCATACTACCAAAAACGCTGCAAACTGTAGGCGACTCAGGCCCCCTCATCACATTTGCGGGAATGGACACCGAACTTCGCGTGGAGCCGGCCTTGCCCCTCTTGTAACACCCACATAAACTGCATGCAATCTACGCAGAGATAAACGCTAAGCGCTGAAAGTATGCGACCGTGACACCCAAACGTTGAAGTTTAGAGCCAAGCTGGCATGCCCATAGGAGGGCAGATTTTGGAGATGATCGACAACATCAACCGCCTGCTGGGCGATGATCTAAAGGAAACGATCAAATCGGGTGCGCGCCTGAAAATTGCCGCTTCTTGTTTCTCGATCTATGCCTTCGAAGCGCTCAAAACCGAGCTGTCAGGCATTGAGAGCCTGCAGTTCGTGTTTACTGCGCCCACTTTTGTGCCCAACGAAGTGACCGATCGCCTAAAAAAAGAACGCAGGGAATTTTTTATCCCCAAATCCCAGCGTGAAAGCGAACTTTTCGGCACCGAGTTTGAAATCCAGTTGCGCAACAAACTAACCCAGCGCGCGGTGGCTCGCGAATGCGCTCAGTGGATACGCAAAAAAGCCAAATTTCGTTCCAACAAAACGAAGGCACCTATGCAACCCTTTGTTCATGCAGCCAAGGGAGAGGGAGGCGTGGCTTACATGCCGGTTAATGGTTTTACAGCGGTGGATCTGGGATACCAGCAAGGCAACGCGATGTCTAATTTTGTCACCCGAATAGACGAACCGGCGCACGCGCAAATGTATCTACAACTGTTTGACCAAGTATGGAACGACCCTGAAAAAGTTGAAGACGTCACTGCGGCCATTTGCGATCACATCGAATCGATCTACCAGGAAAACGCACCCGAGCGGATTTATTTCATCATGCTCTACAACATTTTCCGCGACTTTCTGGAAGATGTTGACGAAGACGTACTACCCAACGACCTGACGGGATACCGCGAGAGCCTAGTTTGGAACAAACTTTTCAACTATCAGCAGGATGCGGCGACCGGCATTATTAACAAGCTCGAAACCTACAACGGCTGCATTCTGGCCGACAGCGTGGGTCTGGGCAAAACCTTCACTGCCTTGGCGGTGGTCAAATACTACGAACTGCGCAATAAATCGGTGTTGGTGCTATGCCCGAAGAAGCTGGCGGACAACTGGCGCAACTACAACAGTAACCTCACTACCAACATTTTTTCCAAAGATCGCTTTAATTATGACGTGCTGTGTCACACCGATCTTTCACGCACTTCGGGCGAATCCTTTGGTATCCCGCTGAATAGGGTTAACTGGGGCAACTATGACCTAGTGGTGATCGACGAGTCGCACAACTTCCGCAACAACGACGTCTACAAAGACCGGGAAACGCGGTATCAAAAGCTGATGAACAAAGTCATCCGCGCCGGCGTCAAAACCAAGGTGTTGATGCTTTCCGCAACGCCGGTCAACAACCGCTTTGCCGACCTGCGCAATCAGCTAGCGCTGGCTTACGAGGGGCAGTCCGAAACTCTTAGCAAGCACCTGAAAACGAACACCGGCGTGGAAGAGATTTTCCGTCGCGCACAAGGCGCTTTTAACGACTGGTCTGCATTACCCCCTGAGGAAAGAACAGCTGCCTCGATTCTGAGGGCGCTGGATTTCGACTTTTTCGAGCTGTTGGATGCGGTCACCATTGCCCGTTCACGTAAGCACATCCAAACCTTCTACGACACCACTGAGATTGGGCAATTTCCCGAGCGGCGCAAACCACTGTCGTTCCATTGCCCGATTACCGAACGCGCAGATATTGCAGATCTCAATCATATTTTCACTCAGCTTTCAGCACTCAAGCTGTCCGTGTATGCGCCCATAAGCTACATACTTCCGAGCCGCCTGCGCAAATACGAAGAACTCTACGACACCCAGGTCGAAGGCGGCAGAGGGAAACTGCGCCAGGCCGACCGCGAACGTAGCCTGCAAGCATTGATGACCACCAATCTGCTCAAACGGCTGGAAAGCTCAGTAGCCGCCTTCCGCCTGACGCTAGCCTCGCTCGGGGAAAATCTCACCCGCACCCTGGAGGCCATCGAGGCATTTGAGACCAGTGGCCAGGCGAGCCAAGTCGGCGATTACTTGGGTGATATCGACGCCTTTGATAGTGACGACGAAGATTTGGGCGGCCTGGATGAGTTTACTGTTGGCAAGAAAGTGCAAATCAGTCTTAGTGATATGGACCTGCCGTCTTGGCGTCATGATTTGGCTGCTGACCTGCTATTAATTGACGGGCTGCTCGAGGCCATGCGCAAAGTCACCCCCGCCGATGATGCCAAGCTCCAACATCTGCTCAAGTTGATTAATAGCAAGCTCGAGCACCCCCTCAACCCTGGCAATCGCAAAGTGCTGATCTTCACCGCTTTTGCCGACACGGCTAACTATCTGTACGACAATCTGGCACCCATGGCGCTGAAACTGGGGCTACACGTTGGCAAGGTGACCGGGTCAGGGCCGCCCAAATCAACCTTGCACAAGACCTACGATTTCCAGAGCCTGCTCACCTTGTTCTCGCCGCGCTCCAAAGAAAAGGCCATCGTGCTGCCAAATGAACCCGGGGAACTGGACATTCTGATCGGCACCGACTGCATCTCTGAAGGCCAGAACCTTCAGGACTGCGACTACGTGATCAACTACGACATTCACTGGAACCCGGTGCGCATCGTCCAGCGCTTTGGCAGAATCGACCGCATCGGCTCACTCAATCAGCAAATACAGCTGGTGAACTACTGGCCGGACATCAGTTTGGACGAGTACATAAACCTGAAAGAACGGGTAGAAAACCGCATGGTAATAGCGGACGTCACCGCCACCGGCGACGACAACGTGCTCACGGCCAAGTCCAGTGAAATCGCCTATCGGAAGGAACAGCTTAAGCGCCTACAAGACGAAGTGATCGAGCTGGAAGACGTCAAAGCCGGCGTGTCAATTACCGACTTGGGCCTTAACGACTTCCGGATGGATCTACTCAACTACGTCAAAGAACACGGCGACCTGGAAAACGTCCCTTTCGGAATGCACGCGATTGTCCCCGCTCAGCCACAGCTGGGCCTAAAGCCCGGTGTAATTTTTACTCTGAAAAACATTCATGACAGCGTGAACGTCAACCAGCAAAACCGCCTGCATCCTTACTATCTGGTGTATGTTGGCGACGACGGTGAGATTGTCGCTGATCACACAGAGGTTAAACGCCTGCTTGACATGATCCGCAGCAGTTGCAAGGGTAAGGTAGAGCCAATTCGGGACCTGTGCCAGCGGTTCAATGAGCTCACCCAGGACGGCCGCAACATGCAGCATCATTCTGAGCTGCTCAGCCAGGCCATTCGCAGCATGATCGATGTTAAGGACGAAAATGACATCGACAGCTTGTTTGGTGGTGGTCGCACTACCGCCCTAACCACCACCATCAAGGGACTGGACGACTTTGAGCTGATTGCGTTTCTGGTCATTGAAGGGCGCGACACATGACTCTATTTGCTTGGCCCAGAGCTGCCGCTTTTGGTCGGGTAGTACCTAAAAACAAGATTTACGAACACGTCGCTGCCGGCAAAGCTTTGAAAGAACGCTTTGTGCAGCAGGTGGAGCAAATCACTTGGGCCTATAAGTTGGCCCCGGAGACAGTGAATCTGCCCGCAAGCCCGGCGGTGGCAGAAATTCAGGTATTTCGGGTAACACTCAAAAGCGTCGAGCTGGGCCATGACATACTCAAAGCCATCGACCAGGCCATACCCTTCCCACTGATCTTCGAGCTGGCCCATGGGGGGCGAATCAAGCTGGCCGCAGCCTACAAACGCCCCAATGATGCGGACAATAACCGCTGGGTGGTGGGCAACTACTTCGAGACGGACTGGCTGGCCGAACAAACACCACGCCACCCCCTGCCTTTGGCGCTGAATATGGCTGGTTTATATGAGCGTTTGCTGAGCCCGCTGGTTGATGCCCGGTTAGCCGGCTCAGCGGCGCCACCAGCTTGGCCTGAAGTCAAAGAAGCGGCGCTGGCCCGCTATACAACAACGAATCTCGCAGATGAGCCGGAGCAGCTATCGCTGGAACAGCGCATTACGCTGACAGACACCATTGCGACTCAGCAAAAAGAGATCGGACGAATCCAGTCACGGCTAAGCCGTGAAAAACAATTCAACAAGCGCGTGGCCATCAATGCCGAACTGCGCGATGCCAAACAGAAACTGGAGCGACTTACCCAAAAACAGGCCGCTCCCGCCAGTCATTGAGAGATATGTAATGGAAAAACTGAAAATGCACAGCTCAGATATGAGTCAGGACAACATTGCCAAGATTCGCGAACTGTTTCCAAGTTGCGTAACCGAGGCACGGGATGAAGCAACGGGTAAATTGCGTTTAGCAGTGGATTTTGATCAGCTTCGGCAAGAACTGAGTGATTCGATTGTGGAAGGTCCACAAGAACGGTATCGATTAGATTGGCCGGGAAAGCGAGATTCGCTATTAGCATCTAATGCCCCAATTGCAAAAGCACTGCGACCCGAGGTTTCCGAGAGTATAAATTTTGAACAAACAAGAAACCTTTTTCTTGAGGGTGATAATCTCGATGTTCTCAAGCTTCTTCAAGAAACTTATTTGGGGCAGGTCAAACTTATATACATAGACCCTCCTTATAATCGAAAGAAAGGTAACAACCTTGTTTACCGGGATGACTTCGTCGGCAGCTCATTCGAATATCTTTCGATAACCAACCAAGTAGACCAATCCGAAAACAAGCTTGTTGCAAACACAGAAGCAAACGGAAGGTTCCATTCTGACTGGCTGAATATGATGCATCAGAGGCTTCGGGTTGCGAGAAACCTTCTCTCAGATAATGGCGTAGTCGTGATCTCTATCGACGATGCTGAAACAGCTAATGTTCTGCATTTATGCAACGAAATATTCGGGGAGAACAATTTTGTTGGCACCATAATTTGGAAGAATGCAACTGACAATAACCCAACGAATATTGCAATTGAGCATGAATCAATTCATGTATTCTCTAAAAACAAACAAGCGCTGGAGGGTGTCTGGAAGAGTCCTGTCTCGGATATCAAGGACCACTTAAAAAAGGTGAGCGATCAATTAATTGCTTCACATAAAGACCCAGAAGAATTACAAGCGGCTTACTCAGTTTGGTTTAGAGCCCATAAGTCTCAACTAGGCCCCTTGGATCGCTATAAATATATAGATATGGATGGCGTTTACACAGGCAGCCAAAGCGTCCACAACCCAGGGAAAGAGGGATATCGATACGACGTCATACACCCTGATACTGGCCGCCCCTGCAAGCAACCGTTAATGGGATATCGTTTCCCAAAGGAAACCGTGAACCGTTTGCTGTCTGAGGAAAGAATTCTGTTCGGAGAGGATGAGAGCAAGATAATCGAGCTCAAGGTCTATGCAGACGAGTTTGAGGACAAGCTATCCAGCGTTTTTGAATTGGATGGTCGGACTGGTCCATACGACCTCAAAGGGCTTTTTGTCGAAGGTAAAAAGGTATTTTCGAACCCAAAGCCCGTTTTGCTCCTCGAGAAGCTCATCTCGTTTACAACCAGACCGAACGACATATGCATTGACCTATTTGCCGGCTCGTCAACCTTGGCACATGCCGTGATAGAGCTCGGATGTAGAGAGGGCGCCGATCGCAGATTCATCAGCATTCAATATCCAGAAGAAATCACGCAAGACAGCAAGGATGCCAAAGAAGCACATCAGTTTTGTCAGACTGTAGGACTCAAGCCCTTCATTTCAGAAATATCTAAAGAGCGCATCCGTCGAGCAGGGCAAAAGGTGCTTGAAGGCGGATGTCATCCAGATTGGAACCGCGATGTTGGCTTCCGGGTTCTTAAGGTGGACACCTCGAACATGAAGGACGTTTATTATCGTCCTGATGAGCTATCCCAAGGCGATCTTTTAGAAGCTGTGGACAACGTCAAATCCGACCGCACGCCGGAAGATCTTCTATTTCAGGTGCTGGTAGACTGGGGTGTTGATCTGACACTGCCGATTCGCCGCGAGAGCCTTCAGGGCAAAACGGTGTTCTTTGTCGACGACAATGCTCTGGTCGCCTGCTTTGACAGTGGCGTTACCGAAGAGCTGGTCAAGGAGCTGGCCCAACTCGGGCCGCTGCGCGTGGTGTTTCGCGACAATGGATTTGTCTCCGATGCAGTGAAGATCAACGTCGAACAGATCTTCCGCCAGTTGTCACCGAGCACTGAAGTTAAAAGCCTCTAAGGAACCACAGCATGGCGCAGCAAGCCCTAACAGAATTGCTTGAGGCATTGATCGCGACCTGGGAAAACGAGGTGGCTGAATTCAAAGAAGCGAGCAACGACCACGACACCCATAAGATCGGCTCGTACTTTTCAGCACTCAGCAATGAAGCTAACTTGCGGGGGCTAGGGCGCGCCTGGTTAATTTTCGGCGTCAGCAACAAAACCCGTGAAGTGGTGGGTACCAATTACCGCGAAGATTCCGAGCGCTTGCACAGTTTGAAGCAGCAAGTGGCACAGAGCACAGAGCCCAGCGTTACGTTCCGCGACATTCATGAGCTTCAGCATGCGAATGGGCGTGTGCTGTTGTTTGAAATCCCGGCCGCTCCTCGCGGCATTCCGATTTCCTGGAAAGGGCACTATTACGCTCGTGCCGGCGAAAGCTTGGGGTCGTTGGGGCTAGACAAGCAAGACGAGATTCGTCACCAGACCTTAGCGCAGGACTGGACCGCGCAACTGGTTCCTGCGGCAAGCCTGGCGGACTTAGATGAGGCTGCATTGCACAAGGCGCGCGAGGCATTTGCCCAGAAGTACGCAAACCGCTTCAGTACCGACGTAGTCATGAATTGGCCACCATCAACCTTTCTTGACCGAGCCCGTGTCACCCAGGGCGGTAAAATTACACGGACTGCGCTATTGCTACTCGGCAAACCTGAATCTGTGTGGCACTTGTCGCCGCACCCTGCGCAGATGACTTGGAAACTGGATGGGCCAGAACGTGCATACGAGCACTTTGCGCCGCCTTTCCTGCTAACGACCACGCAGCTGTATCAGCGCATTCGCAATATTCAGTTGCGCTTACTGCCCCAAGACGAATTGCTGCCTATAGAGGTGGCCAAATACGACCAAAAGATTGTGCTGGAAGCCTTACACAACTGCATCGCGCACCAAGATTACACACGCAATGGCCGAGTAGTGGTGATCGAACAGCCAGATCGGTTGGTATTCGAAAATGAGGGCAACTTTTACGAGGGTGCCCCCAGCGACTACCTGGAAGGCCACCGGATTCCGCGACGCTACCGAAATCCTTTTCTTGCTCAAGCCATGACCGAACTGAACATGATTGACACCATGGGCTACGGCATCCATGACATGTATGCACGCCAGGCAAAGCGCTACTTCCCCATGCCGGACTATGATTTACATGAGCCGGATGCCGTCAAATTGACTATTTATGGCGGCGTTGTTGACCCAGCCTATAGCCGACTATTGATTCAGAAAACCGACCTGCCGCTGGCGGATATATTGGCGCTAGATCGAATACAAAAGAAGCTACCGATCCCTGACGAGGCAATAACTCGCCTGAAGCGCGCTGGATTGATTGAGGGGCGCAAGCCTCGTTTCTATGTTTCAGCTATTGTTGCCAAGGCGACCGCCAGCAAGGCGGACTACATACGCACCCGTCCCCAGGATGACGAGTTTTACGCCAAGCTGCTTATTGATTACTTGGAACAATTTGAGCAGGCGAGCCGTGCGGAGATCGACAGTTTGCTACTCGAAAAGCTCAGCGATGCGCTAACCCCAGACCAAAAGCAGCGCAAAATTGGCAACCTTTTGACCAAGCTGAGGCGACGAGGGCGCATTCTTAACGCCGGTTCGCGAGGCAAGCCAGAATGGAAGCTTGCAGAATGAAATCACGTCAAAAATAAAATCTATTCTCTTAAAATCATATAGTTAATCCTTTCTGCAAGAGCGCCAACTTACGCGACATGCAGAAAGAATGCAGAAAGGAATGTCATGAAGCTGAAATTCAAAACCCAGGCGTACCAAACCAATGCCGTTGAGTCCGTGATGGATTGCTTTGCCGGGCAGCCTTTATTCAATGGACTGACCTACCGCATCGATCCCGGCCAGCGAGCTCAGACCAGCGCCTTTGACGAAGATGGCTTCAAGAATGCCGACTTGGTACTCACTGAGGCTCAGGTGCTAGAGAACATACAATCCGTTCAGCGCCGCCAGAACCTGCCTGTTTTGCAATCGCTGAGTGACTTCACCACCTACGACAAAAAAGGCGGCAGCGTGCCAGTCAAGGCTGCGTACAGAAAGGACGCCTTGGCCGCAACACGTATCCATCTGGACGTGGAGATGGAAACAGGTACTGGCAAAACCTATTGTTACATTAAAACAATCTTCGAGATGAACAAGCGCTACGGCTGGAGCAAATTCATCATCATGGTGCCCTCCATCGCCATCCGTGAAGGGGTATACAAGTCGCTGCAAATTACAGCCGAGCATTTCACCGAAAGCTACGGCAAGAAAGCACGCTTCTTCATCTACAACTCAAAGCGCCTAAATGAGTTGGAGAGTTTTTCATCTGACGCCGGCATTAATGTGATGGTGATGAATATCCAGGCGTTCAACGCCCGAGGCGCCGATAACCGGCGTATCAATGTTGAGCTGGATGATTTTCAGTCGCGCAAGCCCATCGACGTGATTGCTGCTAACCGGCCAATTCTGATTTTAGATGAGCCACAGAAAATGGAAGGTAAAGCAACAATGGAGGCCCTACCTCAATTCAAGCCGCTAGCGATCTTGCGTTACTCTGCCACTCACCGCACTCAGCACAACCGCATTCACCGACTGGATGCGCTAGATGCCTACAATCAGAAGCTGGTCAAAAAAATCGCTGTGCGCGGAATCCAGACGCGCGGGCTTGCTGGCACGAATGCTTACCTGTATCTGGAGGGCATCGACATATCCAGGCAGGCACCGGTTGCGCGAATCGAACTTGAGGTAAAGCTGAAGTCCGGAGAGATCAAGCGCCAGCTGCGCCGGCTTGCGTTTCGGGATGACCTTTTTGCCGAATCAGGTGAGATGGACCAATACCGTGACGGCTTTACCATCAGCCAGATCGACGCTACCACTGACACGGTAGAATTCACGAATGGCTTGATATTGACGGCAGGTGAAGCCAATGGTGACGTATCTGAGCGAGATATTCGCCGCCTTCAAATTCGCGAAACAATCAAGGCGCATCTTGAGCGCGAGAAACAGTTGTTCGTGCAGGGTATAAAAGTGCTGTCGCTGTTCTTTATCGACGAAGTAGCCAAGTATCGCGACTATACCCAGGCCGACGAAAGGGGCGAGTATGCCCGCATTTTTGAGGAAGAATACCAGCTGCTGAAGAATGAATACTTGTCAGAGCTGGCCATCGACAGTCAGGCCTACCGTAAGTACTTGGAGGCAATCGACCCGGCCAGCACGCACAATGGTTATTTCTCAATTGATAAGAAGAGCAGTCGGCTGGTTGACGGCTCAATCAAGGTTGAAAAGGACTCTGAGACGGGAAGAAAGCAGGCCATTTCGCAAGATGTAGACGCCTATGACTTAATCCTAAGAGACAAAGAAAGCCTTTTGACACTTCATCGCGAGTCTGACGACCTGGAAACAAGTGCAAAGCGAAAACTGCGCTTCATTTTCACTCACTCTGCACTGCGCGAAGGTTGGGACAACCCTAACGTATTCATCATGTGCATGCTCAAGCACAGCGACAACACGATTTCTCGCCGCCAAGAAGTGGGGCGAGGTCTGCGTTTGGCAGTAGATCAAAATGGTGATCGCATGGATCATCCCGCTTTGGTACACGAAATCAACGTACTAACGGTCATTGCCAGCGAGAGCTACAAAGATTTTGTTGCTGGGTTGCAGCAGGAAATAAGTGAAACATTGAGCGCGCGCCCACGGCAAGCCACTGAAGCCTACTTCACCGGCAAGCAGCTGATTACAGATAAAGGCACTGTCGAAATGACAGCCGCCATGGCGAAACAGGTATACCGCTACCTGGTAAAGAACGACTATACCGACGATACAGACCAGATTGCTGAGGCTTACCACAAGGCCAAGTCGCAAGGCACATTGGCCGACCTGCCAGAAGAGCTGAAGCCCTATGCCGATCAAGTATTCACGCTGATCGACACCGTATTCAGTGAAGCCCAGCTGCCAAAGATAGAGGACGGCCGTAAGCCAAAAACCAACCCGCTCAACGCAAACTTCGACAAAAAAGAGTTCCAGGCGCTTTGGCAGCGTATCAATCGCAAGGCGGTCTATAGGGTTGAGTTTGACTCCGACGAGCTGGCGCACAAGTGTATCGCTGCATTGGACAAGGGGCTGCGTGTTACGCCCCTTCAGTACACCGTACAGAAAGGCATTCAGCACGACGGCCTTACCGATGAGCAGTTACGAGCGGGCGATGGGTTTAAAGTGGAAGAAACCATCACCGAATATGGTGATTCTATTCATTCTCTGGTTCGGTATGACCTACTGGGTAAGATCAGTGAAAATACACAACTGACCCGTGAGACGGCCGCCCGAATTCTGCAGGGGGTCCAGCTTGCGGTGTTTAACCAGTTCCAACAAAACCCGGAGCACTTTATTGCTGAGGCGTCACGGCTGATTACCGAGCAGAAAGCGACCATGGTCATTGAGCGATTGGCTTACGATGAAGTCGATGAGCGCTACGATGTGGACATCTTTACCGCCAGCCAGACCGGACAGGACTTTTCCCGCGCTACGGAAAAACTGAAGAACCACGTATACGACTATGCGATTACCGATTCCAATGTAGAGCGCCGCTTCGTGCAGGAGTTGGACACCAGCAGTGAAGTCGTGGTTTACGCCAAGTTGCCGCGAGGATTCCTGATTCCAACGCCGGTGGGTGACTACAATCCAGACTGGGCGATTTCCTTCCGCGCTGGCAGCGTCAAGCACATTTATTTTGTCGCGGAAACCAAAGGCACGATGTCTTCGATGAAATTGCGCGAGATCGAGAAGACCAAGATCGAATGTGCGAGAAAATTCTTCGATGAAGTCAGCCAGCGGATGACTCACGACAAGGTGAAGTATGACGTGGTGACTGACTACGCCAAGCTGATGGATGTTGTTGGTAAAGCAACTTCAACACCGGCAGAAGTAGAGTGAAGTCAAAGTATGGCCGAGCCACTTCAGCGAAAGGGCTGACCTGCTTCAACAGGGCGCCAGCCTCTGGTATTAAGCTGGCGCCCTGCTCTCTAGTTAGAACACCCGATGGTAACTTATATGGTGGGTAAAAATTCCCTCAAGCAATAACACTACTCCAGCTGTAAGTGAAGTGGTTTAATGGATGTGACCAGCCCAGTTAAGGAATAATACCCTGAACCTGGAGAACCTACATGACCACAAGAAAGCTGTACTCAAAAGAATTTAAGCTGGACGCCATCAGCCTTGTGCTG
>Ga0307933_1002653_pt1 | contig 12036 bp, 9 predicted proteins | sample OrgLakmetageno88_FD_201811 | JGI IMG/M metagenome (GOLD analysis project Ga0307933, IMG submission 201811) | Saline water microbial communities from Organic Lake, Antarctica - #88 | ecosystem: Environmental > Aquatic > Non-marine Saline and Alkaline > Saline | place: Antarctica: Organic Lake...
AACTCCCTCACTTTTCCAGGACTCGCCCGCGCCGATATCATCGCCGGAATCGCACAACACCAGCAGTGACTGCGATGAACTGTCCGGCGTGTCCAGGGAGGTGATCAGCGTTTCCTGATGCGTCAGGGAATTGCGTGCCTCGGCAAAACGTTCAACGCAGCGGGCGTGGAAACTGCCTTCGACCGCGTCTTCCACTTTCTTGAGTGCGTCCATGCGCTCCGACATCAGGGTAAACCAGTGGTCGGCCAATTCCGGGTCCAGCGGCTTGTAGCGACCTACGGAACAGCCCAACTGTCGCAGGCGTTCGATCTCGGACTCCCGATCATTGGCACGCAGGGTGTGCCACAACGCCCGACACTCATCGTTGGCGAAACTGACAAACACCTCAAAACAGCGCTCTTGCGCCTCAACAAGGTGCACCATGCGCTTTGACAGTGCGCTATCGAAGCCGCCGCTGGAGAATCCGGCCGACCCCACCGCACGCTCCTGACCACAAAATTCCTTACCGTTCATCAGGTGCACCATGGCCACCAGCAGACCGGCAATGGTCGGGTCGACCGCGGTGTCGGCGGCCTCGAATACCACGGTGATGAACCCGTGGATCAGCCTGGAGTAGGCTTCAGTTGCCTCCGCTGCTGAAAGCTCCTGATTCCCGACCCGGGCCCGCAGTGATGGCAGTTCTTCCAGGCCATGGAGGGCCCGCGCGATGTGGTTCAACAAATGACTGCTGACCGGGTGCGCCGTCAGCGCCTCGTGCACTTCGGCCAGGGCCTGTTGGAAGATCCCGCACAACCGGTCCGATTCGTTTTCTGTGGCTTGGTGCTCTTCGACAAATTTTCCACCGCTGGAGCCCAGAAAAACGTTGGTGGCACCACGCTCCCGTTGGAGAGCATGCACCAGATTACTGATGCTCTGCACCACCTTGCCCATCTGCAGGAAATACTGAAGGTTGGTCAGCTCACACTGCCGCGAGGCAATCAGGTAATCCGCGGCAGAGGGCGAAATCGGCTTGTGCTTTTGTGGTCTGGTGTTCATGGCATTACTCCGGGCGCCTGGCCTTACCTTCTCATTAACGGGGGTGTTACCAACGTGTCACCCAACAGATCAGCAATTACCGCGCCAGCAAAAAGCCTCAAAGTCGTGCAAAGCGCCCCAGCACGGGGCAGAAAACCCGGTCTCTCCGTACGGTTCTGAACACTAATGACACTTAAGCCTATGAATTTTATATTTTTTAAAAACTGGCATGAAGATCGCTTGTAACATCGTAAGGATGAATGTCCCGGCCAAGGATTCGGCTGGACCATCAGATCATTGTTGTTGGCATTGGCGCCGGACTACCAAATTCTTTCGAGGAAATGGTACTCCGGCTTTTTTTGGTCTGCCCGGAATGACAGGGCAGGTAAAAGAGAAGGATAGCGATCATGAGCACAGGGTCAGAACACACCCTGGTCATCTGTGGGCATGGCCTGGTAGCGCAACGATTGCTGGAGCAACTGGTTCAGCAGCGACACCAGCCGTATCGCCAGATCGTTGTTTTCAACGGCGAGGGAACGCCTGCGTATAACCGGATTCAACTGTCATCCGTTCTCGCCGGCTCTGCCGATGAAAACAGCCTGACCTTGTGTCCGCCTGACTGGTTCCGCCAACACAAGATCGTTGTTCATCAGGGCGACCCAGTCGTCAGCATCGACCGCGACAGTCAGTCCGTGACCACGGCCAGCGGCTACGTCCAACCCTATACACGCCTGGTTCTGGCCACGGGTTCAAGCTCCGCGAACCTGGGCGTTAAAGGCGAGCACCTGGAAAATGTTATGGGCTTCCGGGATCTGAATGACACCCGCAAGCTCATTGGCCTCAGCCAACGGCATCGCCGTGCGGTGGTTATCGGCGGCGGTTTTCTCGGGCTGGAAGCCGCCGAGGGACTGCGCAGCCGCGGCATGGCGGTCACCGTCCTCCACCGCAGTCCGCACTTGCTCAACCGTCAGCTCGACGAGACCGGCGGGGCATTGCTTGAGGAGGCGCTGACCAGCCGGGGACTGACCATTCGAACTCACGTCTCTCCAGTGTCTCTGCTGGGCCGCAATGTCGTCCGGGCCGTTGAGCTGGATGATGAGACGCTGGTCAGTACCGACCTTGTGGTTATTGCCGCCGGTATTTCGCCCAATATCCAGATCGCCAAGGCCGCGGGGCTGCTGTGTAAGCGCGCCATTGTGGTGGATCCAGGGCTGACCACCAGCGACCCCAATATTCATGCGCTGGGCGAGTGCTGCCAGTTGGAAGGCGAGACCTTCGGTCTGGTTGAGCCCGGATACCAGCAGGCCGCTGTGCTCGCCAACGTCCTTACCGAGCCTGACAGCACCGCCACTTTCCAGCCCTCAATGATTCCAACACGGCTCAAGATCAGCGGCATTCCGATTTATTCCTGTGGCCAGACCCAGGCCGACAAAGACACCGAGTCCGTGGTCTGGCAGGACTACGAAACCAATCGCTACTGCCGGCTGCTGATCCGTGATCAGCGGTTGGTCGGCGCTGTCCTGGTGGGGGACACCAGCGACGGCCCCTGGTACAGCGAACGCATTCAGCAGGCCGATGACATCAGCGATTATCGCGCGCATCTGGCCTTTGGCAAGCACTACTGCGAAGCGGCCTGACAGTTACGGGCTAACAGCTTCGCCAGCAAGAGAGAGGAATGACCATGAGTAAGAAAAACCTGATCGTGATTGGCAACGGTATGGTTGGCCACCATTTTCTGGAGAAGCTGGTGGACACGCCAGCGGTGGCGGATTTTGCCATCACCGTATTTGGCGAAGAGAAACTGCTGGCCTATGACCGGGTTCATCTGTCCGAATATTTCAGCGGTTCCACCCACAGCGATCTGGCCATGGGCACGGCACAGTGGTACGCCGAGAACCACATTGACCTGCACCTGGACGAACAGGTCATCGGCATTGACCGCGAAAACCGCAAAGTGAAGACCCCCATGGGCGACTATCCCTACGATGAGCTGGTGCTGGCTACGGGTTCCTATCCCTTCGTGCCACCCATCAAGGGCAACGACAATCCCCACTGCCTGGTTTATCGCACCCTGGAAGACCTTGACGACATCCGCGCCAGCGCCGAAGGCGTCAAAACCGGCGTGGTAGTCGGCGGCGGCCTGTTGGGCCTGGAAGCGGCAAACGCGCTCAAAAGCCTGGGCCTTGAAGCCCATGTGGTGGAGTTTGCGCCACGGCTGATGCCGGTCCAGCTCGACAGCGATGGCGGCGCCCTGCTGAAGCATAAAATTCAGGAGCTCGGCGTGCAGGTGCACACCGAAAAGGCCACCACTGAGATCATCGACGGGCAGGACGCCCGCCTGCGCATGAACTTCAGTGATGACAGCCATCTCGAGACGGATCTGATCGTGTTCTCAGCCGGTATTCGTCCGCAGGATGCCCTGGCCCGTGCCTGCGACCTGGAAATCGGCGAGCGTGGCGGTATTATCATCAACGATCAGTGCACCACGTCCGACCCGAACATTCACGCCATCGGTGAATGCGCCCTGTGGAGTGAGAAAATCTTCGGCCTGGTGGCACCGGGTTACACCATGGCCCGCACTATGGCGTCGGTGCTGAACGGCGACAGCGAAGCGGCGTTTACCGGTGCCGACATGAGCACCAAACTCAAACTTCTTGGCGTCGATGTCGGCTCCATCGGCGACGCTCACGGCCAGACCCCGGGCGCGAAAAGCATTCGCTTCAACGATGAGCAGGCCGGGCATTACCGTCGCATGGTCGTCAGTGAGGACGGCAAGACACTGCTGGGCGCCATCCTGGTGGGCGACAACAGCCACTACGATACCCTGCTGCAATATGCGCTCAACGAAATCGAACTTCCTGAGCAACCGGAATCTCTGATCCTGCCGGAAAGCGAGGGCGGGGCGCCGATGCTGGGCCCCGACTCGCTGCCAGACACGGCAGGTATCTGCTCCTGCCACAACGTTTCCAAGGGCGATATTTGCGGCGTTATTGATGCCGGTTGCGGGGACCTTGGCGCCGTGAAGGCTGAAACCAAGGCCAGCACCGGGTGTGGTGGCTGCGCGGCATTGCTCAAAACGGTCGTGGACAATGAACTGGAAAAGCGTGGCGTGGAGGTCAGCAAGGACATCTGCGAACACTTCCCTTACAGCCGTCAGGGGCTGTTTCATCTGGTCAAGGTGAACGGCATTCGCACCTTCCAGACCCTGATCCGCGATCACGGCAAAGGCCACGGCTGCGATATCTGCAAGCCAGCCGTTGGCTCCATTCTGGCCACCTGCTGGAACGAGCACATTCTGGCGTCGGATCACGTGCCGCTGCAGGACACCAACGATACCTTTATGGCGAACATGCAGAAAAACGGCACCTACTCCATTGTGCCACGCATTCCCGGCGGTGAGATTACCCCAGACAAGCTGATTGTCCTTGGCGAGGTGGCCAAGCAGTACAACCTGTACACCAAGATCACCGGCGGCCAGCGGGTTGACCTGTTTGGCGCCACGCTGAGCGAGTTGCCGGAGATCTGGGAAAAGCTGATCGCCGCCGGCTTCGAAACCGGCCACGCCTACGGCAAGTCCCTGCGCACCGTGAAATCCTGTGTCGGCAACAGCTGGTGCCGCTACGGCGTGCAGGACAGTGTGGGCATGGCAATCCGGCTGGAAGACCGCTACAAGGGCCTGCGCGCGCCCCATAAGGTCAAGATGGCCGTCTCCGGCTGCACCCGCGAGTGCGCCGAGGCCCAGAGCAAAGACTTTGGCGTAATAGCCACCGAAAACGGCTGGAACCTCTATGTCTGCGGCAACGGTGGTATGCGCCCGCGTCATGGCGATCTGTTTGCCACCGACCTGAACGATGAAGAACTGATCCGCACCATTGACCGGGTGGTGATGTTCTACGTGCGCACCGCCGACCGTCTGCAACGCACCAGTGTGTGGATGGAAAATCTGGAAGGCGGCCTGGATTACCTGAAGCAGGTGGTCCTCGAGGATAGCCTGGGCATTGGCGAGGAACTGGAAGAGCACATGGAAAGCCTGGTGGGCACTTACCAGTGCGAATGGAAAACCGCCGTCGAAGACCCGGAGAAGCGCAAGCGGTTCCGTGAGTTTGTGAATGCGCCCGAGAAAAAAGATCCGGTGCAGCAGTGGACCACAGAGCGGGATCAGAAGCGGCCGGTTCTTGAGACTGACCTTGCCTGATCTGACCGGCGAAACGCGTTAACGATTGAAAGGACGTAAGAAAATGAAAACAGAAACCAAATGGGAAATTGTTTGTTCGGTGGATGACCTGATTGCGGAATCGGGTGTTGCGGTGTGGACGCAGGATGGCCCGGTGGCGGTATTTTACTTGCCACACCGGCTACCCGCGCTGATGGCGATCAGCCATACCGATCCGTTCACCGGTAAAAACGTGCTGGCGCGAGGTATTACCGGCGATCTGAAAGGTCAGCCGGTGGTGGCATCGCCTTTGTACAAGCAGCACTTCAACCTGCAGACCGGCCAGTGTCTGGAAGATGAGTCGGTGAAGGTAAAGACCTATCAGGTCCTGGTGGATGGCGATCAGGTTCGAGTCGGCTAACAAAACTTTGCCCTTTCAGAATTAACTGCGACACTGGTACTCAGACAAAAATCAAAACAACACGAGCGCCCCAAGTGAAGCTATTAAGCCCCGTCGACCAGATATTCCTTTGGCTGGAAAAACGCCAGCAACCCATGCACGTAGCAGGACTCCAGCTATTTTCGTTTCCAGAGGACGCGAGCGATGACTACGTAGCCCAGCTAGCCGAGCATCTCAGGTCAGAAACCCGGGTCACATCACCGTTCAACCAGCGCCTGACCACAAAGTTTGGTCAGCCCGCATGGACCGAAGACGAAGATCTGGACCTCGAACACCACTTCCGCTTCGAAGCCCTGCCCACGCCCGGGCGAATCCGGGAATTGCTGGCGCTGGTATCGGCCGAGCACAGCCACCTGATGGACCGGCAGCGCCCCCTGTGGGAATTCCATCTGATCGAAGGCTTACAGGACCGGCAGTTTGCGGTTTACACCAAGGTGCATCACTCGCTGGTGGATGGCATTTCCGCCATGCGACTGTTCCAGAAAATGCTGACGACCGACCCTGATCTGCGGAACATGCCTGCGCTCTGGTCCATGCCGCACCGCAAGCGGGGAAAGAAAGAACAGAGCGCGCCGTCACTCTGGAACACGGTGGCCTACATGTTGGGGGAATCTGGCAAACAGATAAGCACTCTGCCCAAGGTCAGCCGCGCCTTGCTTCAAACCATAAGAGAGGCTCGCAAGCACCCGGTCTACCAGTCGATTTACCACGCGCCGCCCAGCATCCTGAACAACAAGATCACCGGCTCCCGCCGCTTTGCCGCTCAATCCTATTCACTGCCCCGCATCAAGGCGATCTGCAAAGCCAGTGGCTCCACCGTCAACGATGTGGTCATGGCCATGTGCGCCTCTGCGTTGCGCGCATTTCTCATGAATCAGGATGCTCTGCCGGAAAAGCCGCTGGTCGCCATGGTGCCCGTATCGCTGCGCACCGACGACAGCACTGGCGGCAACCAGGTGGGCGTCATTCTGGCCTCTCTCGGCACCCATCTGCGTGACCCCGCCGAACGGCTCGACTACATCCACGACGACGTCAAAGCCTCAAAGGCACGCTACGCCAATATGACGCCGGAAGAAATTCTGAATTACACCGCCATGATGCTGGCCCCGACCAGCTTCCACCTGCTGACGGGCCTGGCTTCCAAATGGCAAAGCTTCAACGTGATCATCTCCAATGTGCCGGGCCCGAAAGAGAAGATGTACTGGAATGGCGCCGAATTGATTGGCAGCTACCCGGTATCCATCGCCATGGACCGCCTGGCGCTGAACATGACACTCAACAGTTATGGTGACCACATTGAATTCGGACTGATCGGCTGTCGTCGCACCTTGCCCAGCCTGCAACGGATGCTGGACTATCTGGAAGACGGAATAACCGAGTTGGAAGCGGCCTATGGCGTCTGAATCCGCCGTTTTCACCCTTGCTTCACCATCGATACGCCCGCACGCACCACCGTATTGCGGCCCGCCTTCTTGCCGGCATACAGACAGCGATCGGCTACCCGGTATAGTGCCTCGGCGCTGAGGCCGTGGTCTGGATAATGAGCGATTCCAAAAGAGGCGGTAAGACGGATGGTGGCCTCCCCGTAGGGCACCTCGGTCGCGGCGATACGCTCCCGCAATTCCTCAGTTACCTGATAGGAGTCGTCCGGTTTCATATCCCGCAGAATCAAACCGAATTCTTCGCCGCCGAGCCGCCCGACCGAATCGGTCGTCCGCAGACGCTCAGTCAGCAGCCCGCCAATACGGCTGAGTGCGCGATCACCGGCATCGTGGCCCATGGTGTCATTTACCAGTTTGAAATGGTCCAAATCCATAATCACCAAAGCGAACCCGGATCCGCTGCGGGCGCATTCTGCAATGGTTCGGGCCAGCGCGCTGTGAAAGCTGGCCCGATTGGACAGCCCGGTCAGCGCATCGCTTTGCGCCATCGTGAACAGCTTCATTTCCGCGTCTTCGCGCCGGGTTTCATAGACATGCATGAACACCAGCATCACCCCGGCACAGAGAACAAGGTTGAGCAGGGCAATAACCGCGATCACACTGCCGAAAACCTCGTGGGACAGGGCATAAACCAGACACCCGGCGATTACGAAGGGCGCGCTGAGACGAAAACCATTTTTCTTTCCCAACAGCAGGTAAGAAAGAACGGGAATCATCAGAATCCAGACGAAAGCCGTGATGGACGCCTCAGGCACTGCGACGATTAGCAACGCAAAAAAGAAACCGGAGAGCAGATAACCGTATATCCACTTCTCAAGATGAGGAGTGGTCCGGATACGGGTGCGGCCAAAAAATAGCAGGCCACTGGCAATGATTTCACTGGTGGCCAGAAGAAAATTCTGATTGAAAAACTGCAGAGACCCGAAAACCAGCAGTGCGAAACCCGCTACGAGAAAAAGCGTCCGCATCAGCGAACGGCGTTGGCCGTCCCTGAGGCCTGAGCGACTTTGCTCAAGTGAGACGCCGAGATCGGTCTCTTCGGGAGTGCTCAAGGGTACAGACTTTTCCGGGAGAACCGTTCTACTAACGGCTGATAGGATGCGCCCAGCACACGGTTCAAAGCCTCTATGCCCCAGGCATCCGGCCCCACCAGAATCCGCGACTCGTCTTTCAGAATGCCTTTTAAGATCGTGGCCGCCGCCTTGTCAGCGGTGGTCAGCGCCAGCTTGTCGAAACCTGCCCGCAACGCAGCCGCATTGTCAGATATGCCCGTTCGGGCCGAGTTGGCGATGTTGGTGCGGATTCCCCCCGGATGAACGCAGCTAACAGCTACGGGCTGCTTCTCAAGCTTCATTTCCTGGCGCAGCGCTTCGGTAAAGCCGCGCACGGCAAACTTGGCGGCGTTGTAAGCGCTTTGCTTGGGCACGCCAATCAGGCCAAACACGCTGGAAATATTCACCACATGACCGTCACCAGACTCGATCAGATGGGGCAGAAATGCCCGGGTGCCGTGGGCCACACCCCAGAAATCAATGTCCATCACCCATTTGAAATCCTCGTCAGACATTTCACGCACCGACGCAGACAGCGCGACACCGGCGTTATTGATGATCAAATTAACGGCACCAAAATCGCTGGCCACCTGGTCGGCATGAGCGTAGATGGCGTCACGGTCTGCCACGTCCAGCAGGTAGGTGCGAACTTCCGTTGCTTTACAGGCCGCCGCCGTTTCCGCCAGCCCCATTTCGTTCACGTCAGACAGCGCCAGGCGGCACCCTTTGGCGGCCAGAGCCGTTGCCAGTGCCCGCCCGATACCGGAACCCGCCCCGGTAACTACGGCGACTCGGTTATTCAGATCTTTCATGATGGATGACCTCTTGTTGTATTTGGCTGAAGGTACTTTAGCAGGTGTCCGGCCGGAACCTATGACAAATTTGAGCGCTGATTCCGGCAACTGAGACAGTGCCGGTGACCGCCGGGCTGCTTCAGGGGTACAATCCCTTCCCTGAACAAATTCCCGACTTTTGGATAAACATCTATGGAATGGAGTCTTACCCACTTCTGGCTGATTCTGGCCCTGATTCTCGGCCTTGCGGAGCTTACGTCCGGGGTACTGGTGCTGCTGGCATTGGGTATCGCCGCCGCTCTGACCGCCATTCTGGCTTTTGTCGGCTTTTCTTTTGAGTGGCAACTGATAGGCATGGGTGTTTTTTCCGGCATTCTGGTTCCCGTGGCGATTCTCTGGATCAAACCCCGGTTTTCGCCCAAAGGCGTTGCCTACGGTACCACCGGAACCGGAGTGGAACGCGGGACGATCTACCAGATCATCAAACGGGATTTCGACCACGCCACCGGCATCAAGGTGAACGGCGATTTCTACCTGGTGCGGGTCAGCGATACCGGGGAAACCGAGCTGCCGGAGGGCAGCCACGTTATTTTCAAGATCTTCGACGGCACTACCGCCGTTGTCGTTATGGACCATCAAAAGGAGTAATGAACATGGAAAGTCTGTTAACACCAGGGCTGGTCATCAGCCTGATCGTTGTCGTTATCGGCATATTCATCATTGCCAAGGGCCTGGTGATCGTACGCCAGTCAGAGGTCATGGTGATCGAGCGGCTGGGTTCGTTCAATCGTGTGCTGGAAAGCGGTGTGAACATTATCGTGCCGTTTATCGACCGGCCGCGGCCTATCACCATGATTCGCTATGCCCGTATTGGTGATGAATACCATCCCACGAGCAGCAACGAAACCCGCATTGACCGGCGCGAAACCGTGATGGATTTTCCCGGTCAGCCGGTAGTTACCACCGACAACGTGACCGTGAAAATCAACGGTGCGCTCTACTACCAGATCATTGATCCCCGCCGCGCAGTTTACGAAGTGGCGAATATGTCCCAGGCGGTGGAAGTGCTTGCCAAAACCACCCTGCGTTCGGTGGTGGGCAAAATGGAGCTGGACAAGCTGTTTGAATCCCGCAGCGAAGTGAACAGCGCCATTCAGGCAGAAATGGAAGAAGCCGCTTCCAAGTGGGGTGTGAAGCTGACCCGGGTCGAAGTTCAGGACATCAGCATGCCTGAAGAAGTGGAAGATGCCATGCGCCTGCAAATGGCCGCCGAGCGTAAGCGCCGCGCCACGGTTACCGAGGCAGAAGGCGAAAAAACCGCGGCCATTGCCATGGCCCAGGGTGAGCGTGAATCATCCATTCTGAATGCCGAGGGCGACAAGGAATCTGCCATTTTGCGAGCCCAGGGTGAACAGGAATCCATTCGCCTGGTGCTGAGTGCGATGGGCGAATCCGAAGAAAACAAGAAGACGGTTATCGGCTACCTGCTTGGCCAGAGCTACATCAAGGTACTGCCTAACATGGCCAAAGACGGCGAGCGTGTGTTTGTGCCTTACGAATCATCGGCTTTGCTGGGCTCCATGGGCATGTTCCGCGAGCTTGCGGGAAACCCGGAAGACGCGGTGCGCCAAAGCCTGAAACAGGACTCGCTGCGGGGCGGTATGATCGCCGGTTCAACCAGCGACTGACGTCCCTCCCGGTATCAGAGGCGCGGCTGACTATCCCAACAGATTGTCGAGCGGCCGCTGATAACCGGGTGCGAACACCTCCAGAAAGTACATCACTTCCGGCAGGCCGTCGGCTTCCAGCTTCTGCTGAATATGTCCGGCGGCCGGTTCGAATTCCTTGTTACCGGCCTGGATTTCCGCCTGACACTTCAACAGCGCCGACAGCCGGTCCGCGGCTTTGATCAGTTCCTTTTCACCCTCAGACCAGTAAGATTCCTGGATATAAGGGGCAAAATCTGCCTGCAGATCATCCGGCAGCAGAGCCAGCAGCTCCGCTTCCGCCTTGTGCTCAATGTCGCCAAACGCCTCACGCATGACTTTGGAATGGTATTTCACGGGGGTGGGCATATCCCCGGTGATCACTTCGGTGGCATCGTGGTACAGGGCTGCTGCTGCAATCCGGTCAACATTTACCTGGCCGCCGAAATGCCGGTTGCGAATAATGGCCAGAGCATGGGCCAGTGTGGCAACCTCCCAGCTGTGGGTGGCCACATTTTCCTCAATGGCATTGCGCATCAGGCCCCAGCGCCTGATCCACCGGAGTCGCGAAATATAAGCGAAAAAATGGCTCAGAGGACGACCCATCGATGACCACTCCTATTTAACATTTGTTTAATTTTCGGCCTTTTTGGCTGCCGAAGGTGATGCTACCCTGAATGAGCGTTCATTTTTCGAACGTGTTGCATGGAGCCACGATGTCGATGTCCCTTAAACGCGCGATTGTGCTGTGCGCCTGCGTCATCATTGCTGGCGCCATGTCTGCGCCCACATCCGCGTCGCAACCCGTTAACGTCAGGATTGGCGTCTACAATTTTCCCCCGATCGCCATGGTCGATCATAATAACCAGGCAATAGGTTTACTGGGCGACCTGCTGGACGAGTTCAGAAACCAGAACGAAGATGTGTCTTTCGAAATACTTCATACGTCTCCGATGCGTCGACATCTTGATTTCAGAAGCGGTCTTTTCGACGTCATGTTTTTCGAGCACCCGAACTGGGGTTGGGATTCGGAGCCTGTAAACGTATCCGGCCCTATCCTCAGAGACGACGACGTCTATGTTGCGCTGAACAAGGAAGAACGGGACCAGTCCTTCTTCGACCGAGTCAGCGAGCGCCGGATCGTGGCCATCGCTGGTTACCACTACGCCTTCGCCGATCTTGAAACCGATAGCGAAAAACTCGGGGAGCAATTTGATGTAGAGCTTTCCCACAGCCACCAGCGCAACCTGGATCTGATCAGGGCAGACCGCCCCTCTGTCGCGGAAGTCGCCGTTGTCAGCCGCTCCTTTTTAAGCATCTATCTTTCCCGTTTCCCTGACCAGCGCGACGACTTTCTGGTATCTGACAGGGTTGACCAGTCTTACGAGCTGCATGTGATCACCCGCGAAAATGGC
>Ga0307933_1002657_pt1 | contig 12028 bp, 9 predicted proteins | sample OrgLakmetageno88_FD_201811 | JGI IMG/M metagenome (GOLD analysis project Ga0307933, IMG submission 201811) | Saline water microbial communities from Organic Lake, Antarctica - #88 | ecosystem: Environmental > Aquatic > Non-marine Saline and Alkaline > Saline | place: Antarctica: Organic Lake...
TGCAGCACGAGGAATGCCGAAAGCCATGCGGACCATTCCTCACGAGTAACTTCGCCACGAAACATGCGCTGGCCTACCGGGTGTGCTTCACAGGCGTGGTGCAGATCGCGGGTGGCGTCAAACAGGGTCATTCTGTCATCTCCGCAATATATGCCGCTTCAAACAGCCCAGTGACATCGGCGTCTGTGGGATCGTCCATGGCGTCCAGTTGCGCGGCCACGGTGCGCTCGGCCCGAAAGCAGGCTTTTACATGCGCGCCGACCGCCTGTGCTACGGCTGTCACATGGTCCGCGCTCAGGTCTGCCCAACCACTGTCGAGCTTGTAGGTGACGGGTTCAGTAATCAGGCCCATCTGCAGGGAATTGACCACTGCGGTGATCTGCGCCTGGCTTTCGCGGGTGGTCTGGATGCGCTGCCCGCCCGGCAGTTCGAGGCCCGCCGTCTCGTAGCGCCAACGATGATCCGCGAGCTTTGCAAACGGATCGCGCAGGCGCAGCGTCTCGCGCCATTGTTCGAGTGCGCTGTCATAATCCTTGCGCAGCGCGGCAATCCGGCGGTCTTGCGCGCGCTGACTTGGGTAGGTTTCCAGATACGGTAGGCCGGTCTGCATAGACTGTCCGGGTTCCAGCACGCCTTGGTGTAGCGCGTCCGGGCCATGGGCGATCCAGAATGTCCGGGTCTTGGCTGTGAAGCTTTGGGTGTTTTGAGTATCGATCATGCGGGGGTATCTCCTGCGATGGTCCAGGCGGCGCCATTGATAAGGACGGTTGCGGCTGCAAGGGGTCCGGTCCAGGTGGACGCGTCCCAGGGGGCAGTGCCTGTGCCGGTCGCCTGGGCGCTGTCGTCGGGGTCGTAGAGGGTCCAGTCGGGGCCAGTTTTGAGGAAATACCAGCCGTCGGCGTTGAGATAGACGCTGGTGGCGGCGTTAAGGGGATAGGCTCCGTTTGCTGCGGGCGTGGTGGCCCCCGCTACACTCAGACTGCGCGCCGTCGTGAGAAACGCGCGCCCGGCTACCGCGTTGGTAAATCGCGACCCCGGTTGATAGGCGGTGGTGTTGAAACGGCGCGCCTCAAAAAGCGCTGCGACATTGAGTGGCCCGCTGATACTGGCGACGCGGTTTGCCCAGCCGGTCAGCAGGCGCGAATAATTTGCCTCCGAGAAAGCGCGCTCGACATCAATCGCCATGAAATCTGTCAGATCGACGCCGAGCGCGCGCAGCGGCCATTGCGAAATATCCTGATCGAAGCTCTGGCGGCAGCCTCGAAACATGTCGCGAAGGATTTCGACGTGGCTGATATCCCAGGCTCCGATGGGCTGATTGAAGCGGTGGTAGGAATTGACGCTGTTGCTATCGCCCGAGCGGAACATCGCACGCATATTGGTGACGTTGGAGACATCCCAGGCCGCGATTGAGGGGCTGCCACCGTTGTTGAAATCGGAGCGTTGAGAGTTGCCTGCGCCGACAGCGCCGAACATTGCTTCCATGTCGGTGACGTTTGAGACATCCCATGCCCCGATATCCTGATCGAAGAAGGCGCGTTGCTGATTGGTGCTGGCGGAGGCGAACATGAAACCCATGTCGCGAACGCTGCTCACATCCCAGCTGCCGATCGGCTGATTGAATGGACACGACCTAAACATATTAGCCATGTTTGTGACATTGGATACATTCCAAGAACTTAGCGGCTGGTCAAATTGAGTTCCTGCGAAAATTCCATCCATATTGATCGCAGAAGATACATCCCATGCTCCTACAGGTCGGTTAAAATCAGCCAATCTAAATCCAACATTGACCGGGTGGTTAAACATTCGTGAAAAGTTAGTCACATTGGATACGTTCCAGCTATTTATGGGCTGGTTAAAGTTTGACGCACGACAGAACATCCCTTCCATCGTCTTCGCCGCTGACACATTCCAAGCGTCTAATGGCTGATTGAAGCTGTGAAACCCAGCGATATTTTCTTGATCAGTTGTCCCCATAAAATCAGTGAAATTAACTACATTAGAAACGTCCCAAGCCCCGATGGGTTGATTAAAGTCGCAACCACCAATAGCACTTGTGCCTTGTGATTGTGCCCAAAACATCCGTGACATGTCGGTAACATTCGACATATCCCAATAACTTATTGGCTGGTCAAAAAGAACACGAAACGAACGTATTGTAGACGCAAACATCTCCGATGTTTTGGCGAGAATCTCCCAATTTCCCAAAGTGAAAGGCGAGTTCATCTGGCTGTTTTCAAAAGCCCGATACACGTCTGTCACGCTGCGCACATCCCATCCGGCGCAGTTGGGACCAGCCCCTATACTCAGATAAAACAGCCTGCGAAAACTGCGGATATTACGGGTGTCCATTCCGCTCAGGTGCGCCGCACAGACACTCTCCCGAAACGCCTCCTCAAGACTGGTGACCGTCTCCGGCAGGTTTGGGGTGATGTAAACCAAATGCGCTTTGGTCCCGCGAAACGCCCCGTGCAGGCTCTCCATTCCCATCTGGAAGCCAATGTTCTCCACGCGAACCAGCCCGCTCTGGTCGATAGCATCGGCAGTGCCATACCAATCCATCACGCCGCTGATCGTGACTACTACACGCCCCTCTGCGGGAGTAAACCCGGCGGCGTAAGTTTTGCTCTTGATTCCCGCCGTGGTGTAGGTGTTGGTCGATCCATCGCCCCAATTTACCGTGACGTTGAGCGGCTTTGGCGGGTTGCCCAGCGTGTTAATCGGCACCCGGATCGTGCGAGCGAGTGCTTCATCAAGATCATATTCCAGAATAATAGAGGCTGCGCCCAGAAAGATTGTACGGGCATCAGACCAGTCAGAATACACAGTGGGTGCTCCGATGTTGATCTGCCCCCCGTAACGCCCGCGCCAGACATAACTTGCTCCCGGAACTAATGGCGGCAGCGGCGCAGTGGTCACGGTGCCCGCCTGCTGCGTGACCGTCGAAAGTGGGGTATCCACACCCGGCACATCGCCCACGGCGTAAAACTCGACCTGCGTTTCGGTGTATAACAGGCCGAAAACGTCAGGGCTGTCGAACGGGGTCAGCGTCACCGTGCCAGTAATTGCGTTCTGACGTGTCAGAGGTTCTGGTGTGGTAATCAGATCAGGAAAAGTCTGACGGTAGGGCAAGGAAAACGAAGACTGATCGCCGTCTGTCCCTAGATACTTGGCCCGCCAAAAGACAGTATCGCCCGGAGAAAATCCATCCTCGGGATGTAAAAGCTGATAAAGATCGACAAATTCTCCGTTGACCAAACGCTCTTCAACAGCTTCAAAATCTATCCCATTTACGCTGATCTCAAAAAGAGCGCCAAGCTGTGTAAGTCCCACAGGACTGCGAAACTCTGAAATACGAAGCTGACTTTGCTCGGTAGCCGTAGTGGGCACTCGTGCTGTAGGGCGGGAAATTTCCACTTCTTCGCTTGGCACGATCCACTCCAAGCCGTTAGAGTAATAAATCTGCCCATCCTCGGTAACACGAAAAGCGCCTTTTTCATGCGCAGGGTCTGCCGTAATAGGGAACGCACTGTCGTTCAGGCGCTGCGAGTGATCGGCCCGTCCCGATAAGTTCTCGCGGCTGTTTGTAAATCGGCTCATATCAGACTCCTACAGGCTGGTGCTGTTCGGCGCTGCCCTCTGCGGCGGCACTGGTCAGATGTATCACGCCTACGGTCTGTGCGCGAATCTGCATACGGTCACCATTGACGGTAGACAGATCAAGTTTCAATAGCTGTTGTCCCGGCGCAGGGTGCATATAAGTGTCCAATGACGGAATGTCGATACGAAGTTGATTCACTTCGTCGCCGCTTTCTGTCATGGTTCGAACTTCAACCCAACAAGAAGCGCCGCTGGTATTGTGCATCATTAACGGTGCAAGAACCAAAGCATATCCCGGTTGAATACGACGATCAGCGTCCGCAGGATCGCGTTCAGGCCAATCCACATTTGGGTCTGGGATCGAAAAATCGTTCGCTTCAAGAATGGTAGTCCATGCGGTCGGGACACCCACCAAAGCGATACGGACGGGTTGTGCCGTAGCAGACAGTCTGGTGTTAATTCGTGCCATTATTGTTGACCTCCTGAAATAAGTGCAGCGCGAGTTGCGAAAGGCTGGATTGTGCGGGCGACAGGCGGGCCTTTGAACTGCCCGCTGACTGGTTCTACAGACGCACCCCCCGAAAAGAACTGTTCTCCCCGACCATCTACACCAGAGTATTGAACTGTTCCAAGTCCTTTTTGCACAACGGTATCGCGGACAGCCCTTGCCGGTCTGGCAAAAGCGCGGGCGTTGACCCCCCCAAAAGGCAATTCGAATTGGATTTGATTTGCCCGAATTATCGAAGGGACTTTTTGGAATACCGGCGCGTTTACCGTTGCCACAATAGCGTCTATCAAAGCCTCGGCCATAGTTTTACTGCCCGCAGAAATGCCAAGCCCATTGATCGCTGTTTTCATAGCATTAAAGGATGCCACAAACGGCGCTGTTGTGCTGGAAACAAATGCGCCGTGAGGAAACAGGCCACGTGTAAAGATTTTTATGCTTTCAGTTGTACCACCAATCATGTCATATCGTATTGCGTCTACCAAGATACCCGCATCGCGTTCTGTGCTTGTAGCATCGGCACCGGGCGCGGCGGCGACAGCAGCATTGATAAGCGTAGTTCTTGCAGCTTCCACCGTAGCTGCGTCGGACGAAAACTTACCAATAGCGCCCACCACGGACGCAAGACGCACTTCGTTTCGAAACCCCTCAGACCAAAGCGTGTAATCGCCCATTTGTGTCGAACAATTATTCAAGAGCGCCGTTCCGCCGTCGAGCGCCATCACATGCTTGTGCGACCAAAGCATGACCGCGTTTATGAGGTTCACAAACGCTTCACCTTTTACAACGCACCCCATACCGTTCGGAGAAGAATTTGTGGACGCTTCAACCATGATTTGTGCAAATGGCGAATATCCACTGACCACGTTTCCGTCTGCCAAAACTAAGCCCGGCCCTTTCGACATGCTCGGGTTCCCGTTTTCTGGATCAAGCGGGGGCGGCATGAGCGTTGCAGGAAGCGCACGATAGTTGACACAGTGATCCATGTAAAGCGCGCGGTAGATCACCGCATCTGGGCGGAACGACATAAGAAACCCCTCGGTCGGATTGTCGAAGTCATCTACCTGAAAACCTTGCGCTGACATATTTCGCAGCATGAAGCCCGATCCGCCACGAAAGACGTTCTTTCCCTCATTTCCAGCCGTGGGCGCTACCACCACGGATCGCTGTCCCATAATGCCCACAATCTCCGTGCAGTTGTCCGACACGTCAATATGGCCGCTGGTTTCATACCTGCCGGGGTAGACCACTATGGAAGTTGGGTCTTCACTAGCTTCGACCAGATCGCGCGCGGCTTCAATCGACCGAACTGCGCTGCGTAGACTTTCCCCGTTGTTCCCGTTGTCGCCACCTTGGCTGACGAAGATGGTTCGGGCAACGGAGAAGTCAGGAATCCAGTCTTCATTGAACTCAAAGTCGAGCGAAGGGGTGTAGAGAGATTCGGCGCGCAGTCTCCCTGCTTCTTCGGCCCATTTGGGTGCAGCGCAGACCATAAGTAGGTCTGCGCCTGTGCTGTGGTCAATGCCGTAAAACTCTATGAGGGGGCGAACATACACCGTCCCCGAAGGCGGAATAACTGCCTCCGCTCCATAGATACTTGAGTCCCAAGTTATGACTCTGAAAACCTCTTGACGACCATCCGCCACGAGCAAACCGAGGTGCGTGACGAGGGTTCTAGATTCTATCAAGTTTTTCCCGGAGTCATAAAATAGGACTTTTACCTGCACGGCGTCGTTGTCTGGGTCTGCCGGATTGGTGTCCCTGAAATAGCTAACGCGAAACTCCAAAGATGTTGTTTCTTCGATGGCGACAAAAGACTCAGAAGAAACGGTTGTTGCTTCATTCGCAAGGACTACTCGACCGAGACTCGTTGTTGCGGGAGAGGTTATCCCAAGATCAAAAACCCACGGCACGTCCCCCGGACGGTAGCGCAGGTCTGCATTTTCCAAAGCGTTGTCCGAAGCACTCTGGGAAATCCAGTCCCATCGAGAAATACCAGAGTTCCAAGTATAGAACCCGGCGTTTGGGACTGTGGGCCCGTTGTAACCGGACGCCGTAGCGTCTTGGTGAGTCCCCGTGTCGTCCTCAATGACTATAGCGCCCTGCCCGTCAAACTGCCCCGTTTTGGCAGATAGTGCCGCCCACGAGACCGCGTAAAAAGTTGAGGTCGTTATCGAACTTTCAACTGCGCCCACGCGGTCTTCCAGAACACCCCCGTCCTGTGCTGAGTAAAATAGGTAGGAGCGAATTGCGACTGGCGTTCCATCAGACTCAGCCGCCGCTGGAATAAGATAGACCCTATTAAGGCTGGCGATCCGGGGCATGTCGCCCGCACGCATAATTTCCCTAGTGCCTCCGGGCATACCGAAACTCCTTTGTTAAACTATCGTTACAGTTATGGCGGTTCCCTGCCAAGAGGAAAAACCGTCCCGGGTGGACTCGACTCGAACCTCCAATACATCACCAAGGGCCAAACCCCAAGTGGCGGTATCAAAGGTCATGTCAGTTCCACCGACCGATGAGTCGGCAATCCAAGTGCCATTTTTGCGAACACGCAGCCGAGTCATTTGACCAATTTCAGGCGTGACCGTCCCGTCGGTCCAACTCAATACCTGCGAGGTCTCTGTGGTCCGGTTTCGATTTGACCAACTTACTGTGAAATCATCCAAGAGGCCCACGGTTGCCGTAGGTCCAAGTTGGCCTCTCACGCGGACGTTTGCAGGGCGCAATGGTAGGTATGGTCGATCAGATAGGGTAACGCTGCGCACGCTTGCTGCGCTGGGGATCAATCGCCCCAAAGAGGTGATCGGCAGTAGTTTGTACTTGGCAGTTTCGCCAACCGCGCGTTCCGTTTCCTCATACCCATCGAAATTGCGGGGCGTTACCCAAGTTGTTGTTCCCGCCGACCACGCATGGGGCACAGTATCAAGCACACCACGTTTCAAACTCACCGTCGCAATTGTCACGTCGGTTATAACACAAATTTCTTCAGCCTCACCGTTTGTGAAAATGAGAAAGCCGCCTATTTCCATTTTAGACGGGCGGTAGCTTATCGGAAGCAACATGGTGGACGTGCTTTCAACTACCATATCGTCGATGGTTGAAAACATATCTGCCTCATCGACAGTGCCGACCAGTTGATAGGACGGGCTTTGTTCCGGTCTGGGTAGTTCGCTGAGAACGTCAATATCGCGTAGGTCCGTCAGACCTGAATTTGCATAGATGTAAACCCCCACGCTAGGGTATTCGGCATCCCGTGCAGCCGTGTCACCGATCACGTTTGCCGCCACGAAGTATGGGGCCGAACCGATCCTGTAATTCGTTATATCGACGGCCCCTTGTGAGTTTGACTCCGCTTTATCGACCACGGCCACGGTGGGTGACACGCCGAACGCATAAATATCCTCCATCAAATACACGCGCCGGGAAGCCGCACCGCGCTCACCTTTCGTGATTTTGACAATCCGCATCACCGTAGGTCTCACTCGGAAATCCGAGTCCGATTCATACCACTCGAATACCACCACATCGCCAACTCGGTTTTTGAGCATCCCGGACGAGACTTCAATTTCGACCGAGGATAGGGGCGCGGCGGCTTGGCGCAAGTCACGCTCTGCGAGTTTGAGGGCAAGTTCTCTGTTTCGCGCACCCGTATATTTTCCCGATGAGTCTGCGATAGCGCGCCCTTGAACCTCAAACCCTGAAAGGTCTTGAACGACAACGGTTTCCGTTTTCTCGTTTTCAGGGTTGGTCCACGTAACTGTGACTTGGTTTACCGTTTCGCCCCATGCGCGGCGCTGGAAGTTGATCAAGGAAACTTCGTCAGGACCATAGTAATTCAGATCGGCAACCACGTAGTCACCGCGAAGCGGTTTCATGAACCAGCGGTCTTCGACAAAATCAAAAGTCAGACTCGCGTTTGCATGTCGAATGATGTTGTTGAGGAAGTCCTCAACCGACTGCTCACCTGTCCACCGCATCGAAAGACCAAGTTCCTCATCACGAAACGTGCTTGCGGAATAGAGGAATGACTCCATGTCGATCTGATCAGGACGGTAAGATGATCCCCACACGTCCGAAACAAGGCACTCAGCTACCATGTGGGCAGGGTTGGCGTCTGGACCTATCATGGAGTCGTTGTCCAGTGCCGCAGGGGCGCGTGAGGCGGTTACTTCAATCTCAGGGATGTAGGGGTTATTGGTCCCCCACGTGAAACCCGCTGGCCCACCGGGATTGCCCGTGAAGAACAAGGATGTGAACCCCCGATAACCCGTCATAGTGGTGGGTGTGCGCTCCATTTTGGATGCAAGGAACGGGGAAAGGATTTGATCTGCTGCACCGAAAAGATAATGGATTGTTCCGAAAACACCGCCACCTTTTTTGGGGCCACCGAAAAGGTTTTTCTTGTCCACGGCGATTGTTTGGTTGGAAGTAATTTCACCTATGCCAATGTCTTTGTCTGCGATCACAATTTTCTTGATACTATCAACCGGACCAAGGAAAATTCCGTAGTGCAAAGACATGAGGTAGTCGGTGACTTCCATCTCGCCACCTTTCTTACTTCCCCCCATCTGCCAACTCCGATTCTATCGCAATCTTGATCATATCTTGAATGTAGGCTTCTTCAATGTGAGCAACTTCTTCAACTGGAATACCTTCGTTCACAAGCCGCCGCATGTCGATATTGTGAAGCGCACACACCTCCCGAACACCAGAAACACAGTGTCCCGATTTGCGGATGGTGTCTGAATTGATCAGTGTTATCATTTCACTTTATACTTTCGAGTGTTCTTTTCGCCTGAAAATATGATGTTCGGGTCTTTGATTGTCATTGTCCCGAACAAGACTGGAATCGGTTTACCTGCGTCAACGGTTGGGCTTTCAAACTCAGGTTGTTCCTGTTTTGGAATCACCGGTTTCGGCATGATCAAATACGCAATTGCAAACAGCGCAAGTCCTATACCGATTTGAGTGAGTATTGGCAGGGCCATATCACAAATACTCCGTGATTGAGTTAATCGGGTTGGTGAAAGGAATCCAAAGCTGACCACCATAATTCAGGATGTTGTTGTGCCAGTCTATGCAGGATTCTTCGGTATGCTGACACCCCCTCAACATGGTCGCAGCAATTCCAGAATTTACAGGGCCGGGGCCAGACATTATTAGATCAGCATTTGAGTTTGAAAATTCAGCGGTCAGGATCGTTCGTATTTGTTTCCGACCTTCTTCAACCCATTCAATCAGACCACCAGAGAACGCCCCTTGGGGGTCACTCATTGGTGGAAAGTTCACCCTCCCGGTAAAACCACCGGAGGATTGAAAGGTGACTGCCACGGGAACCCGAACGGCCCTGCACTCAGAACCGTAAAGCATATGAGGGCACTGTTTCTGGTAGTTGCGACGAAGACCAAGACTCCGAACAGACGCCGAGCCGGGGCGACAGACAAACTCAGCTTCATAATCGGTCACTTCTAAATTCAGGATCGACCCTGACCAGTGGAGTTGAAACTCACGGTCTATATCGTGGAAGTGACCTTCGTAAACTTGAATACCAACCACGGCACTTGGGGGGAAATCGACAAACCGTAGTGCGACAGGAGAATCCCGCGCCACTTGGATTTTTACTTCTTGGCTACTGGCCTCACCGTTTTCTTCAATTGTTGAAATAGTGATCGCTTCTTTAGTGAATTTTTGAAAATTGTGAAACACATCCTCGTCAGCATCAGTCAAAAACAGTTCATCACCTTCCCCAAACATAAATGCGAACAAGCGAACCGGGGCTTGATCAATTGCATCCCGTTGGTGCATGGAAAAACTCATTGTGTGTAATCCCCTGAAATCATAATGCGGTCATTGCTTGCAGAAATTGGAATCAGTAGACCCCGTTGAGGGGGTGAGATTGTCACAAAATCGCCCTCAATGCTAGTCCGTTGGCCCCCTATCGTCAGTTCGTAGAAGGATTCATGGAGCACCACGAACGCAACCTTGAATTGACACACTTCCTCGGTCAACCAATTGACGATCAAGTTGTCTGATGCAAAGCGAACCTGATACAACCACGACCCGGTGGTGTTCGCGGGAAGGTCCGACGGTAAACTCCGATGCAAAGTGACGCGCAAATTCTCGCCCTCGCTGACCACGTTATCAATTTCAGAGAAGAACATACCGCCCGGTAGTTTGATTGATATATTTCGGTGTGCTGAAAATTTGGTGAGGGGATTTCCTTCACTTTTCGCCATAAGAAGCTCAGTCGCACCGATTGGGTAGCTCCCGACTACGGCGAAATCCTCAACATAAGACGGTAGGTAAAATGGCTTCCACCGACCTTTGCGCCTATTGAAAAAGTTGATCATTGAAAGGCCCAACAGACGAGTTTTTGCCAGTGCTGTGAAAGCAATACTGATTTCCGGTGCGGCGTATCTGGTGGCAGTTGATACTTTTCCCCAGCCCGTGTCGAAATCTAAGAAGTCACGACCGAAGGTTTCATCCCAACTGTCTTTGAAATTTGGAACAAAGGGGAACACGCCTTGGTTATGGTATATCAGCTCACCCAGCGGGTCTTCAGGATCGAAAGGTAACACAAAACTTGTGGGAACTTCCTCAAAAGTAACTTTGAAATTAGCCACTTGCGAAGTAATCATCGAGACATTCATGTCTTTTCGCACTCGGCACAGACGAACCGGGGCAATAAACATATTTTCAGACGTGGTCAGTGGAACAGTGAGGGTGATGACACCATCAAAAAATGAAACTACCTTTGCAAAAGTCCATTTACCCGTAGAAAAAATACCAATGTCAGCACTTGAGAACAACCACAAAGGAGTCTCATTACACAAAAGCGTTGTCTGCAAACCCCCATCGCCCGTCACGGCCCTCTTGTCCGTGAAGTCAATCTTTTGGATCACGCCCCCATGGGACAATACAGCACTGGCCCTCAGTTCGCGCAAAGGCTTTCCCCAAAGGGATACCTTCTCTGTAATATCCAGTCGGGGCTTTTCCCTACATGCGACTCGTGTTTCTTTCCCGCTACCTGCGCGAAATATATTGGTCTTGTAGGTCCAACTATACGAAACTGAGTCTTCCCAATTCGGCCTTGATGTCCATTGTTCCATAAATTTAGCCTGTTATTGATTTGACCGTGCTCCGGTTCTTTCGGATGATGTTCATAACTGAGCGTTCTCCGGCTTGAGTTGACAAACCTTCGGAAACAACCTCGCCAGAGTCAAAAGAATTTACGATTTTTATACTTTGGGGTTGCTGCGGCCCACCCGACGGGGTGCTTTTTCCGCCGTTCAGAGCGTGCCGTGGGTCGTCTCTCGCAAGCATCTCTTCCCCCTGCTTTGCGATGATGGGAACCTCGCCGGGGCGCAGGCCGATCATGCCGCCTGTGTGATAGCGTGAGGCTCCGGCGAACACTGCCGGGTTCACCTGACGAGTCTGGTTCCCGCTGCCGACGCGAGAGCTGCCCACCATGCCGCCTGTGTGGCCCGCACCGATGCCGATCAAGTCTCCGAAGCCCGTGCCGCCGAAGGCTGCCTTCAGGGCGTTCAGGATCGCCTGCTGGATAATCATCTTGGCGATCTGGAGCAGGAAGTCCGAGGCGAACTGAAGAAACGCTTCTCGGGCAGCCTTGCCTGCGTCCTCACCGTTTGCCACGGCCTGCGCGAACTTGTCGAAAGCGCCCGTCAGGCCGTTGACAAGAAGGTCTCCAACGCGCGACCAGTCGAGGTAGTTCTTGACCGCCTCTTGGCCGAACCGTGCTGCGCTCGCCGTGGCTGCGTTCAGCTTCTCGATTGCTACGTCCGCGTCCGCGCCCCCGACGGCTTCCCAGAGGGCCTTGGCCGTCTCGATTGCCGCCATCATCTCGGCGTTGATCTCGGTCATCTTCACGCGCAGCTCTTCTTGGAGCTCCGTGTCACC